>Ga0209869_1000007_pt1 | contig 37833 bp, 61 predicted proteins | sample GWRWS1_50_60_FD_187238 | JGI IMG/M metagenome (GOLD analysis project Ga0209869, IMG submission 187238) | Riverbed sediment microbial communities from areas with vegetation nearby in Columbia River, Washington, USA - GW-RW S1_50_60 (SPAdes)... | ecosystem: Environmental > Aquatic > Freshwater >...
CCGCCAGGCGTCCATCCGGCCCTGCCCAAAACGCAATCGCGTTCGGCCAGCTGTTGTATCCACGAGCGTCGGATCCAGTCGGCATCATCGACCTCGCGGCAGAATCATCGATCGGCGCAAGCGGCGAAGGCGATCGGTCTCCCTAGTCCCCAGCCGGTCACGACCGGTCAACGCTGCCGATGATTGCGGCTTGTCGGCAAGCACGCTGTCCATTGCACCAAAGTCATAACGCTCAACTGTTGCCCGACGCCGAGCGCGACCAGCTCGTGACCATGGATGCGGCTTGCCTTGCCAGCGGTTGGGATCAGACTGATTGCACAGCCGATGAGCCCATGATTGACCAGGCGGGTAGTAGCCACCATCGGGACGGTGGGCCAGGTGCCAGCCCGAGGATGGCCCATGTATGGGACCGTCCCCATAACAGCAGAGGGGTGGCTTACCGGTAGCCAGGGTGGCAGCGAGATGCACCCCTCGGATCCGCTTGTGCCCCCGGCCATGCCTCGGCCCCCTACTCATTGCGGCACCATCCTTTCGATTGGACCCACACTGATCATCGCCCCCGTCCAGCCGATTACCTCGATCTTCTCCACGATGAAACGACAGATCCGTGCATCATCCCGAATCAGACCAGCATCGGTCAGCGCATCCTCGGTGGAGCGCAACAGTTTGGAGCCATCGGGCTTGGTCGAATGCCAGCCCCGTCCCACCAGGCGCAACCGCTTCGGTCGGGAAGCAGGCATCGGCATCCGGAACCTGATCGTCAACTCCAATGGGCCGTCGAGCGGCGCGGGTAGCTGTTCAGACTCAACGGTATCCCGAGCCACTTCGGCTACCGCGGTGCGCCAGGAGCGCAGACGGACCCGGCCCATCTGGCTACCGCCTTCGATGGCGTGAGCCTTGCCGCCATGGCTGACGACCGTCTTGGAACCTTGTGGAGCAGGAACGCCCAGCACTCGGAAGGTGATCACTCGCCATCCTTTCGGTGCTTGCCTTTACAGTGAGCGGTCATGCGGCAGCGCAGCCCCGGCACCGAATCGTCTTTCGTCTTGACGAGCCGGTTGACCGCAATCCACGTCCCTACGCCGCATTGATCGCAGATCGCCCAGTGATGCTTGTGCGTGCGGATCTTCGGCTTGCCGTCTTTGCGCTTGCCGGTGCGCTCGACGTAAATGGCTGGCGCGGTCATAGCTCGGCCTCATCGACACCGCCACGATGGTTCGGGTTGAGGCACCGACCCTCATTGGCGCAGGCAAGCCCTCGATCAAACCGGCACCATGGGACGCCATCGGGTGAGTACCGATTCCGGCTCAATCCCTGCGCCGGCCCTACAGCGTAAGGCTCATCCGACCGCGGACACGCGGACATGTCCGCGCGTGACCCTTCCCCAGCCTTCTTGATACTGAACATTTTCATCATTTGAACTGGGCTTTCACAATCGCACTTATTCGCGGATTTTCACTCCACCGCGGACACTGTCCGCGTGTCCCCGTACAACTGTTCGTACTTTGCGGCTCGGCCTTCCCTGGTGCTCGCCTTCGGAGATCTCGATCTGTCCGGCCGCCTTAAGGCGATCCAGCGCATCCTCGAAATGCTTACGGTCCCGGTTGGCGAGCCCCTTGTTGCGCAGTTCCGATGCTGGAAACCATTCGGGCGCTGACGGCAGCCGAGCCTGGACGATCAGGTAATTCTCGACGGCACGGCACACCCGTTCCATGGTGTGTTCGAAGCGGGTTTCCTCGGCGGTGGCCTCGCGCTCGCCCTGCGCCTTGCCGCGGCCCACGTTCGTGCGGGCGCGGTCGGTTTCGATGGCCGCCTGTGCTCCCGCCCGGGTCCCGTCCGAGACACCGCCGATGATGCCGGCCAGCGACCAGTCCTCGACGTTGAGCGCCGCCCGACCGTCGAGCACGGCCAGGATGGCGGCCACCTTCTCCCGGCACGCCATCCCGTGCCCCGCCAAGGCCTCGGCAGAACCGTTGTCCCGCAGCCGGCACAACCGTACCGCCTCGATCTCGCTGGCGATCTCAGCGGGAACCTTCATCGTCACCAGGCCCCGGTAATCAGCGGGCGGCCATTGCGGCAGCTTCCATTGCGGTTGGATCGGTTCGCCGGGCGCATCGGTGGGCGCCTCGGGGTCGGCTGCCGGCAGCCAGATGAAGCGTTGGGGCGTACCGGCCGCAGCGTCGTCCAGCAGCACCCCGCAGTGCATTGGTTGGGCGCCGAGCACTAGACACAGTCGATAGGCGTGCTTGTTGACACGCAACCGGCGTTCCCGGTTGGCGTAGGCGAAGCTCAGGTGGTTGCCCGACCAGCCTTCCCGCAGCAGTGGCATGAGCGTCGATGCGCTGCGGCCCCTGAGCGCGCCGACCGTCTCGATCTCGGAGTTGACGAACAGCACCGACGTGTTGTGTTGGGAGATACCACCGGGGTCGTCCGTCTTCTTGTCGGGTGGTCGGTATTCGACGTACTGATCCAAGATGCCTTCGCCCGAGCCGAGCCCCACGGTGCGGTACTCGATCCCGCTCAGCTCGATCGCATCTTCTGAGGCCGAGATCGCCGCGTCCTTCCCGGCGCCGGACGGCCCTACCAGACAGACGTAGAGGTTGAGCGACAGGCGGGAACCGACCAACGGTGGCAGGACGACGAAAGGTGGCGTCGCCGCACAGACTCGGGCCAGGACCACCGCCAGCATGGCCCACGGTGAGCAACGCCTGGCACGAGCGAAATCCCTGACGTGCGTCAGGATCGGCCGCGCCGTCCAGAACCGTTCCAGGCCTCCGAGCTCGGACGCCGCGTTTACACGCGGTTTGCCGTCTTTCAGCTTCCTGGCCGCTGCTCCCGCGGCAGACAGATCGCCACCGTGGGTCAGCGTGGCCCAGGCCCGGAACGGCGTGTAGCCATGCGGCTCGTCGGGTGTGGTCGCCTCGAACGCCGTGGACGTGGAATAGACGAACAGACAGCCGTGCCTGATCGTCGCTGAGACCGAGCTGGTTGCCCCCGGGTGGCGCCAGCGGCTCCCATCCTGGTCTCCGTCACCCGCCACGCAGACCCAGCCCCTAGGCGCTAACACAGAGGCCAACGAGCGAGAGTCGCTGAACCAGTCAGCGATCGAGTCGGGATCTCGGTACTGCGGCCCTACCGAATTACCGACATGCGGCAATTCATCTTTGGTTAGCAGCTCGGCCAGCATGGTCGGCATGGGCGCGGGATCGAGGCCTAGCCCGCACCCGGCCTTCCAGCGATAGGGCTTGGCGGTCTCGGGATGCGGCGACGGCGGCAGGATCGTGTACCGGTGCTCGTGACGCAACAGATCGATGCCGGCGCTCCAGCGAGCTTCGAGATCGGCACCGAGGCCGTGTTGCTTCGCCCAGGCGTCGAGCTTGGTGACGGTCAGCGCATCGGCCGGCCGTTGGAACCAGACGTGCCCACCGCCATCATCACGGCCCGAGAAATGCGCCCGGGTCACAAACGCCGGCAGCTCAGCCCGCAACGCCTTCCAGGTGTCCTTGCCACCGTGCCGGGGATCGATGTCGAGCAGCAGGTGGTACGGGGAGATGCGATGACCGATCAAGGCCTCCGGCCAGCGCCGCCACCACGCCTCGATCTGATCCAGATCGGTGGTCGCATCGAGCTGGGAGTGCAGCGGTGCCTTTCGTCGATTTGGATCATTGGACGGATCTACGGGAAAGATCTCCAAACCGAGGCCGGCGTAGGCCAGCGCGTGCTCAACCAGATTCGCCATGTTCGAACCGAGCTGATCGCGCGACTTCATATAGATCACCAAACACGTGCGATCTATCCGTCCATCCGTTCAACAGGAGTGTTCGGACAGACCGCCAAGACCACCCGCTGAGCCACGCAGGAGCGTCGGACGCAATAGGCTCGCTGTGATAATGCACACCCATCTGAGCGACGCCCCAAGGTGATGCCTCAAGATCACCTTTATGCATGTGAAGTCGTACAGGGCTAGTGGCGTGATCTGGTCGGGGAATCGGCCCAAACATAACCAGGTCATAAGCGCCAACGTTGTCGTAGCCGCATCCGCCCCCACCGTTGGTTGACAGGTGTGCGGCTACGTTTAAGAGTCGAACGGTCTCATCAGACGTCAATGATCCTTTGACTTCAACCCACACCTGCTCCCCAGGCAACCAGAAATCAGGCAGGTAATGAATTGGTTGGCATTCGATGGGTGAGATGCAGAAGCAGGGCTCGTCTGTTTGACGATGTTCTTCACATGACTCAAACAAGAGATCGCCAAGACGCCAAGAGCACTCGAAGCCCTGCGGCTCGTATTCCCAGGGGATTCCGAGCGCGTCGAAGAACACGGCCCACCGAGCTTCGAGCCGACTACGGAACCGACATCCGGCATAGCGGGTCTCGATCGCTTTCATGGCGGCAGGCTCGTGAACGCCGGCGCGCACGCGTCGCAGGCATCACCGGCCGCCAGCAGCGGTCCGTACTGGACGATGATCGGTGTGAAGTCGACGACGCCGCGAGCACCGCACCAGTCGCAGCGGTCGTCCTCGTCGGCTGGTGGGTTGCGCTTGGTCCCAGCACAGCGCCGGCAGTCCACCCGTCGCAGCGGCAGCGCCGCCAGTGCCGGCTGGGCTGGGGTTCGGCGCAGATGGATGCAGGAACGGAACTCCCACACCGTGGCCAGCAGCCGGGAGACGGCCTCGACGCCTTCCGGCGACCAGCGGTCACCCTGTATGGGGCCAGTGATGCCACCGCATCGGATCGGTTCGATCAGGGGCAGGAGGACGGCTACACGATGCAGCCACGCCTCGCTGTCGCGGGCGGCGGCGGCGGATTGATCCATGGTCGCCGTGTCGAGACACGCTCGGACCTCATCGGCATGAGCCCGACAGTCGGTCACGAACCGGCGGGAGACGATCAAGCGATCTTGGTAGACGTTCATGGTGCAGTTCCACAGCCATGACAGCAGCCGGAGCCGAACGTCCAGCACGCGCAATGACTGCCCCACTCGGGACACCATTCAGGCCCAGGCGCTGGCAGGGTCCGCACCGCGCCGAGACACCACTGCCCGGCGAAGTTGCGCCAGAAACCCTCGTGCAGTGCCCAGGCCGGAATCGTGACGTAGCAGCCGACGCAGGTCAGGTAGAAGTCATCGTGTCCGGAGAACAGCCGGACGGCCAGCCAGCAGTGGCCGCCGAGTGCCAGCGGTGGTCGGAACGATGCGGGATGCCGGTAGGCGTTCATGCGCTCACCCGAGGCCGCCGCGGAGACCGGGGGACAATCTCCACGGCGGCCAGTCGGGAGGTCTAGTTGGCCCGAGCCCGAGTTGCTTCGACCAGATCGTGACCGCTGTGCGCCACCGTCGCGAGTGCCGCGTGGATCAGATCGGTCTCCTCCTGCGTTGGTAGGTCCTGATCCGTGGATTCGATGAGGATCAGCGCCGTATAGGCGAAACACGACGAACGGAGCTTGCGGATCAGCTCCTGCTCATCGGGTCCGAGCTTGAGGATCAGTTCCCGCTGTTCATCAGGCCCGAAAGGTCCGTTCATGCCGACCTCCTTGTCACGTAGCGAATTTCCCGATCTGTCTCGACGCCCAGCAGGAACACGAGAGCGGCATCCTCCAGCGCTTGGAGCGATCGACAGACCGCCATCTCTGCCAACTCGGTTTCGTCCGCGATCTCTTCGACGGACAGGCCCGGATCGTTGTCGATGGCGTCGAACACGAGCTGTTGGGAGAGCGACAGCTTTCTCATGCTGCCTGCTTTGCGGCCATGAGACTGCAGCCGGACTCGGTGATCAGCGCGTAACGGCCTTGTGGGCGAGACCAACGAACGAACCCGAGTTGCACTAATCGGATCACGGTGGCGTGCCGGATGGTCGGCGCGTCGGCTCGCCGCCGAGTCTTGCCCGCTACCTCGACGGCCACATCCTCCTGACGAGCCAGCTCGACCAGCTCCAGCGCCTTCCACTGAGCGTCGGTGAGGGTATATCGCACCGTTCTCATGGCGCCTCCAACGGGGTGCCGCAGAACGCCTCAGGGAAGCGGCCACGCAGCGCGCACGTCGCTGCGATCCAGCGCTCTGCCAGGAATGCGCACGATCGCGAGGTCGACTGCAACCGCAGCGGCAGATGGTCGTAGCTGAACCAGCGATAGATCTGCTGTGTCGCAGGGTGGCGACCGCTGACGTCCAGGCCGCTCATGACAGGTCGGCAGGCACGGTGCCGCCAACCTCCACGACGCCCAGCTCCTCGCCGTTGTCGAGCAGTCGGAACACGATGACGGGCCGGCGCGCGCCTTTGGGGATGGCGGGACAGCGAACCTTGCCGGCCACCCGATGGGCGGAGATCGCCTGGCTCTCAAATATCGAGCCGCACTGCTCACATACGGCCCGGCGCTCGACGTTAACAGTGATGGCAGCCATCACAGATCGTCCTCGGTGACGGTCTTCTTTGCGGCCTTGCCGCGACCGCTCGTGTCCTGCTCGATCTTGATGACCTTGCCTTTGTTACCCTTGTCGGTCGGATAGGTGTCCACATAGGTCAGCCGCAACTTGTCCCCCCGCTCAGGTTCGGCCAGAAGCAGCCCGCGGTTCAGATTGTCCACGCTGCCATCGACCGTGACCTGCGCGCCCGTCTTCAGCCGGACCTGCTGACGATCTTCGGACAGGTGCGTGTAGTTGTCGCAGTCATCCACCAGCGTGCCGACGACGCGTGCGACCTTCTTGCCGTTGGGCGTGGTGCCGCCTTGCGGATCGAAGGTCAGGACCTCCAACTCCACCTGCTGGCCGAGCTTGCCCCAACCGATGAAGGTCGTCTGAGTGTCAACGGTTCTGTATCCGGGCATTAGCGGGAGCCTTTCTGTGGATGGATTGGATTCATTTGCCTGCCATGCCGAGCTGCGCTCTGCCTGGCCGCGCGTTGCCGCGACGGATCGCGCCGTGCCTGCCATGCGAAGCCACGCCAAGCCATGCCGTGCAACAACGTGCCCTGCCCCGCCGAAACGAGCCGCGCCTGCCGGACCACGCCATGCCACGCCGCGTGAGGCCCTGCCGTGCCTGCCCCGCCGCACCATGCCTTGCCAAGCAATGCCGGGCCGCTCCTGGCCGGGCCGCGCCGTGCCTGCCTCGCCTCGCCATGCCGCACCCCGCCAAGGCCGCGCCGCGCTTTGCCATGCCGCGTCAGATTCACGCGTCATCTTCGAGGCTGCGCCGAACCATCTCGGCAAATTCGGCGAAGTGCTGCCAGCGCCGCTTGAGCTGCTGCCAATCCCGTTCCATCTCGGCCAGCAGGATTCTGCGGGTCAGCGGATCTTCGGCAACCTCTTGCACGGGCATGTATGCACGGCCCAACTCGTCAGGCAGTGAGTGGTATGCCCGAATGCGCTCCGGTGGCTGAGCATCCGTGCCGGGTCGATAGACGACACGGCAACGGCGGATCAACTCCCGAGCTTGGCTCAGACGCCACTTTTCGGCAGCCTCAATGTCATCCCACGTGAACCGGCTATGCAGCGGATGATCGGGATCGCTCGCTACCGCCACGAGCACAGCCGGCGTGAGCCGACCTTGATCGCGGCGGATCTCGGCCAGGATGTCGCGCAGGACGATCGTCGCGGTCGTCACTGGATGACCTCAACGTCGCGTGTCTCATCGATGCGGTAGGTCCCGAAGTCGCCATTGCGCTCGGGTCGCCACTCACCAACTCCAACACCCATGCCGCCCGCATCGATCAGCGACAGCAGTGAGCCACGGGTGAGCGCCGACGTGACGTAGGTGACCTCCAGGACCGTCGACCATTCCTCGAAGATCGGTCGGTATCGAAGATCCGTGCCGCCTCCACGGCCGCTCAGGCGGACGACATCTTCTCGCATCCGAGGCTCGCCCGTGATAGGCGCTAGCTGCTGGCCATCTTCGCCAGGCTCGCCGCGGAAGAACATTTGCTGACGGAGCCCGACCATCGTGACGTCCTTGCCGTAGAACCGAGCAGCGCCGACCGTTGCGAGCTTGAAAGCGACCACCGGAAAGCCATAGCCGCCACCTTTCAGCCGATAGAACGCTGCCTGATAGTCAGCCTCGGGATCTCTTGGCTGCTTGGGAGACTTGCGGCCCTGCTGGTTATCGAGCATCAGTCGCTTGGCCTTCTCGGCGAAACGGCTGACGATCAATGGGCTAGTGCCCGCGATCGGAACAGCGACCGTCTCGGCCGGAATGGGATTGATCTGCACTTGCGGGGTATCAGTCATGAGCGGGAGTCTTTCTGTCTGGTTGCTTTCGTCTGTTTGGGAGCGGTGGGATCGGACGGCCCGAACGGCAGCCCGAATTCCATCTCGACCAGGTCGCACAGGCCGATGACGACGGACAGCTCATCGTCTGTGCGGGGTCCACCTTTGGGGAAACGCGGGATCTCGTCGCGTGCTGACCAAAGATCGGCCAGGCGCTTGCGCGGTGTCATCCCGTCGTGAACGGCAGTCGATACCTTGATCGCAGCGACCCGAGCGCTTGCCCACATCTTGCGAAGCTCAAACGTCTGAGGGTCAGACATCGCATCAATGACGATGCGAGGTTTGTCGTCGCCGTTGGGCGTGGGATGGGGCGCAGGGGGATCTTCGGACGAAGGAGGTACGTCCTCCCCACCCTTGCCGGCGCTGTCTTCACCGGTTGACGCCCCATCCCGGCCAGCCCCGCTGGCGATCTCGAATTGCGTCTCAGTGCGCTCACAGATCTCCGCGATGCGCGCCAGCTCGGCCTCGGTGCGCGGTCCGCCTTTCGGGAAGGTAGGAACTACCACCGGCCAACGTGCCGCCAGCCATTGGCGAGCCTGCTGCGAATGCGCCTTGATCGCCTCGACACGGGCCCGCACGGCCGCGATGGATGACGGGGAGGGAGCCGTAGCCGTAGCCGGGCCTGAGACGGCCGGCTCATCCTCCCCGTCGCCCGCGGCCGATGTCGCTGAGGAAACATCGAACACGGGGACCAACTGCGCCAGATCCTTGCGCTTGCGCCAGGCCCGGATGTCGAACGCGAGCTGCACGGCCTCCCAGCCGGCCGCGATGCCGATCTCATAGATGCGGCACTCGGCTTGTCCGGCAGGGATGTGGAACACCATCGCCAGGTCTTGATCGACCTTCGGCATCTCGGCCCAGTCCTTACCAGTCCACCAATGGGTCGAATGTGCATAGAGCGCGAGTTGCAACGGGATGTCGGCCATGCCATAGGTCAGGACCGTGTTGACGACACGTTGACTGGTGATCTCGCCGGCGTCGTTCACGTTGTCATAGGTCTTGTCGGCCGCGGTCTTGAGATCGCCCACCCGCGGCAGCGACCAGAGTCCGTTGGACAACCGGTCGATCATGCCGGCCACGCCCAGATCGGGGATGATGACCACCCGCTCGATCCAGCCGACCGCGGTGACGACGCCGGCCGCCTCAGTCGCCTTGCGGTAGGCGGCGATGTCGGCATCGAACGGCGCCGGGATCTCGAACTCCTCACCCCGGTCCGCCCGCTCGGCAAAGGCGTGCAGCGCCGAGCCGAGATCGGCGCCCGATAGAGAGTCGGCCGCCTCTTTCGCCCGGTCCGCGATCTCTTGGAGCGTGCGCTCATCGTTACGTCTAGCCGCGGCCGCCTTGGCGAACAACGAAGGACGCTGACCCATGCCGTAGACGATGTTGCGCTGGTCCCACTTCTCCAGCCCGAAGCGATCCTTGAGCGTCCCGGCGATGGTCGTGACTCGCGTGAAGATCCGCTTCTCGCCCGTCTCGGGATCGGGCAAGACATAGCGGCCCCAACGGTCGCGGGGGATGCCGTCGTCGCCCCGGCGGACTTCGACCTCGTGGAAACCGTCGTCGGTCATGCGATCCTCAATCCCAGCTCGACAACCATGTAGGCGGTAACGCCGAGGCCAGCGAATCCGGCAAGTAACACCACAGCGCATCCAGATGGACGGGCGTGCCGCTCGCTCCAGCGCGTGGGCTTGGTCATGTCAGTACGACAGCGACGCCGTAGGCGAGCGCCGCATACGAGGCGAGGCCGGCCAGCAGCATCAGGGCACAGGAATCGATCTTGTACTTGTCGGCAAGCATCGAAGCGACGATGAGCGGCAGCGCCAACAGCATCAGGATCGGATGGCCGGTCCCACAACCTGGATCGTCCCAACTGTGCTTCGGCATCACATCGTTCCTTTCGAGTACCGCCGGACCTGCTGGCGCCAGAAATCTTGGAGTGCTTCATTCATGTCCCGGTTCTGCGCACAGAACATCTTCCGCAGCCGCCTGCCTTCCAGGTCCTTGGTCGTGGTCCGGGTCTCATATGGGTCGGTCGGCCGAGGATGGCGCTGCGCGCCCCGGAGCTGATGCCGCGCCAGTTCGAGCATGATCTGTTGGGTCAACACAGGACCTCTCCTCGCTGATACTTCGCCTCGGCCCAGGCCCAGGCGTCTCGCTCGGGCATATGCGGATGTCGCATCAGCGCTCGCAGCACGAGATCAGCGATCAGCCGGAGCCCATCCGTGCCGTAGATGCGGCAGAGCCGGCGTCTGGTCGCGCGTTCCCAACGCCAATAGACCTCGTCCTGCTCGTTCTGCTGCCATTCGGCAGTTTGGAGTTCGCTCACGACTCATCAATCCAGTCGATGCGGGTATGACCCTGGTGCCCGTGGATGGCATGCACGTCGTGGATGGAGCCGAACACGGTGGTCGATGTCGGCTCGGTCGCCCAATGGATGGCACAGACGCCGTCGGGGAATCGCACGCCCCAGGCGACCAGGCCCCACGCCCGAGATCCCGGAATCCCGGAATCGTCCTGGAGTCGGTTCAGCACGAACCGTTGAGCAGTCGCCGACATCGCTCAGCCCACCCGGTAGCTGTTGAGAACCCTCTTGGCGAGCGCCAATACGTGATCGCGGTGGCCGAGGCACGTATTCGTGGCCGGTTGGCTCGGCGTGTACTGCGCCCGCGGCGGACGATGCTCGATCAGGCAACGGGGAATGATGGCGGTGAAGCGGCCATGACGCTGCTGCGCGTGGTCGGTCGGCTCGCCGATGACCGCCCAGCCCCGTTCGTACTCGGTCACGGTGACTGTTGCCTTGCGGGCATATCGAGGGCCGGTCTCCAGCACGGTCGGATCCACAGGGACCGCCGATCCGAGCTGATCGGCCCCGAAGTCGAGTAACGACATCTTGGTCTCCCATCTAGGCACGGATCGGTCCGCGTATCGATCAACAGCGATTGTCGGCGGCATGCGGACGATGGTCATCGCCAGCTCGCGGGTTGACCGCCTGGTCGCCGGATGCCGCCGACCTTGCCGAATCGGTCAATCACAGCGCGACGGGTCACGCCAAGCGCTTGTGCGATCTCTGCCCACGAGGCCGGATAACACTCATCGTGACGAAGTCCGGCAACGGCATCGATGATCGCTCCGTCCAATTCGTTGCGCAGTTCCACCAATGCCGCGAGCGCTGCCAGGTCACCATCGGTGCCGACTCGTCGTCCCAATGCCTTAGCGATGCGCCGAATCCCGCCAAGCAGATCGTCAATCTCGACGTAATCCCTGGACAGTGATGAGGAACCTTCATCACTGGATCGGCTGACATCCCGGCCAGACACATCCGGTACCGGCCGATCGACAGCGAGGCCCTGAACGGACGCCATCACGTCGCCTCGGAAGGGGATCCCGCAGCGGGAGCGGGCGGGCGGGCATACGCCCCCGCCACGGGAAAAATGGGAAAGTCGAGCCGGCGCAACAGATCGGCCGCGCCGGAGGAGAGGGGAGGTACGTCCTCAGGCTCCGGCGCGCCAATCTCGGCGGCCCATGTCAGGGCCTCGGCCGCGTTCATGCCGAGACCTCGGTACGGAGGATCTGATCCCGCTCGACGCCGAACGTCTCAGCGATCGCCTTGACGTGGCTCGGCTGCATCCGGCCCGAACGCAGGGAGTTGTAGAGGACCCACTGCGACACGCCCGTGCGCCTCGACAGCTCGGTCACGGTGTCAATGCCGTGCTCGACGCCCAGCGCCGTCAGAGCTTCGACATCGATCAGGAGCGAGCGCACTTAGATCAACCTAGACCAGCCTAGGCCAAATGGCAACCCCCTCTGCTTTTGCCAAGTCAGACCAAGCTATGCCAAACTCCTGACGAGAGCGTCAGTCACGAGCGTTTGGGGGAGCGCGTGCGTGAGCGTCGACTTGAACTCGATCTCTCGCAGCGAGACGCCGCGGCCCGAGCCGGGATCAGCAACCAGACGTGGCTGAACGTGGAGAACGGCAGGAGTGCCAACGAACGCTCGCTCGCCAAGATCGAGCGAGCTCTGGATTGGTCCCCAGGCACGGTCGATGCCATCACCGCCGGCACCGACCCTCCATCTCCATCAGTCGCTGCTGCGCCCCTCTTGGACGTGACGGTACTCGGCAACCTGACACGGCTGGCCGAGGTGCTCTCAGCCGAGGATCTGACCCGCGAGGAGATCCAGCGAGTGATCGACGCGGTGGTCGAGATCGTCAGCGATCTACGGCACCAGCGTCAGGCGATCGGCTGACGCCTCCTCAATGATCGTGTCCACGATGCCGAGCGCATGTACTCGGCGCTCCAGGTGAACGATCCTGCAAAGGTCCCGGCGCGGCGAGACCGGGAGAAGCAAGCCTAAGAAACAGGAGATACATCCACCAAGCCCCGCAGAAAACCACACGTGGGTGCCACACCGGAGCGTGGCACCCACGTTCAGAACGTGTAGCACGGGAAGCCCTTGCGAGTACCGCAACGCAGTCCCGCCATGGCCTCAGGGCACCGCAACGCGGTCCTCCGTGCCCTTGACGAGCCTAACAACACTTACGTGCCTTCGACGCGCTCATGACCCGCCAGCAACGGTTGACGATCGTGATCGCGCCCAGGCCCACGATCGCAACCCCTAGCACTAACGTCGCCATTCGATCTTGGTTGTCTCGTCCCAAGCGATCTGCCGCCTGCCTTTGCCCACCGGCTGTATCACCACAGCCGCGATGAGTGCTGCCACCATTTCACGCCGAACCTCAGTGCTCAGACCATCCCACCATTTGGGGACGCTCTCAGACGCCGGCACGTCAATGGCGATCGGCAGGACGGCGCGCCGCAGCTCGCGCTCGGCCTCAGAGATCCGCGGCAGCAGGTGAGCCTCCATCTCGGCGTATGCCTGTACCGAGAGCCCTCCGGCCTTCCACCGCGCCATAGCGTCGTCCAGCTCGATCCGCAATCCATCGGCCCGAGCTCGAATCTCGTTTACACGCGGGTCCTCCCGGCCTCGGAGCTGGTCACCGACGTCGGGCAGGCACAGCCGAGCTACGACGGCGGCAGTGACCCAACGGTCAACATCGGCGGCTCGACGGTAGACGTGATAGCCCTGCTGGCAGCCGTAATGGACATCGCCCCGGCCCGAGTGCTTGATCTCCAGGCGGGAGCGACAGACTCCGCAACGGGCGATGCCCGAGCACAATGCGGATGTCTTGCGCACTTTGCGCCACGAGGTTGCCTCCCGGCGTTTCGCCACAGCCTCGAACGTCGTCTCGTCCACCAACGGCTGCCAGCCCTGGCCGTAGTCCGTGCCCTTGTGCATGCGGTGGCCGAGGTAGGCCCGGTTGGTCAGCATGCAGCGGATCATCAGCAGCGTCCAACCGTTGCCGCGGTTGGTGCGCACACCCTCGCTAGTCAGCGTCTCCGCCAGCGATCCGAGTGATTGACCGCCGAGATAGCAAGTAAACACCCGACGCACGATCGGCGCCTGCTCGGGGTGTGGTTCCTGGCCGATCAGCGCGCCAGTGCGAGGGTCGTACACGCGGCGATAGCCGAACAGCACCTTGCCGTGAGGCCGACGTGCGGCAGCGCCCGCCTTGGCGGATCGCCGCACCCGGCCGGCTGTCTTGGCCGATTCGTATTCGGAGTCCACAGCATCTTCGAGCAAGCTGCGACGGTCGCGCGGGTTGGCGGGGTCGTAGATGCGGTGATGCTCGGTGACCGCGATCCGCACGCCAGTCGCTTCGCACAGATCGAGCAGCTCGACCCACTCGCCCACCTTGCGGCTGCCGCGGGACGCCTCCCACAGCACGAGCACGTCGGCGCCGAAAGCAGCAGCCCGCAAGTCGATGATGAGCTGACCGAAGTCGTCTCGGTGCCGGCCCGAGTAGCGGGATGCCGACGCCGCATCGCTGTAATGCTCACCCCAGGTGAAGTCCGACCAGGCCGCCCGGTTGTCGTCACGCTGCTCGGCGTTGGAGCGCTGTCGCCCGGAACGGTCCCGGCTGACGCGCAGATACTCGCGGGCAAGGGTCATGCCTCGTCGTCGGGTCCGGTGTAGTCCGGCCCGAACACCGCTTCGAGCGCGGCATCGAGCGGCCGAAAGTCGATGTCCTCGCGGTAGCCATGGTGGACCTCATGCATCACCTTCCGAGCTTCATCGGCAACTCGCACCAGCAGCTCTGCGCTTGCGTTGGTCATGGTGGGAGACTATCACTAAGCATCCTCAAAGAACTACTGCGGCGGTATTGACTCCTAGGCCAATCTAGACCAAACTGTGCCTAGATCGTTTACACGAGGAGTCACCATGAGCGCCACACACGAGCAGTTCATCCAGAAGGTGCGAGACCTAGTGCTCGACAACTCAGATCTCAAGCCCGAGCAGGCTGCCCAGCTCCACAACACCAAGCTGGTCTATGGCGTGGGCGCCGGCTGGTACCGCGGGATCACCTGCCACCAGGCATGGACCAACGGCGTCGGCACCGTCGATGTGGTCGAGATCGCCGCCACCGGTGAGGAGTCTTGGATCCAGCTCGCCGGTACCACCATCCACGAGCTGGCCCACGTGCTCGGCGGCCACGCCGCCGGCCACGGCTCCGAGTGGAAGGACCTAGCGGTCGCCCTCGGTTTCACCAAGCGGCCCGAGGCTGCTGGTCAGGTCTACCGCCTGGCGATGATCCGTCCGGCCCTACGCTTCGCGATTGCCGAGCTGGCCGCTGAGCTGGCCGATGGCTCTCCCGCCTTCCTGCTGACCTTGGTGGCGGTCGGTCGAGCGGTCCAGGCTCCCCGACCTTGCTCGCAGGGCACCGGCACCCGCGGCGGCACGTCCCGCGGCAAGGGGTCCGGCTCGCGGATGCGGTTGTGGGAGTGCTCCTGCGCCAAGCCCGTCAAGGTCCGGATCGCCTCGGACGACTTCGCCGCCCACTGCGATCGGTGCGGCCAAGCGTTCGTCAGACAGTCATGAACGCCGTCGAGCTGGAGCACGCACGAGGCCGGCTCGCCGGCATGGCCGACTGGCTCCGAGGCCGGTCCTACGCCGAGCAAGGCGAAGACGAGGCCAACGACCCCTGGCACCGCGGCTACGTCGAGGGTTGGGGGATCGGTGGCGCCGAAGACTTCGAGGCCGAGCTGCCGAGCCCGCCGAGCGAGCGAGCCATGACCCTGCGCTCGCAGGCCGAGGCCGACCGCGCTTGCGAGCGCGTCGGCTGGCGCACTATCCACAAGAATCGAAAGGACCAGTCATGATCAACCGCAAGCTAGTCACCATGTTCGTCGCCCTCGCCCTCGGCCTTGCCGCCTGCGGGGGAGGCAGCGCCCGAGACGAACCCGCACCCCAGCGGCCCGAGGATCGAAGCATCGATGACGTCCTCGGCGAAGATCCCGAGCGTGAGGATCGCGTCGTGGATGCCTATGCCGAGTGGACCCGCTGCATCGCCGCGGACGAGGTTCCCAATGCCGAGTGCCCCAACCCTGCTGGCGGAGCGAACCCACCCGACGAGGCCCCTTCCGCGTCCCCGACCGAGGCCGAGATCAACGCCGCCACGGTCATGGACCTCTACTCCATGTACGGCGCCGCCCCGTCCGGCTCCGACCTGGAAGCTCGGATCGAGGCCGAACTGACCGAGCGCGGCGAATTCGGCTGGCAATGACCATCCACGAGAAAGTCGTCACCCGCTATGAAGTCACCTGCGATGACTGTGGCGAATTCCTAGGCGAGTACGGCGACATTGCCGATGCCCGCTACCACGAACGACGCCACCAGACAAAGACCCATCCCAAAGGCCCTCGCTCTAGCCGAATGCCAGGTGCCACCAGAGATAGCTGAGCCCCAGCGCGAGAACGATCACGAGGCCGACACGACCCTTCGGCCCGAGTGAATCCCGTGTTGTCCAGAACAGCTCGGAGATCGTGTCCCAGCGCTGGCGCGTGAGGCTGGCCCATATCAGCAGGCCCACGCCCAGCGTCAGCGCCAGGACCTCGATCACCGTCGGGATCAGTGCGATCATCACGGCTCCGATCAGTCAGGGCGAGCTTCGATCTGCTCGCGAAGCTCCGAGATCTGCTGCTCCAACTCCTCGATTCGAGCTTCAAGCCTCATGACGTAGGCGACTTGTCGCAAGCTGACCTCGGTGTGCTTGAACTCGACCATCAGCCCGGATCGACCAGGCCCCAATGCTTCATGCACAAACCCAGTTACCGGCGCCGGCACCGCCGTTCCAGATCTCGGCCGCCTTGGCGTCCTGGACGGACGGAGGGGCGTCTGAGGCATGGCTGTAGCCGCCGTAACCGTCCCACGTGCCGTCAATGATCTGATAGGCGCCTGAAGCCGTGCTGGTCGGATTCTCGGCCGAGTAGTTACCGCCCGACTCACACATCACGATGTATTCGGGAATGGCCCAACCACTTGATGCTTGCGGCATCGGTACCGGAGCGGGCGACGGTACCGATCGACGTGCTTGCGGCGCTGATTCCGGCGCCGGCCGAGGCCGCGGCGGGGGTAGGGGTGGTGACCACGCGTACACGTCGAGATGACGACCGACCCTCATGACCCACCAATAGGCTCGGTGCCGAGCGTTGGGATCGGTCAGCACCTGCAAGTTGACCCGTTGTCCGGGGATGATCAAGTGAGGGTCGCGCAGCGCGTTGTTGAAGTTGTCGGCCCAAACGTAAGGCCAATAACTCCCGGCGATCTCCCCCAGGGTGTCGCCGGGTACCACCACGTAGACTCGATCGGGAACTGGAGCTGAGACCGGAGCCGGAGCTGCATGCCCTTCCGGCGGTTGAGCGCTGACGGCGCTGGCGCCACCAATGATCGTCGCCAGCGCGACCGCGATGATGGACAGGATCCGCTGCATCACGCGCTCCCCTTGGCTCGACGGGTTCGGAACGCGTCTACACGCGCTCGGGCGCCAGATCGGAGCGCTTCCAATGTCGTCTCGACGGCAGCATCCGCAGACTGCCGGTTGCGAGCCTGATAGACGCCAACCGCAGCGAGCCCGGCCATGACCAGCGCACCCGCTTCGGCGGCATCGACGCCGTTGCCGGCAAGCGACTCGCCCAACAGCGCGAACCAGCCGCCGAGCGCGACAAGGAACTTGGAGTATTGGAGCATTTCGCTATCCCTTTCCTTCACACCCGGCAGGGGGAGCCAGGTTGTCGTAGGTCCGATGGATCAACGCGATGGTCTCCGGGTCAGCCCCGGAATCGGTGGCGAGCTGGATCAGGATCGCTTCGTTGTCGTCCCGGTTGCGCAACGTCGCCAGGCAGTCGGTCGCCGCCTGATGTTCGATCGTTTCCTGGTTGGCGCGAGCCAATGCTCTCGTGTCCTGCGTGTTGCGCCATGACGTGTAGTTGGCCCAACCGGTGGCCGCGGTGAACGCCAGGATCCAACCGGTCAACGCGTGGCGGGGCAGGTCTCGCAGATTCCTGACCAGTTCCACCTAACGCCCCACGTAGAGGCCCAGCATGAACCCGAGCGAGCCGGCGGCGATCAGGCAGGACACCGCATAGCACCGGACCATGCGGAGCCAGCTCACGATTCGCCGTTTTTCCGATGATTCCGCTCCCAGGGGATCGAGAACGACAACCCCATAAGGCCGAGCCCGGCCGCCAGGATGTAGGGCACCGCCGAGGGGGAATCGCTCGCGCCCACTGCCAGGACCCAGCCGAGCATCACCGTGCCCACTCCCAGCCGCCATGCCCTGACGAATTGCAGCCACGTCGGTCCTTTCACCGGAGGGGGTCAGGCAGGAGGGGAAACGCTCGCCGGCACCACATCGGGGATGGCGTCCAGATCCGTCGCTGCCACCAGGAACGGCCGGTAGTTGCCGTTGCCGTCCTTGCCGTAGGCCTCAACGCCTGCCACGTCCACCAGGAAGTTGGCGTGTTCGAAACCGATGACCTCGCGCTTGACGAGGCCGTTGGTCACATACCAATGGCTCTCGCCAGAGCTGGGCTTTAGCAGGCGGCAGCGATGCGCCAACAGCTCACCGGTTGTGCCGTCGAGCCGTTGCACGATCGCCTTGTGGATGTCGATCAGCCAGGAGCGTTCGTTAGCGTCCAAATCTGTGTCCTCCGGATTGCGAGCCGTCGCTACGCGACGGGCAACTTCGGGCTGGATCTCGTGAATGATCTGCGAGATGCGGACATCGTCGGGACAGCACTTGCCGACGCTGGTCGAGCCGTTCAGGCAGCCCGACTGGCGCCACGGATCGATCGAGAGCCGGTGCCAGCCGATCCCGCCAAGCGGTAGGCACGATTCGCTCATCAGCACCGGGTTGCCGCCGAAGCGCAGGAACGTCCAGGTCAGATCCCGGATGTAGCCGGCCACCTGCGCGTCGGTGAACGGCGGCACGTGACCGCACTTACCGTCCCAATCCGCGAAGCCTGGTCCCCAGTCGGCGGTCTCGGACGCGATGACATAGGGATTCAGCTCCAGCGTCCCGGCGGCCCTGTACTCCAGCCCGGTCACCTGATAGGGGACGCCGAGCTGGTCGTAGTAGAGCTGCGTGTAGGGCTTGCCGACTTCGTTGTGATAGTTCCACGAACCGAGCCGCGTGCCCTTGCCCATGGTGTGGATGATCCAGGTCAGCGGCCCGACCCACGGCGTGGACGAGACGGTCCGCTCCGTGAACGGTTTCCACACCGCACCCGGCAGGCGCACGCCATCAGCCATCCGGGACCTCGCCCGGTGCGGCCAGCGGAGCGTCCTGATCCCAGCCGTCGGTGCATTCGAGGCCGGTGGCCTCATCCTCGATCTGATCGGCGTGGATCAGGTAATGAAGCTGCTGGGGCGTCAGATCAGCGACGGCCTCAAGATCGGCGTGCCGGCCGGCGAGAGCACTCTCGACATCGGTCACGCCGCGCAGCTTACCTAGGTCAAGGTAGGTCTAGGCGGTTTCGTAGACGAAGGTGGACAGGAAGGCGTCGCCCGATGCCCAGTCGAAAGGCGTGTTCTGGTCCCACCGCGCCGACGCGCCCGCGGTGACGAAATAGCGAGCCGTGCCCGTGTCGTCGGCCAGCAGCCCGAGCCCGGACCACCGGGACGACGCGCTCAGATCGGCCGCATTGCCGACGCACAGCCAGCCGGCGCTGGCGAGGCTGGAGTGACCGGTGGCCTTGTCCGCGAACGCGAACGGCAGCGAGTAGCCGATCTCGGCAGTGACGTCGCCGCCGGTGCCGAGCGCGAAGCCCATGTTCCCGACCACGAGCTTGCCCATCTTGTAGTACCAGCCGAACTTGACGCCGCCCGTGCCGAGCGTGACGCCGGACAGGGTCGGCGTGTACGCGGTCGAGGCCACGTCGAAGTCGAGCCCGATGATCTTCCAAACCGTGCCCGTGTAGCGCTTGAGCGACGACGTGGACTCGTCCCAAATGACATCGCCCTTGCGCGGGCTCGGCCACGACGCCGTCGTGGCAACATCGGTGATGCCCCCGGTGGCCCGAGCCGATGGCCGCAGGTCGGTGATGTCCTGCGGGCGCACGATCGTGCCACCGGCCTCGGTGGAGTCACGCACGAGCAGGCGGGCGAGCACCAGCGAATCCTCGGTGACGGTCGGATCGGCAGGCGACGCGGCCGGCGTGCCCACGATGATCTCCGGTGTCCATACGTCGCCGGTGAACGCCGCGAATGCCGCATCTTTGACCTGCGCCACGACGAGATCCTTACGGTCGAGCGTCGCATGCGCCGCAGACACCGTGAGATCGAAGGAGGCATCCAGCGGACAGATATACGCGCCCTGAGAGTTGTTCTGCGAACCCCGGACCGAGGCCATGCCTGGCGCGACGAAGACGTGGTTGTTGGGGGTGCCGTTGGCCGTGACCGCCATCGCGTCGGCAGTCAGCACCCCGTGCCCGCGGGCGGTCGCACCGATGCCCGGTGACACAGCCTCGAAGTTCGATCCGCCGAAGATCGCCGCCAGCATGTTGCGGGTATCGGCTCCGGCATAGGTCGGTGCCCCGGCCGACCCGTGGATGAACAGACATTTCTGCGCGGCCATTGCCACGGAGTCTAGGCCAAGCTAGATCTAGATCTTGATCATCACATTGACGGTCACGAACGGCGGGTTCGCCGTATTGGTGTCACCGGCGAGCGCGGTGCCGGTTGTCTCGGCAGCTCCAGCGCCCGCAGCCGCACCAGTCGAATGAGTCGACGTGTAGCCGGCCACGGTGATGCGCCGGCCACGCACGCCAGCCCCTGCCGCGAGCCAAGCCACCTGAGCGTGCGCCTGAGTGCCCGGCGTTGATCCCAGGTCGTGAATGTGGTCGATAGTGCCGCCAGTGCCACCCAGTGTCGAACCCGTGCCGGCAGCCGCCTTACCCAGCGGGAAGCGGCCTCGGAAGTCCGGCAGATTGAACGTGGCCGAACCGTCGCCAGCACCGTAGGCCGTACCGATCGCATCGAACAGTCCCGAGAAATCACTGCGGGAAACGGCGGAGCCATCGCATAGCAGCCAGCCGGTTGGTGCGGTCACCCGCCCCGTCGCTGTGATCGAGCCGGCCGGTATGGATGATCGCGTTTCCGCGACCGCCAGCCGGCGCTCCAGGTCACGGAGCTTGATCGTGAGATCGTCGCTGACCTGGCGCGTGCGTGGCATCAGCCGATCTCCTCGTCGTAGATCATGGTCACCGTCTCGACGCCACCGGTGTCGGGGATCGTCAGCCGAAAGCCGAGCGTGCGGACCGACGTGTCCACGCCATCGGGGAACCAGGGATCTTTGTTGGCGGGAACGATCAGGCGTGCGACATCACCGGGGTAGAAGGTGCCGATCTCGGCGTCGAGGTTCGACGCGTAGATCTCGACTTCGATGATCTCGTGGTTCAGGCTCGCCGCCAGCAGTGCGCCCGCCTGTGCGCTCAATGGCGGCTGCGCCGTCTCGTCGCTCAGCGCGATCGAAGATGTCATCTTCGGTCCCCATTCCACCGACGTGGCCCGCGAGAACGGTCGGAGGACCTCATCGCCCCGCCCGAACGCCAGCGCGTCGTTGGCACGCAGGTCCCCGCGACGATCGACCTTCAACGAGGCGACGTTGGCGCCGTACTTGGCAACGATGTTGGTCGAGCCGCCTAAGAACGCACGGGCCGTCCATATCCGCTCAAATCCCGATGCGCCCAGCCGGACATCGGTGCGGTAGTCGAACCCGTCGATCCCGTTCGCTAGCTCCAGCACCGCATCCCCGACTTTCTTGTCCTCACTACCGAGGTAGGTCTTGCTGACGATCGCAGTGGCCTCGGTGCCGACATCGAACGTCAGGCCGATGTCATTGATCCCGGCCATCAATGCCTGAGCGATCGCCATGACAGGCATGCTCGTGTAAACAACGGGCGTGCTGACGCTCGCGCCCTCGACGTTGCGCCGTCGCGCGTAGGACGACAGCTCGGCACCGCTGATCGAGATGATCTGATTCTCTGTGTCGTAGTTCTGTCGCCAGGTGATCCAACACCCGAGTGGCGTGCCGTCGCGCAGGACGTAGATGCATGTCGTGGCGCGATCGGTGGCCTCTTTCCACAGCACCGCGAGCGCTCGATTCTCGACGTTGACCGGTGGCGGGAGCTTGAGCGCGGCACCGAACTCACCGGCCGCGTTTAAACGACGCTCCAGGAATACGCCGGTCAGCGGCAGCTCGGCAATGAGATCGCCCGGGGCGGCGAGCTGGGCTGCCAGGTAGCGGTACTGGGCCATCAGGTCAGCGACCACCAGGCATCACGCCAGGAAAAAGTCAACGCGCCTGCCCCGTTGTCGGTGGAAAAGAAGATCTCATTGGAGCCCGGCAGCAGGTCGAACCACGTCGAGTCGGCAGCGATGAGTCCGAACCGGCTGGCGGTTCCACCGATGACGGCGGTATGGCGCGCGGGATGCGAATCGATCGTCAGCACTTCACCGGCCGCCAGCGTGCCATCCCAGCGGACACGACCACCGAAATGATCAGCGATCGTCACACCGACGCAAGGCCCCTGGACTATCGCGATCCAGGGCGCCGGCGCGGTACCGACATTGGACACGGCGACGACGCCGCCGCTACCGATCGTGCCGAAGTTGAAGGGAAAGGTGAACGTGAAAGTGAAACCACCAGAGACGGTCGGCGCCCCAGTGGCTACGGCGTGCTCGGCATCGCTATAGATCAGCGGATCGTTGGCGACGAGCTGAAGCGTGGCGAGCATGTAACCGTCGAGGTTGGGATTCGGCATCGGGACGTTGCGACGGCGCGGCCGGCAGTTGACCCGCATCACCGGCAGCGACGGATCCGCCTGGAAGGACAGCGGCAGATCGTCGGATCGTCGCGCCAGCGCGGCCGACAGGTCGAGCAACGCCGCCAGCAGCGTGGCCCGGCTCGACTCCACGAAGGTCAGCTCGAATTCGATCGAGCGAGCGTCGAGCAGGTCGATGCCACCAAGCGCGCCGTCCCGGCCCGGCACCGGGCTGTCCGAGGTTCGCATCGGCGGCGTGTCGAGCCCGGTCACATCCGTCACCCTGGCCGTGGTGCCGGCGCCCCAGGCCGCGCCGTTGAAGCTGTAGGTCGTCATCCCGCCACCTTCCATTGCCAGGCGACTTCATCGCCCACGTCGCGCGCGATGCGCCGGACGTCATAGGTGGTCGAGACGTAGAAGTTCTGCGTTGGTCCCGAGCGTCCGCCGCCCTTGACTTCCTGGCGCATGACCTCGGCGAAGCGCGCCGGCAGCACCATCTCGCCCGCGTGCAAACGCGCCCATTCGTTCTGCGTCTCCCAGGCCCCACGTTCGTAATAGGAGTGCCCGGGGCCGAGCTGGACATGCCACGGCTCGCCACGTACCGGGAAGATCAGGCCGAGCTGGCGGGCGATGTTGTGCATTAGCGGATAGGGACCTCGAAGATCTGCGGCAAGTCCACGTTCGTGCATCGACGTCCCAGGCCGAGCAACGACCGGAGGCCGCTTCCCTCGGGCCAGATATTGGTTGTAAAGCACCTGCTGCTGGGCATTGGAACGGCGGCCAGAGATGATCGAGATCTTGCCGCCGCTGATACTGATCAGCTGAGCGACTAAGGAATCGAGAGGCTCGGCCAGTCCGTGAAGTCCGGGCTTGCCGCCCAACGCTCCGGTGATACCCCCCCATGCCGTCTTGAGTGCTCCGGTGAACTTGCCGGCCAGACCTCCCAGGAACTTCATGACCGAGCCGACGCCAAGGCCGAGCCCCTTGGTGATGCCCTTGAGAATCCACTTGCCGGCCCTGACCGCCCACGCCGGTGGCGAGTGGATCCCGAGGATGCCCAGGATCTTGCCTGGCACATCCTTGAACCATTTAACGATGGTCCCCCAATACTGCGTGAAACCCGACCGCAGCCCCCGCAGGATGTTCTTGCCGCCTTCGACCAGCCAGGTGATGGCCTTGGCGAAGAACCCGCCGACGGCGGCCTTACGCCCGCCGAGCCACGCCGCCGTTACGGCCCAGGCGGCGGTTAGCCCATTGGCAAGTCCCCGGATTACGTTCTTGCCCGCCTGGAGGAGCCAGGAGCCGGCGGAGGCGAAGAACCCGACAAGCTGATTCTTCCAGCCGACGATGGTCCGAATGATGGCGGCGACGGCGTTTGTGAATACCCGCTTGATGGTGTCCCAGTGCTTGATGACCAAGGCCACCACGACACCGAGAGGCCCCAGCAGAATGCCGATGATCAGCGGCCAGTTGCGCTTGAGGAAATTGACCACGGCCCCCGCGGCAGCCGTGACAAAGCGCTTGATCTTGTCCCAGTTGGCGATGATGAGGATCGCCGCCGCCGCGACCGCCGCGACGATGATCGAGATCGGCCCCCCGGCGATTATCCAGGCGAGCGCCACCTTGGCGCCGGCCAGCAGCGCCTGAACGCCCATCCACGCGAACTTGGCGGCAATCTGACCGATCGCCTTACCGATGATGGGCGCGAGTCCCTTGGCTGCCCCGGCCATCCCGAGCGTCGCAATCTGCGTGCTGGTGTTGGCGCCTACGAAGGCGTCACCCAGCCGATCGAGGATCGGGAGCACCTTGTCCCCGATGACCTTGCCGATCCTGATCGCGGCCGGTAGCCATTCGTCTCGGATCGCTGGCACCAGCACGTTGGCGATCCAGTTCGCAAGCTTGGCGATCGCCGGTACAAGTTTCTGCTGGATCAGCGGCACGCCTTTGGTCAGCATCCAATTGGCGAACTGATCGACGTAGGGCAGGAGGACGCCGCCGATCATCTCGGCAACATTGCCGAACGCCACCTTGAGCTTGCTGGTGGCGGTCGCCTGCGCCGCGGCCGAGCCGCCGAACTCGGCGGTCAGCTCTGCCAGGATGAGTTTCTGAGCCCCGAGCACGTTGCCCGAGGCGACCATCGCCTTGACCTGATCCTGCTGCTGCTGCGTGAAGCTCACGCCCACTCGGCGCAGCGCGGTCATGCCCTTGATCGGATCGTTCAGCGCCTTGCCGACCTGAATGGTCGAGGACTGGAGATCTTGCCCGAGCGCCACCGACATATCGAGGGTCGCGGCGGTCGCCTGATTAAAGATGTCATTGCCCTTACCGACCTCATTGCGGACCTTGGTAAAGGTCAGCAAGACGTTCTCGCCCGACTGGATCACCTCATCATCGATGCCGGCCTTATTGGAGAGCTGCGTTGCCAGCGCGCTGACCCCGGCGGCCGAGACGTTGGCAGCGCCACCCGTCGATTTGAGCACCGCGTTGGTCTGATTCGAGACCCGACGCGTCTCCTCGGCCGCCTGGACGAAATCGATCCCCATCTTGACGCCAAGGGCAGCAACGCCAAGGGCAGCGATTCCCGCCGCAGCCTTGAGCTTGCTGAATCCCCCCTGGACGCCGCGCGTATCGACGTCGACCTTGACCAATAAATTAGCCAGCGTCGTCGCCACGAACCGTGCCTCCGAACTGGTGCGTGAGCGCGATCATGAGCTTGCGCATCGCTTCTGGAGTCCGTGCCCCCGGTCGATCCCATTGCACCATGAAATCGCTCGGCTTGAAATGGCGGGAGGACTTGCCCCGGTTCACATTGGCGATCGTAGCGGCGACGATTCCCGCCTGAATGTCTCCACGGATCGCCCCGAGCGGACCGTCAATGTGCTCGAATGCCGCCCAGTCGGTCAGCTCCTGCGCCGAGCACTTACCCAGCAGCTCGACCACCGTCATGCCGAGATGTTCGGCTAGTCGATGGTAGAACCGTCGTTCAGGACGATCCCGAAGTTTCCCTCCGCCCTCGTCACGGCGCCTTCGGTCATGCCCGACAGTTCTTGCGCCATGTCGAACAATCGATCGATCACCTTCCCCGCCTTGGCGCCAAGCTGAGCGGCCTCATCGTCGCGGAAGATCCGCTCGTCGGTCTCGGGATCATAGAGGCACTTCACGACGAGACGGGAACGGAAGTCCCGAAGTTGGACCTCCATGTCCTTGCCACCCTGACTGAGCTTGACAGCCTTCGCTTCGTACGCATCCCGCTCGGTGCCCGTCATCCCGCGGACGCGGACCTTGACGCCCCATTCCTTGACATCCAAATCCTCGAAAGGCCGATCGTCCGCCGCGAGGATCTGAGCCTTGAGGCCGTCAGCTCGACTGCCCTTGAGATCCAATTCGTCACTCATGACGTCACTCTCATGCGAAGGTCGGGTTACCGGAAATCTTGAACGAGAAATCGGCCGACATCTTGTCGTCGTACGGGTACTCATGGCCCATGCCGGTGAGGAAGGCGGCGAAGGTCCAAGTGCCGCCTGGAGGGTTCGGCAGAACGATCTGGTAATTACGCGGCAGGGCGTCCTGGAAATCGTCTTTGAGTGGCAGATGGATGGCAGGATCCCAATTGACCGTGAAGGTGACTTCGCCCGGATTCTTCAATCCGCCGACGAACTCCCTGAACCCCTCGGCAGAATCATGCGAACTGACATCGATCGTGTCTCGTTCCAGTCCCGGTCCCGTGATGTTGGTTGCCTCACCGATCGTGCTGAACACTTCGGGATTGGCGCCGTCGCCCCTCTGGAACTGCGTCCCGAATGCGCTATATCCGGCCATTCGCTCACTCCTGCTCGGTAGCTGTCCGCAAGCGTACCAAGGCCCGCCGCAGTGTGGGCTGAGGGTCCCTCAACGTCTGATCGAAATCAAACCGTGTTTCGACGTGGTGGAAGCCCTCGATCTCCAGCGGTTGATGATCGAATAGCTGGATCAGCCGATTCTTGATCTGGTGAACCTGCCGGAATCCGCGTTCGTCGCTCCAGACCGAAAGCGTCGAGACCGTGAGCCAGCCGATCGAGCCGTGCGCGTTGTCCGGCGTGGTGAACGCCTCACCGATCACGACATACGGCCGCTCCGCCTCCTCTGGCACATAGTCGTAGACGCCGGCGCCGAGCGTCTGTTTCAGCTCGTTATCGGCCGAGGCGATCGCGTAGATCGCCTCCTGGATCGGCAGCGTCGGGGAGAATGTTTCGGGCGGTTGCGTCATAGCCGTCGCAGGTTCCTGCGGATCTTGGCGGCGACGTCCCTTGCGAAGTGGTTGCCGGTAATGGCTGCCGCTCTCGATCCAGCCGGCTGCGCCGGACGTGAGAACGTGCCGAACTCCACGAACGGCGCGTAGCCGATGTCGCTGTAGGCACCATCGTCGTCGGCTTGGATCGAATCTCGGTAGGCGCCGGTCTCCACCGGAGCACCCTGGAGCCATTCCTCGACCACAGCCTCAGCGCCGTCCCGCTGCGCCTCGGTGGCCGCCTCGATCGTGAACACGGCGGCCTCGACCAGCTTGCGATTGAGCTTCGCCATACCCTCGACCCTGACGGCCATTTATCCGCCCGCCTCGACTCGGCGAGCCGTCACCCGTAGGCGGCCGAATGGCTGGGGATAAGTCACCGATGCCGTGAGCACTAACAGCCGGTCGGCGTCCCGGTGCAGCTCGTCGTTCCGGTCGATGTCGGCTCGGACATTGAAGTAACCGGTATGCGTGTGTTCGGCACCGGCCACCTGCGCTTGAATCAGCTCTCGGCCTACAAGCTCGCGCACGTCGCCGCGCGCGGTGGCAACTTGAACCATCGTGATCGTCTGTCCGCCCGCACCGTCATCGATAGGAACCGGCCGGTGGATCTCCCAGGTCGAGTATCCGCGCATCAGCCCACCTTCGGTTTGGTGTGGCGACCGATGCGCAGCATCCGGGCGATGTCATTGTCCACGAACGGCACGCCAGTCGTCCCACTCTCGGCCATGAACAAGATCGCATCAGGCGAGCGCCGTCGAGCGAACAGCCGACTTGCCAGCATGAGCGCGCCCAGCTCCAGCGTCTCAGCTTCGATCTCGCCCTGGAGCGAATAGGTAGCCGGTTCCACGAGCACGCCATCGTCGTCGGTGACGAAAGCGTCTTTGCGCACCCGCTGGACGAAACGGATCGCCGCGTTTAGACGACGTGTCAGTGCGGCATCGTCCTCCGTCTCCATGTCGGGAATGGCGAGATCATCTTTCAGTTGGATCAATGCCGGAGGCCACGACATGGCTCCAGCCTATTGCTCCGACCGGCGTAGAACCGCGATCCAGCGAGCACCAGATTTCTGCCAGACGGCAGCCGGCGGACGAGGATCGATGCCCGCCTCCAGCACCGCATCGATGCCCACGAAGGTGAGGGTCGCGGGATCAACATCGATCGCACCGCTGGCGATGGCCAGCACCGCATCGACGCCCACCAGATTCAGGATCGCGGTATCGACCAGGACGATCAGTCCGGTGGTGAGCACGGCATCCTGACCGACTAGCGCCAGAATCGCCGGATCGGCCGCCAGGATCGCCGCTCCCGTGCCGCCGAGGGTCGGGGTGATGCCCAGCACCTGGAGCACCGCGGGATCGGCTACAGCGGCCGCAGAGCCCGTCCCGGCGAAAGTCGCTTGGATGCCCGACAGGACAAGCGTGGCGACATCCGCGATCCGATCCGCGGTGCCGGTTCCGGCCAGGGTGCCATCCACGCCGGTCAGGATCAGGGTCGCCGGATCGACCGCGACGATCAGGCCCGCGGTGGCGAGATCGGCCTCAACACCGAGCAGGGTGAGGATGGCGACATCGGCAGTAACGCTCGCCGTGCCCGAACCGGCCAGCGCGGGATCGACGCCAGTCAGGATCAGCGTGGCGACATCCGCTATCCGATCCGCTGAACCCGAACCGACAAACGTGGCATCGATGCCGGTCAGGGTGAGGATCGCCGAATCGACCGTGATATTGATCGGACCAGCAGCAGCGGCTTCTATTCGCCTTGACCGCCGAACGTTGCTGTTACGTGGCATCAGACCACGACGTCAGGCAGGTTCTTCCCAAAGGATCCAGGGAACGCTGTTGATGGAGACCGAGAAGGTGGTCCGTATCTTGAGGAAGCGGCCCGCCTTGACCGCTGGATGCCGCGCCTCGGGAAAGAAGACTCCATATCCGGTTTGAGGATGCACGAGCTGTCCATCGAGAAAGCGAACGCCGGTCTCGGTCGGGGAAGTCAGGTTGTAGGCGGTCAGCGCGGTGCCACCAACCGCCAGCGAAGCTTGCCCGTCCGTACCCTCCCACTCCTCCGGCGTGAGACTGGTGCCCGCAGTGCTGGCCACCGCGCAATCCACTAGTGAAGCCTCACCCGGAGGATCAGCGGCTGCCACGCCAGCGAAGCTGATCCCCCATCCGTGGATTCGGATATCCGTACCCGCGGGAGCAACCTGGAGAACACTTTTCAGCGCAGTTGTAGTGGCCACCGTGAGCAGATCGAACGGCGCCGCCGTGTCTCGGGGAATCGCCATATAGAGGGTTCCCATTAGCTGGACACTCCTACGACCAAGAGCCAGAGCGCGTCGTCAGACGGACTGGTCGGAATGGTGAGCACTGTACCGGCGATCGTCACCCGCACCGATGGTTGTCCCAATATCGCTGACGATGCCGCCTCGCTTGACGATGCTGAAATGGGTAGCAACATCAACCGTGTCGGCAGCATCAGCGTTCTTCACCGCATACAGAGCGGTCCTTCCGCACTGCCCGTCTTGATATACGCACTGAACCCGCTCAGGTGGAATCAATGCCATTTGCCTTGCCCTTCGTTCATGCGTAGATCGCTCTGCGCGCTCGTCTTGGCCTCTGTCGTGGTTGCCGCCGTTGCTTTGGACGCCCTGCCGCTGCGGCCGTCGTCACCCGGAGACGATAGAAGATCATCACGCCGGCACCGGTGGCCGCACCGGTGGTAAGCACGAAGTTGCCATCCGGGCCGGCGCTCGCCGTCCCTGACGTGTAGGTCTGGTCGATGCTGTGACCGCGTAGGTCGGTGCCGCCAGAAGTTGTACCGTTCCACCGGGTGGTGGCGGCCCCGAACGTGATCCCGGCCACGGTCACGGTCATCGGCACCGTCGGCGTACCGACGTCGCCGTTGATCGCGGCGAACGCCCCGAGCCAGTCCCCGGAAACGAAATCGATCGTCGTGGCCGACGCCGCCGGGTCGATCCCGGTAGAACCGATGGTGTCGTCTACGGCGGTGGCGCAGACCGGCGTATCCCAGGTTTCGCCGGCGGCCTTCGAGTAGGAGGCGGCGCCGACCATCGTGATGTTCGGGAGACCCGACAGATCGATCGTCGGCATCGTCCAGACGCCGTCGTACTCACGGAAGAACAGGGCCGCCCGGATGTTCCCGGCGTCGTTACCCGAGTCGGTTAGCCCGGTGTTGTTGGCCTCATTGTTGGCCGGGTCCTGCCAGTCGGTCGGTGGGTTGGTGGCGATGGTGGTCGACGCGTACTTGACGATGACCCCGTACACGACCATGTCACCGGCCAGCGTGCCGGTCGGCAACGCCGGTGCCGATGTCGGATCGGTCGCACCGCCCGAGGCGATCTGCGTGATCGCCCGAAAGCCGATCGCCACGGTCGGCCTCGCTTAGACGCCGCGCACCAAGTCAGTGATGGTGAGCGTCAGATCAGAGCCGTTAGTCGGCACCGGCGTAGCGAACAGGATCACGCCCATGAGCTGGCGGGTCGTGTCGTTCGTGTCGGTCGTGCAGTCGCCCCAGAACGCGCCGTAAATCGTCTCGCCGCTCGTGGCGGCCGTCCAGACGACGTTCGCCGCGTCCAGGTTGGCGCGGTTGTTGGTGTCATCCTCGGCCGTGCCCGAACGGGTCAGGTCTTTGCGGACGTACCAACCGCCGGTCGGTCGGGCCACGCCGGACAGCGCCACCAACTCACCGAAGGTGTTGAGATCCTGGACCTCCGCCTCGGTGTCGATCGCCACGGGGATCGAGGCCCCCTGCAGCAGCTCGATCTTGATCGCGGTCGCGGCGGCGTCGTCCCATTGCCCCTGGCAGAGCAGGAGTTTCCCCCGATTTGTCAGCCAATGCGAGATAGTGAGACACTCCCTAAGCGGCGTGAGGTATGCTCACGAATATGAACGTATGTGTCATCAAGAACTGCGAGAAATCCCGAACGAGCCTCGGTCTGTGTCGCATGCACTATCAGCGATGGCGCCGACTCGGAACCTTCGAGGACGCCCGACGACGTCTTGACGGTGCAACCCGTGCGGAGAGACTGGCCGCCTACACCGATCGAACTGGTGGCCCGAATACCTGCTGGCCATGGACCGGAGCCAAGAACGCCTCTGGGTATGGAGTGATCACAAACAGGGATGGCGGGACAGCGATTGCTTCTCGCGCCGCCTATGAACTCACCCATGACGTCGAACTCGACCGATGGACCGTCGTCATGCATCTCTGCAACAACCCGTCGTGCTGCAATCCTTGGCATCTTCGGGCAGGAACGATGGCCGAGAACCAGGCGTACATGGCTGCAAGTGCGCGAACACGCCGAGGCGAGGCGAATCCTCGGGCGAAGCTCAGCAACACCGACGCGGCCCACATGCGAGCACTGCGAGCGGAAGGCTGGAAGCTCACAGCGTTGGCCGAACGATTCGACGTCAGCCAGGCACAGGTGTCCCGAATCTGCAACGGACGACGACGAACGATGTGACATCACCGGTTGGCCTCGGCGATCCGTCGCTCGATCTCGCGCTGCTTAGCATTGGCCGAGGCCTTGCCCCCTACCGGCTCAGGCTCGGCCGCCGGCGCGCCGGTAGTGGATTCGGTGTCAGGCTCGGAGAGATCCGCAGGCCGGCCTGACGGATCGCTGTCCGATGCCCGGGATGCCGTCCGCTTGCGCTCGGCCATGACGGCTAGCGAGCGATTCGGACCAGGCCCACCGTGACGCTGGTCACCGCGGAATAGCTGATCTGTGCCAGCGAACCGACCACCCGGCCGATGAGCGGAAAGACCGCGATGCCGGTGGTCGCCGGCACGATCTGTGAGACGTCCGCGATGGCGAGACCGCTGACCGTGCCCGGCGTGACGATGGTGACCGTCTTGGTGGACGCGTCGGCGTTCTTGACGACCAGCGCCACGCCCACGCCGGTTGGCGCCACGTCACCTCCCGCCGTGGCGGCGACGAAGTTTATGTTCGCCAACCCGGAAGCCGGTGCGTCTTGGATTACTAGGACTGCCATTCGTCATCCCTCATTTCGACATCCGGACTGCGGCCACGGTCTGTGATGTGACCGCGGACGAGACGATGCTGCACACCGCACCGAAATGCTTGCGCCTGATCGGAAAGACGGCGGTCGCGCCCGCAGCTACGGCGAGCAGCGCCAGCCCGTCGACGGTGACGTTGTGGGAGGCCGCGTCGGCATTCTTGACTACGACGACCACGCCGAGATCCCAGCCAGCGCCACGGCCACAGTCGCTCGTGTCAACCGTGTCGGTGGCGGCTGACGCAGTGAAGGTGGGAGCCAGGCCGGCACTCGCGTCCTGGATGGCAAGCAACGCCATTGCTCAGCCCTCTTTCGCCTTAGCCTTGGCCTCCGCCTCGCGCGGCGTCAGCTCGGCTGCCGGCACGCCCCAGCCGGCCGCCCTATCGCCGCCGTGGTCCGGGCACTCGTGGTCGACCAGTACCTGACCGCAGATGTTGCACGTCTCGATCGGGGGAGCGCTCGCAGGCTCGACATCGGCATAGATGGTGTGACCACCGGCCTCGATCTTGCGCCGGCGCGGTGCCGCTTTCTTGGCGAAGGGTGCCTCCGCCGTCCTGGAGGCACCCTTCGCCGCTCCCGCTCCAGGAGATTTCTGCTCGGCCATGATCAGGACGACCGGTTGATCGCAGCGATGCCCGAAGGCCGGAGGACCTTGCTGGCGAAGTAGGCGAACAGCGCCAGCTCGATCAGCGCCGGACCGACCTTTTCATCGAACCGGAAGGTCAGCAGTGGCGACTCCCACACCCAGAAGTCCGGACTGTTGACGATCATCACCACGTCGTCGCCTACCGCGTCGAGGATCGCCCAGGCCGGCACGAACGCCAGGCCATCCACGTTCCACGCCTGATCGATGGCGTTGCCGACACCGGATGCGTTGGTCGCCCCCACGCTCGGGAAAAGCGGATGGTTGGTCGTGTCCTTCACCCGGGCCATGTAGACGGTCGCCGTCTGGTTCATGACCGCACCGTCCGGCGAGGCGAAGCGCACGAACGGATAGGTGGCGAGGAGCTGGCGCAGCGACTCGGCCAGAGTGGTGTCCGTAAACGTGGTGAGCTGCGCGTTAGTCGCGGAGATCACCAGCGAACCCGTCGCCTGATCCTTGAGCGCCGTGTAGGCCTTGCCCTCGGTCTGACGGTTGTAGGACTCCCGCATTGTCCCCAGCGCGATGGCGTCGATGGCAGGGTTCGCGGCGTCCACGATCTCTCGCGTGAGCTGGAACGAACCCGAGACCGCACCCGGTGACACCGTGACCGAATCGAGCACCATCGTGGCGCCGGTGGGGTTGGTGCCCTCGACGTGATCAGCCGTCGCACCCGTGGACGACACGAAACGGGGCACCGTGAACGGCGTCGCATCGGTGATCGTGCCGCGGGATCCCAGTGCCACCAGAGGCCGACCTCGGCGCAACTCATTGACGAACAGATCGGGCCGATAGCCGGGAGGGATGACCTGTGATGCGTTGGACGTGGTAACGGCGAACATCTCGCGGGCGCCGGGCGGCATCCGCTGGAGCAACTTCACCATGTCTCGCTGCTGCTCTTGGAACTTGCGCAGGCGCTCGACGGCATCGAAGTCGCGCTCCTGGTTGGCCCGCCAGAAATCTCTCACCATCGAATGGTTGTGGGGATCACCATCGAAGCGGTATACGGGCGGCTCGGAAACCACCTTGAGCCGAGCGCGGGAGAACTCCTGCTCGACCATGGCGTTGGCGCCCTCCAACCGCGCATAGCTGGCAGCGAAGGCGTCAGAGACGATCTTTTCGTGCGACTCGGTGAGCTTCTTGGTGACCGTCTCGAAGGATTCGGTCAGCTTGTCGGTGACCACTTCGAAGCGCTTATTCAGCTCCTCCTCGAAGCGCTCCCTGGCGGCATCCGGCGAATCAAGGACGGTGGCCTTGCCATCGCCTTGGCCCTTGCCATTGCCTTGGGCGCCGCCCTTATCTTTCTCGTCGGCCATCTTTGCTCCCGATCGCTCGGCCAGTACGGACGCGACTCTAGCGTCATCGAAGCTGGGATATGCGGTAATCGTCGTCTCGACCAGCGGCACTTTGGCGAACACGCGCCGCACACGGGCCGAGTCATACTCCCAGGCATCGGGATCGATGGATGGTCCGACCGAGAATCCGTCGAGAATGCCATCAGCCGCCCCTGCCAAAACCTCGTCGCCAGTCGGGCCTTGCATGACGTAGAACTCGCCCCAAAGCCCATCCTCGCGGTCATCGAACCCGAGCGCCTTGCCGACCGGCTTGTGCATGTCGTGGTCGCGCAGCAACTTGATCCGATCGAGCCTTACCGGCAGCCCTATCGAACCACGCTCGAAGCGCCATTGATAGCCGCCCGAGCTTGCCACCTTGTTCCATGGCACGACCATCCCGGAGATGCGCCGCCGCGGCCGATCGATCTCGAAATGAACGTCAACAGCAGGGAACTCGAAGTGCAGGACATCACCGCTGCCGTCGTCGTCTGCGCTCATCGATCCACTCCGCTCGGAAGCATACAGCGCCGCTTGCTGAGCCCTGGCCTTCTCCTTGGTCGCGTGACAACCCTCCAGTTCGTTGTCAGCGTCCTTGACGACGCCATAGGGCCTCGATACCGGGCAACGGTCATCTCGTCTGATACTCCACGGCATGGTTCAGGCGACCTCGACCGGCTCCTTGCCATTGCCATTGGGGGATGGCGCCGCTGTCCCGTGCGCGTTTACAACCGTCGTTGCCACCGGAGGCACCGCCGGCTTGCGCTCGGCTTTTTCGTCGTCGGACAGCGGCGGCCGATGTTCCGCCCGACGGACCTCGGCCACGGTGACGGCGCCAGCCTTAATACCGATCCTGTAGGCCTCAAAGCGGGTCTTGGTATCGGCCCGCAGGAACGCCGAGACATCGAACTCCGCGCGAATGCCCCGCGGCAGGACATCATTCTTGGACAGCCGTTGCTCGATCGCGGCCAGGTATGGCGAATGCACGAGATCGACCAGGTCGAAGCGCCGTTGTTCAACGTTCTGGTAGGTGTGCGATGACGTGGTGTCCACACCCATATCCATAGGATCAAGACCGACCGCCCGAGCGATCTCCAGCACGGCATGCTGGCGAGCCTGCGCGAGCTGGAGCTGTTCGGGCGTCCATTGCAAGGTGTTCAGATCCAGCGACCATGGCACATAGCCCCAGGAGTGCGTTCTGCGCGCCGCCGCCCAATCGTTGAGCAATTCGGTGACCTCGGTGTCCTCCAGCGGATCGGCATCCTCGCGATCGGTGAAATAACCGAGCGGCACCGGCTCGCCCGCCATCAACTCAGCCGCCTTGTCGAGCAGCAGGACGGTACGAATCGCCCGCGCGGCATGGACGAGCAGCGGCGGATTCGGGGAGACAAAGCGAATGACCTCAAACGGCGCCATCGGCAGGCCGTCTATGAAGATCGGATCACGCGGTGAGAACTGGAGATCCTCGGACACAATCTCAGACGGCATGCCCAGGATCGCGTGCTGAGAGACGGCCCGGATGTTGACGTGGTGTCCCTCAACTGGAAAGCCCTCACCCGACATCCGGTCCACCCGCCAGTAGCTCTTGGACTCAAACAGCAGATCCTCGATCGTGGCCGCATAGACGAAGCAATCGGGGATCTGTGGCTGCATGTCGTAGCCGATCCAATTGCGCTCATCGATGTTGAAATCCTTGTCGTAGCAGTGGATCGGGAACCGTCCGGCGATGCCGGCGATCATGTTGCGAGCCTTGAGCACGGCCGGCACCGACAGGGCGTCCCGACGTGAGACCCGAGCACTGGACAGCCCCGCCAATATCTCCAGCAGAGCATCATCCGCCTGGAGCCCATCCGCTTGGAAGCGCTGCCGCGGCATGTCGGGAATGGATCCGCCCCAGTAAGCCGTGAACGGATTGCGCTCAGGCTCATTTACATGCGCACTCCACGGCCACCGCATGGCCGTAGCGTAGACGCCCGAATCAGATTGGGCGTGGTCCCGTCGTCACACCGGCTGCGATTCGGGCCGCATCCCAATCGTCACGGGCGGCGGGCGGCGGTACCGCCCCGACAACGGAACAGCCCGCGACTACCAGCAGGCATGCGATCACTGCGATGAAACGTCTCATGGGAACGCGCATCGTCAGATCCAGCAAACCGGATAGGAGTTGTCGGGCGCGTAGAACTGGATCAGGTTGTACTCCCACAACCATTGGAAGCAGTACCACTGACCAGTGATGGAATGCCGAAGCCCGCACTGGGTGATGTGGTCGGTCCCGAAATGGATGGTGCGCCATTCGCCGAGGAAAGAGCCGCCATAGCCGAGGGCGTTACGCCACCAGATACAGATGTCGTGCGACTGGCTCTGTGGCACCGTGTGATTGACGGTCGTCGGAGCTTGGGGGACGGCTGATGTCGCCTCGCTGATGGGTGACGGACCCGCGAACAGAGCAACAACGACGACCAGCGCGATGGCGATAAAACGCTTCATAGACCTAGAACCTAGCTGGATCTAGGTAGGTCTAGGCGGCATTCCCCTCAGGCGCCACGATGATCCGCCGACGCGCCCGGCGCGGCTTCGCGTTCAGCGCCAAATGCACCGCGCCGGCCACCGCGAAAGCACCGTCGATAGGTTCGATGCTGGCGCGGTCGAAGATCCACGAGGATTTCGAGCCGATGCGGTTGGTGCGGGCGATGTGTTCGTCCAGTAGCGGATCGCCCGGCTGGAGAATGCGCCGGTGGCGGACCTGATCGGCCAACGTCATGCACGCCTCGGCCACCGCCGCACCCTTGATCGCGACCGGAGTCGGTCGCAGCTTGCGCATGGTGGCGGACAGCACAGCACCGGGTCCGGTCGGGAACCAACCGATCACGCTCGGCCGCAGACGATCCACGAGATCCCAAATCTCGGCCCGAGCTGCCATCGTGTCATGCCAGGCACCGACCCTCGCCACCCGCAGCCGGCCATCGGTCAGGCGCGAGGCGGCCACCGCGGTGACGTGCATGCAGCTATCGGGAGACGCCTCGACGCAGAACACCGGCCGCTCGCTCAGCGGCACAGACGGGTCCTCGCCCGCCTGCCAGGCCGGCATGTCAACCGCCGCGTTCATGGCGTCCACGAACTGGCACAGGACCTCAGTGCGGAACACCGCGGGCGGATCGGTGCGGAACGACGAACGGATCGCCTCGATCGTCGGCCCACCCGGATAGCCGAGCGAAGGATTCGCCTGCGCCCACTCGGGTGAATCCAGCTCGTAGCCGGCCTCCTCGGTGGCCGACCATTCGGCGTGGAACAGCGACGGATCGCCGCCGCCGAGACTGATGCCCCGCAGATGGTTCAGCAGCAGCGAAGTCCGGTCTCCGGCATTCGACGTACACCAGATCTGCGCCCATGGTCCTGCCGCCATGGCGACCTTGGAGATCGCGGACCAACCAGCGAAATCAGTCTGCTCGCGCAGCTCATCGATATTGATCTCGCGCACATCCCATAGACCACGGCCGGCGCCACGGTTGAGCGCCTTGATCAGATAGCGAGGACCGAACTCCGAATCGAGCCGGAAATGCTCTTCGCCCAGCGTCTTGTGCCAGATCCCGACCCGATCCGCCGGATCGCCGGCACTGGGATCGAATCGCTCCCGGAGCACCGGATTGTCCAGCATCAGCGGCACCAGCCCCTGATTCATGACCTCTTTGGCCTGCGCGCGGTCCTGCGCCGTGCCAACGATCAGACGATCGTCACACTCATACAGTCGCCACAGCGTGAGCACCATCTTCAGCAGCGTCTTGCCGTTCTGGCGCGCCACCAGCACGAGCACGGTACGGAAGCGATAGCGCGTGCAGGTCTCGTCCAGCTCCAGCGCGTGGACCAGCAGCCAGCGCTGCCAGGGGTGCAACTTGATCCCGATGCGCTGCGCCCAGCGAATGACCTCGAAACCACGGGATGTCGCAGGCGACAAGCCGCAGCGGCAGGAGCACCCTGGTCGGATGCCGGCGTCCTCCCGCCGGCCGAGCAGCGGTGGCGTGTAGAGCCGCGGCAGCGTCGAGCCCTTCAATTGAAGTCGCCTCGTTCGATCATGGCGAGGATGTCTTGGCGAACGAGGATGAGGATGTCGCTCACTGAGAATCATTCTCACAGAGAGAGAGCCTGGCGG
>Ga0209869_1000016_pt1 | contig 32003 bp, 40 predicted proteins | sample GWRWS1_50_60_FD_187238 | JGI IMG/M metagenome (GOLD analysis project Ga0209869, IMG submission 187238) | Riverbed sediment microbial communities from areas with vegetation nearby in Columbia River, Washington, USA - GW-RW S1_50_60 (SPAdes)... | ecosystem: Environmental > Aquatic > Freshwater >...
TTCGTCCCCGTGATCAGCTACGGGGCGGACGTGATTCGGTCCCTGCGCCCCCGGACGGCGGTTCCCTTCGATGTGCACCTGATGGTTGAGTACCCCGAGCGCTACATCGCCGAGTTCGCCAAGGCCGGGAGTGACTGTCTGACGGTCCATGCCGAGGTGTGTCCGCATCTCGACCGAACCATCCGGCAGATCAAGGCCACGGGCACCAGGGCCGGGGTGGCTCTCAATCCCTCCACCCCTCTCGACACCCTCGATCCAGTGATCAGCGATCTCGATCTCGTCCTCTTGATGTCCGTGAACCCCGGCTTCGGGGGTCAGGGGTTCATCCCCCACGTGGAACAGAAGGTGGAAGAGATGCGACGACGGCTCGATGCGCTCAAGCTCCGCTGTGAGCTCGAGGTGGATGGAGGGATCAAGGTCGAGAACTGCGCCAGGATTGCCAAGGTAGGGGCGTCCATCCTCGTGGCGGGCTCGGCCGTCTTTCAAAATCCCGATCCAGTTGCGGCCATTCGACAGATGAAACGCCTGGCAAATCCATCCGGCTGAGCGGAGCAGGGAGGGCGGAGTGGCAGGAGGCATCCGGACACGGTCCCGAGGGACCGTGACGAGGCAACTGCGGGCGAGTCTCCCTCTCAGCCTCCTGGTTCTGGTGCACCCCCTGGCGGTGGGGGCGGATCTCCAGGTGAAGCTCCCCGAGAAGCCGGTCGTCCAGGGCGACCTTCGGGACCTCCGGGTCACGGCCGCCGAGCCGCTCATCGGGCTCGAGGCGCGCTTCCGGGGCCTGAGCCTCCCCACGCATCCGGGAGGAGGTGCATACACCATCCTCCTCGCGGTGGATCTCGAAACCCCACCCGGCCCTCATCCGGTCGAGTTGAAGGCCCAGGGGAGGTCTGGACAGCAGTATCACCGCCGGGTCCAGGTCACGGTGGCGGACGGTCGATTTCCCCTGCAGCATCTCACGCTCCCCAAGGCGATGGTTGATCCCGATGCGGAGACCCTCGAACGGGTCCGCCGGGAGGAGGCGGTGCTGGCGTCGATCTGGGAGACGTGGAAAGGGGAACCGTCCTGGTCGCACGCCTTCATTGCGCCCCTCGAAGGGACGCTTCAAGTCAGTAGCGCATTCGGGCTCAGGCGGATCATCAACGGTCAGCCCCGCAGCCCCCATACCGGCGTCGATTTCGAGGCGGCAGCCGGCACGCCGGTCCGGGCGAGCAACCGCGGCGTGGTGGTCTACGCCGGTGAGCTGTTCTTTAGCGGCAACTCGGTGATCGTCCATCATGGGGGCGGACTCTTCACGATGTACTATCACCTGCAGGGATATCGGGTGGCGGTTGAGCAAGAGGTGGCCAAGGGAGACATCCTCGGTTGGGTCGGGGCGACCGGTCGCGCCTCCGGCCCCCACCTTCACTGGGGGGGGCGCCTTCAGGGAGCGCGTTTCAATCCAGAGCGCTTGCTTGAGGTTTCCGTCCCCTAATACCGGTCCAACCTATTGCCCCGAACAGGGGCAACGAAGGCAGCAAACCTCATTCTTGGCATCGCCCACCTCTGTACTTGCATGAGAAAAGTCGGACCGACACGAGCAGTCCGGATCAGTGTTCGCGAAAGAAGACGAAGAGGAAGAGGCCGAGCAGGGTGACGGAGAGGCCCCACAGCTTGCCGTAGAGGCGATCCTCTCCCTGCACCCGAAGCTCGAGCCATCGGCTCACTCCCGCCAAAAATCCCAGGGTCCCTATCACCACGTGCTGAACATGGGTAAGGGAGTCGGCCCGTTCGAAGCCCCCGTGGGCGTGGAGGAAGAGCATCAGGCTGCCGATGACGCAAATCCCCGGGAAGATGTAGGTCCACCAGGTGCGGCGGATGCGTCCGGTTTGGCCCAGCCATTCCACGATGCCCAGGGCCGCCACCAGGACGACGTACAGGCGATGTTGCAGGACGTGGGCGATCGTCAAGCTGTGCCAAAAACTGATCGGCCCTAAGGGCCAGACATTGGAGTCATTCCGGAAGAAGAGGAAGATGCTGAGGCCGATCAGGGTGAGTGGCCAGGCGCGGGCCCAGGCAAGGCGCGGGCGGAAGGCGTGGAGGAGAGAGAGCAGGCCCATCACGAGGACAAAGGCCCCCGCCCAGTGGTGGTTAAACTCGGAGTAGGCGATCGCCTCGGCAGGCCGGACCGGGTTGGGGCTCGCCTTCTGGGCGGCCTTTTGCTCCCGGACCCGCTTCGCGGTGGGGCTCGAGAAGTGGGGCCAGCGGGGAGTGAGCCAGGAGAAGACGGGGGCGAGGTTACTCCTTCCTGGGGAGTCCTCCACCGGATACGGGAGGGCCGTGAGGGCGCCGACCAGCAGGAGGATCACCAGTCCCAACCCCAGTTCCCCCTCCATCGTTGTGGTGACCCGTCGCAAGAGGGGATTGTGGTGCTGTTTTGTGTGCTGCAGCGCCGGGCGGAGGATCAGGAAATTGATGGCGCCAAAGGTCAAGAGCGGGATCAACAGCAGGAGCTTGGCGGTGAGCGTCAGGCCGTATGGGGTTCCGAGAAGGGCGGTCAGGCTGCCGATGTACTGCAGCGCATTGATGAGACCGGTCGCGATGAGGAGACTCGCACTTGCGAGGGCAAAGGGGGAGAAACGGCGCACCGCGGTTGCGATGGTCACCGGGTCCTTGGAGAGAGGGCCGAGGAGGAGGCGCAGGTGAAAGAGCCCGCCGATCCACGTGGCCACGCCGAATAGGTGCAGGCCGTCCACGGCCATCGCGAGGACCTCGCGGGTGGGCAGAGCCGCCGCGTGACCGCTCAGGGGAAACGTCGCCAATGTGAGGAGTGCCGCGAATGTTGCGGCCTTCCAGAGACGGGGGCTGGCAGGGTAGAGCGCGATGAACCGAAAGAGGAGAACCATGCCGATCGCCCCTGCCGCCCGCAGGAGCAGGATATTGCCGTACGCCGTCTCGAGGAGGAGGCGCTTCAAAAGGGCCAGGTCCCAGAGACTCGCCCCCTCGCGCGTAACGGCCGCCCCCACGAGGAAGACCGCGCCTGCCGTCGCGCTTGCTAAGAGGAGGCCGCTCGCCAGGCAGGTCCGCGCGATGCGTCTGCCGATCTCCTGGTTCGGGCCGTCCCCGCCCGTCAGCGACAGGGCCGGACGAAGCACGACGAGGAATAGGATCGGGCCAGCGACGGAGACCACGATCCCCATGAAACCGACGCCGCGGATGAGCATGTCTGTCGTTTCGATCATGGGGGCCTCGGTGGATCAGGGTTGAATGGAGAAGGAAAAGGCGCCTTCCGCGACGTGGCCGTCTCGGGAGAGGACCCGCCACCTCACCCGATATACGCCCGGAGGGAGGGGCTCGACCGCCACCGTGAGCTTCGTCGGATCCGCCCGGTCCACGTGAGGATTCTGCGTCGGGATCGTCCTGCCCTGTCCGTCGGTAACGGTCACCGCATGGAACTGTCGTTCGAGGCGCTCGTTGAACCAGAGGATGATCTCGCCCGGCGGCGTCGTCAGGGTGGCGCCCGCGGGTGGTTGGGACCGTACCAGGGTCGAGTGTGCCGCGAGACCGGCTGGCATAGCGAGCGTCAGCAGGATCAGGGTGCCGGTCATCACGCATGGGCGAGTGCGCGGCGGCGCGCATGTATGGGGTGGGGCTGTCATGGCTTCAGGGCGACTCCCCCCACCCGGATCTTTGCGACCACCGTGTGGATTCGGAGATCTCACCGCCCTGCTGCTGAGTGTCCGATCTGGGCGGCGACCTTTTTCTCTGCCTGGAGCGCACCTCGGGCGATCTCCCGGTCGCTGAAGGGGACAAGGCCGGTCTTCATAATCTGATACTCCTCATGCCCCTTGCCTGCCAGGATGACCGCGTCGCCTCGGCGGGCGAGGCCCACGGCCCTGGCGATGGCCTCCGTCCGATCCAGGATGATCTCGTACGTGCACCCGCGCCGGGCCCGGCGCATTCCCTTCTTGATCTGCTCCGCGATCTGGCGCGGGTCCTCGCTGGCCGGGTTGTCGGTCGTGAGGATGGCGTGGTCACTGAGGCGGGAGACGACCTGGCCGATGACCGGCCGCTTGGTCTTGTCTCGCTCTCCCGGACAGCCGAACACGGTAATGATCCTGCCCTGGGTGAAGGGCCGCGTGGTTGTCAGGAGCTGCTCCATGGCGGCTGCGGTGTGGGCAAAGTCCACGATCACCAGGAAATCCTGCCCGAGCTCGATGAGTTCGAACCGCCCCGGGACAGAGGCCACGCCTTCTAACCCTCGCTTGATTGTCTCGAGATCGAGGTCCAGACAGAGGCCCACCCCCGTAGCGGCCAGGGCGTTGTACACATTGAAGGCACCCGTGAGTCCCATGTGGATGGGCGTCTGCCCGCGGGACGTATAGGCGACAAAATCCAGGGCCCGAAGGCCCGCCGTGATGTGGCCGGCCGTCAGGGCGGCCTCCCGATGGATGCCGTAAGTCAAGATGCGGCATCGGGTGGCATCGAGGATCCGCCCGCTCTGGCGGTCGTCCACGTTCACGATGGCGCACTTGGTCGGATCCGCGCCGAGCTGGCCGAAGAGGGCGGCCTTGATGTCCAGATACCTTCGCCGCGTCCCGTGCAGGTCCATGTGGTCGGACGAGACATTCGTGAATACGGCGATATCGAAGTCACACCCGGCGACCCGGTGCAGTGCAAGCGCGTGCGAGGAGACCTCCATGACTACATGCGTGATCCCGGCGCGAACCGACTGGTCGAGGAGGCGCTGAATCTCGAGGGATTCCGGGGTGGTCAGGGTGGACCGCTCTTCCCGCTCTCCCACGCGTTGGACCACCGTGCCGATCAGCCCCGTCCGGAGACCGGCCTCGCGTAGGATCGCCTCGATGAGATAGGTCGTGGTCGTCTTGCCCTGGGTCCCTGTCACCCCGATGAGGGTCAGATGTGCGGAGGGGTGATCGTAGAATCGCGCCGAGAGCAGGGCCAGGGCCTTTCGGGCGTCCGCCACGCGGATCACAGGGACGCTCACCGGTCGGGAGAGAGGGCTCTCCACGACGAGGGCCGCTGCCCCCCGGTCTAACGCCTCCGGAACGTAGCGGTGCCCGTCATCTTTGAATCCCTGGATGCAGACGAAGAGGAACCCTGGCCGGATCCGCCGGGAATCGTTGCTGATCCCCTCGATCAGGACATCTCCGCCCCCGGAGACCTCAAGAGGATCCAGACCTCTCAACAGCTCCCCAAGCCTCTTCCCTGTCATGAAATTTCTCTTGGCCTGCCTTCCTATCGCCGCTTCGTCGGCGAACCCCTTAGCGGGCTGTCCACTCCCCGCCCCCCATCTCAATGCTGCTTGTGCCTTCGCTCTACCTCCCAGCCCGCACGTTCGTCATCGGTCATCTCGGGCGGCCCGCCCAGGGAGACAACATAGTACGCCAAGTCCCACAACTCCTCGTCCTCGAGGACGAGGTGGTACGAGGGCATCGGGGTGTCGTCGAGTCCTGTCAGGACGCTGCGGAGAATGTCGCGTGGGGTCGGCCCGCTCTTGAGCGGTCGCCCGGTGAGGTCAGTCGGCTTCACCGACAGGTCGCGTGCCGAGGGTCCGTCGCCCCGCCCCTCGGGCCCGTGGCATTCCGCACATTCCCCCTTTTTATAGGCCTGCTGCCCGCGGGCAACCGCCTCGGGCGTGTGCGGGGGCGGCGGCAGGATCGCAAGCGCCTTCGGGGATGGGCGCGCCGCGAATTTCGGCGAGAGGCTCTTGATGTACGTGACGACGGCCCGGACCTCCCTCTCGTTTAAGTGATCCTGCGGCACCATCGCCGTCCCGGGGAGCCCTTGGGTGGTGCTCCGGATCAGGTCCGCATCCGTGGGAAGCTGTCCGGACCCCGTTGACCGCAGCTTATACTCTCCCTTCGTGAAATCCCGGGGAGGCGTCGCAAAGCGCGAGGCAGCGTCGCCCCGCCCATCCCCCTTCACGCCGTGACAGATGGCACAGTGCACCTCGTACACCTGCCGCCCGGGCGCCAGCTCAGAACGTGATTCGGCCCTCACCCCAAGGGGGAAGGCGAGGGCCGCACCAAGTCCGATGAGCAGCACGAATCTCTTCGGCAACACCGGCGTTATTCGAGCACGACTAGCTGCCCGGAGACATGGGGTGGGTGGAGGTGGCACTTGATCGGGAAGATGCCCGCCTTGTCCGCCTTGAAGGAGACCGTCTTGGCCTGGTTGCCGTCGACGACCTCCTTGATCCCGAAGGCCTCGATCTGGTAACCGTGCTCTTTGTCCAGCTTGTTGATGAGCTTGAGGGTCACTGTGTCCCCCTTCTTGGCGTAGACGGACTCCGGCACCCAGATCTTGACCCCTTGCGGCGTTTCGATATTCACGACGTCCAGGGTGACCTCCGCCGCCAGGGCGGGAGTGGCAAGAATGAGGAAGAATGCGACGAAGGGTGCCTGCACGGGTCTGATCATTTCTCTCCTCCTGTCTGGAGCGACTGTTGTTACGTGCCCCCTTCACCCGTCGAGTTACAAACCCTTAAATAAGGAGCATTTGTGTATAGCACGGGTCTGGAAATTGGTCAAGTGGTGCAGGGTTGATACGCCGTCCTGTGTCTTTCGGGGACCGACCTAATGGGGGTGCCCCGCGGTGAGACTCCTCAGGTACGCTACGAGATCCATCCACTCTTGCAGGGTGAGGAGATCCGCGTAGCTCGGCATGATCGACAGGCCGTCCTCGCCCGTGTAGCCCGGCTCCGTGATGATGACGGCGTTCGGATTCAGGAGGGCCCGGCCAGGTACTCGGCCGGGTGCTCGGGCCCGATCCCCGTGAGGTCGGGTCCGGACTGCCGCTCCGTCGCGCTCCCGGGAAATTTCTCCCCCTCGACCTAGTGGCAACTGTAACACTCGAGCTTGAAGAACACCGCACGGCCCGCCTCCGGATACCCATCGGGGACGGTGAACCTCCACCCCGGCGGGGTCCCCCCGTGACCTAGAGCATCGTCAACCTTCCCTGCAGGATTGCCTCGACGAGGGCGTTCCACTCCGCCCTGGCCAAGCTGACCTGATTGCCGGGCTCGCCGATCTGGACCGTCTCGTCATAGACCTCGACGGCGGGACAGGCGTCGCAGGCCGGGCACAGGCTGACGATTTTTTTGGCTTCCATCCTTCTCACCTCCTTTTCCGAGAGGGGCTGATCTCATGACCCGTAGATCCTGGACAGGGACGGACGCGATGCAGCGGCAGATCTCGTTCTGCCCGAGCTGAGAGGGTCTCCGCTCGGCCGACCAGAGCCGTTGGTACCGCGTGAGCCGCCCTTTCAGGTCCCGGAGCATCCGAAGCTGCTGTTCCAATGCTCGGACCTTCTCTCGCGTCCACCGGATGACGGCCTCGCAGGGGGCCTTCCGGGACCGGGCCAGGTCGAAAACCTGACGGATCTCGGCCAGCGTGAAGCCGAGGCTCTGGGCCTTTCGGATAAAGAGAACCCGCTCCAGGTCGGTCTCCCCGTAGAGGCGATAGTTCGTATGCGTCCGCCGGGGCGGGGGAAGCAGCCCCCGGGTCTCCCAGTAGCGGAGGGTCTTCGACGAGACCCCCGCCTCCCGAGCTAACTCCCGGATGCTGAGCATTCGCTCATCCATTCTTGCCTCCCGATCGTGAGGGTAAAGCCTGCCCTGGGGGAAAGGATCAAGAATTTTTTTTAAGGGCGAGGGTGATGAGGGTGATCCCCCATCCCGGGAGGATCGCCGCGATCCCGAGGAACCAGCACGCTATAGGACCGGGGGCGCGGCGCTGCGCGCGCCAGTGTCTGAGGAGGGCGTCGGTCACGATGATCCCGAGAAGGGGAAGCGCCGAGGTGATGATGAAAAGAGGCTTGTTCGGCCCCTCGCCTCCCGGGGGGCCAATGGTCGCCAAGAAGGCCATGAGCCAGGCGGGCAAGAGGGCCGCCAGGCCGAGGACCCAGTACCGCTCCGGACCCCACGCGGGCCACCGACTCTTGAGGCGAGCAACCAGGGCGGCCGTGCCCGCCAGGCCGACCACGCTCGCGACTGCCGACCACGCGATCATACCACTCCCGTTGACCGATGACCGTTGACGGCTCGACCGAGCGGTTCGACCGGGGCTTCGACGGTGAGCTCAGCCGAACCGCACACCGCCCTGAGTACGTCGAAGGGCTCGCCGAAGTCCGATGACCGTCGGATCCGAAGGGCGATTGACCATCGGATCATGGCGTTCCCACGCCTCCGGCGAAGGGGATATCAGCTCTGGAGCAGGCCCGGATGTCGTGGGCGAGGATGCTCAGGGCCACCCCGGTCCGAAAAAAGGTCATGTGGCCTCCCGCTTGCATCCTCGAGGTTCACGCTTCACCCGTGGGAAAAATACCAATCGCCAGAGCATCGGTCAAGCGGGAGCTTTCCGGAAAATTGGTTGACAAATGTTATATTTAGATTAACCTAAATAAGGTTTTCACGGCGCCTATACCAGCTCTCGCTTGATGGAGGTCCCAGGAATGGATGATCAACGGCACATGGGAAGACAGGCATCTCTGTTGACCGCAGGCCTGAACCGTCGCCAGTTCCTCGGCGGCCTCGTGGGGCTGGGCTTTCTCGGCACGGGGACGTCGGCCCTCGCAGAGTCCCCGAAGGCGCCGCCGGCTCAGGGGAGAGGGCATGGGACGCACCCGGGGGCGCCGGCCCCCTATGCCACCCAGTCCGCCGAAGCACCGAAGGATCTCCCCGCCGATCTCCCTTTCCCCCTGCGGGTCTCGGATCCGATGACGTTCCTCACCAGCTTTGACACCGGCCGGGTGACGCGGCTCCCGGGCGGCCGGGTCCAGCGAGAGTATAGCGTCATCGCGCTGGATGGCGAGGCCGAGGTGGCCCCGGGGGTCAAGTTCCCCGCCTGGACCTTCAACGGCTATGTGCCGGGCCCGACGCTGCGCTGCACCGAGGGGGACTTGGTCAAACTCCACTTCCTGAACCAGTCCAGCATGCCCCACACGATGCACTTCCACGGCTTTCATCCGGCCAACATGGACGGGGTGTTCGAGGTCGTCCCGCCGGGAGGGCATTTCACCTATGAGTTCACGGCGGACCCTTTCGGTCTCCACCTGTACCACTGCCATGTGATGCCGCTCAAGAAACACATCCACAAGGGGATGTACGGGGCCTTCATCATCGATCCCCCGAAGCCCAGGCCGGCCGCGAAAGAGATGGTGATGGTCATGAACGGCTTCGACACCGATTTCGACAATGAGAATGAGTTCTACACCGTCAACGGCGTGGCCAACTACTACGTCGAGCACCCCATCGAGATCCGGCAGCACGAACCGCTCCGCATCTATGTGGTCAATCTCTTGGAATTCGATCTCATCAACTCTATCCACACCCACGCGACCTTCTTCAAGTACTTCCGGACGGGGACCCGCCTGGACCAGTACGAGTACACCGACACGGTGATGCTCTGCCAGGGCGAGCGGGGGATCATGGAGTTTACCTATAAGTTCCCGGGGATGTTCATGTTTCACGCCCACCAGAGTGAGTTTGCGGAACTCGGATGGATGGGGTTCTTCAAGGTGCTGCCGGCGGAGGGCAAGGCATGAACCGCATCCGTCTCATCCTCTTTGCCCTGCTGCCGCTCGTGCTCCTCGGGGCGATGATCGGCCTCTTCCTGTCCTCCGAGACGCTGCTCCTGGGCCCCTCGCCGGTCCCCCCCGATGCGCTGCAGCGGCTCACGTTCGAGCGGATGGCCTTTTACCCCGGCGAGATCGTCGTGTGGGTCCGCAACACCGGGCCGGGCCCGGTACGGATCGGTCAGGTCTTGGTCAACGACGCCATGTGGGCCCATCGCGTGACGCCCGGGCCGGAGCTCAGCCGGCTCGCCCGGGCCACGGTGACGATTCCGTACGACTGGGTCGAAGGCGAGCCCCATGAGGTCAAGGTGGTCACGGATGTGGGACTCGTCTTCAAGAAGCAGGTCGACGTCACCACCGAGACGCCGGTCCCCGGCTGGCGCTACTTCGGCCTCTTTGCTCTCCTCGGCATCTACGTCGGGGTCATCCCGGTCTTCCTCGGGTTACTCTGGTTCCCGTTTCTCACCGCCGTGAGGGGACGGTGGATAGAGGGCCTGTTGAGCTTCACCGTCGGCCTCCTCGCCTTTCTCGGCCTGGATGCGCTGAAAGAAGCCTTCGAGGCGGTCGAGCAGTTGGGGCCGGTCTTCAAAGGCGAGGCCTTGATTCTGCTCGGCCTCTTCGGGACCTTCTTCGGCCTCGTTGCGCTTGGGCAGCGGAGGACAGGGGAGGAAAAGGAGGTCGCTCCGAGTGGCCTGCGGCTTGCGTATCTCATCGCGTTGGGCATCGGGCTCCATAATCTGGGGGAGGGATTGGCCATCGGGGCCGCCTACCAGCTCGGCGAGGTGGCGCTGGGGGCCTTCCTGGTCCTCGGCTTTGCCCTCCACAATACGACCGAGGGCTTGGCCATCGTCTCACCGATCCTCCGGGCTCCACCACGCCGATATCATTTCCTGCTCCTGGGACTCGTGGCGGGGGCGCCGACCATCGCGGGGACGTGGATCGGGGGTCTCACGTATTCGGTGCTCATGGCGATCCTCTTTCTGGCGATCGGCGCTGGGGCGATCTTCCAAGTCATCTATGAGATCGTAAGGTTCCAGGCGCGAGGAAAGCCGGTGCTCCAGGTCCTGGCCACACCGCATAATCTGGTTGGGCTCGTGCTGGGCTTCCTCGTCATGTATGTCACGGGACTGTGGGTCGCGGTGTAAAGTCAACGCACAAGAGTGCGTTGACTTTAGAGCAATGGAGCAATGGAACAGTGGAGCAATAGGCTCATCTTGCGAGTGAAGGGCGACATTGCGGTCTAATGATCTAATGCTCCATTCTCAATGAAATGCTTCTGTATTGGTAGACAGAGCGAAGGAGAAGCACGATGCATCAGATGATCGGTCTCGGTCGCTTCACTGCCAGGGTCCTGGCCGCCCTGGTTCTTGGGGTGCTCGTTTTCGTGGCCTTCTGGCCGGCGGCATCGGCCGCTCCGCCCCCGGCCACCCGGACCTTCACCATGGCCGCCGTCGAGCCGAAAGGGGGGACGACCGTCGATAAGGAGCCCTTCCCGCGCGATCCCCTGCCGGAGGGGAAGGGGTATGTGTTGAAGGAGCCCGATCCCAAGACCGGGCGATGGGAGGTGTCCACCTACCGGTGGGAGCCATCCCAGATCGTGGTGTATCAGGGAGACACGGTTGTCCTCGAGATTCTGGGGGTGAACGGCGACGTCCACCCCGCTCGGATCGAGGGATACGTCCCCGGCTTCGTGGTGCGGCGCGGCCACCTTACGCGGCTCACCTTCACGGCCGACAAGGCGGGATTCTTCAAGATCGAGTGCACGACCCACCAGCCCTCCATGGTGGGCACCCTGGTCGTGCTGCCGCGCCAGTGAGGATGGGAGGCACAGTGACGGAGTTTCGACCGGTCAGCCAGGCGGTCGAGGATTATCTCAAGGCGATCTATCGCCTCGAACAGCGCGAGGGCAAGGTGACAACCACAGCGCTGGCGCTCGCGCTGGATGTGGCGGCCCCATCGGTCACGGCGATGGTCAAGCGGCTGCATGCGATGCGCCTCGTCCGCTACATCCGGTACCGGGGGGTGGTCCTGACGGCCGCCGGCAGGCGGATGGCCCTCGAGGTGATCCGCCACCATCGCCTGCTCGAGCTGTATCTGGTCGAGGCGCTGGGCCTGCCGTGGGACCAGGTGCACGCGGAGGCCGATCGGCTCGAGCATGTGATCTCGGAAGAGCTGGAGGAGCGGATCGCCGAGCGCCTCGGCCACCCCGTGGCCGATCCGCACGGGGATCCGATCCCCACCAAGGCGGGACAGGTCAAAGAGCCTCCAGGCTTCCCCCTGAGCGAGCTCAGTCCGGGAACGGCGGCCGTGATTCAACGGGTCGCGGATCAGGATCCGGCCAAGCTCCGGTATCTCGCTACCCTCGGTCTCTTTCCCCAGGTCCGGGTGACGCTTCTCGAGAAGGCTCCCTTCGGCGGACCCATGTCATTGGCAGTGGGTGAGACCCGCTGTACCCTGGGCGGAGAGCTTGCCCGTCAGATCCTGGTCGCTCCCGTTGAGGCGGCGTGAGCCGATGGAGCGCCACCGTGACCGGATGGGCCGGAGCGGGGCCGGAGCGCTGCTTGCGCTCTTCCTGATTCTTTCCGGATGTGGAAGCGGCGGAAACCCGCAAGACGGAGAGCGGATCTACGCCAAGCACTGTGGCTCGTGTCACGGGGAGGCCGGATTGGGGGATGGGCCGACCGCCAGGCTGGCGGGGCTCAGACCGGCGAATCTGCCGGCCGCCGTCCGGGAGAAGTCCAGGGCGGAGATCCTCGGAGCGATCAGCAAGGGCAGGCAGGCCATGCCCGCCTTTAGCCGTATCCTGACGGATGCGGAACGCGAGACGGTCTATGAGTACCTCCGAACGCTGCCGGGAAAAAAAGTTTCCCTTGACAGATCACGGGGGCAGGGGTAAGAAAAATTCTTTACGGGGCTGTGGCGCAGTTGGGAGCGCGCGTGACTGGCAGTCACGAGGTCGGGGGTTCGAATCCCCTCAGCTCCACCATTCGACGCGCGGGGAAAGCTTTCTGACGAGAGCTTCCCCGCTTGCTCATGCATCTCCCAATGACAAGCTCAGTGTCGCCGACAACAGGCGGGGTGTCAGCAAAATACCCCTTGACAGGATGCGGGGGAAGGGGTAGGGTCACCAGAGCTTTCGTGATCCGCTCGTTGTGATCGTTAAGACCGCAAGGGCTTCATGGAAAGCCCTCGCGGTTTTTTTATGTCGTCGGGTCCCGCTGCGGCGGGACCTCGCCCCCGGGCAGTCCCCGGGGATCCTTACACGAAGGGAGGGAGAAGAGCAGATGCGAAGCACTGGCACCGTGAAGTGGTTCAACGACGCCAAGGGCTACGGATTCATCGCGCGACCGGAAGGTCCCGATGTCTTTGTGCACCATACGGCGATCCAGGGCGACGGATTCAAGACCCTGACCGAAGGCCAGGAGGTTGAGTTCGACGTCGTGGACGGACCAAAGGGCAAGCAGGCGGCGAACGTCGTCAAGCGCTAACTGGGCGTTCCACTCTGCGCAGGAAGGGCCTCGAGATCTTCGGGGCCCTTTCGCTTTTTCCCGGACCTACCGGAGCCGAAAGTACGGGCCGAGGTCGTACACGAAGACCCAGAGAAAATACGTGGTCGTGGCAACGAGGGAGGCCGCGATCGCGGCGAACACGAGCTGTCCAAAGAGGGGTAAGATATACTGGCGCACCTGCCGGGGCACAAGGAAATAGAGCAATGCCAGAATGAGTCCCCCGCCGATCAGGACTTCCCTACCGAGCCCGGTGGTCAAGTTGCCCACAAAGGTCCACGGCAGATTTTTCCACGAGTTCACCACGGCTTTCGTAGCCCACAGGCCGTTCGAGGACCGGATTTGGGCAAGATAGATTCCGGCCGAGGCGCCCAGGATGACTGCCGCCATCCACAGCAATCGAACGAGCCAACTCGGGCGATCTGCAGGCGTCGCTCGGTACTCCATCACCTTTTTTGCCCTCCCGTCCGCCCGAAAAGCACAACGCCTTCCCGGGCACCCTGTCGTCCAAGAAGGCATTGCAACCATTGTGCCGGAAGTATCGCGTGCACCGGCCATTATCATCTTGACACGGGCACGGAAGAAAAGCTAAGCAAAGGGCAGTTTTTGGAGACAATGGCTCGCCCCCAGGCGCTTCATCAGCCGTGCTGTGGCCGTGCCGTTTGTGTCGCAACGATGCTGGTCATTCCCTGGGCATGAATAGAGAAAGAGTCCTCGTGGTGTCCATCCAAAAACACTGGGTCAGGGGTGTAGAAAATGAAACAATGGTTTCCGGTTCTCGTGCTGGTGGCGGGCCTGGCGTGGGCGCAAGGCTGCGCGACCTACCAGGTTCGAATGCCCGACGATGATCCAGCGGTCATTAAGTCGGAAGGTAAGGTCATGCACGCATACCTCTGGGGGCTCTTCTACGACCCCCAGGTCATGACTGCCGATTGCGAGAGTAGGGCGATTAACGATGTCGAAATCAAGCGCAACTATCTCCACGACCTGGCAAGTGTTCTGACCCTGGGGATCTGGATGCCCATGGAGGTCCACTTCCGCTGTAGGGCTCCGCATGGCGATGTAGGACCGTTTCCGGAAGCACCGCGCTAACATCTATGGGCCCCAACTGCACACGGCCGCGAATCGAAGGAGAAATGCCATGCCGAAGAGATCTTCTTTTCGCACCGACATACATTCGTGGGAAGGCCGGCACCAATCGTACGCACAAACGATCGAAGGTCTGCATGATTTCAAGGTCCATCGCCCACCAGACAATCCAATCGCCCGATTAGAGGCATACAATCAGGTGAGCAAAGAACTTCAGGACATGATCGCCCGGGCGGTTCAGAATGGAAAGTCTCTGCGTGCGATGGGCAGCTCGTGGTCTTTCAGCAAGGTCGGCGTGACGGACCACGAGTTGATCAACACGAAGAACCTGCGCATCGGGTTCACCCTCCCCGCCAGTCACATCTCCCCAAGTTACGTCGGTGATCGTGATACGCTACGGTTCTTGGAGTGCGGCTACTCGATGGGCGAGGTCAATCATATGCTCTTCAAGGACCGGTTATCCCTCAAAGCCTCGGGATCGAACAATGGGCAGACATTGGCCGGCGCTGTATCCACGGGAACTCACGGGTCCGCGTTTAAGTTCGGAGCGACGCCGGACTTTGTCGTGGGCATACACCTCATTACAGGGCCTACTAAGCAGGTGTATTTGCAGCGCGCATCCTATCCGGTCGTGCAACCAAGCTTTGCTGCAAACCTGGGTGCTGAGCTGAAGAATGACGACACGTTGTTCAATGCGGCATTGGTCAGTTTCGGCTCCTTTGGCATCATCCATGGGATGATGATCGAAACTCGGGAGCTCTTCCTCCTCCATGCGTCCCGATCTTTTCAGCCATTTAATTCGGCGCTGCAGACCGCGATTTCCACGCTGGATTTCTCCGGCCTCACTTTGCCGAAACCGGCCTCGAAGCTCTATCACTTCCAGGTGACATTCAATCCGAACGAAGGCACGCCGCCGCCGGAGGGCGCACTGAAGGTGATGTTCGAAGACGACTACACAGACGATTATGTGCCGCCCGTGTGGGACGATGCCGAGCCAGGCCCCGGGGCGTCAGGCTTGGAGGTCATGGGGGCACTCATCGGCGCGATCCCGAGTCCGCTGACCGAGTTAGTGATGCCGCTCCTGAATGCGCAAGTCCGATCGCACCTCAGGGACTATGCCGTCATAGGGACCTTCAAAGATCTCTTCCGCGGCGAGATAGCCCAAGGCAAGGTGTTTGCGTCCGCCGTCGGTGTTCCGTTGTCGAGAGGGCTCGAGGCGCTTTTGAAGGCGTTCGATACCTACGCGAATTTCGGGACGGTGCTCCCGATGACCTGTACGGTGCGCTTTGTGAAAGGGACGCAAGCGCTGTTAGGCTTTACGAAATTCGATCCCACCTGCGTTCTCGAGATTGACGGCATCAACACGGAAAAGACGCAAGAGTTCGCGAATGCCGTGTGGACGAACCTCGAGCAAGCCGGAATACCCTTTACGATGCATTGGGGCAAGTTCAATGCGTCTCTAACGCCGGCGCGCGTGAGGAACGTGTATGGGGAGAACGTCCAAAAGTGGATAGACAGCCGAGAGACCTTGTTGAGCCCAGAGGTGAGAAGCGTGTTTGCGAATGACTTTCTGAGATCGGTGGGGCTCGCCACCTGAATCCCCGGCGATTCCAATGCTGCCCCCGGACCTCCGTGTTGAAATCCAGCCGTCCACCCGCCCCGCGTCCTACGTGCGAGTCTCGAAGTTTACCCTGGAGGGGCAGGCTGCTTACGCTGTTCAGCCTCATGCTTCTTGATGTCCTTGACGTTCTTGACATACATGAGTATCGCATTCCAGAAGCCTGAGCCGCCACTGGCCAGGAAGCCGAGGGCGAGAGTCCCGGTAAGAGTGTCCCATTTCTCCATGCCCTGGATTGCCGGGAGGGCAAGTAGTGCAGTGATAATACCAGCGAGGACCGCCAGCGCCTGGAGGCCGGCCCTCCTCCACCCCTCCTTCTTTGGATCGCTGTTCTCCTGATTGAGACTGGGGAATAATCCCTTGATGATCTCTACCAGCCGTTCGGAGGCCACGCTGAGAGACACCAACAGTGCAACTAAGGCGTACAGAGTGGGAGTCTCCATCTGTTTCTCCTTTCGTGGGTATTGCCGTTGCCGCAGAGTCTCGGGTTCATGAAAAAGTCGGGTGAGCAGCTCGTGAGTGGAACCCGTGCGGGGGCTCGGTCCGCGATGGGACTGGGGAGTAGAAGGGACTAGCGTGCCCTACTTCTTCTCGACGATGACGCGGCCTTTCTCGTTGACGTACACCCGATAGGTATCGCCGGAGAAGCAGCGGGCGAGGTAGTCGTTATCGCCGAGCTTCGTGAAATTGGCGACCTGGCCGCAGGGTTTCCCCTGCAGGGCGATCACCGCGGTCAGATCCTGCGCCGTATCGATCGGTTTGGCCTGCGCCATCAGGACCGTGGTAAAGAGCACGGCGCCGAGCCAGCACCCTGCGTTCTTCCTGACACCCATGGACCTCTCCTTTGCGATGGCCGGTTAGAGCCGGGCGAATTCCCCGGGATCGACGAGCTTGCCCCAGAGGATCTCCCGGCCCTTGGCGATCTCCTGACCCAGCGCGGGATCCCCATCCTGACACAATGTGATAACCTTCATAAAGAGGAGGTTGAACTGGTCACGCAACCGCTCTAACGGCGTCTCCTCTTCGCGGGCATGAAAGCGGCGGAACCTGTCCATCAGGTCGTCAACCTGATTTTTCAGCGCCAGCTTTGTGAAAAACCCGATCGCGCTGGTGTCCCGAAGACGCGCCACGAGCGCTTTGACGTCGTACTGCTTCGCGACCGCGTCGGCGGGCGCCGTGGTCTCCGCCGGCTTCTTTCCGGTGTCCTCGGCAGGCGGGACACCGCCATTCCCTCCGGCGACATCCGTGGCCGCCGTCAGGGCCACGAGGGTGGCAAGCGCAAGAACGGTCAGATGGCGTATCCCCATGCTATTTCCGCCTAATCACCTGACGACGGCGGATGGGCAAAAATTCTCCGCGGAGGGCGCCGATGGTAAGAGCCTTGGCCCTTGTCTCAGAGCAGGGGATTGACGGCTGGCCGGAGGATTCATAAGGGTCGGCGCAAAACGCCCTTCGGGAATGGACCCGCTGGTCCCCGGTCGGTCTTGGAGCCGACGGAACTGCCGCAGCCTTGGCAGAGGTAGTCGTATAGCTCGCCGTCGGGAAGGATCAAGAGGAGGCGTTGCCGGACGGGCATCGACCGGCGACACTTGTCGCAGTAAAGGTGCGAGGCCTGCAATTGGTCGAATTGTTTGTGCATGGACCCCACCGGGACGATCCGCCTGATTATGGCCCGCCCGGCGGGGGGGTGTCAAGCGTGGGGCAGGAGGCCCCAGCCAGACCTTAGGCTCAGTCCGGCTCCACAGCCCGGATCACCTTTGCCAAGGCATCCTGGGCCGGGGGCGTGAGTTGTAACCAACGCAAGCCGTGTTCATAACGGCCATCCTGCGGTTGCACCTCGGCGCGGACGACCTCCGCCTGGCCGCGGAAGTTCGCCCCTGCGATCCGCGCAAAGAGTTCCACAGAGCTATAAAGGGGCAATCGCTCGGTGAGCCAGAGCTGCAGGCCCCCAGTGCTGATATTCTTGATGGCGCCAATCAAGGGTTTGGGAGAACAGCTCTCGCTCACGAGGCGACATGCCACCTGCACGCTCAGGGGAACCCGGACTGTCCTGCGGAACTCACCCCGGCGGCTGAGAGGGATGTTCAGATCCAGACCGACCGCCTCGCCCCGTTCCATGGCAATTACCGACGGGGGGGACGAGGGGTGTGACGGCCTTGCGGTGATGAAGCGGTCCTCGATCTGTTCGAGGAGACGGCGAAGCTCCAGGAGAAAATCTAACGGCACCACAATCCCCTCGCCTTGAGGCACGCACGCCTCCCCGGGTTGTGACGAGGGGCGGCACACCCGCAGCTCTATAGAACGGCCCCCATCAGCGTGACGGAGCGACAGGCAGATCTTCCCCAGCTGATTGCCCCTGGCCTGCTTGAGTGTCTTCGTCATGGTATTCTCCATCCCTCCTGATCGATCGACACAGATGGATCCGCTTCTCGCTTCGCGGACTGATCCAAGCGCCCATTGAGAGCTCCTGTCACTTGAGCAAGAACTGTGCCGGGAAAAAACTCCTTATTTTCTCACAGGATGCTGAATCCTAGCGGTAGGCACCGCCCGATTTCCGGCAGGGGTGAGCACCAGGAGTCCTGTCCGTTTGAGCGTCAGGCAGGCAAAGGGTGCGGCCGGCCACGACTCTCGACCCTCGCGCGATTCGGAAGAAGTTCTTGCGCGCTGCCTCAACGGCCTGCCTCGCCAGGTGGGAAATCGAAAATCGGGAATTCGAGTTCGACGCCTATTTCTTACCTCCAGTCGCACAGGGACCTCTATGGGAAAGAATAAGGCTTGACAAGAAGAGAGGGAAGGGCTATCCTACATTTAGCTTTCGTGATCGGCTTGTTGTGGAAACTGGAACCGCAAGGGCGTGATAGAGAGCCCTTGCGGTTTTTTTATGCTGTCAGGTTCCGTCCCGACGGGACCTCACCCCCGGGCGGTCCCCGGGGATCCTACACAGAAAGGAGGGAGAAAAGCACATGCGATACACTGGTACCGTGAAGTGGTTCAACGATGCCAAAGGCTACGGATTCATCGCGCGACCGGAAGGCGACGATGTTTTTGTGCACTATTCGGCGATCCAGGGCCACGGATTCAAGACCCTGTCTGAAGGACAGTCACTTGAGTTTGATATCGTGGAAGGACCGAAGGGTAAGCAGGCGGCCAACGTCACCACGGGATAATTGGCCACGCTAGCTCTAGGCAGAAAGGGCCCCGAGATGCTCGGGGCCCTTTCGCTTTTTGCTTTCGGACTTGGGGGGTGCGGTCGATCGTGCTTGCTTATTTCTTGCTCATCACGCGCGGTCCTCAAGACTCCGGCCGACTCCCTCGCTCCATCCCCTACGCCCGGCCGCCGCCCGGATCCGGTCCGGGTGGATGTCGAGCCACCGGCACCAAAGCTGTAGCAGCCAGGTGTCACCAGATAGGAACCTCCGCGCAGCCATGGACTCGGCCGCCGAGCATGTCTTCAGCTCTGCATCATGAAAGGCGAGCTCGATCACGGATGACGCGAGGTGTTTGTACGGCTTGAGGCGCTTATCATCGGGCACGCCAGCGGGAATGCGGCCACGCGCTCTCAGGATCTCGTTCCACATAGTGGCGGATTCTCCATCCGGTAACGCGATCTGAAAAGTCCCATCCTCGAAAAACTCAAATGCCCTCGGCGGCCGTGCCTCACCCGGGAGGGCGTCTGAGTGATTGGTTCGACGGCGACCGTGAAGTGGTGGTGCGCCCGTTCCTACGGGCTCCGGCGAGGATGTCCCGAACACGGGCGAGCAAGAAGAGGGCGTGATAAAAGGGATCCCCAGGCTCATCCTCGTCGTGCGTGTCCCCTAAGGCCTCCAGGTGGCCCCTGATGCTGTAGAGCTCAAGTTCCATCTTTGAGAGTCCGTACATAGTCCACACTCCATGTAGCGCTCTAGCGCTTGGATGACCCACGTGCAAGCCCAAGCCATGGAGGGGCCAGTTTGTCCGCCCCCCCATGGCCCTGTCGGCTTCAGACAGCTTACTGCGCGGCGATCTTGTGCCAGGTGGAGTTGGAAACCTGTGAGGTTTGCACCTGAGGAGTTCCTTCAACCACCTTCGCCATGGCCTTGAGCACGTCTGGATAGGCTCCGCGGCTATACGCGTCCGCGTTCTCTTTCTGCTCCCACAGACTGATGGCGACCGCTTCCGTTCCCCCGGAGGGGACGAAGGCGATTTCGTCCTTGAAGCCTTGCTGTTTTCGAAGCAGGGGAATGACTTCCTTCTCAAGCAGTCGGGTAAACTCCGTGGCGCTATTGGGCTTGAGCTGCATGCGAACGGTACGAGCAAACATATTGGACCCCCTTCATGGCTAAGATGAGAGTGATATTCAGATAACCTGACTTAGTTCAGATAACCTGAAGAGATGAGCAGAAATGCTCAAATCCTTAACCATACTAAGTTGATTTACTTTACTTGTCAAGGAAAATCTGGTATATGTTAGTAATTGAGGTAACTACTTAATCAAATAAGGTTAATTACAAAGGAAGCTCAGATGGATGTTCCCTTCGTGATCAGGCAGCGGCTCGAAGAATTGGGGGCTGACCAGAGAGACCTGGCAAGCGCCGCGCAAGTGACGGAGTCCTACGTTTCACAGTTGCTGACTCGCAAGAAAGCGCCCCCCGCGCCGACCCGGACCGACATTTACGACAAGATGGAAAAATTTTTGAAGCTCCCAAGCGGTGAGCTGTCGAAGCTGGCTGACCTTCAGCGCAAGGAGGAATTGAAGAGAAGAATGGGGGACCCGCCCACACCCTTGTTCAAAGACGTTCGAGAATTGATTCTCCGCAAGTGCAACCCCGACAGCGCGAAAGACATAGGGGCGATTTTTGAAAAGCAGCCCTTCGGCGAACTCGAACGCCTCGTCACCCACAAGCTGCTCGACGTGGTCAAGGGCGTTGCCAAAGAAGAATTGGCGAGCGAACACTGGCTCCACATGGTGGCGCAACTCAGCGGCCGAAGCTACGAACAGATACGGGTCATGGTGCTCGAGTTCCTGGATACGGATATCTTCAACCTGTCGACTGACCACTGCGTCGCCTTCCTGGATCCGCTGATTGAATCCTGGGACATCGACCTCGCGACGTTTGACATAGAAATTGTCTTGAACCGCAGACTGGCCCCGGGGCCCCTGAAGAAATTTGAGTTTGTTGAACGGAAACCCGAGCCACCGTCGGACGAAGAACCGGGGCTCACCGCATTCCTGCAGGATCCTGCCCTCGGCGGCGATGCGACCGAGGAGGAAATCGAGTTTCTCAAGAACCTCAGATTCACGCGAAAACGGCCGACGCCCCTCTATTACTACCGGGAGTTGCAAAACCTCAGAGACCGTCTCCATTTTCGCACGCCGTAAACCGACATGACCGAAGATGGGTCAATGCGAGCGGAGGGTATCACAATGCGACGGAATTGGTGTCCAAACATGAATCACAGACGTTCCGATGCCCCAGTCCGCTACTGCCCGAACTGTGGCGAAGCGGTAAACGCGAACATTATCGTCAAGAAATGCAGCGACAAAGAACATGCGAACAGCCGGATGGACATGTACAAGTATTGCGTGCATTGTGGATTGCAGCTGATAACGTAGTGCGACGTCGCTCAACCACGCTCGACCCAAGCACGTCAGGGTTGAATTAGTGATGCTTCTTCTTTTCGGTGTACTTCATCCTGCCCCCGTGTACCTGCCTGCCAGGTGCTCGGGGCAAACGCACTCGCCAAATCTTCTTTCGTGGCTTCTGTAGCTTTCCCACTGGAACTGACCGCCTCTCACGGGGTCCCGAAAGGGATCTCAGTGTCCCCCCACTGAGGTGGGGGTGTCAAGCGCATCGAGTGTGTTATTGTATGATCTGGGGTGCACCCATTGGCGAAAAGGCCACGCCCACACAAGCTAACCGAGCGACACGCAACGGTGCGGTCGGCGCTCAGGCAAGTACTCAGGGAGGGCCCGCTCACGGCTCGTGAACTCTCGGCCCGTGTCGGGATCAGCGAGAAAGAAGTCCCCGGTCACCTCGACCACTTAGCGCGCTCGCTCAGGCATGGCGGCGACCGCTTGCGTGTCGAACCGGCGCAATGCCTCGTCTGTGCATTCGTCTTCAAGGAGCGCACTCGACTGACCAAGCCGTCCAAGTGTCCGGCGTGCAGGAGTCAGCGCTTGGACCCACCGCGCTTCGTCATCCTCACAGGAGGGGCAGACGACCGTCGCTGATGAACATCGGGTATAGATCTACATAAAACCGCCTTTCCGGGCCGTGCTGTGCCCGGAGGGCGTCTGGATGCCTGGGGCGCCGTCGGATGTGCTGGCGGTGGGTTAAGATGTCTCCCTACCCCGGGTCCATTCCTCCATCGCTGAAGGGGGCGGGAAATCTTAAGAATCAAGACCTGACGCCGTTCCCTGGGCCAAGATTTCCTATTTTCGCAATTGCGAAAACGTGCTCTGGAAAGACTCCGGCCTGTTGGGTGTCGGGTGTTGGCTGTCAGGTGTTGGGTTCAAAACCAATAGCCACCAATCACCAGGCACCAACCACCCATCTGATGCCAATGTGGCCAATAAGTTAGGGTGCCTTGGCCTCGCTGTCAACGATCTCCTGGCTTGGGGGTGTCGCATGAGTAAAACGGCAACGCTTGACAGGGAGGGAGTGGGGGAGTAGCATGGGACGAAACCGGAACGGGACGATGGGGACAACGATGTCTTCGAATAAAATCGTCCAGGTGAGCGACGCGGATTTCGATCAGAAGGTCGTCAAGAGTCAAGGACTGACCATCGTCGATTTCTGGGCCGAGTGGTGCGCCCCCTGCCGCATGATCGCGCCTGTCCTCGAAGAGCTGGCCGATGAGTATTCCGGAAAAGTGACGATCGCGAAGCTGAACGTGGACGAGAACCCTCGGACGGCCGCCCGTTTTGGCATCCGGAGCATCCCAACACTCCTCCTCTTTAAAGGGGGCGAGCGGGTGGATCAGGTCATTGGGGCGGTGCCCCGGAGTGTCATTCAGACCAAGATCGGCACGTACCTCGATTGATCCAGCAATTCAGGGCTCACCGCGCAGCGTTGTGCGCCTTCCTCCGGATCTACCTCTTTTGCCGGCTCAAGGCATGCTTGACCTTTCCTTTTGTTCATGCTAACTTATCGTGGTCTATCTGCAGGAGTCATTGATGTATTACCCGTCCCGGAAGGCATTCAAGGCAAAGGCCCATCTGGGAAACCTGATTCCGGTCTACCGCGAGGTCCTGGCCGATACCGAGACGGCCGTCTCGGCCTTCTTGAAGATCAGGGGGGGAGAGTACGCCTTTCTCCTCGAGAGCGTCCAGGGGGGGGAGAAGTGGGCTCGCTTCAGCTTCATGGGGCGGAATCCCTCCTTGGTGATCCGGACCAAGGGAAGCCAGGCAACGCTTTCGAGGCCTGGCGTGCCCCCGGAGCAACGGAGGATCAGCAACCCGCTGGATCTCGTCAAGGAAGTGCTCCGTATCTACCGACCCGTCAAGGTCGAAGGCCTGCCACGGTTCTTTGGCGGCATGGTCGGGTATCTGTCCTATGATACCATCCGCTTTTTCGAAGCCCTGCCGAACCTGACCGAGGATGATCTGGCGCTGCCCGATGCCCTGTTTCTGCTGACCGATACGCTCCTGATCTTTGACAACCTCCGTCAACGGATCCAGGTGGTTTCCAATGCGTATGTCCCCGACACGGCGGCCAGCACCGCCGAGGCGGCTTATGATCTCGCGTGCTCGAAGATCGAAGCGCTGGTCGCCGATCTTCGCAAGCCGCTGGATCAACCCCTGGTCACTCCGGTGGCATCCCGGCCTCCGGAAGTGACCTCGACGTTCACCCGCGAGCAGTTCTGTCGGGCGGTCCAGAGGTGCAAGGACTATGTGGCGGCGGGGGACGTCATCCAGGCCGTCCTCTCCCAGCGATTCGAGATCAAGACGGCCGCTCAGCCCTTTGACGTGTACCGGGCGCTGAGGATCATTAATCCCTCCCCGTACATGTACTTCCTCCACCTCGGAGACCTGTCGGTGGCAGGGAGTTCCCCCGAGGTTCTGGTGCGATTGGAGGAGGGACAGATCGACCTGCGTCCCATCGCCGGGACCAGGCCCCGAGGCCGAACCGAGGGCGAGGACCATACTCTGGCGACCGAGCTTCTCGCGGACCCGAAGGAGCGGGCAGAGCATATCATGCTCGTCGATCTCGGGCGGAACGACGTCGGCCGGGTCGCCGCCACTGGGAGCGTCGAGGTCAACGAGCTGATGGTGATCGAGCGGTACTCCCACGTCATGCACATCGTGTCGAATGTGCGGGGGCGCGTCCGGGAGGGGCAGGATGCTTTTGATGTGCTCCGCGCCTCGTTTCCCGCCGGCACCGTGACCGGGGCTCCGAAGATCAGGGCGATGGAGATTATCGAAGAGCTCGAGCCGGTGAAAAGGGGTCCGTATGCGGGGGCGATCGGCTACATCAGCTTTTCGGGAAACATGGATACGTGCATCACCATCCGCACGGTCCTGTTCGCGAAGGAGCGGGCCTGGATCCAGGCGGGAGCCGGGATCGTGGCGGACTCGGAGCCCGAGCGGGAGTACCAAGAGACCCTGAACAAGGCGGCGGCCATGCTTCGAGCCGTGGAGATGGCCGAGGGAGGCCTGGACGTGGACCGCGGACCGACGACCGACGAAGCGGTTCAGAGTTCATAGTTCATCGTTCATGGTAGAGTTCCCACTACCAACCTGTGACCCGTGGGATCTCAACCGAGAACTGCGAACGGTAAACCGTGGGCCATCAGCCCTCAACTATGAACCATGAACCGTGAACTGTGAACTGCCATGGTGCTGCTGATCGACAACTACGACTCCTTTACGTACAACCTGGCTCAATATCTCGGGGAGCTTGGCGAAAAGGTCCAGGTCGTGCGCAATGACAAGATCACTGTGGAGGAGGTGGAACGTCTCCGCCCGGCGCGAATCGTCATCTCCCCTGGCCCCTGCACCCCGACGGAGGCGGGAATCTCATGCCAGACGATCTCCCGCCTCGCCGGCCGCATCCCCATTCTCGGGGTGTGTCTAGGGCACCAATGTATCGGAGCCGCGTTCGGGGGGAAGATCGTTCGGGCCGGACGGCTGATGCACGGGAAGACCTCCCTGATCCAGCACGACGAGCGCACGGTCTACCGGAAGCTGCCGAACCCCTTCGAGGCGACGCGCTATCACAGCCTTCTGGTGGAGCGGGAGAGTCTTCCCGCTTGCCTTGAGATCTCGGCGGAGACGGCCGAGGGGGAAATCATGGGACTTCGCCACAGGGAGCACCTGGTGGAAGGGGTCCAGTTTCACCCGGAGTCGATCCTGACCCGGGTAGGCAAGGATCTTTTGCGAAACTTTTTGAAGCTATGAAGCTGTCAGCCGTCCGCAACGAGAGACATGAGACCGGAGACAGGAGACCCGAGGCCTAGTCTCAAGACTCAAGTCTCCAGTCCCTAGTCCCCTGATAGCTGACCGCTGACTGCTGCGGAGCTGTTCCTATGATCGTGGAGGCCCTCGCCAAGGTGGTGAAGGGGCACAATCTCAGCCGCGAGGAGGCCAGGGGCGTCATGGAGGTCCTCATGTCCGGCGAGGCCTCCGATGCGCAGATTGCAGCCTTCCTCACAGCCATGCGGATGAAGGGGGAGACGCCGGAGGAGCTCACTGGCTTTGTCGAGGTGATGCGAGAGAAGGTGACCGTGGTTCCGACGCAGCACGCGGCCGCCCAGGGCCTGTCCCGTCCCGGACAGGGGTTGCTCGTAGATACGTGCGGGACGGGCGGGGACGCGCGAGGCACCTTCAATATCTCCACGGCGGCCGCCTTCGTGGTGGCGGGGGCGGGGATTCCGGTGGCCAAACATGGGAACCGCTCCGTCTCCGGAGTCTGCGGGAGTGCGGATGCCATCGAGGCGCTCGGGATCCCCCTCGATCTTTCCCCCGAGCGGGTCGGCCGGTGTATCGACGAGGTCGGGATCGGCTTTCTCTACGCCCCGCTCCTCCATCCGGCCATGAGGCATGTGATGAGGGCTCGCCGCCAGATCCGGATCCGAACGCTCTTCAATCTTCTGGGGCCTCTGACCAATCCTGCCAGGGCCTCGGCGCAGGTGATCGGGGTCTATGATGGAAACCTCACCGAGGTGTTGGCGGATGTGTTGCACCAGCTCGGGTGCCACCGGGCGTTTGTCGTGCACGGGATGGACGGCCTGGATGAGATCTCCACGACGGCCGAGACCAAGATCTCCGAGGTCCGGGGGGGAGTCGTGCGAAGCTACTTTGTGCGGCCGGAGGACTTCGGAATTTCCCGAGCAACGCTCGCGAACCTCACGGGGGGCGATCCGGCCGCCAATGCCGGGATCATCCGGCAGATCCTCCAGGGGGCCAAGGGCCCGAAGCGGGACATCGTTGTCTTGAACGCGGGTGCGGCCCTCGCCGCTGGGGGGGGCGCGCAAGATATCCAGGATGGCATCAGGGGTGCAGAGCGATCCATTGACAGTGGCACGGCATGGGAGAAACTGGAGAAGGCCGCGGCGTTCTGCAATCAATGAAGGAGCACAGACATGAGACAGGAGACTGGAGACAGGAGACCGGCAAGCGGAGAGGGCAGAGCCTAGACCCAGTCTCCCGTCTCTGGTCTCCGGTCTCTAGTCTTCCGTCTCCAGTCTCTGGTCTAGTTTCTGACGGGTGACTGCGGACAGCTGACTACAAACTGGAACGGCTGACGATGATTTTAGACAAGATCGTGCAAGCAAAGCGGGAAGAGGTTGCCGCCCGGAAGGCGACGGTCCCCCTCTCGGAACTCAAGGCCCAGATCCGAGATCTACCATCGCCTCGTGACTTTCACCGGGCGCTGGACCGCAAATCGAGCGGGGGAGGGATCCGTTTGATCGCCGAGGTGAAGCGGGCTTCTCCCTCGCAAGGAATCATCCGACACGGGTTGGACCTGGAACGGTTGACCCGCGCGTATGCGGCGGCGGGAGCGGCTGCCATCTCTGTCCTCACCGATGAACCGTTTTTCCAGGGAAGCCTGCACGATCTGGCCCGGGCGAAGGCGAGCGTTTCCCTCCCGGTCCTCCGCAAGGATTTCATCCTTGATCCGTACCAGGTCTATGAAACGCGTGCGTGGGGAGCTGACGCCATCCTCCTGATCGCAGCGGTCTTGGAGGCCCAACCCATGCAAGACCTTCTGGCACTCTCACACGAGATGGACCTTCATCCCCTGACCGAGATCCACACGCAGCAGGAGCTGCAGGCGGCGCTGGGCGCCAAGGTCCCGATCGTGGGGATAAACAACCGGGACCTGAAGTCCTTGCAGGTCTCCCTCGAGACGACGTTTGCCCTGCTCGCTGAGATCCCGCGAGAGGTCGTGGTGGTCAGCGAGAGCGGCATCAACCATCGTGAGGAGGTGGCGCGGCTCGAGGCGGCCGGGGTGGACGCCATCCTGGTCGGGGAAGGGCTCCTCCGCGCCCAAGACGTCGAGCAGAAGGTTCGGGACCTTTTGGGGAGGGGGCATGCCGGTTAGGGTGAAGATCTGCGGGATCACCAACGCCAAGGACGCCGAGATGGCGGTCGAGGCGGGGGCCGATGCCCTCGGCTTCATCTTCGTGGCGGGCACCCCCCGGTACATCGATCCCGATGCGGCGCGCGAGATTGTCAACGATCTTCCGCCGCTCGTCAGTCCGGTGGGGGTTTTTGCCGATCATCCGGTCGAAGAGGTCGAGCGGGTGATAGACCGCTGTGGTTTCCGGACGGTCCAGCTTCACGGATCCGAGGCTCCGGAGTACTGTCGCCGTCTCGCTGTATCGGTCATCAAGACCTTTCGGGTCAGACGCGGGGGACCGCCGCCCCCTTTCGAGGCCTATCGCGTGCACGCCTTTCTCCTCGACACCTTCGTCGAGGGGAAGCTGGGAGGGACCGGGCAGACCTTTCCTCTCGAGGTCGCGTCCTCTGCCAAGGCCTTCGGGCGCGTGATCATCGCGGGGGGGCTCAACCCGGAGAACGTCGCCCAGGTGATCCGCGAGGTGCATCCGTATGCGGTCGATGTCTCAAGCGGGGTGGAATCCAAGCCGGGCCGTAAGGATCCCCAGAAACTGCGGGATTTTATCGCATGCGTGAGGGGGGCAGCATGAGTTGGCCCCTTCCAGATCGTGAGGGACATTTCGGCCGGTACGGGGGACGCTACGTTCCCGAGACGTTGATGGCGCCCCTGGAGGAGCTCGAGCGGGCGTACCGCGAGGCACAAGAGGACCCGGCCTTTCAGGCGGAATTGACCTATTACCTTGAGCGATACGCCGGAAGACCGACCCCTCTCTACCTTGCCCGCCGCCTCACCGAGAAATTCGGAGGACCAAAGGTCTACCTCAAGCGGGAAGACCTGTGCCATACAGGGGCGCACAAGATCAACAACACCCTGGGACAGGTGCTCTTGGCCCGCCGGATGGGAAAAACCAGGGTCATCGCAGAGACGGGGGCAGGGCAGCACGGCGTGGCGACGGCGACCGCAGCGGCCCTGTTTGGCCTGGCGTGCCGTGTCTACATGGGAACGGAAGACATGCGGCGTCAGGCCCTGAACGTGTTCCGGATGAGGCTCTTGGGGGCGGAGGTCACGCCGGTGGAGGCCGGCAGTCGCACGTTAAAGGATGCGATCAACGAGGCGATGCGGGATTGGGTCACCCATGTTGATCATACGCACTACGTCCTCGGCTCGGCCCTGGGAGCCCACCCCTTTCCCTTGATGGTCCGCAACTTTCAATCGGTGATCGGCCGGGAGGCGCGGGCCCAGATCCTCGAGGCAGAAGGCCGGCTCCCTGACGTCCTGCTCGCGTGTGTGGGAGGAGGGTCGAACGCCATTGGCCTCTTTCACCCTTTCATCGAGGATGCCGGCGTCCGGATGATCGGCGTCGAGGCCGGGGGGCTCGGGATCGAATCGGGCAAACACGCGGCTCGCTTTGCGGCTGGCGAGCCGGGGGTGCTTCACGGGACGCTGAGCTACGTCCTGCAAGACGGCGATGGCCAGATTCAAACCACCCACTCCGTGTCGGCAGGGCTCGACTATCCCGGCGTCGGACCCGAGCACACGTACCTCATGGAGATCGGCCGTGCGGCATACGTCTGGGTGACCGATGAGGAGGCCCTGCAGGGCTTCCGGCTCCTCGCCGTCCTCGAGGGCATCATCCCGGCCCTGGAGTGCGCGCACGCCATTGCCTATGCGACCCGGCTGGCGCCCGAGATCGGACGGGATGGCATCCTTCTGATCAATCTTTCCGGCCGCGGGGACAAGGATGTCGAATTGGTTTCTCAGATCATGGGCGAGGCACCCCAGCAGGGAGGCATGGGGGTACGGCACGGGGGCGACGTGATCCCGGACGTTGGATATCGGACATTGGACAGCGGGCGCTGAAGCATGAATAGAATCGACCGGTGTTTTCGGGACCTGCGAGCCGTACAGGGCAAGGCCTTGATCCCCTTCATCACCGCCGGAGACCCGGACCTACCCACGACCCGGGAACTGGCGTGGGCCTTTGCAGAGGCGGGGGCAGACCTCCTCGAGCTCGGCGTCCCCTTTTCCGATCCGCTGGCCGATGGGACCACGATCCAGCGAGCGAGCCAACGGGCCCTCGAAAACGGGGTCACGCTCAAGGGGGTCATCGGATTGGTGGAGCAGATCCGTGCCCGATCCTCGATTCCCATCGTCCTCATGAGCTACGTCAACCCGATTCTTCGTATGGGGGCTCGCGAGTTTGCCAGGCGCGCCGGCGATGCCGGGGTGGACGGGATCATCGTCCCCGACCTGCCTCCCGAGGAGGCACAACAGTTGCAGGCGTATTGCACGGCTGCGCAAGTCCATACGATCTTTCTGGCCGCCCCCACGAGCACCGAGGGGCGGCTGCGCCGCATCGCGGAGGTGTCTCAGGGATACATTTACTATGTCGCCCTCAAAGGGGTGACGGGCGCCAGAGAGAGTGTGCAGTCCGATCTCGAGGCCTCTCTGGCCCGCCTGCGCCGGCTGACCGACAAGCCCATTGCGGTCGGGTTCGGCATCAGTACCGCAGCCCAGGTGTCACACGTGGCGGCCCTTGCCGACGGGGTGATCGTGGGATCGGCCATCGTCGACCGCATCGAGCAGAGAGGTCGCGGTCCGGGGCTCGTCGAGGACGTGGCCGAATTTGTCCGGACCTTGAAACAAGCGACGGAGTAGGAGGAGCGGTGGGTAGACATCAACAGGCACGCCGAACCGGGCAGGAGTCCCCAGTGGCCGTGCGACGGCTCCTCACCATGTACCAACGCCAGCTCGACCGTCAGCAGGCGCGAATTGCCGGACTGGAAAAGGAGGTCAAGACGCAGGACCGTCGGGTCAGGCTTCTCCAGGCCATCCGGCGGGCTTCGACAACCACGTTGCAGCTCGAACCGCTCTTTCAAGCACTCCTGAAGATCATCCTGCAGGGCCTGGCCGCTGATTACGGCGTCCTCTTGCAGATCGATCCGCACAGGAAGCGGGTGCTTTTCGGGATGCAGCGCGGAAAGAATGGATCTCCGATCTCGCTGGGACCTGCCTCGCTCAAGGGGGCGCATCGCCGGGAGATCGTCAGGGGGGGCGATGGCGCGCGTCTTCGGACGGTCGGGTCGGCGCCACCCGGCTGGGCCCTTCCCCGATTCAAAGGGGGGCGGGCCTCGCTTCTTACGGTCCCCTTGCGGGTCTCCGGCCACCTCGCCGGAGTGCTCGAGCTACTCCGCCTTCCGCCCTCTCCTTCGTTTCATCGGGACGATGCCGACCTGGTCGCGACCATCGGACATCAGCTAGGGATGGCGGTGGAGAACGCTCGACTTTACTCCGAGGCGGCAAAACGGGTGGGGCAGTGCTCAACCTTGATGGAGTTGAGCGCCATCCTCAACTCGACCCTCCAGATCTCGGAGGTGCTCAGGCGGGCGGTGGAGGCCGCCACGCGCCTCATGGAGTGTGAGGTCGGGTCTCTCCTCCTCCTGAACGAAGCGAGCGACGAGCTGGTCTTTGAGGTGGCGTTAGGGGAGCGCGGGAGAGAGGTGAAGGAGGTCCGGCTCAAGGTCGGGGAGGGCGTCGCGGGATGGGTGGCCAGGACCGGGCAATCCACCGTCGTGAGCGATGTGCGGCGCGATCCCCGCTTTTCACGGCGGGTCGACGTCCGGACCCGTTTCGTCACCCGAAGCATGATCTGTGTTGCCGTGAAGAGCCGGGACCGGATCATCGGGGTGCTCCAGGCCATCAACCGACGGACCGATCGTCCCTTCGATGGGGAGGATCAGCGCCTGTTCGAATCGTTGGCCCGTCAGGTGGGGATCGCGATTGAGAACGCCCGACTCTATGAGGAAGTGAAGGAGACCTTCCTCAGTACGGCGGCGACATTGGCTGAGGCAATCGAGAAGCGAGACCCGTACACGGGCGGCCACGTGCGGCGCGTCGTGGATATCTCGCTGGCCATTGGGGAGGAACTGGGCCTGAAGCCTGAGGAGAAGGAGACGCTCGAGCTGGCCGCGATCTTGCACGATGTGGGAAAGATCGGGATCCGGGACGGGGTCCTCCTCAAGCACGGCCCCCTGACCCCCGAAGAGCTGGCGCACATCCGTCTCCATCCGCAGCTCGGGGCGGAAATCCTCGCGCCGATCAGGCAACTCGAGGCGGTGATCCCGGCGGTTCGGCATCACCAGGAGCGCTGCGATGGTCAGGGGTATCCGCAGGGGTTGAAGGGGGACGAGATTCCGCTGGCGTCGCGCGTGATCGCCGTCGCCGACGCCTTTGATGCCATGACCACTGACCGCCCTTACCGTCCGCGGTTGAGCGACGAAGCGGCGGCCACTGAGATCGAACGGTGTGCCGGGTCGCAATTCGACCCCAAGGTGGCGGAGGCGTTCCTGCGGGCCTTTCGGGGTGGACGAATCAGCTCACAGGCGTTGGAGCATCTGGAAAAGAGGGCTCCACAGAGAAGGGGAGCGGTGTCTCAACCGTCGGCGTCCAGCGGAGGTCGGGCATGAGGTACCGGGTGCTCGGATGCTTTGGCGGTGAGGCGCCGCGATGCCACCTCTCCAGCTTCCTCCTGGATGAGACCCTGCTGATCGACGCGGGGTCCGTCACCGGTGTCCTGGAGATCCCTGAGCAGGCGCAGATCGAGGCGGTCCTTCTGACACATACGCACCTGGACCACGTCCGCGGGCTGGCCCACCTGGCGGATAACATCTT
>Ga0209869_1000024_pt1 | contig 26695 bp, 29 predicted proteins | sample GWRWS1_50_60_FD_187238 | JGI IMG/M metagenome (GOLD analysis project Ga0209869, IMG submission 187238) | Riverbed sediment microbial communities from areas with vegetation nearby in Columbia River, Washington, USA - GW-RW S1_50_60 (SPAdes)... | ecosystem: Environmental > Aquatic > Freshwater >...
GCATTACCCATAATTTTCCTTGGGTTAGATAGGCTGTTTTCTAGACAAAATGAGGTACAAGAACCATCTTCGGCTTCATCTAATTTGTTACCACCGGCCGGTCCTATACCTACCGGGTTCAGGGATCCAAATCTTGCGCCACTTCTTGCTTCTGAAGTTACTCCAACCTATCTGTTTTACAGGATAGATATAAACCCCATAGTTCCACAAATCGATGCAAATTCTTGGAATCTTTCAATTAAGGGACTGGTGGAAAAACCAATCACAATTAATTATGAGCAGATAAAATCAATGCCTTCTACAGAGGAGTATGTGACATTAGAATGCATTAGTAACAAGATCGGAGGTGACCTAATAAGTACTGCTCTTTGGAAAGGTGTACGTCTAAGAGATCTACTTGAAAAGGCCGTAATCAAGCCAGATGTAAAATACTTGGTGTTTAGATGTGCTGACGGGTACGATGTTGGAATACCTATAGAGAGATCACTAATGGAAGGCACTATACTGGCATATGACATGAATTCTGGTCCTCTTACCCCAAAGCATGGTTTCCCTGTTAGGGCAATTGTACCTGGTCTTTATGGAATGATGAATCCAAAGTGGTTAACAGAAATTGAGCTGGTAGATAGCGTTTACAAGGGCTACTGGCAGCGACTTGGATGGTCCAATAGCGCAGAGGACAATACTGGCTCGTTCATATTAATTCCGGGACAGGCGCCTATAAGACAGAGATTCAGAAAGCTAGATGAAACTAGTGATGCATCGTACGGCAATAAAGTTCCAATTGCTGGAGTCGCATTTGCAGGAAATAGGGGAATAGCTAAGGTTGAAGTTAGCACTGATGGAGGGACTACCTGGAAAACAGCCCAAATCAAGGATCCTCTCTCGCAGTACACGTGGGTACTATGGACAGCTGGATATGTACCACCAAATAAAGAAAATTATAAAATTGTAGTTCGAGCAACTGACAAAACAGGAAACACTCAAACTATTGAAATGAGACCACCTTTTCCCAATGGTGCTACTGGATACCATACAATAACAGCATAGGAATGAATTACCGTTTTAACTGTCAACTATCCAATATTCTTGACTTTTCTATAGCGTTATCAGGTAAAGGTGAGTGTAACTGAATCTTTCATTATCACAAAGTTAAATCAAAAATAAGAAGCCAAAGGGATTTTGTTGATTTGGATACGGTTTGACCAAAAATAAACTTTATCTATTTATGTCGGAGAACTTTACTTAATGTTTGACAATATCCATTATGATAGATTGTCGGTTTGTGTCTTGATTTTATTATTGGCTGTTTTGGGAATAACATTATCTTTTGTTTCGAATGCTGCGGAAGATTCTGATGAACTAAAACAGCAATCTATGGAGGCCTTTAATCAATTTAATGCTATGACAGAGGACCAAAGGAACTTAGCGATAAAGAACATGAGTAATACAGATATGAACATGGTTATGATGGGAGCTGCGCAAATAAACAACGAGGTAAATGAAACTATACAGGCAATGGCCCCGCCTAATACAGAGATGGCATCAATCTATGAATTAAGAACTGGTAATTTTACAAATTCAGGAAACATCTCAAAAGTCAGTGGGATTTCAAGAATTCTATCCGTAAATGATAATGAGTTCCTACGATTTGAATACTTTAATATAACGAATGGGCCAGAGCTTCATGTATACTTTACTAACAAAGGAGATTTAGTAAATAGTAAGGATCTCGGAATACTTAAAGGAAATATAGGTCCGCAAAACTACTTCTTAGGTAATATTGCTGATCAATATGATACCGTAGTAATCGCCTCTAAACCATTTAACATGGTGTACGCAAAAGCAATGCTGGAACCTTGAAGCCATTTGATTTAAATAATTGTGAAAGAAGGAATTGGATTGGAATAGAAATGATCATGATTACGATGCCACATCAATAGATCATGTCAGTCAAATCTCAAATTCAATAATTGATTATAGCCGCTTGTCCGTTTCCCGTTGCACAATCCCAGGCAACATTTTTTTTGGAATGTTACTCTAGATAAGAATTTAAAAAGGGAATTAGGATAAGTTGGTCTTGAGGATGAATATTCTTTTGATTCAGTAGAAAAATTATCAATAAATCCTCCGGCCACTAGAATTGTTCAGAGCTTTGTATTACATAAAGATTTATACTTGTCCCGCTTCTTATTTTAAAAGATTCCCCACAATTATCTTTTCAAATTCTTCATCAGTACTGTTCTTCCTTGCATTAATCAAATCTACAGCATCATTACCAACTAAGTACCTATGCTCTGGACTTGCTTCGGTTATTGCCCGTAGTATTACATTTGCAACTTCTTTTGGGGATGTCCCATTTGCAATTGTCGAAAATAGATTTTCTTCCAACTTGTTCATTAATTGTGAGTAGGATGAATTTGTATCCAATACCTTCTTTGGCGTTACAAAAGCAAAGTTTGTATTAATTACGCCCGGTTCAATCAATACGATCTTGATTCCGAATTGCTTCAACTCATATGACATCGATTCACTCAGACCTTCAAGTGCGAATTTACTGCTGACATAGGCTGACCCCATTGGAAAACCAATGCGTCCAGCAATTGAGCTTACGTTAACTATTGTTCCAGTCTTCTGTTTTCTCATTATAGGTATTACCTCCTGCATGACTCTGATAGCTCCGAAAAAATTAGTCTCAAATTGTGCTTTTATCTCATCTATTGAACTGTCCTCAACACTTCCCATTAATCCATATCCTGCATTATTAACCACCACGTCAATTGAATTCTTTTCCTTGGAGATGTTGTAGATCGCATCAACAACTGATCTATCGTCAGTGACATCTAGCTGCAATACCCTTAGCGAAAGGTTTTCTTTTTTAGCAAGGTCTGTTATTTCTTTCGATTTGTTCATATTCCGCATAGTTGCAAATGTATCAAATCCATTTCTTGCAAGCAGCAACGCTGTTTCGTAACCTATCCCAGAGGAGCTACCTGTCACTACTGCCACCTTTTTCTTAATCATTTCTATTTTCTCGGTCATATCATAGATAGGTGTATATGCACTCATATAAGTGTATCTACACGTAATTAAATTAAGCTTTAATCTGAATTAACAATACCACAAACATTTTTATTTATAATACGTGTATATCAACCTAGTCTGGAATTGAAGGAAGGAAATATCAACATGATACTGAAAGAAGGTATGTCTTGGGAGGCTTGCACGTGTGGTGAATTGCGGAAGGCTGCAAGAGCAATAACTCTACTATATGACAATGCATTCAAGTCAAGTGGATTACTGTCAACCCAACTTGGTGTACTTGACGTCATTTGCAATACTGAATCAATAAGAATTTCAGATCTTGCTGAGAAACAGGGAATGGATAGAACTACTCTTACAAGAAATCTATCCGTTTTAGGGAGACAGGGATATATCAAGATCTCATCAGGAAACGATCATCGAACCAGAATTGTAACGGCTACTCACAAAGGACGTAGTGCCGTGGCTAAAGCAATTCCTCTCTGGAACGATGTTCAATGCAAGGTGAAACAAGAAATGGGTGAAAACTCTTGGCATGAGCTAATGCAAAATTTGAGTCATTTTGTAATGGTAGCTAACCAATTAAATGACAAAAATTAAGAAATGTCTGAGCTCTAGTTGTTGTTTATGACAAGCTTGGTATATTAATACTAACTAAAATTATAATTAAAAAATCCATTCGGGCATATATTTTATTAAATCAATATAATAAACGTAATGTTGAAAGTTGGCAACAGAGCAAGAAGCAATAATACATGTTTTAATTTCCCTTGCCGTCCTGCTTTTTGCTGCAAAAATATTTGCCGAAATTTTCAACAAATTAAGACTTCCGGCTGTTTTAGGCGAGTTAGTTGCAGGTATTATAGTAGGTCCTTTCGCACTGGGTTCAATACCCATATTTGATGGAAAGCCTCTTGTTATCTTAAATGAGACAGTTCTGCAAATAGGTCAAATCGCTGGAATTGTCATATTATTCATAGCAGGACTTCATATCACTCCAAAAGAATTCTTGAGAGGAGGAGCAGCGTCGTTTACAATAGGAGCATGCGGAGTTATTGTTCCGTTCTTTTTAGGATATTATGTGTTTACTTTATTTGGGTTAGAGGCATTGGAATCCGTACTCATTGCAACAGCACTTACTGCGACCAGCGTTGCAATATCAGTGAGCGTGTTAACTGAATTTGGAAAGATGCAAACGAAAGAAGCCAAACTTATTCTAGGAGCAGCTATAGTAGATGATATTCTTGCTATAGCAGTTCTATCCGTTGTAGTAACTATGGTTCAAACTGGCAACATGGCACCAAACGTTATCGATATTATATTTCTCATTCTAAAAATATTAGGAATATTTGCGGGGTTACTTATTGGTGCCATAATCATAATACCAAGAATAGTAAACACAGAAAAATTATGGAAGGCTAGGGGTAGTATTGAAGGTATTGTTACTGCATCATTTTTTGGTGCTTCCGCAATAGCCGCAGGGGTAGGACTATCCCCAATAGTGGGAGCATTTTCCGTAGGTATGGCTGTTGCTAGCACAAAAATAATCAAACGAGTTGAAGAGTATGTCGATAAATTAGAGATAATTTTTGCTCCTTTATTTTTTGCAATCATTGGCGCACAGGTGAACCTTACTGGAATAAATATCGATGTCCTGATCTTATCAGCAATAGTTATTGTCGTTGCTATTGTCAGTAAATTAGTAGGATGTGGATTACCTTCACTATTATTTTTGAGAAATAAATCAAAGGCCATGATAGTAGGGATAGGAATGATATCAAGAGGAGAAGTTGGCCTTATAGTGGCGGGTATTGGAGTAACATCTGGTGTTTTGTCGTCAAACATTTACACGACGGTAATCATTATGGTTGCAGTAACTACGCTGATTACTCCAGTGTGGTTGAGGAAAGCATATAGTAAAGAAGAAATTGTTTGACACAAACTAATTATGGTTAATTAAAAAATTTGCTAATTACTCGTTAGACTAATTGTTCCTTAATCCAATAACAAAATAACTAAATTGTCAAAAGGTAAAGATAATTATTGAACTCCACAAATAGGTTAATGATCTTGCAAGGCAAAGAAAAAAATTTTGCAAAATATCAAATATTCATGCAACGGCATATCTTTTCCTTGTTTCTATTTCATCCATCCTCTGTAAAATTTTTTCCAATTCCTTTGAATTAACTGATTTGTATCCATCTAAAAAATCGTAAAAAAACTCAGAATAAGTGTGGTGATGAGTACTCTTTAGAATTTCCTTAAATAATCTAATGTCCATTGCTTTGTCTTCTCTCCGGGTTGAATAGAAAGAGAGGCCCATATCTATCATGGTGATTTTTCTATTTACAATAAAATTTGATGGGGTCAAATCCCCATGGATTATGTTAAATGAATGAAGGGTGGAAGCGAACTTTCCAATATCAAAACAAATTGATGAACTCAAAACTTTACTTGCTCTGCTTCCAGGAATAAATTCCATCACTATCTCGGCACGGATGGGATCTACAAAATAAATGTATGGTGTCCTTAAACCAAATTCCTTTGCTAGTGCAATCATTTTAGATTCACTTATAGTTCTCTTCTTTCTCAAGTCCTCATCAAGCATCCTCTGTCGATATATTTTTGGAATTCTAATTTTTGAAATTGCCTTTTTGTCATACCATTTAGTCAAATAAATATTTGATTCAGCTCCTTTGAACAACAGTTTAATGTAGTACTGCAATGATAATATAACCAAAGTTTGGAAATAAAAATGTGGCACCGCAAATAGATCCAAACCCGGGTGAAAAGTTAATCCTTGAAGAAGATTGCTCTGAGGGAAAACTTGGTAATGGGATTCTAAGTTTAACTAATCAGAGGATTATTTTTGAAAAAACGGAGGGAAATCTTACCACATTGAATAAAAAGATCGGAAATATATTATTGAATTCTTCGTTAGATAAAATAGGCAAGGTTAATTCTGAAGGCTTCATACTTACCAAAGTTGTGGTAGAGATAAGTGATTCAAAATATAAATTCAGTGTATTTAACACTGGGAAGTGGGCCAAGGAGATAGAAAATCAAAAGAGATTATTCAAGAAAAATTAAACTATCGATAGAGATTAATTAAATTAACTACTGAATTATTTGCTGCATTTATTCAATCCTTTTTTATTTCATAAACGTTCTACTCTATCAAATTGAAATCAGAACTAAATAAAGGGACAACTTTGGTCTGGGCCCAAGGGGATTTGAATCTTGCATGTATAGGGGTTCAAGGAACTTGTATAATACTTTTCAGGTTACAGTTCGAATAAATTATTCATCACAGAATCGAAACGATCCGAGGTGGGTTCAGTGGGATTTGAACCTTGCTGGTAGAGGGGTTCAATTAATTTTTTAGAATCTTTATATTTTTCACTACTTGAGTCAACAAGTTTAAAATAATACCGATTATTACAAATTGGTCCATGTCAAAAAATCTGACTCCTGAAAACTTTCTGAATTCGTTCGCAGATGAACTCAATAAAGGGAACCTAAGTTACCTACTCTCCCTTTATGAAACAGATGCTTGTTTTGTTTCTCAGTCAGGAGAAATTGTCAAGGGCCATGAAAACATACGTCAAATTCTACAAAAATTCATTGATATGAAAGGCAAATTAGAAACAAGTGTTAAAAACGTATTTAACACACGCGATATCGCTCTAGTAATTTCAGAGTGGTCATTCGGTGGGACAGGACCTGATGGTAATGCCGTTTCTCTTAGAGGAAAAGCTACAGACGTTCTACGGGAACAGTCAGATGGCACTTGGCGTATCGTCATAGATAATCCTTGGGGAGCAGACATAGCAGATAAGCCTAAATGATATGAACTTTATCCGATCCCTTAAATTACTTAAAACTATTGGTGCGAGTTTAGGCCAGACCAACAGCAACATTCCGATTGTATGCAGTTGGGGCACTGATATGGAGAAATACATGATTGACATTCATCCGGATTGCAGTTGCAATTGGAGCATTTCATATACCTATCGTAATGAATGTTCAAATATATTAAAAAACTTAGCTTGAATCAAAACCTTTACTTTACATTATTACTAGTTTAACTGTATGTTAGGTGATGCTATGATAAATATGACTGCAGGCATGATCGTGGGAATGGCTGTCTGTCCAATAATGATGAAAGCGATAAAGAACGTCAGGCAAAACATAAGAGTGAATAGGATTTTAAGAGAAATTTCTGACTCTCAAAAAACATTATGACATATGTTTATCCAAAGGGGCACAATATACTAGTCAATCTCTTTAACGATTAAATTAAATTTATAACCATTAAAGGATTTAGATTTATACATCTTTCTTTGTCTTCTCTATAATGACAAAATCTTATTTCCAAGGGAAGAATTTTAAACCGGCGATAGTGTCGTCCCTAGCTGTAATTTTGGCTGCATCACTTTTGCTAACTATGAGTCAAGGAGAGGCACAAGGTGAACAAGCAGCACCAAGTTCTGTCTTTAGGCTGGCTAGTGCCAGTATCCCAATAGATATTCCGCTGGCTAAAGGGTATGAAAATGGAAATGAAATATTCTTCATTGCAACAGACGCTTCTGATCAGAAAATAGCCCAACAAGCAACGAAACTACTAGGGTTTAAAGTCAACTTTTCTCCACTGCTATCACAAACACCTGAGTCAGCTCTTAGTCATGCTTATGCGTTCACAAATGGAGTTTCCGGCAAAGGACCATTTGGATTTCAAATCCCTGTATTAAATGCAAAACCAGGTGATGCAGGTTACAGTCCTCTTCTTCAGGTAAATACAGTAACATGGAAAGACAGTTCTTCTGCAAAGGAATTAAAATCTGTCCAAGAAATAATCGCTGCAGAAAAGAATGACAGTTTGACTATTAACAAAACGGGAATCGTAGTAAATCATCCAGTCATTAAATGGCAGGGTGGAGAAATGAAAATTAGAGATGACAAAAATATTACAGATGATTCTACATATGGTCCTGCACAAGTTCTGAAAATAGATACCGATAAGATGGTAGTTACTATGGTTGCCCATCGCGGATTTGGTCCTGATGGCAAGACAATATACTACATAGTTGCTGATGCAACACCTGAAATGCCAGCATCTATGATGGGTGTAACTTCAGTCCCATTTGATGAAAAATTAGCTGGAACACCCGTGGCAGTAGATTTATTTCAATTTAAAAACGGCATAAACGGAACAGGTCCTATGGGATTTCAGGCTGGAATAGGTGCATCAAATCCGACCGACAAAAACTATAGTCCAATGTGGAAAATATCCTTTAATGAATGGAAAGATCCAATAAAAGCAAGAATTCTTGAAACTCTTGAGGATGTGGTAGCCATGCAAAAAAGTGGCATGATTACAATTACTCCGGCAATGGGAGGGAAACATGTGGTCAACTGTCCATTCTTCGATCAATCAACAATAATGGAACATATGAGCAATATGAGCAAGACCTAAAATGCTGTCCTCTGATTTCTAAATTTCTCTTTTTTATTGACCGATTAAAGTTTATCTTTAACCGTTGGAGGCATTTCTTATTAGGATGAAATCTGTATTATAATCGGGGCAAATATGAAAACACTTCAGATTGCCACTTTTGGTTCTGATGGACAGGATGGAATAGCCTTGGGTATAAGGAGTTTTTCTGTTCATAAACTTGCTTTGATTTGTTTTAATTCTGATAAGAACAGAGCCGAGGATTTTGCAAAAAAAATAAAATCTGTTCTTGGCATTCCCATCACAATCACAATTGTCACAAAAGAAAATGTTGTCAGAGATACGATGGAAAGTGTTAACGAAATTCTAAATCTTCACGCTAAAGAATTTGAACAAGTGCTGTTAAATGTTAGCTCTGGTGACAAACTGATTGGTTGTGCTGCTCTTTCTGCTGCATTCATAAATGGAATACAGGCTTTTGGTATGGACGATACACATACAGTGCCACTTTTGATGCCAGTCTTAAAGCTAAGTTATAATGAAATAATCTCGGAGGCTAAGATAAAAATTTTAAAGTCAATAAACACTGCAGGAGGAGTCATAGAAAGCTTAGATAAATTGGAACAGATCTCCGGTTATGGTAAACCTCTCTTAAGCTATCACGTTCAGGGAGCAAAGGATTCAAAGGGTCTTGCTGACCTGGGTTTAGTTGAAGTGGAGAAAGGTGATAGAGGAAAAATATCTGCCAGACTGACAACTCTAGGAAAGTTACTAGTAAGTAGCAATACTCTTACTAGAACATCATAAGTATTGGTTAAGAATGAAGAACAAATCAAATTCTTCTATTAAAAGGAACGCATTGAAAAGAGGTTGGTTGCTGGGTCTATTTGTTTGATTACATACTTATTTATTGTAATAATTACAACACCTAATCTTCCAGCTTTTACAGCTTTAAGTGCAGCAATTAAAGTAAACGGAATAATAATATTTGGTTTAGCTATCGCAATCGGAGCACAAATTTACCTGTCATATTGCGGAAAAAGTATGGAATGTAACACGGTCAATAAAAGAAAAGGTTTCGTAGGAATTTCTAGCAGCACAGCACTAAGTTCATTTTTCTCATTTTTCTCATTAGTGCCGCTAGGTTGTTGTGGAAGTTGGCTTCTAATACTTTCCTTGCTACCTTCTGTCTTTGGAAGTTCATTATCAGTAATTCTAATACAATACTCAAAGGCACTTTCATACATAGGATTGTTTATAGTAATAGGTTACACCTCCTTTAGTGCTATCGAATTGAAAAGAAAATTAAAAATCATGGAGATTCCTGAAGCCCAGAAAAAAATATCATTTATGTGAATTAGTTTGAGCCTCCTTTCTATATTTTGTATTAGGAAAGGGATTTTGAGAATTGAAATTCTATTATTTATTATCATATTGGCTGGAACGCTATTACCACTAGGTTCAAATGCAATATTAATGGCAGAAGAGAAACACATCATTCCTCTTGAGCAGATAGTTAGTGGGGGACCACCGCCTGATGGTATTCCTTCAATAGATTCACCCAAATTCATTTCAGCAAATGATGGAGATAAGTTTCTTGCAGACTCCGATAAAGTCGTCGGTATAAACATTAATGGCGATATCAGGGCATATCCTCTTCAAATCTTGGTGTGGCATGAAATAGTTAATGATAATGTTGGTGGGATTCCTGTGGCTATCACTTATTGTCCACTTTGTTTCACCAATAAAGTCTTCGGTAGAACGGTCAATAACACTATACTAGAATTTGGAACATCAGGAAAGCTCTATAATAGCAACCTTGTCATGTCTGATAGATTAAGCAAATCACTGTGGAGTCAAGCTCTTGGAGAAGGAATAGTAGGAAAATATGCAGGCATCAAACTTCAAAGACTACCGTTCGATGTCGCATACTGGAAAGATTGGAAGGATTTATATCCCCAGTCTAAGGTTCTCTCAAAAGATACCGGATCAGCTAGACCATATGGTGTAGATCCTTATGGAGATTACTATACTAGTCCGGATATTTTATTCCCAATTTCTAACAGGGATAACAGATTGGGATTAAAGGAGGTTGTAATTGGACTTGAAGATGAGCGACTATACAAAGCTTACAAGTTACAGGATATTGAGAAACTGAAAGTAATCAATGACCAATTTAACAATAATTCAGTAGCACTTTTTTCATTGCATCCGATAATGGCAAGAGTATTTGATTCTTCAGTTAACGGACAGACTTTAATATTCCAATACAGTCCTACCAATAATAAATTCACAGATAAGCAAACTGGGAGTCAGTGGGATTTTGAAGGAAAATCGGTTGAAGGTCCACTGAAAGGAAAACATCTGATGCGCTTGCCTTTTGACGAGGGCTATTGGTTCGAGTGGGTTGCTTTCCATCCTACAACAAAATTATATTCTTGATACTTTTTGGGTTCTGCTATGAATATAACTGATTTATTATTGTTGATCAAAATTCTATGGGACTAATTTACCTTGAAAAATGAATCCTTTGTCATTAAACTTTTTGTTCGAAAAAATTATGAATGACAGGGGCGCTTAGACTAAATCCCGAGGTTGTCGGCAATGGTTCTTCCACCACTGTGTTAGTAAAAAGAGGAAGAATTGTATACAATCCAATTGATATTGCAACAACAGCTATTATGATTATTATAATAATCCTTTTTTTATTCATACATTTTAAACTCCTTACAAGTTATTGACTAGATAATTTTGCGCTCCCAAATAGAGTTGAGAAGGCCTTGCACCAAATGAGCACGGTATTATATTTCGCGAGATCGGTTCCAGAGGGAATTTCATAATTCTGGTTTCCAATGTTGCCTTTCAATTTTCCAAGATTGAAAATGTCTGAAGCATCCTTTCCTGTAGAAAGATAAACATATAGATCTGGTCCGTTAGTAGCTTTTAGATTTTCCAATCTTAGGAAAGTTCTGCCATCTGCAAGATTGATTACTTTAGCAACGCCTGCAGCTTTATGGAATCCGTCACCAGCGTCTACAAAATTACCCGTTAAAGGCTTTGTATCTTTTGGCATGGCAGTCTCAGACATATTTTCATTTACAGTAGAATTTTGTTTTGAAAACTCATTCATAACCATCTCTTTTTCTTTCTGAGTCATGTTTTTAGCTGCTTCCGTTCTTTGTTCCTCAGTCATGTTCATAAAGTTCTGAACATTGGATGAGGAAGCAAATGATACTTGTGATTTGCTTGTTACTAACATCCCTGAAGAGACTAAGCTTGCAATTATCATAATACCGAGTATTGTTGTAATTCTTTTCATATTATTTTCATTTGAATCAACGCGAGTTTCTTTTAAAAAGATTTATCCAAATTATATCCAGATTTATGCAAAATACAAACAGATTACGAAACAATGCTATTTGGAATTTACTTAGGTTTAACTGCAAATTTCATTAACCCTGTAATGATAGGCGCTATGTCTCTTCTACGTACTTAGATGAAATGTTTGAATTTTACCTCATGACGAACGAATAAAAACCCTTAGTGAATACAGGGATTTTTTTAAAAAGATTTTAAGTTTGAATTACCGAATATTATTTCATGTGGGGTATTACCATATATTTAATGCATTTAGTCGATTATTTTCGTGGTAGAAAATACAAAATAAAATGTAGATCATGTGGACGCGTATTCAAAGATGAAATGGAATTAGATACCCATATCAGAACCGATCATAAATAACTGAATATGAATTCTATATTTAGTTCGGCGGGAACCATGTGGAATTTCACACCAGTCCAATTGAGGCTGGTCGTTTATGATTCAAATTTGACACAATTTTTAGATCCAAATTCTGTCTGATTTAGGTTCCACTAATAGTCATTATTCATGACGAAATATAAAACTATTATTGAGCGATCTATGCAAACCGTGGTAATATCCTGATGAAAACAATTGATTTTCCGTTAAATCCCTATTTATATTCCTATTTTGCTTAGTCTCCAACTAGTGTATGCATATTCAAGAATTAATCTGAAATAAAATAGTATTCCTACTAATGTTATGCATATCTTTTGATAAAGAATGTCATCCCTAATAACGCACTTATAACAAAGATAGAGCTAAACGAAATCGCTACATTCAGCCCATAAATATCCCAAAGGTGACCAAATACAACATTGCCGATAAAGAAGGTTGAACCTATTATGAGACTATAGAGTCCGTATGCTGTTCCCCTTAAATTAGAAGCCACGTATTTGGGTATTATTGCCCTTTGCATCGTTTCTGTTATTCCTACGTATATACCATATACGGAAGCTAAGACAAATGCATAAATGAAATTACTTGAAAATAGAATCATTAGAAATGATGAGACCAATAGGATACCATATCCTAGGATCAACATCTTTTCCTTTCCTATTCTGTCTGCAATTACTCCCGATGGCACACCAACAGCGGTGTGTGCAATATTTATCGTGGCGTATACCAGCGGTATGGAACTTTCGATAACACCTAGATCGGAAGACTTGAGTAAAACAAAAGAAAAGTTGTATGCTCCAATACCAAATATTCCAGTTATGAGAAGGAGAGTAGTGAAAGGGGCGTTTTCCTTCAACAGATGTAAGAAATTTTTTCTGATCTCGTTACTAACTACTTTTGTTATCACTTCCTTTACAAAAAAAACTAGGATTATGATTGCAATAGCCCCTGGGATTAGAGAAAGAATAAATATATCTCTTATTTCGAAGATTTGCAAGAGAAAATAGGCTGCGATCGGGCCGGTAATTGCACCAGTCTGATCTAGCGTTCTGTGTATTCCAAATGCTTTTCCGGACCTTGTTTCTACCACTGAATCTGAAATAAGAGCATCGCGAGGAGCCGTCCTTATTCCCTTCCCAATTCTGTCGCTAATCCTCACTATTAGAACATCAAGCCAATTGAATGATATTGAAAAAAAGGGTTTACTAATTGTAGATAGACCATATCCAACCAATATGAAAATCTTCCTGCGACGTACTTTATCAGAAAGTGATCCTGAAACTAGTCGGAATCCATATCCTACAAGTTCCGCAGATCCTTCTATTGCTCCCAATATTGCTCTAGACGCACCTAATTCTGTAATAATGAATAATGGCAGCATACCTGATATCATTTCAGTTGAGAAATCAGTAAAGAGGCTCACTAGTCCTAATATGGTAACATTTCGCATTCCAAGCGGTCTTTTTTGCTCATTCGGCTCACTAGCCAATTTGCTGTTATGTTTATCAAAGATGAATAAAAGTTTGTGGAGCGAGTAAACTATATTGAAATCACCACTAATGACAAGCTTATCTATGTCGCTAGTCAAAGAAACTTGAAAGTTGGTGACTTACTATATCGCATGATAAAAATTTGTTATGGTGAATCGATAGCAGTGGTAAAGAGGAAATCAAGATGCTTGCAGGAATTTCAAACTAGGATCAAATTTGGGATTTTTTTACCTTTTTCGTTCATTTTAAATGCAACTTTTGCTTTAACTATTAACACAACTGGTCGGACTTTTCGGACTATTCTTACTTAGTCCATTATCTTCGATTCATTGCATCAGTGTATTGGCAAACATAGAAAGACGACTTATACAGGATTTAAAGTTTTAAAGATAGATTTGTAAACTGTTATATTCACACCCGCCCCGCTGTGCTTATCGCTTTATAATCAAGGTGTGAACTAGCACTTGATACAGATTCATATAATACCCATCTATTAGATTCGGTTATGAATATACAGTTAGTTTTGGGTGTCATCGTAATGATAACTCTTGGAACTGCAATTATAGCAACAACTACAACATTACCACAACAAGTAGATGCAGTTACTAGTAAAAGAGATTTCCAGGGAGGTACGGAAATATCGATATTCGAAAATGATGTTTATGTTGCATGGTCGACCAACAAAACAGGGAACGATGAAGTAATGTATAGATTGTCATCTGATGCAGGCAAAACCTTCACCGACAAAATTAATCTCAGTAATACTCCTAATTCTAATTCAGTCGACGTAAGAATATCGGCAGATGAAGGGAGAGTCGCAGTTTCTTGGTGGGAAAGAAATCAAACAGAAAACGAGCCTGTAATCAGAATAAGCAATGATAATGGCAAGAACTTTGGGCCTACATTAAAACTTGCAGCTGACGGACCCATTGGTTGAACATAAGACAGCATCATATAACTAACAATCCGATTCACTGCTTATGTCCATTAACGCCAATTAGAGAATTATTACCACAAGCGCAGTGGTTAGTAAATCATACTGACAGAAGAATTGTGCCGAAAGGTTTGTGAATTGTTATTGACACAAATTATGGGCCCAGTGGTTTGTGAATCAAATTTGACACAGTTTTAGGACCCAATATTTTATCAATTCCTATTTCTTTCTAAGGATATGTTTTACTTTCTCTAGGCGAGATAGGATTTCACATCCGCCTAGGTATGCTCCATCATGGAATCTTACACCCTGGTCACTTACAGGTCCAGTATTTTAATGGGCTCACGAGTAGAACTTTTTTTCCTATATCAATTCACATTTAACTTTCCATCCCAATACAGCGATGTTTTCCATCCTTTATGAAACTAACAATATCTATGAAACACCCATCAAATCATACCAAATTCTTTTTCTAGATGGAAGTTACACTAAGCTAATTTGGATAGGTCATTATTTACAGCATGTTTATATCTTTTGCATACATCTAGGAAGTTTTCTATTACCTTCACTTTGTTGTTATCACTATCTGAGATTGATTTGCACATAGGTAACAACTATTTAGGATTGACTTTAATCCCTTTAATTCGAAAATTTAAACTTCTTTCAGCGGAGATATCGTTTTTAATAAATATCTCTGCCGTTTAAATATCCTCTATCGATTCAATGCTTTTGAATGTTTTGATGTGTGAGGAGATTCTCCTGGAAATCTTCTCCTTAAATGACCTGATGGCCTTCCGTACAAAAGCTCTAGAAACCAAGCCTCATGCTCCGTCTCTTCTCTAAGAATGTCTTTTGCTAGGTCATATGTGGCAGGATCTTTCCCAATTGTCATACTGCATACTTTGTTCCAATTTACAATGGCTCCTTGCTCTCCTACAAGGCATTTCTTTAGTATTTCTTTAATATCAGTTCTATTTGTTGGTAATTGCAGGAATTCAACTCCAGACATCCTTATAAAATCCTGTGCATCGATTGGTAAGCTTCCTCCAAGTTCATAAATTCTAGAGAGGCAAGATTCAAAATGACTTAGGTCTTCCAATCTAGCATCTTCAATAACCCCCTTCATGCTTTCTCCATCAGGACCAGTACAATGCGCTCTAAGATTTGCAAAATAATAGTAGGCTGTAAATTCTACCGAGGCATTGTAGACGAGCATTTTTATTAATTCTTCTACATTTATGCCATTTTGTTCAAGTACATTTACTCCTACGACATTAGGTTTTTCTTCTTTTTCTGCATCCATCAAATATGTATTCCTATTGAAATTATTAAAATTTACCATCAAATTTGAATAGTTGTGGTTCAATTTTGAGTTCAATATTGAGAATTAATCTTGGTAGAGGATTTAGATTTCTGACCTTTAAAGGCTTGAAATAAGTAGGTATCAATACCGAGTACCTCATTAAGATTTTGATTAAAAGTTTTATAAATATATAGGCTAAGCGCTTATCTCTTGATTTATGATATGTAAAAAGATACCAAAAAAAATAAATTCATAGCTATATCTTTTTACTAAAAATAAGAGTCATTAAAACATAGTAAATTTTAAATTTTATTGGAGCTGGCCGTTTGTGAACCATATTTGACATAATTTTCGTGCCCGGAGGCATACGACTGATTATTCAATCGGAACATCATTAGAAATCCTAAATTGCTGGTTTAATCAAATTCTGTTTACTAAAGTGCAATAACTTTTTCTAATATATCGATTTGTTTATTCATCATTTCTGGTGGGAATGGGATTAGGGACAAAATTATCTCGAAGGGGATTCAGATATATCCAAATACCGAAATTCTTGTATAAATAACCCTAAGACCAAATGGATTTTTCGCTTTGGGATAGATGAATATACATAAAATTTAGCATTTCAATTAGCTTGAATCAATATTGATCAATGAAAATCGATACTAACGGTTAGATTGAATTGATAGGTCCGAGTGTGGTGGTTCTAGTAACGGTAGTAGTTCGATGAATGAACTCATATTAATAGTGAGACAACCCAGCTTTAATGTTTTCTACTTGGTTCTGAACCTTGAATATAAACAAGATACTAACATAGAGGAATGATTAAGTTAATACTAATACGTGCCGAGATTTTTTACGTTATTGTATTTTCGACTCTCTTATTGAAGTTTGTAGGAGCTCTCCTATTTCGTTATGCATCTTTAAGAAATTGAATCCTTTTTCAGTAGTTTTGTAGGTTTGTACTCCTTCTAAATATTCTATTAAATTATTTTCAATAAGTACAGAAAGATACTCTTTCAACTGAGCATAGCTAAGAAAAGCTTTGTACATAATTCTCGTTTTTGTAGCACCACCATTTGCTGCTTCAAGAATCCTTGAAACTATTTCTGTCCTACTTCTGTATTTCATATTTAGGATGTTATAAGTTTACTATATTAACACATTGATGCAATCATCTAGAACAAAATGAAATTCTACATAACTCTAATCGAGATTCAAAAAGTTAAGGTCTACTTCTTATCATCTTATTTCTGAATACCTTCGTAGTTCCACTGGTTTGGATAAGATAGATGTCATCTGCTCTACCGCTGAGGTGATATATGGTTGTTTAAGATGCGCATCAAGTGATTCATTATCAACCCATATCTCATCAAACATTAGTTCGTCTGGATTATCGATTGAACGATGTAGAACATATGCTATGTTACCTTCCTCCTTCCGTGTGGGTTCTATTAGATTAACAAGAATATTCTGTAGTTGATTCCCTAAGCCATCTTTTGCTAAATGGATAGCAATAAGTCTGACCGAGTTATCACCTCTTCTCTTAAATTTTTCAATGTCAGTAGTATCCAATTCCTTCTATTCTATAACTAGTACCCGGTAATAAACAATATGATATGCCAAACAGAAACAAGAATTACACTTGTCTATCATTAATTTTCTATTGTTTCTTATTTTTGTGAATTTCTAATGTCGTGACTTAACGATAAACGAAAGATGAAATTGAAATCTGTAAGAACAAAAAGCTAATTACCATAACAAAAGACATGCTCTAAAATATGAATTGACCGAGGTTTAAAGCTTAATGTAACTAAGTTGATAATTTAACTTCCAAGTTTCCGTCTGCAGTAGGAGTAACCACAGCACTAAAGTTAGCAAATACGGGTCCTATGGGAATAAAAAGTTGTGCTGCAATTTCAACAGATATTATATATTTGCCGGCTTCACTAAATCGGAAGGAAGGTAGCATAACTCCGTTAATTGAGTGAAAAAAAGGCTCCCCATACTTCGAAGACATCTTGAATAGTTCAATTCCATCTCTTTGGATAATAAAATCGCAGTCTACATGACGCATTCTAGTTTGTTTGTCATTATTATTATCAAACATGTTAACCATAAAAAAGGTAGGTTCTCCGCTTTTTACTATTTCTGGACCATATTGCAAATTAACAAAATACTTTCCGTCAGAAGTGCTACTTGAGATATTCTTAATTTTTGCATTGCTTTCTGAAAATGGGCTTTTAGTATTTACCAGGGAGAACGAGTTCTGGAGAGTTGTAATGGATATTAATAAAACTAGGGAGATAATCAATGAAATATAAGTAATATTTCGCATACCTTTATCTCTCCTAAGTATTATTTTATACTATAGCAAATTCAAATCAAAAGACTAAAGTTACTGCAAAACGAGTGCCAATTTATCATTGTTATTGCAACTCAGTGGAAGTTTGTTTGTCCTAACACTCATTTTGAGTATCGCTTACACTTTTTTCGCATCTCCATCGATACAGCTTAAGGCGCAACAGTCATCAAACCAAAATTATGTCACATATGAAAAACATAGCAACTTCATAAAAGAATTCAAAATTCCGATAAACGAAAGAGGTCTAAAGGGAATAGCTACAGACAGTGAAGAGAATGTTTGGTTTTACCATGCGACCTCTAATGGCAGCGTGATAATGAAAATGTCAAAAGGTCACAATTTTACCAAGTATAGTATTCCTGGTAACACAATAGTTGACACTACCATAATAAACCTTGCAGGAGGTCAGTTACTATTTGATAATACCAGTAATGTAATTTGGTTTACCGATGCTAGAACAAATTCCCTTGGAAGGTTAGACATAAAAAGTAACAAAATAGACTTATTCTCTATTCCAACCAACGATTCTGGAATAATGGGACTTGCATTTTCACCAGACAAAAAGGTTGTATGGTTCACAGAGATAATAGGAAATAAGATAGGAAGTCTGGATATTGAATCCAAAAAGATTACTGAATATCCCACAGGAGACAATAGTGGACCCACACTCCTCACTTTCGATAGTAAAGGTATTTTGGCGATTACCCTTTCGTATGCAAACAGCATTTTAAGAGTAGAACCCTGGTTACTAATTCCTGGAATAAAAAGTAGCGGGATGTATCCAATTTCTTTAGCAAAACCAGATTTTTTCTCCCCGTTTGGCATAGCAACTGTCCAAGTAAAAGGAATTGAGAAGATGTTTGTATCAGACCATGGTTCTAGCAGAGTTATCGTTTCAAATTTAGCTTCTGATTTAATGAATTATACTTCATATTGGACCTCACCTTCGCAGGCTCTTCCAATGTCTCTTCCAAGTCAAGTTGTGTCGGATAAAGCTGGAAATATTTTTTTCGCTGAACACGGTGGTAACAAGATAGTAAAGATATCCTCTGATAATGGAATCATGACTGAATTTGAAATTCCTACAGGACCCCTTGCGACTTCATTATTCTTGACAGTGGATGAAGATGAGAAGAGAATCTGGTTTACAGAATGGGCATCAAACAAAATCGGATATCTTGATAATACTTTGCAGGTGCCGCTCAATATGCTGGTCACAAAGAATGAATCAGCTTCTACCAATACTGATATCACACCTATAACTCTGAAGGCAGCTGAATCTTTTCCTTTTAATGTAGCATTAACTTTGGACATGAACATATCTTCTCTAGTATTGGCAAATGATACTCAACTTTCTGTAGTTGGGATGAGTGATTCTGGACTTCAAGGAATTGGATACACATCACAACCCCAGAGAGTTAATTTGATGGATGTTCCGGAGAGAAATGTAGGGATAGACCTTAAAGTAGAGACAGAGAAGGCTATAGCAGGAAACTACACCCTTATGATACGTGCATCCTTATTAGAAAAAGACGGACTTGTCTTATCATTGCTATATCCACAACTGGTAAAGTTAGATGTTCCCACTAAGCCGTCAGAGATAAATAAAATACAAAATTTTCAACAATTTTCATCAAAAAATGTTGAATCTTCTAACTCGTCGGCAATGTTTAGAGACTTTCTTAGGATTGGTGCTATTGCTGCAGTAATTATCCTAGTAGGATACTTGATATACCATAATATTGGACGGAGAATAAAATTCAAAAAACCTAAGACATAGACATTAAGCGTAGAAAGTATTTACTTATAATATGTGAGCACCCTGATTTTACCAATGACCATCGACGAATGATAGAGTTTGCATAATTAATATTTTTTAGTTTTTTCCAGTCTTTAACCGGAAGTTGGATTTTTCTGAACATCTTCAATGTTCAGAATCATTTGTTCCTTATCAGTCAAAATGTGATTCATATAATCCTTTAAGTTATTCCCATTTACAGAAAGCTTGACTACTTTACCATGAAGATCTACTCCCCAGATTTGAAGGAATTGTCCTAGTGTATAATTTCTAAATTCATTTGATTCTACATGAATAATACCACTTGAATCATGGGTATGCAGCGGAGACATTCCCTGCATTATCATGCTCGTGTCTTTCATTGTCATTTTCATTGGCTGCATTCCATATTGATCCAAAGAATGGTCGTTCCACAATGTTATATTTATTCCTATTCCAGCTGGTATAATTAGGGATTTTCCGTCAAGTGTAACATTAAGACTAGGATGTATATGCGTTACTATTTTTTTATTTGTATCAACAAAGGAACTGAGAGAAGAATCCAGTTGGTAGGTTGGTTTTTCATCAGACGATTCTGAAATTGGTATGATTATGGACCCTGTCTTATTAGGACTAATATCACCATACGCACTGGTCCCTGTTAAATTTTCATTATTTTTACCATGTAGAGAAACTATAATTAGCAGTATACTTACTGCAAGAATCAAGTTACAGAATGTTCTTCGCATAAGTTTCGAAGTATATTAAAATCTTGGAGATATTTAACTACGTGCCTTTACATTTGTAAAGTGTTGTGATAAACTGAATCTATTATCAAAATTTTCTGGAGAGTTTGGAGATGAACACCAGTCTGCACGTTCTTAAATTGGGAAAAATTGTAATATACTACAAGTCCCACTAGTAACGATATTACAAATATCGCAATAATTAGAGCAGTGAAATTGTTATCTAAATCCATTCGCTCATCATAGCCCTCCCTCAAGAGTAATAATTTGGTTGGCAAGTGGAAAGTTACCTAGTAACACAAGTTGGTTAGTAAAAACAAGTATTCCTACTATAATCAACATTGCTCCCATTGCAGGATTGAAATACTTTAGATGTTTTACTATCTTTCTTATTACACCAGTAGCCTGTGAGAAGAAGGCGCCTGTTATTAAAAATGGCACTCCCAAACCTAACGAGTAAGCCAACAATGAATTATACGCTGCACCAGGCGCCGTCGCGGCTAATGTAAAAATACTTCCCAGTATTGGACCGACGCATGGCGTCCAACATCCTGCGAAGGCAGCGCCAAACACGAATGAAGTAAAATAACTCGTCTTAAATTTTGGTAACTTTGTCATTCGTTTTTCAAAGTTCAATTGCCTTATCTTTGTAGATAGTATCAAGTATACGCCGAACGAAATTATGACAATACCTCCTACGGTAGTAAGACCATGTTGAAAAACCGTCCCAGCTGAGACAAGAACGGTATTTAATATTACGCCCAAAACTGCAAAAACAAGAGAAAAACCGAGGACAAAGTACACAGTATTTAAAAAAATATTGATTCTGGTGGATCTTTTAATGACGAGTGATTGTCCTTTTGTGCTATGAAGTTCATTGATGGTAGTCCCAGAAAGGTATGATATGAATGCTGGCAATATTGGAAGAATACATGGAGATAGAAATGAACCTGCTCCAGCTGCTGCAGAAACGAGAATACTAGCTTCTACCATTACTAAACTGCTAATCAAAATTCGTATTAATAGTTTTTTCCAAATCACGTCCACATTTCATCAATGACAATAAGCGTACCCGTGAAACTCCTTTTTATACCCCAAAACCCTTCGGCAATGTCAGTCCTTAGTTAAGGACTAGGTATCGTCTGGTTTTTAAAAGTAATTTCGATTCACTCTTTACAAATGTAAGCTCAATAACTTAAGTATAAGAATTTTGAATAATAGTCATAGGTGCGTATTACGATGAGTTCTGTTCTAAACCATTCAAAAAGGACTGTAATAAAGATAGGAGGAATGCATTGTGCTGGCTGCGTTAACTCTATCCAAGGACTCGTTTCTGAAATATCAGGAGTTAAGAAGGTGGAGGTAAACCTTGCAACAGAAAAGGCTTCGATCGAATTTGATCCGTCCCATGTAAAACTTGACTTCATAGAAAATGCGATAAAAGAGATTGGTTATAACGTAATCTATGAGAGAATTTCACTGCAAATCGGAGGTATCTCAGATTCGGCTGATGCTGAAAAAATAGAGCAGAGTTTAATCCATATTGAAGGGATAAAGTCTGCTTCCGTAAACTATGCAAACTCGCAGCTTAACATAGAATATAATTCGGCTCTATTATCTCTTGCTGACATAAGAAAGAAGGTTACTGATTTTGGGTATGAAGTACTGAGTGAGACAGCAAGTGAATCCGCTCAGGACATTGAGGCCAAAAAGCTGAGGCATCTCTTTTTGATTGGGATTATATTCACGATTCCAGTTGTTTTATTTAGTTATCCTGAAGTGTTTAGGATAATACCACTTGCAGGAACAAATTTAGCAGCTTATATGATATTCTCATTTGCATCAGTGGTCCAGTTTGTAACAGGGAGCAGATTTTACATAGGGGCTTTTAGAATAGCACGAATGAAGTCAGCCAACATGGACACCCTTGTTGTCCTTGGTACAACTACTGCCTATATCTTTAGTGCATACAACACATTTCCCGTTCCTAATTGGGATAGTATATACTACGATGCTGCTGCGGTGGTAATAACATTCATAATATTAGGAAAATACATGGAATTGAAAACCAAGGGCAAAACAAGCTCTGTAATAAGAAAAATGTTAGAACTTCAGCCAAAGACCGCTAAGATCAAAAAGGAAAGCGGGGAAGAAGCGGAAGTTCCAATTGAACTTATCCAGGCTGGAGACATACTCGTGGTACGCCCAGGTGAGAAAATACCAGTTGATTCCAATGTCATTCTAGGCTCCTCTGCAGTAGACGAATCCATGGTGACAGGCGAATCTATGCCCGTTTCGAAGAAAGTTGGTGACACGGTCATAGGGGGAACAGTAAATCGCGAAGGTATGATTCTGGTAAAGGCGGCTAAGATAGGATCAGATTCTTTCTTATCTCAAGTGGTCAAGCTGGTCGAAGAAGCTATGGGTAGAAAACCAGCAATGCAGAGATTAGTAGACAAAGTTGCGGGATATTTTGCATATGCTGTAATGGCTGCTGCCTTTTCCACTTTTCTCATCTGGTATTTCGTTATAGCCCAAGCCTCAACTGCAATGGCTATAATCCCAGCGGTGGCAATTTTAGTAATTGCGTGTCCTTGCGCTCTTGGTCTGGCCACACCCACAGCAATTATGGTCGGTATGGGGAAAGGCGCATCAAATGGTGTTCTGTTTAAGGGTGGCGATGCCATGGAATTGTTGAATAAGATCTCAGTTGCAATATTTGACAAGACAGGTACTTTGACACAAGGAAAACCTTCAATTACGGACGTAATTTGGGTTGGATTACCGTCATCATCTTTACTCACAACAGAGATAATTGACAATCTTCTTTTTAAAAAAGAGAACCGGATTGGTCGAGAAGTGATAACCAAAAGTGAAACAAGTAAAAAACCTCTACTTCTGACCCTTGCTGCAATAGCAGAGAAGGGCTCTGAACATCCACTTGCAAAAGCGATTGTTGACTATGCAAAAAGTGAAGGCGTCAACATTAATGAAATTGAGGTGAACGATTTCAAGGCCACTCCTGGCAAGGGGGTGATTGCTGAATACAATGGTACTACAATTAAAGTTGGCAGTCCAGGCTTTATTCAATCTCAAGGTATAGATTTGTCCAACTCTGCCCAAATAGTTGACAAGTTACAAGGAGAAGGTAAAACGACTGTTTTGCTTACTGTCGAAAACGCCGTTGCTGGAATAATAGCTTTGTTAGATTCACCAAAGCCTCACGCTCGGGAAGCTGTTTCTACTTTAGGGACCCTTGGTATAGAGCCTGTTATGCTTACGGGAGACAATGAAAGAACTGCTAACCAGATTGCTAGTTCAATAGGAATTGAACGCGTCTTTGCAAATGTTCTGCCATCAGGGAAAGTCGACGTGGTAAAGCAAATACAAAATGAAGGTAAGAATGTTGCAATGATTGGTGATGGCATAAATGATGCTCCCGCCCTTACTGCCGCTGATGTTGGAATAGCTATTGGCTCTGGAACGGATGTGGCAATTGAAGCAGGAAAGGTTGTTTTAGTTAGGGATGATATCAGAGACGTTGTAGCCGCGGTCGAAATTGCAAGAAAGACAGTATCCAAGATTAAACAAAATTTAATCTATGCATTTGTGTACAATGTCATACTAATTCCTGTTGCTGCAAGTGGTTTACTTTATCCTGCTTTTGCAGGCTTGGCTATGGCGGCAAGTTCTGTCTCAGTTACTATGAGCTCCCTTGCTCTGAAGAGATGGGTACCCAAAAGCAAGAGAATAGAAAAGATTAGGCTATAATAGTCAAATTAAGTCAATAACGTACATTCCTATCTTGAGTATTTATTATGAATAATGAGTTGGCTGACTCTATATAGTCCACAAATGTTTCCACCTGTTATTCAGTCTGTGTCTCAAGGCTGATAAAGTAAGATTTTATTCTATTTATAGAATAAGTCCCATCTTAAATGTCGGGGGAAAACTGGCTTATAAAGTAGTATGCTTACATATGTAAAATTAAATTTCATCACCATCTCTAATGAAACCATACTCATTTATTGGCCTAAGGTTACTATAACAGCGTAGCATTTTATTACTATATCAAAAAATAGTTTACACCTGTAAACATACATATATTAATTTCTCATCTTCTGTTTGTTAACCATGGTATATAGAAAACAGCACATATTATTGGTAGTAGTATCGTCAATAATTTCTGTCGGCATGGTATTGTCAGTGCTATCATTATTAATGCCTACAAGCCATCAGATATATGCACAGGATAAAGATAAAAAGCAGCAACAGTCTGGAATGAATACCGGTTCGATGAAAGCCAATATGACGATGAATCAAATGTTGGATATGATGGACATGATGCACAATATGATGATGAATATGATGAGGATGATGGCACATAGTGGCGCGATGAATGGTAGCAATATGACTGGCAGCATGACCACAATGGGTGGAATGCAGTGATAAGAAATAGATAGAAGCTGACTTGTCTTCTATCTCCTCCATTACAGAGTGGATAGGAATCTTTACACTAGGTGTAATTTCAGCAACTATTTTGCCTTTGCTAAAACGTGATTCTATTAACATTACAAATGTAAGGAAATATCTCTTCAATTCCACGGGACTATTGTCCATTTCAGCTGGTATTATTCATGTACTCTTAGTCCAGGAACATATGGAAGAAGCAGTTATCTGGGGAATATTCTTCTTGGGTATTGGAATTTCTCAGCTGACTTTTGGTGTTATCGTATTGATACTCGTAAAGTTATCCCTAAGCAACAAAACCGCTATATTATTATATTACATTGGAATTGTTGGAAATACTTTGTTGGTAGCTATATTCGTGCTCGGAAGATTATTTGTACCACCCTTTTCTCCTGAACCAACTCCTATAACCGAACTGGAAGCTAATGGTATAATAACTGTAATAATTGAAATATTAGTAATAGCTTTGCTAATTTATCTTGTAAAATCACGTTCAAAATTCAAAGTACCAACAGAAAAAAAATATATTTGAATGTATAGCTATAAAAGGAAATTGTTACCAAGTTCATTCAGAATTAAATAATTGAAGTAACTTTCTATCAGAAATTTACTCAACATAACATGTCACCTTTTTTATGTCCTGCCTAAATGATGTAGCTACTAGCTTTGTTGCCTCTGTCATAGTTGGAAAAACATGTACAGTGTCTATGATATCATCAACAGTAAGCTTTGTACTTCACGGGCACAACCCCTCGTTAATCATATCTGCTGCCAAGTTAGCAAGAATATGCAATATGCAACACCCACAATAGTATTGTTCAGTCTCGGATTAACAACCATCTTGATCAAACCTTTGATTTCATAGAGAGTCAATGGCTTTGGAACCTGATTCATTTCTAGAGTTTTACATGAACAAAATCCATATTTTTCTATCATTTGTGATTCAGTTAATCCCACCGTACCAACTTGTGGTAACGTAAATATCGCAGAACGAACAGAGAGAAAATCAATTTGTCTTTTAGACAAATAGGGAAGAAATGCATATTGAATGTAATGCCAAATATGATGGACTTATTTTTCTATTGGATTATTTATCATATTACCCCACTCAGTCCAGGAGCCATCGTAATTCTTTACATCAGGGTATCCCAGCAAATATTTTAGGACGAACCAGCTATGAGAAGATCTCTCACCAATTCTACAGTATGCAATGACTTCTTTATCTGAAGTCACGCCCTTTGATTCGTAGAGCTTTTTCAGTTCTTCAGCCGACTTGAATGTTCCATCCTCATTTACAGCCTGTGCCCATGGAATATTAACGGCCCCTGGAATGTGACCACCTCGCTGAGCATGC
>Ga0209869_1000040_pt1 | contig 18562 bp, 22 predicted proteins | sample GWRWS1_50_60_FD_187238 | JGI IMG/M metagenome (GOLD analysis project Ga0209869, IMG submission 187238) | Riverbed sediment microbial communities from areas with vegetation nearby in Columbia River, Washington, USA - GW-RW S1_50_60 (SPAdes)... | ecosystem: Environmental > Aquatic > Freshwater >...
TTCAACATTAGAAAGTATAAGAGAATAGAAAGCTCATCACTCAAATCAAGTAGAATCAATATTCTTGGCCTGCTTTAATTGAGGTGGAAGTTTTTCAAGTTTATGAGTAGGATTAGCAAGATAATGTCTAGATGCACCTTCTCCACTGAGTACAATATTACAATTAATACATTTGTATCTTATAGCCAATTACAGTTATAGTTATACGCACATATCTAAAAAGATACTGAACAAATTAAAGAATTCAACTCCATTTTGACGTGCTCTGAACAGTATGGCTGATCAGCCCAGATGCCCATTATGCGACTATGAATAGATTAGCTATGTTAATCTGAATTTATGTTAAATGATTAATAAAAGTGCAAGAATTCTATTTGATAGTTAAGCTCGTGTCCTATAGGCTTAATCGGATTCAAGCATTAATGCCCAAATATCCGCACTCAATTACCCTGCCATAAACTTAACTCATTCTGTAATTGCTATCTCAGATTACAGTCTTGAACTTGAGAGTAATATTCTATCCTATATTCTTACCAATAATAGGACCGGTAAGATCAATTTCTGAGCTAGTTCTTAGCCCTAATCTATTTTGAATGAATGTAATTATCTCAATCTAATAATTTCTCGATTATCCGGAACAATAGATCTAATCTTAAATCTAGAGAAAATGTTACTAGCTACATTTTCTGATTTCGATTTTTCACCATGATTAACCAATACTCTTTTTGGCTTTATCCTTGCAGTAAAATTCATTATCTGGTTGAAATCACTATGGCCACTGAATCCATCAATTTTTTGACTTGCGCATCTGATTGGAATGACTTTAACCTTGCCTTTTTCATCTAGCATGCTGATGTCCATTAACCCGCCATCTATAACTCGTCGTCCTAAAGTTCCGTTTATTTGGTAGGAAACAAAAATTATATTATTTTTCTTATCTGGTGCAATCTTTTTAAAGTATTCAACCGATGGTCCCCCTTCCAACATTCCAGAAGTAGCCATTATGACGCTTGGATTTTCGTCATTAAATACGTCCTCTCTTCTATCATATCCATTAATAATTGTAAAGTATTCTGATTGAAATGGATTCACCCCGTTGGATACCGATTTTCTGACATCAATACCAAGATAGTGTGCATAGGACATATGTATCGCACTGGCTTCTGATATCATTCCTTCAATAAATACTGGTGCCTCCATCAGACGTCCTTCTCTCATTTCTTTATCTATGACCAACATTATTTCTTGGGCTCTTCCAACTGCAGGAACAGGAATCAATACTTTTCCGCCAGCAGATAATGTCTTGTTGATAGCATCCGCAAAGGTTTTGTAAACTACTGATTGATCTGGCATTATATCGATTGTATTTCCATATGTACTTTCAGTTATCAAAGTCTCTACTCTAGGGTATACAGAAACAGCGCTATCCAATAGTTGTGTTCTAGCATATTTGTAATCACCGGAATAGAGAATATTATGAGTGCCAAATACATTAATATGTACTGTAGCACTACCCATTATATGTCCAGCATTGTTGAATGTTATAGTGATATCTGGCGAAATATCTGTAGGTTTCCCATAGGGTAACGTTATACAGTGTTTAATAACTTCGTTTACATCTCTTGTTTCGTATGGTAAAAACGTTCCATTGCTTTTCGATATCTTTACGGAATCGTATTGAAGTAGTGTCATCAAAGGAAGAGTAGGTTCGGTACAGTAAACTGGACCCCTATAACCAAATTTGAATAGTGTTGGTAAGAATCCCTGATGATCTATATGTGCATGACTTATAATTACCGCATCTAATTCATCCAGATCAAAATTAAACCAGTCTAATCGTGGATACGCTGAAATTCCTAGTGGTTCGCCAGGATTAATACCACAATCTAGCATTATCTTGCTTTCTGTAGTTACAACAATAAAACATGACCTTCCAACTTGTTTAACTCCACCCAGGCAGAAAATTACTATTTCTTCTTTATTTCTAATTTTAGATTTAAGATCAGTAATTTCTGATTTTTTTTCACTTGAGTGATTGAAGAAATTTAGGTTAGAATCATTACTTTCCAAAACCAGTGGTGGTCTGAAAACTCTTTTGCCCAATGACTGTAAGAAAAGACTTCTTTCTTTTGCAGAACTTTTTTGAGTAGAGTGAATTATGTTCATACTACTTGATTGAATGTGTGGGGAACGTAACGTATGAGCTATCCAGCCAGTTGCCTGAGCGATCTCGATTACCATATCTGCATCTATTGATTCAGGATGATTTACTTCCAGAACTACTTCGCCTGTGGCATCATCACAGAATACAGCAGAAATTGTAACGTCATTTGGTAATATCTTTATCACTGTTGATCTTGTTTCGTCTTCAGATAATCTAATTGAGGGATCAGTTCTTACAACAAACCTTTTTTTAACATTCTTCGAGAGCGACGAAAGATAATAAGTCAATTCAGTTAATGAAAATTTTGGATTTAATGTATAAAGAGCAACATATGGTCCTTCAAATCTTATGTTTGTTATTTGTGATTCTTTTGGAATCGATTTCAGTATTATATCTTTGAAGAATTCTTCGTCAGTTTTTTTTGTACGCTCAAGGTGACTAGAAGATAGACTATGTTGCCTAACTTTGTTATTGTTCCCTAGTGTAGAAATACCCTCATCTACAGAATTATTACCGAAGTTTTCATTACTCACTTTAACATTCTTCTAGATACTCGGTCTGATTTTCTATTATCCAATAGTGATAATCAAATACTATCACAACTCGATATAGCAAGTTCATTAAAGTCCATACCGGTTGTATCCACAATGAAATTGAACTTCTCTATTAATATATATTTTGGAAAATATTTGCATTTTCCTGTTTATTATTTTAGAAAGGCAAGTATGGCAGAAATATCGCTAATGCTACAATAATGATCATTGTCATAGAAACAGCTGATGAGATATTTTTGAGACGATTCTTATCAATTTTGGATCTACTCTCAATAAGTGAGCCGTACAATTGACCTCCGTCCAAAAATGCAATAGGAAGGGCATTGAATATTCCAAGATTAAAGTTGATAAACCATAGCCAGAATAGTGTGTTTGCAATCACGGGAAATGATGAACCAAAAATATTCGATTCATATTTTGGTGCCATGAAATCTGAAAATGGTACAAATTGCTCAGCTAACGTTGGCGGTGGAAGTATTGGAACTAGACGATTTATATCAAAAGTAAAATATTTTTTGTATAATTCGAGAGCCAATTTGGGATCTAACGACACCATTGCTGTTCTGACACCAAGAATGGGTTTAGTAGGGTCGGTATCGGCAGGAATAGACAGTGTTTCCGATATTTTATTTCCCTCTGCATCCTGCCATACAATTGAAGTTTGTTTACCAATACTTGATCTTAATGTCTGCAGTAAATCGTTTTGACTACGTATTTCATTTTGTCCAATCGAAAGAATGCTGGACCCTTGTGTCAGACCAATCTTCTCTGCTAAAGATCCATCTGTTACACTAATTATTTCAAGTCCGTTTTTTGGGATATCGGGTGTAGATATCGGTGTTAAGGTGGATAATACCACAAATAGCATGGCCAGTGAAGCTGCAGCAAAGATCATATTGTTTAGGGGACCTGCCGTAAGGACTGCACATTTCTCCTTTAATGATGCTTTAGTTAATCCATCCTTGTCAAGATTAACAAAAGCTCCAACTGGAATAATGAGTACAAAAGCAATACCCGTTGATTCTACCTTTATTCCGTAAACTCGCGCAACAATCCCATGTCCTGCCTCATGGATGAACACACTTATTATTAGAGCCACTAAAGTGTAAGTTAAAGGTAGAATTGGATTTATTATGGGGATAAGAAGATTGCCTCGAAGTCCTATCTCCTTTGCATTCTCTCTCACAGAAACATTCGAAATGATATTTGATATTCCGCTAATAATTAATAATATTGCTATCGCGGTTATTGCAGGCATTATATATGTATTAGCTCTCGCGTATGCTTTTGCCATTCTGGTCTTTGCTATATAATCAAAGAATTTTAGACCAAATGGTGTATGGAGTAAAATCAGAGGAAATGGATGAAATATATCGGCATGAATACCTTTTTGTTCTTGTTTTTCCAGACCTGTAAGTACAATAATTTAGATATTTAAATTAACTCATGACACTTTAACTATAAAAAGTATGAATAGAAATTACATGGTTTTGCCCTGGATTCTCAAATCTCACAATAAATTAACATCAAATTATAAATTATCATAAAGCGTTACCAATATCAATCGTTTTTCCACAGGTCCACAACAGATCTTTTCAATTTTGGTTTGTCTTTTTCATTTTCTAACTCATTTTCTAACTTTTTTTTTCTTGCTATATGGTCAACTTCTTTAATATGGTTTTCGAATGATAATGCTTCTAGTGATTTCTGACAAATATTGCAATAATATTCTTCCATCCACGACTCAGTTAAAATAAACCAAATTTAATTCATGATATAAATGGTGCTCTACAGATTGACATTAATTTTACAAATGGAACTTTACAAACAATTTATTAACTTACAACAATCGTATAACAACTAATAGGTATTAAACTTGGATGAGTTTTTCCTTTTTCCTTTTTTTGTACTAATCGGTCTTATTGCGGGCATCTTGGGGTCTATGATAGGCGTGGGAGGAGGAATCATAATATCTCCTGTTCTAACTTTCCTTGGTCTTTCACCGCCACAAGTAGCAAGTACAAGTCTCTTTGCAGTTTCTTCAACTAGTATCTCTTCAACTCTAGCGTATGCTAAATCAAACAAGATTCAGTACATGCTTGGAATTAAGATGGCATTACTTTCAGTTCCGGGTGCAATAATAGGTTCGTATTTTTCAACTAATATCGACCCAGCATATTTCAAAGTGCTACTTGCAATAATACTGGTTGCAACAGGAGTTTATCTTATTTATAAAAAATCAATGATTAATGGAAATTCCTTGTCATTTGAATCAATATGGGTCAAGATTCTTTTTTTTTCCAGCACATTTGTTGCGGGAATTATCTCAAGTTTATTTGGGATAGGGGGAGGAGTCATATTTGTTCCCTTGATGATAATGATTATCGGATTAACGATGTATTTGGCTGCACCCACCTCGCAGTTCATATTGATGATTACATCTCTAGTAGGATTGACAACTCATATAATATTAGGAAATCCCCAATATATTCCTGCAATATTGCTGTCAATAGGTGCGTTTGTAGGCGCACAGATAGGATCAAGATTATCACCAAAGTTGAGTGAACAAAAATTAAGGCTAATTCTTGGAATCACTTTTATTGGTATTGCTATTAGGCTATTGCTTGATTTTTATGAAGTATCAAAAATAACAATAGTGAGTTGATCTATTGTTTTGCCGATTCAAAAGAAATTTCAGATTCAATCAAACACGCTTTTACATTAAAAAATTGTAAATTTAATAATAATTTGCATTGGCTGAGTTGCTATAAAAACCACAATTCATGATAAAAGTAATAAAGTGGACCTAGAAATATCTATCAGACTGCAGATTATTGTCCATACAAACTCCGGTGAAAAATATACATGTTCATGGAAACAAGATTCGTTATCTTGACTATAATAGTTTCAGTTCAAAGAAAAGCGAGACATTAGTGTTACTACATGGAATAGGCGCTTCTGCTGAAAGATGGTCAAACGTGATCCCATTTTTTTACGAACATTTTAGGTTAATAGTCCCCGATATAATCGGATTTGGTTATAGTGATAAACCAACTGTAGAATATAATGTGCCATTTTTTGTAAAATTCCTAGTTGAGTTCCTAAACTGTTTAGGAATGAAAAAAACAAACATAGCAGGTTCTTCATTAGGAGGATTAATTGCAGCAGAATTTGCAATTAAATATAGTCATATGGTAAATAAATTAATTCTAGTTTCTCCCGCCGGGACTATGAAAACTTCTACTAAAACACTAGAAGAATATATTTTGGCATCATTGTATCCGACACACGATAACGTATGGAGAGCGTTCAACAATATGGCATTTGATCCTAGAACTGTTAAAGAACAAACTATAGAAGAGTTTATCAATCGAATGAAACTTCCAAATGCAAAATACGCATTTATGTCTACTATGCTTGCAATAAGAAATACTACAGATTTGTCTTCGCGATTAAGCAAGATACTTTCACCAACGATGATTATGTGGGGTGAACAAGACGATATGATTCCAGTGAAATATGCTGAGGATTATAGGAATATTCCCAACTCTAACCTGGAGGTAATTCCACAATGTGGTCATACACCGTTTACTGAAAAACCAGCGGTATTTTCCAAAAAAGCAAGTGATTTTCTGATAGGATTCAATAGTATTAAATAAACGTATTTTCAAAATTAGTGTATGGGCGATAAGCCGGAATTTAAAGAGGATATGGAATCATATAAGAAGGCAATAGATAGCACTACTGAAGCACAGCAAGATTTTTTTAAAAAGTTTTCTAGTCTTCAATTAGATGCAATGCAAAATTTCTTCTCAATGTTGCAAGGTCTTACTTTTTATCATGCGATGTTCAAGACTACAATTCAAAGTGGCGGCAGAATATCAATACCAGAAGCTGAAAGACAAGCGTTGAAAATTGATGATGGAGATCTTGTTCAAGTAATTGTAATTCCAATTGAGAGAAAACATAAGAATAACGCTAACAAATGACTGAAATCTGGTAAACTTTTTGGCACATCAATAGTGGTAAAAAATAAACTGATTCAAGTCAATTTGAACGTGTCTTAAGCCATTGTCCTACTTTCGGTAAAACATTATTTTGCGAATAACTACTTGCGATTAATCCTACATGTCCAGTATGAAATCGTATTAATCGTTTATCTTCACTTGATACTACTTCATTCAAAGGAACGCTACATTCTGGAGAAACAAGATGGTCCTCCTCTGCAACAATATTTAGAATGGGAACATGAATTTTTTTTAGATCTACAACAATTTTCCCTAATTTCATTCGGTTCTTATAAAGGAGATTCTTTTTGTAGATATCATTTATCCACTGCCTTATCGTCTCGCCCGCTATTGGCGGAGTATCATACAACCATTTTTCAATTCGTAAGAAGTTCTGTACAAATGAATCGTTATCAATATTTTCGACTAGGTTAAAATATTTATTAACACCCTGTTTAAAAGGTTTCAATATGGAATAAACTTCATAAAGTTTTTCTGGAGGCAAGTTACCAATTGCAGTAAATAATTTATCAATATCCATTTGACGTGAAATGTTTGCTATAACAGTTGTATCTTTACTTGTATCTATCACAGGTGCAATTGTTACTAAATTTTTAATTTTTTCTTGATGTAAGGCTGTATACATGGCAGACATGGATGATCCCATACAATACCCGTGAATTGTAATTTTGTCTACAGAATTCTTATTTTGAACAATCTCAACACAATCATCAATATAGCAATTAACATAGTCGTCAAACGAGACATACTTGTCCATTCTAGTTGGAGATTTCCAATCAAGTAAGTATATATCAAAACCTTGTGTCAAAAGATGGCGGATCCAACTTTTGTTTGGTTGCAGATCGAGTATGTATGATCTATTTACTAATGCGTATACAACTAATATTGGAACAGGAGAAACTCTGTTCACAAGACTGTGATAATGTAAGAGCCTGTATAATCTTGTTTCACATACTATATCATTTGGAGTATCACCAACAGAGATATGATTATTCCTGGTGAATAGCTCGACAGCCTTGGCTATTTTTTGGATATCAATTAGATTGCGATTTCGACTATTCTTATCTTGGTTTGCCATTTTTATTACTAATCAATGATTTATTTTTTTACGAGTTTTTTCATATTCGTTTTTTAAGATTCTTAAACTTTTTTTCATTTCTTGAAGATCCTTTAGAACCTCATCCAACTCTGACCTTGTTGGTATATTTAATATATTGAGATTTTTTTCAACTATCTTGTTAATATAATTTACAAAGTCAAGTTGCTTTGAATATACTTCATTGTATGCTATTGCAAATTCTTTGGATGAAAAAAGAGAACTATAGGCCTCTTCAAAGGCATCGATTACAAGAAGTCTGAATTTTTCAGAATCTGCTTTATTCAAATTTGGATCAGATTTAGATTTCAAAATAACGTTTCCAATGGCCTGGAAATGGGTTTTTGACATTTGCAACCAGTAATTTGACGAGTATGTCTGGAGGTCCATTAGGATCTTGTTCAAAGAAAGCATATCCTGCAGGTATTCGTTGTAATCCTTAGCGAAGGCATTAAATATACCTAAAGTAGGAAAATTTTGTAAATTCTTCCATCTTTCAAAAATATCATACTTAGTGAAATCGTTCAGATTATTATTTTCATCTTTCAATGCTTTATTTCCCATTTTATATCTTGGTTATTAGTATATTTGCTTTAAATAAAAATTGCACTAAATAATCTCTTTTTTCAAATTATGACTTGGTATAAGCATTCTGTTATACAGATTATTAAATTGAAAAGTGCTTTACAAGAATTCAAAAATGAGTTAATGTAGGTTAATAAAGTCTTTCGATACAATTAATCAATATGAGATTTACGGACATATTTAAGAAATGGAGACCAAAAGGAAAGATGTATAGTCTTAGATGTAATCAATGCGGAAAGGGCTTTCTTTCCAGCTTTGCACTTGAGGCTCCTGTATGTGGAAAGTGTATGCAAAAAATAAAATCGTCTGACTCAACAATTGATTATGATAAAAAATGTGTTACATGCGGTAACATGGGAGTCATACATGCGAAAGAACAATGTTATTCATGTTATTTTCGACTCCAAAAGTAATAATACGAAAAGAAATAGTAATCAGATCACAAAATACTTTTGAGTTCTATTATATTTAATAGTGAATTCATTAAATTCAATTATTCATGCATTAGTTTCCGCTATACTATTCGTATTAAGCACTAAATTGTGATGGATATACTAGCTTCATTTTCCTACCAAACCACAATTGGGAAACTCCATTGAATGACTTCATTTGTAGCAATTTCATCCCTGTAATTTTTTCTATTTTTGTCAATCCAGTCAAATCAATACAATAATTCTTTGCTTCAACAACAATAAATTCTAGGTTTTCTTCCCTAACCGTAACATGATTATATTTTAATAAATCACTTGATACAACGGTGTGTAGTATCCAATAAACGCATTCATCTATTTCTATTTGCATTAATTGATCTATATGATAGTTTGATTTCATTTAAGAAATTAGATAATATTATTTAGAAAAAATAATAATAAAAATTCCTTGAAAGAAAGTATCTAATATATTGTATAAACAATGAATAAATTTTTCAAAAAATAAAATAGAAGAAGAATCACGTAAATGTATTGAATCCATTTATAGTGGATGATAATAATGACCACTAGATGATTTCTATCCAAAGAATTGTTAGATAATGCAGGTCACTAAAGTTATCGCGTTTTATTGGATCGATTTCTTGTTTTATTTAACTTTAATAATATTATACCCGCTATTGCCCATAGAAATGCAGAGCTGAGATATTGATGATAAAACCAAGTTATGCCGCCACCTACAGCAAGGCACATTCCTAAAATGCCAAGAATTTGTTTTTGTTTTACCATAACTAAGTTTGGCCCCTCCACAATCTCGTCATTTCCAATTGATTCATTTATCTTGTAATTAAAGAATTATATAAAAAAACATTTCATTGTTGTTCTTACTATTGATTCTGTCGAATCTTTATATTTATGACTGGTTAGAAATGTGAGAATTTCCGACGCTGCTCATGGATTAGTGTTTACTTTAGCTGTCACATTGGCGCTGGTAATTTCTGTCAATCACCTTAATACTTATGCTGAGCCTGAGGCTACAATGGAGATATGTATTAATGGAAAATGTAAAATGGTATCAGATCACGATGGATATCATAGTCAAAAAACATGTATTAATAATGAATGCAGTACAGATATGTTACGTTCTAATTCCACTGATAAATTAAATTACATGACAAATAATTATCATCTACTCAATCCTACAGATGGTAATTATAGAAATGAATATCCCTAATGGGACCTATCACATGATACTGAGATCTCATTTTCTTTTACGTTTTTATCGCATTTTTCCTTGTCCACACTGCAGATTTTAATGCTAATTCCATCTTTGCCTTCACCTTTTGCGCAATATGGAAGTTCCGAAGAGTCCTCTGCATAAATTATCATCATATTTAAGTCGAAAGTTGTTATCATGAATAGTGCAAATATCCCCATTAGTAAGAGAGCGGTACTCATAGTTGATAAGTAGACATTTGGATATTTAAGCCAAACTCTGCTTGTATTGTTTTTTCCTTCCTTCCTAACCTTTCGTCGTAGTTAGCAGGAGACGTTAAATCCCTAATAAATTTGACATTAATTCATACAATCTGTGCCATTAGATTGTAAGTAAACAAGCAGATCAATATCAAATCATTTTTTAGATCTAAATAATGGACAATAATCCTTAATAAAGTCTCTTGAACGGTAAGATTTAGCATATTATTTAAACTCTCGGTAAATTGAATTTCAGATTGTTTATCGTCATTCACATATACCACTTAGACCTTATGTTCACAATTTCAGGAAATTTAATATCCAAGTTTTATGGCAGATAACTTTAGTGAATACCAACTGGCTAAAACGAAACGTAAAGCAATCATCCTGAGTATCTTGATAGCTGGGCTTGGCCAGATGTATGTTGGAAATTTCACTAGAGGTGCAGCTATCTTTATATCGGCGTTAGCCATACTTTTTTTTTCTTATTTGATTTTGAATGTTTTTGAATTTATTCCACCTTTAATATTCTATATATTGCAGATTTTTGATGCCGGTAGGGAGTATAATAAAAGAAGATATTATGCGGTACAAGGAAGTATAATATGTATGGATTGTGATTGGAGTAATTCTACCTTTTCAGAATTTTGTACAAAATGTGGGCACAGGATCCAAAATACTTGCACTAATTGCAATAACCTTAATATCACAGGTGTTTCCTTTTGTGGTAAATGTGGGAAAACATTGAGTACCTAAGTTCTTTTTTTGATAAGTCTAATATTTGTGTCATCTATTTTGCAATCCATGTCAACTTTCAATGGATTTGAGAAGTCATCTTTTAATGCCTCACATGTTAAATACTAACTAAAGTTAAGTATATTTACTAGATATGGAGCTAAAAAAGACCAAAGTTTTCTGTATTATTCAATTGGTACTCTTAGTAGAGTGGAAATATAGGGGTTCAAATCTTTAGTAAAATTCTTATCTAAGAATCGTTCCTTCTTCTTATCTCCCAAAGGTTATATATGAATTTCTCTAAAAACAGACAAAACACGAGATTTATTTTGATTTCAACAATTTAAGTCTCTTAATTCAATTTTTAATATTTTTAATGAATATGTACAGGAAATAAATTGGGGAGGGAGTAAGTCTTTATACTCCTATCTCTCTTGCTAGTTTCACAAGTTTTTTACCGTCTTCGGTCAATTTGTTGAATACTTTATTTTTAACGCTCTTTCGGGCTACGAGTCCACGCTTTTGCGCCTTAAGGAGCTGTTTATGTCCGTATCCATATGCGCCCAATTTAGTTAACAGTTCTCTAGTTGGATATGCTCTTCCAGTACCAATTGTCTTCAACAACTTCACCAGGGCCTTTTCCTCCACAAGTATTCTTAACAATCTTGCTTCTTTCATCGCACATTACTATATATGACTAATTATATAATCGTTACTTCCTATTAGATACAAATTTCAATACTTTTACTATCAAAGCATCCTTATGCTATATCAAAATACAGAAATATTCAAAATTATTACTCAGATTATAGCGTTCTATTTAATTATACGTTGGTCTCGTAAGTAAAGTTAGTCATTTATCAAAATGTGTCATAAGTCACAATTTATTATCCGCGAATTTAAAACAAGAAATAAATTTTGTTGGAAGCATAACTATAAAAATTTTATAAATTATAAAGTATAATAATAAGGTAAGTACGAAGAGCCGCGGGGAACTGGAAGCATTACTAATCAGAGAAAAGTTCACTCCCCGACTATATCCTTCTAGATCCACTGGATCACATTTTTATGATTGATATTGGTTAGCTAAAAATGTGGCGAAAACATAGAATGAACGACATGAACAAGAAATCAAATCAACTAGCTCCTGATTTGACAATATGCAGAATACTCAATGGTATGTGGCAGGTAGCAGGTGGACACGGTTATGTTGACCAAGAGTTGGCAATCGCAGATATGTTAAGATATCATGATGCCGGCTTTACGACTTGGGATCTGGCAGATATTTATGGTCCAGCAGAGGATTTTATCGGAGAGTTCAGACGTAGATTATTAAAAGTAAAAGGAAAAGAAGAGTTAAGTAAAATTCAGGCATTAACAAAATGGGTACCACAGCCAAGTAGGATTACGCGTTCTATGGTTAATAGAGACATAGAAATGTCACTTCGCAGAATGGGTGTTAGCTCACTGGATTTACTTCAATTCCACTGGTGGGATTACAACAATGCGTATTATATGGACGCTCTAAAATATCTATACGATCTCAGGGATCAAGGACATATCAAGCATTTAGGTCTTACAAATTTTGATACTGAACATATGGAGATCATCGCAGATTCAGGTTTACAAATTATATCGAACCAGGTTCAATATTCGATTATAGATCGAAGACCAGAAGTAAAGATGATACCATTTTGCATGGAGCATAAGATCAGCCTTCTCGCTTACGGAAGCATTTGTGGAGGGCTGATATCAGAGCGCTATGTAGGAGCAAAAGAGCCAGCTACTGATATGTTAAATACGTTAAGTCTACGTAAATACAAGAAGATGATAGATGCATGGGGCGGATGGAATTTGTTCCAAAGCCTTTTATTGACTTTACAGACGATTGCGAAAAAGTATAATGTAAGTATTGCAAATGTAGCAACTAATTATATACTTGCCAAGTCTGCAGTAGCAGGTGTTATTATCGGAGCTAGACTTGGAATAGTTGATCATATAAAAGATAACATTCAGGTTTTCAACTTTAATTTGGATAAGTCAGATTGTGATTCTATAGATGCTATATGTACAAAAGCAAATAACTTGTTTGAGATAATTGGAGATTGCGGCGAAGAGTATAGATGATCTGTCTGACAGCTACTTTTGTAGGAACATCAACTATCGCATTCATATTAAGAAAAAAATTGTAAATAGCATTAGACCTAATCTCTAGACTTATTTGATTCGAAATCTTGAGAATGGACTCGAATGATTCATTGAAGTCACTGGGAATAGATTGTAGAATTCTTCTTCCTGAAGTTCCTAATTAGTCTTCTACTATGTCATTATTATTGGCTGCTCTATTATCATAATTTATAAATTCAACGGTATCTGAACTTTTTTTGATTAGTGCCAATCAAGATTAAGATACTACATAGTATCTTGAGACTGCTGAGTGGGGAATGTTCTTATATATTTTGAATATTGTAACCAGCATCGAAAATGTTCCAAGTCAGTTTTCCATCAGGACGTAAAATTGTACCTGCTTTAATCGTTGTAGATATGCAGAACGGTTTTGTTAGCAGAGGTGGTTCATATGATAAATTAGGGATGAAAACCTCCAATTACAGGGAGATAATACCAAAACTCAAGGATCTAATCAAATTCTGCAGGAGCAAAGAAATTCCTATCTTTTATACCGAAGCAGTCAAGGAGGCTAGTGGAATTGATGTGTTGACAAAAATCCATAATTTTCTACCAAAATCAAGGCAAGAGCGACTGAAGTTTCCTATCTGTATAAGAGGCACATGGGATGGAAATACGATTAATGAGCTAAAGCCGGGGAAGAACGACCATGTAGTTATCAAACGGAGAGATTCAGCTTTCCAGGATACAGAACTACGGGTCTGGCTTCAAAGCGAAGGCATCAACTTGCTAGTTTTTACTGGAATCGATACTTCAATTTGTGTAGAGACATCATTAAGAGAGGGATTTAACATAGGATATGATGTAGCGTTGATAAGTGATGCTACGGCATCAGGACATAAAGAGCATTATAAGACTACATTAGAAAGAGTAAGAGACTACTATGGATTAGTAATGAGTATAGAACGCTTTAAAAATGGAATTAATAATCTGGACAAAGTGAGAAAAAGTGAGATAGAATTACGCGAACTATCTTGGAATGCCTTTCTTGAGGAATTTGACTTACTGGATCCTAGGGAATTTGCTCTCGCCAAGTGAGCATCGAGCCTTTAGATTTTTACACTAGACAGACTGAATAATAAAAAGTTGACGGGATTGAATGTTACTGGTTTGGGTTATTATCCTATTTTCTGGATTGGATCTTGAGGAGTATTTATTCTAACACTTGATTACTGAAAATAGAGATATCCACACAAATTAATTTGCTTATTTCATGAAATTCTACTTAATCGTGTTTTGATAAGACACTACTAAAATATGATATTAGTTTGTCTACTCGGAATTCTTCTACCGATAAAGATCAGATTTTTTTTCGTAACGCCTTGAATCCTGCCTTTATATTATCTATAGCATCGTCGGCTTTTTCCTTTATCTCACCTAAAGTATGGTCGCTTTCCACTCCTACTTCACCACCGGCCTTTATTTTACCTAAAGTATGCTCGCCTTTTTCCACTCCTACTTCACCACCGGCTTTTAATATACCTGAACTATCGTCGCCTTTTTCCCCTTTAGTAGGTCTGGCCTTAGTAATTTTCCCTTTCGAAGTTTTCCCTTTCGAAGTTTTCCCTTTCGAAGTTTTCCCTTTCGAAGTTTTCCCTTTCGAAGTTTTCCCTTTAGTTGCCATAATCTCCATCCTGAACAGGTGTTTTGTTATCGTCAACACCATTACTCATACTTTTCTTATGACCAACAAGTTATTTAAATACATCAAAAATCCTTACAGTTTTTTGATGAAATATCCTAAATCCTTTTCATATACCAATTCTGCATCTTCGTTCAACAATCGACTTATATCTTCGTCCTTTTCTCTATCAATTAGTTTTTTACGTTCTTTGTATTTCTGCTTATGAAGATTTTCCTTGACGTCCATTATGTCGCTTCCTTGTCTTAATGATTCCGTGCCGTCGGCAGAAATTAAAATGGTTTTCTATATTTTGTTCTGAAAATCCATTGTAAGCAAATTGTGAAAATCATGCTCAAAATATGGTCAACTGGAAGGGATTGAATTTGTTTACAATGTGAATCCACATCTAAATTATGTCGTTATTAATGGCTATCATCAATTCTTCAAACATTGAAATTTATGCTCTGCCAACTAATTTCCATCCATCTTCATGTTCACGCCCCGTTGGTTCGTGCTTCCATGCTATAGTATCGTAAGAAAATGATATCTCCTCCATAGGATCTAACTCCTCTTGATCAGGATCTAATTCAACCGCTTCAAATACCCTTATACTACTAATTAGTGACTTTTTCAATTTAATTGAAAAGTAGTGTGTTTCAGTACCACTCTCCCAGTGATACAATTTGATATCACATTCAAGTTGTTCTGCCTTAGTCAAGGCTTCGTACAACAAAGGTGAGAATTTGTCAATCTTCTTGCATATTCTTAATGGCATGTGGCGCCTTTTTCCCGAAGGATGTCCGCTTTCAGGATCAATGGGATGCAGCAACTGATGATCTATTCTATACACACGGATATCATCATCATCGCCTTCTTTTGATATTTTTGAGATAACACCCATAGTCTTCCCTTTAAGGCCAAGATAAGCGTGAATCGGCATGGTGCTTGAATTATTTTTTAAAATATTTAACTCTTAGTCTTGAAATTACGAACCCTGAATCGACTAGACATCTGTGCAAGATATTATGATTGACTCGTAAATCTTTTTACAGTTCTTGTACTCCGACTACCCTGTCATTCTGTAAAGAAAAAAGGACTACTGCGTCATATTAATTTAGAGAGTACTTTTTTCTGATTTGATCATATTTCCAATATATGGTTTTTTCTATCATTAATTTTATGTAAGTCTTTCCAATTCCAATTTTGGTATATTGAGAATATTTTTTTAGAAACATGTCAGGAATCTTAGTCATTTCTTTCATTTTTCTTTCCGTTTTTCCATTCAGTTGTACTAATTTCGCGTGTCCAATCATCATAACAAACCAGAGATTTGTCCAGTTCTCATTGTAATGATCCACAAGAAAAGAAACTTTTGGATTCTCTTTGATATTCTTTACCCTCCTCAGTTCCTTGACATCAATAGTTTTGGGTTTATCGTCTAATGGAATAAAGATACCGTTTTCCTGGGCAATGAATACTACCGGTGTAAGATATGGCTGTAGATTAGAAGCTGCTGTAGCCAAATGTCCAATCCTTGAACTTTTTATCAACTCTAAAATCTTTTTGTCCACACATGTCTATGCATTTGAATTGAGTAATAAACTATCATATATTGTATGAAAGATGGCCTCAATTTAGTTAAAATGTGCATTAAAATGGGAATACCTGATACCATGCAATGCAGTCGACTTACATCAGAATCTTTCGCTTTTCAAGCTAATATTCTTAGAAGTATTATTCCATGTATCAAATGTATAGCTGCAACTGTTTAATACCAACAACGATATAGATAATTTATTCATGAAAGTTGGAATGTTCTTACCACAAGTTGGTGAGGATGCGACGAAAGAGAACATTTTATACATTGCGAAGGAAGCAGAAAAAGAAGGCATTAATTCTGTTTGGGTGTTGGATCGACTGTTATGGCCCCTAATTCCACAGACGCCGTATGCGGCCACTCCTGATGGAACTCTGCCTGTCGAGTTTCAGAATGTACTCGAACCTTTGACTACATTGACATATGTTGCTAGTGTTACCAAACGAATTTTATTAGGAACATCAATAATCGATATGTTCTTTCAAAACCCTGTGCTATTGGGAAAAAGATTTGCTACACTTGATATTCTCTCAGAGGGAAGGACGATTGCTGGATTAGGCATAGGTTGGTCAAAAGACGAATACGAGGTGTCCAGCGTTCCTTACAAGGATAAAGGGAGTAGAGCTGATGAATATCTTCAAGTGTTGAGAAAGATATGGACTGATGAAATTGTAGAATTTAAAGGCCAATTTTACAACATACCTGCCTCTAAGATAGGGCCCAAACCCTTGCAAGAACCGCACCCTCCGATATTACTAGGCGGGTTTAGTCCGAAGACTTTTTCACGAATAGTAAACTATGCGAATGGATGGTTAGGTGTTGCTGGTTTTGGTCCGTTAGAGCAGCTGGAGCAGATTATAAGCGGTTTGAGAGAAAGTGCAAGGAAGGTTGATAAGGACCCTTCGAAAATTGGCATCTATCTTGGTTCATATCCAAATGTGCTAGAATCTCCTGTTTCTTCCAATGAGGCAAGATCTCCGATGACAGGAACGATTGAGCAAATTGGAAGTGACATTGAGCAGATCAAGGCAATGGGTACAAATCATATATTCTTTGGTCATATGTCGCCTTCCATACGCAAGGATATGAAAAAAATGGTTCAAGTAACAAAGCAGCTTGCAAGATTCGCTAAATAATTTTTATTCACACGACTATGTCTTATACGTAAAGCAACTAACCATGCGCTTAATTGAGGATTGTTTTAGTAATTGAAATGGAAGGGATTAAAGACAAATTTGTCTCTAAAAAAGGATTCAGATTCAGCCTTTGGGTCCTAAAAGGAAACCAAAAAATCAGGATCCGGCAAACGTGCTCGAATTTGGGAGGGGATACAATATATAATGTATGAAAAAGACATAACCTATATTAGTAAATATGAGTCTAATTTCAAAAACTGTTAGCTTACGCGTCCCCCCTAACCTAATCTACCGTGCTCTTAAGGATACACGTTTAGAACAACTTTTTCCCGAATTCTTTATTGGAATAACAAGAAAAATAACTATTGATAAAATAAATGAGGAGCTGGCATTTAAAACAAATACTCAAGATGGTCAGATTGAAATCATAGAAACATTCAGACTGATAATATCTGGAAATAACAATACTAATGTCCTATACACTACTCAGACAAATATAGATGGAGATATAGCAGTAGAATCAATACTCAGGACACACATAGCAAATATCTTGTATTCACTTTTGATGCTTGAAACAGGATATGTTAATGGATTGATGGAAAAAGAATGATGGCTATACCAAGTATATACCACGATATTACAAATCATGTGCGCAATAATTCTCTAAATGTAACAACGTTACACCTAATTGTAACATAAACTATTCAATCAGCTCTTCAAACATTGAAAATTTTACTCAAAATATGGTGTGCCAGAAGGGATTGAATTTGTTTACAATGTGAGTCCTTAGGTCAGTACTAGGATACATTAATTGGGCTAATTTTGATGGTCCAGAAGGGACTAATCTGATTTTTCAGAGGGGTTGTAATTAGAGTTTCTAAATCTAGTAAAATAAAATGAATTTGAACATAGCTATATCATATTTCTGTATTTATCCAGGTTATGGTAAATA
>Ga0209869_1000041_pt1 | contig 18530 bp, 18 predicted proteins | sample GWRWS1_50_60_FD_187238 | JGI IMG/M metagenome (GOLD analysis project Ga0209869, IMG submission 187238) | Riverbed sediment microbial communities from areas with vegetation nearby in Columbia River, Washington, USA - GW-RW S1_50_60 (SPAdes)... | ecosystem: Environmental > Aquatic > Freshwater >...
GCCACAAGTCCTGCAAGTACATCGCCTGTTCCTCCAACTGTCATTGCAGGAGTACTCCTTTTTATTGTTGCAACTTTCCCATGCTCATCAGCTATTACGTTCAACCATCCCTTTAGAATTATAGTAATCTTATGCCTAATTGCCATTCTTGAAACACTTGATACGATTTCTTTTTCTGTGGTTCCCAAATTTTCGTCGAAAATTCTTTTGAATTCTCCAACGTGGGGAGTTATAATAGTATCACTGTTAGCAATTTCTGTTAACACTATTGGAATAAGTGCTGAAGCATCTAGCACTAGTTTTGTTCCACTTTCCCTCAATTTCTTGACAAGGGAATTTAACGCTTCAGGTTTGGAGATTGACATTCCCATTCCTATTGTCGCAGTATTTGGTATCTTTGGAAGACTCTTAATCAATCGATTTGCAGATCCAATTGTAAGGGTATTGTCAGACATGGGTAACGCAATGATATTAGGCGAATAAGACCTTATTGCGTTAATAATAATTCTAGGTACTGCGGTATAAACCAAATCAACTCCGGCACGTAACGCAGTTAATGATGCCAATAGCGGGGCGCCATGATATACACTGCTACCACCAATGACAAGTACTACTCCATTATCTCCTTTCTTAGAATTTTCATGACGAGTCATTAGATTATTTTTTATATAATCTTGTGTTATGGAAATTAATTCAGTCAATGTTTATTATGTTATGATACGCCTTTGCCAAAAACTTTCCTAAAAAGACATATCTAGAGCCCGAAATCGCACAAGTTAATTTATTATTTTGTTTCGATTGCCATGATACGGGAATATGATCTAGGAAAAAACAATGTTGTGAAAATCAAGATAGATTATTAGCTATTGGAATAATCTTTTTCAGAGTGCGAAATTGAGCTTCATATTCAAAGTTCTATTGCATTTTGACAACATTAGGGAAAATCATTCTATAAATTGAAACCATCTTTTGCTTTTCTTTTGAAGAGATCCAACAATTGGTATGCTGTGTCCGCATTCTCTACAACAATTTCTTTCATCCAAATTCCATCCCTCAATATTAAAACCATATCTTTCAATTACTACGTAACCACAATCAGGACAGTAAGTATTTTCCAATTTATGTCCCGGAACATTACCAATGTAAACATAGTTTAATCCTACTTGTTTGGCTAGTTCATAATGCTTTTCCAGAGTTAAAACGGGTGTTGAATCAAATTCCATCATCTTGTAGTCAGGATGAAATCGTAAAAAATGAACAGGGGTGTCCGGTCCTAGCTCATCATAAACAAACTTGCAGAGGTTTCGTGCAGAATCCAAATTGTCACCAACTTGAGGAACAATAAGATCAGTTATTTCTACATGAATATTAGTTTTTGTTTTTATTTCTTTTAGTGTTGAAAATATGGGTTCTGAGCTAGGAATACCAATATAACGTCTTACAAATTCCTGATTTCCACTACCTTTAAAATCTACTGTTATACAATCTAAAAATTTTGACATCATATTAACAGATTCTGGTGTATCGTATCCATTAGATACGAAAATGTTGAAAATTCCTTTTTTATGCGCTTCAATTCCGCAGTCCTTCGCGAATTCCATAAAGATTGATGGCTCATTGTATGTGTAGGCAATACCTTGTGCACCATAAAATTGTGCTTTATCCACTACTTCTGATGGAGTCATTTCAGTTCCTTCTATTTTTCTCCTTTGTGAGATATCATAATTTTGACAGTATTTACACAGCCAATTGCAACCTGTTGTAGCAATTGAATATATTGAAGATCCAGGCATATAATGAATTACAGGTTTCTTTTCAATTGGATCAACATGTCCTGCGATTACTCTTCCATATACATATAACCATAATTTATTATTATTAACACCTCTAATCCCACAGAGTCCTATTTTTCCCTCTGGGATTTCACATTTTCTGGCGCATGCAGTACATCGTATTCTACCATTTTGGAGTTCGGAGAATAATTCTGCCTCTTTACCCAATATTTCTACAGACGCCAACATTTATTGTATAACACAAAGAACTTTATAAATCAGACTAAAACTAATGAAAAACTAGATTGTAAGAGGAAACTTATTCGAGATCAAAAATTTAATTAATTATTAACAATGTAAAGCATTTTTCTATTATTCTCTGAATCTTGATTTAGGAGATGATAATGTTTCTTTTAAAGTCTACAACAAGTCACTTTTTCGAGATGAGCTAACGAAATGTTATCAACATAAGTTTTATATGAAGAAAATAATCCAATTTTCTATCGCTCCGATGGTGTAGGCCGGTTAAGCATTTCGCCCTCTCGAGGCGACGATCCCGGGTTCAAATCCCGGTCGGAGCATTCAAACTACAAGATTCTGCAGTCCGGTAAAATCTCTTCATCTACACTTGATCTTTATTCAAGAGTTATAGGGGGACTACCTTTATCATCATTATCTTGTAGTAAAAAATAGTCGGCGAGGAAAAATATTATTCTTGCTTATGACTTAGATTTGAATTTTTATAGGAATTAAAGGGATTTTCTACTAACCGTTTCTTTTCCTGACTATTATTGAATGACCTTCCCTAATATGATAAAAGTAATGGAGTTTAGATAATTCATCAATCTTGTCATCGGAAAAATAATCAATGTTGTATCTAGCTAAAATTATTTTACAATCTTGACAGTAGATTTCTTTGAACGTCACTCCTAACATTTGAAATTTTCAACTTTGTTTATTTAACTATTTCTTTCGTTAATGGTAAAATTTGTTTTTTGCTTTCTGTTTTCATTAAATTTCATATTGGTTAGCTTGTAATAAATTACCTCACCGCGTCTTTCTACTACTGCGGCAATCGCATTTTTTCCCATTATTTCAATTTCACGCACAATTTTAGAAAGCTCCCCGACCTTGACGTTAGTCCCTTCGTTAATGCAGAAAAATACGTATTTTGCACGTTTCTTTTCATATCCTCCCCTTTCATATACCCTAAAATCTGCACCAAATCCAAATCCCTCCTTAACAACGTAACCTCTACTTCTTAAATCCCTATAGACTAGAAATTTTGTAACTATCTCCTTATCATATTTTAATACATGTTTCAATAGACTGCTAAAGTCAACTACATTACCATTTGTAATGACCAGTTTATTGAGATAAATCAGATAAAGTGCCTCGTACGGTTCCAAGAAATAATTATTACCTTCCTTGTCACCGTATCCTTTATTGCGAAGCTGATCTTGAGATCTTAAATCATTAATCTTTATCAAGCATTTTTTAGTCAAAACACCTTCAATTATATTTTGGAATTCAGAATTTTGATCCGCTTCTAAAGACATAACGATTAAATCACTCTGAAAGAGGGATTTAAGTATTAAAATAAATGATGAGTTATGAAGGGTGTTAATTACAGAGAAACCAAGGGAATGCCTTATGTGAGAAGAGAATACATCTCTGGAAATCCTCAGCTAAAGATAGCAAGGTTTTCTTCAGGACAGTCCAAAGTAGATTATGATTACAAACTTGAATTAATTGTTAGTGAAAAAATGCAGATAAGACACAATGCATTAGAAGCAGCAAGATTGGCGGCAAACAAGACAATGGCTCAAGCTGGGGACATGAGTTTTTTTTCTAGACTTACAGTTTATCCCCATTTGGTCCTACGAGAAAATAAAATGATTGCAACCGCGGGAGCAGATAGGTTACAAGAAGGGATGAGAAGAGCATTTGGTAAAGCAACAGGACTTGCTGCTAGGGTTAAGCCAGAACAATCAATATTTGAAGCATATGTTTCTAAGGCAAACTTACAACTGGCAAAGCGTGGTTTTAAGGTTGCATCAAGCAAATTAGGCTGTCCAATAACTGTTAAAGTAACTTTATTAAAAAATAAAGGTATAGAGGATAATTAATAACTAATTAACTCTACTTCTTTTATTACCAAATGCCTGTCAAGGATGTATTTGTAATTCATTCATGCATTCTTGAGGTTATTGTTAATCGATTACCTAGTCCTTCGTCTTATGTATAAGTTGAGTAGCTACGATCGGATAGTAAATTTATCGCAGTAATTTAATCAGTGATTACCAAATTTGGTAAAGAATTTGTATGCTAGCTAAAAATCATGCCAGATATAATGAACAGAGCGAAAATAAAGATTTGATCCTCTCGACGCTTCCTTTATTGAAACCGTTCACACCATTTAACGACATCATCTAGATTTTTTTTTAGACTGGTTCGTATATCGTCCTTACATTACAATGTAATTTGGTTATCTAATTTTTGATCAAGATCAAAAAGAACTATTTTTGTTTGTAAACTAAATTGTACAATGGAAAAGAAATTATATCCTTTAAGGGAAGAAATAATATGGCAAGTATGAAAAAAGACTTTATTGTTGCACGCATAGAAGCTGCACAGGATGGAGGTCCTTATGTTTACGTTGGTTTTAGCGATCCTAATGACTATAAGAGTGATAAACCAGTAAATCCTTTTGGATCAAATGTTATGGCTTTTTCATCCCCAGAAGACATGATGAAAAATCTTCCAAAAGCAATGGGAAATATTTCAAGAATGATGACAGGTGGAGGTGCTAGTGATTCGCCAACCTTCAAGATAAGTGTAAGGGAGTACGAAGATATTGGAATTAGAGTAGGCGATAAAGTTACGATAGAAATCAGAAAATCTGATAACAATTTGTACACATAGTCTAACAGATAAAACAATTTACTATAACTTTTTTAGTCATTTTTTAATTAAAGTAGGAGAAAAGTTTATTCTACTAGCACATAAAATGCATAATTGGAAAAATAATTGCTTAGATCAATATCTGGTCTTGACGATATTCAATATTATGGAAAGAGGGTGTTGGTCAGGGTCGACTTCAACGTAAATATTAACAATGGTGTAGTTACTGAAGACTATCGAATTAGAAGTGTAATTCCTACAATTGAATATCTTGTAAAAAGAGGAGCAAAGGTGATTTTGGCTTCCCACTTGGGCAGGCCTAAATTCCGTAATCAAAATAACTCACTTGCACCTGTAGCCGTAAGATTGAACGAAATACTCAATAGAAAAGTCGACTTTATTGATGATTGCATTGGTACCGAAGTACATAGAAAGATAGAAAAACTGCATTATGGAAATATTTTGTTATTAGAGAATTTAAGGTATTATTCTGAAGAGCAGAACAATGATCCCGAATTTTGTAAGGCGATTTCATCCCTGGCAGATATTTATGTAAGCGATTCTTTTAGTACTTCCCACAGGAAGCATGCTTCGACGTATGGAGCAGTAAGAAATTTTGATATTCGCTTGTCAGGGTTTAGCTTAAAGAAGGAAATAGAATATCTTTCAATGATAAGGTATAGTCCTAGAAAGCCTTTCACGTTAGTAGTTGGAGGTTCAAAAATCAAGGACAAAATTGGAGCATTAGAAAATTTACTGCCCAAAGCAGACAAATTACTAATTGGTGGTGCAGCAGCGTACACCTTCCTTAAGGCAAAGGGATTTAAAATTGGGAATTCGTTATTTGATGAGGAACATTTTCAATGGGTGACAAAAGCCCTCTCCTCATTTGGTGAAAAAATTCTACTTCCGGTGGATCATATAGTCTCTTCTGAGGAAAACTCATTTTCAACTGTTACGGGCGACATACCAGATGGAATGAGCGGATTTGATATTGGAAATGAAACATCTAGGATCTATTCTTCAGAAATTGGTGGAAACGGTTTTGGTACCATTTTTTGGAGTGGCCCTATGGGAATGTTTGAAGTAGGACAATTTGCAGGTGGCACCATGAATGTTGCAAAAAGTATGGCGCTTGCTTTTTGGAGGGGAGCTATGACAGTTGTAGGCGGCGGTGACACCATTGCGGCTCTCAAAAAATCAGGAGTTTCAGAGAGTGAAGTAACACACTTATCAACTGGAGGTGGAGCGACTTTAAGATTTTTAGCTGGAGATAAGATGCCCGGTATTGAAGCTCTTGAACAGGCCAATTAGGTTATGAAAGATGCACTTTTATTGAATTAAGGTATGATACCTCATCATTTTCTGCTCCAATCATTAGGGTATACTCCCCATTATCAAGATCATTTGACGGAGTAACTAAAAATGTAACTTTTTTTGTCTCATCTGAATTCATGGAAAAAGAATCTTGGCTGAATGAAATGGAAGAGTTTCCAAAATTGCCTGTACTTGTGAATGTGGATGAAGCAATCATTCTGAGATTGACAGGGTCCCTTGCGGAAATGATCAAAGGTATCTCAGTTGTTTCTCCTTTCTTCATATTCAATTCTTTGGAGCTTGTGTCCACAACAAATGATAGAGGTTTGGATCCGTTCAACATGCCTATCTTATTTTCTGTCCACTCTGAAAACCAGAGTTGGTTATTTTTTCCTATCGATAATTGAAGAGTATTAGATATCCCACAAGAACTGTCATTTGGAGTACATGGGGCCCACAAGTTATTTTGGGTTGGAATCCAATATTCAACTAGTGTTCCATCTGTAGAATTAAATTTTGCAATCTTGTTACCAATGTGCTCATTAAACCAAAGAATCCCATTTGGATCTATCTTGATCCAATAAGGCAATGTATAGCCGTATTCTTTTTGAATATTTTGAGAAATTCTCGAAAGCGGCGAAGTGCTAAATTCTGTAATTCTGCCATTTGTTGAATTAACCATGAAGAATATACTGGTGCCATGATCGGTAATCCAAGGATTTCCCTTTTCATCAATTGCAATTCCTACAGGAGAGTTAAGGTGTGCAGGTAGATTAAAGGTGGTAAATGTCTTTGTAGTCAAATCAAACTTAAACAATTGACCTTTAACTCCAAATGCAAGCATCGAAATCCACAGGATATTACGATCTCTGTCTATCTCAATTGATCCAGTGCTAACTAGATCTGGATCTATTCCCTTGAATGATGACAGTGGAAGAGAAATATTTGAAATACCTTCGGATGAGTTATTTTTCAAATCTGAAACATTTCCAAACCAAAGCGATTTGGAACGAATGCCTACAAAATAAATTTGATCATCATTGTCAAATATAATAGAGATAGGATAGGTAGTACCAAATCCTGTAGGGCGTTCTGGGATTGGGAAGAAGCTAAATCTATTATTATCTGGCTCGTATCTCCATATCCCATTTTGTTTTTCATCAGTAAACCAGATATTGCCTTTTGGATCCATTTTAACGTCCCATGTCTGCGAAATATCGGTGGGCTTTAAACGACTATCCCATACAGGAATCGTAAATTCCTTACTACTGTTATCATTAGTGTTGAATTTTCCAAGAAGCCCTAATTTGGTCGATACATACCAGACAGATTCATTACGTACTAGAATACCTAAGGGCATTTCACATTTCTGTGGAAGTGAATATTCGGTAATGAAAGAGTTGGTATGTGGAGCAGAATTCAGTCCACAAAATTGACTTTGAAACTGTAAAATTGCTTGAGATTTTGAATTATTCTGAAGTTGAGAAAATTGATCTGATGCGGCAAATGAATTTTTATCACTCAATTGAAAGCCTACGAAAATAAATGAAACTGAAACAGTAAGTATCAAACAGAGTAACCCAGGTTTAACATTAATTTCATTCATCAACATACTTTTAGCGATAAGAAATATTAATAAATCTAATAAGAATTTATTTATTCCCACACCGATGAATAATTTAAATAATAAAAATAATTTTTTAGTAGCATGAAATCGATCACGAAATATTTAACCTTTCGCACTGAAAAAAGATTCAAAATAATAAATATAACACAACAGATTGAAGAAATTGTTCAACAAAGTAATATAAACGAAGGTATTTGTCTGATTAATTCCATGCATATAACATCAAGTATTTTCATAAATGATGATGAAAAAGGATTGCATCTAGATTTCGAAAAATGGCTTCAAAAATTAGCTCCACATTTACCAATTGAGCAGTACTTGCATAATGATACTGGAGAAGATAACGCTGATGCACATTTAAAACGTCAGATAATGGGACGAGAGACAATAGTTGCAATCACAGGTGGTAAGCTTGATTTTGGGCCTTGGGAACAAATCTTTTATGGTGAATTCGATGGTCTCCGAAACAAAAAGGTTCTGGTAAAAGTCATAGGAGAGTAAACCCAAATCAAAAAAGAATAAATTCAAAAAATTGAAAATTAATTTGTTACTGCAAATCCATTTATCATCTATGGACAGAGTCGATTGATTTATTAGATCATTACAAGTTTTTGTATTTATGGAGCCATTTCGTGTTGATAAAGATTCTTTAGGAGAGGTCAAAGTTCCCTCTAATGCTTACTATGGACCGTTTACAGTAAGAGCTTCAAACCAATACAAAGTAACAGGTCAGAAAGCACACATAAACATGATAAGAGCGTTTGCTATGATTAAACGTTCTGCAGCGCTTGCAAACAGAGATTTGAATATACTATCTGCAGAGAAAGCCGATCCGATAGTAAAAGCATGTGATGAAATACTCTCAGGCCATTTATTGGATGAATTCATAGTTGATACGATAAATTCAGGTGCGGGAACGGCCTTCAACATGAATGTAAATGAAGTAATTGCAAATAAAGCTCTTGAAATTAGTGGTCATAGAATTGGAGATTATTCCTTCATAAATCCTAATGATCATGTAAATATGTCACAGTCTAGTAACGATACTTTTCCAACAGCAATGCATATCGCATTATTAATGAATTTGAGAGAAGTCGTAGTTTCACTTAACTCACTTATAAGTTCCCTTGAAAAAAAAGCCCAGGAATTTAAAGAGGTTATAAAAATTGGTCGAACACATCTAATGGATGCAATTCCTGTGACTCTAGGAGACGAATTTAATGAATATGCGTTTTCTCTTAAAAGGGGTTTAAATAAAATTGTTGATGTATGTTCCGATTTAGAATATGTTGGGCTTGGAGGAACAGCGGTGGGCACAGGAGCTAACGCACCTCCTGGATATAAAAAACTGGTTATCAAATATCTGTCTCAGATATCTGGATTAAGTTTAAAGTCTTCGGAGAATTATTTCTTTTCCTTACAAAGCAAATTTGAGATAACAATGTGTTCTTCCATCCTGAGAAACATTGCAATTGAATTAATAAAAATGTCAAATGATATCAGGTTAATGGCGTCAGGTCCCATGGCAGGCTTTTCAGAAATTACAATTCCTGCCGTACATGCCGGATCGTCTATAATGCCTGGTAAAGTTAATCCTTCACTTTCAGAATGTCTTAGCATGATTTGTTTTATAATAGTAGGCAATGACGTATCGGTTGCTCTTGCTGCTCAGGCAGGTCAATTTGAATTAAATGTAATGTTACCAGGAATGATAAAAAATATGTTAGAGTCAACTGATATGTTAAAAAATTTCTTACCAATATATGCAAGAAATATGATAGATGGCATGAAAGCAAACGAGGACAAACTTGCATCGTTTGTGGAAAAAAGTCCGATATTGGTTACTCTACTTAATACGCATATTGGATATCTCAAGGCATCAGAAATTTACAAGGAATCTATGACAAGTCACAAAAGCATCAGAGATTTGATTCTGGAAAAAGGACTCATGACAAAAGAAGAACTTGACAATGCCCTGTCAAAGAAAAATATTCTTGGTTCAAAATAATTTTGAAGCAATTGAATTAGAGGTATTTTTGATTTGTTCTCATCCATAATGTCATCCATCTTTGATATAGAGAAAGACCAGATGTCAAGTTGATCGATAAAAGAATCATTATCACCTTTTCTTTTGGAATATTGGTTATGGTTCTTGTTTTTTTAGCTATTCAGGATTCTCTAAATCATCCCTCAGTATCTAGGATGCCAATCTCTCCGAATGTAGCGATTTCTATAGTATCAAGTACATTCAATATGTCAGAAAATCAGATAGACAAGTCTCCTCAGTATGTTTATGTAAAACCTGATGGTAAGGTCTATGAATCAAATCTAGAGTTTAATAACATAGGAAAAATTATCAGCAATACAGAACCCACCAATACTAGTGGAAGTCATTTTGCATGGGAAATTAATAATTTGCAAAACAAGAAAAAATATTACGTTGATGGAATAAGTGGGGAAATAATTTCTTATTCTAGTTACAAGTAAATTCATTTAGCAACCAAATTATAAGACCTGTAATTTGCATATTTCATGCAGGTTGAAGGCAAAGTCATTATTTGCGACACTATAGATGATGCAGGGGTAACTATACTAAAAAAAGCAGGGTTGATTGTTGAATATAAACCCGATATTGAATCTGATGAATTAATGACGTCTGTCAGAGACTGTGATGTGATCATCGTAAGAAGCAGAACAAAAATAACAAAAAAGGTAATAGATTTTGCTTCAAATGTTAAGATTATTGCAAGAGTAGGTGTTGGATTGGATAATATAGATACGAATTATGCTGAATCTAAAGGAATCAAAGTTTTGAATGCTTCTGAGGCTGCAATGAATGCAGTTTCAGAACTTGTAATAGGTCATATGATAGCTTTATCTAGAAATATTCCAAAGGCCAATGACGGAATTAAGAATGGTAAATGGTTGAAAAAAGAACTTGTTGGCGGTGAACTTAGAGGAAAATACCTGGGAATAGTTGGGGTGGGAAATATTGGCAGAAATGTGGGTAGAATTGCAAAATGTCTTCGTATGAATTTGCTAGGATACGATATTTATCCAATAAATCAAGATTATGTTAGAGAAGTAGGATTGATAAAAACGGATTTAAGGACTCTATTAGAGAATTCAGACTTTGTTACATTCCATGTACCTCTGACAGAAAAAACGAGACATCTCATCAATTCTGAAACATTATCATACATGAAACCAACCGCCTTTCTTATTAATACATCCAGGGGCGAAATAATAGATGAAGAGTCACTATTTAGGACATTGAGCGACAAAGGAATCGCTGGAGCAGCACTAGATGTTTTCGAAGTGGAACCTCCAACAAATACCAATTTATTACAACTTCCCAATATCATTTGCAGTCCTCATATTGCAGCCCAAACAAAAGAAGCCCAAGAACTTGCTTCAATTGTCATAGCAGAAAAGGTAATCCAGACATTATTTAGCAATAGATGAGAAATGCCAGATTAAATTTTTCACTTGGAATTATATTTACTCTTTCTTATTCTGCTGACCTAGAAAAATACAGATATTTCCAAGTCATTAAGTTTATTCTCCTTTTAGCTTCAAATCAAAAGCCAAAAACAGATAAGGATGGATTTGGCCATGAACAATGCTGGATACCTCATGTAGCGATGCATTTCTATTTAATGCCAAAATAAGATTATCTATTCCCTGTCCTAGTTCCTTTACAGAGTTAACCTTCATATTTATAGGAATATGCATCAATCCACTTGAATTCTGTAACCTGGCATTTTCCAGATTGTCAGAGAATAACTTTTTCAATGATTTTGCAAGCTCTGTGGAAGTTTCGTAATTTACTTGAGATATTGCTCCTTCATCATGCTCGTTCAACACTCCATTTAACGAATGGTTACTGGCAGGCATTATAGGCATCGTTTCAACTTTCTGTCCGAGCGCATCATTCGAGATGTTAATCGTGGCTGCTCTGTTCATTTTCATAATCATGCCAGTGCTCATATTTAGCAAGTCGGTTGCACTTTTCTTATCGAGTCCATTTGATAGTCCGCCGCCAAATATGCTTCCTAGCGATTTTAAGGCACCCTCTAAAATGTTAGGAGAGTTTGGGTGCAACTGGGCTATTCTGACGATTGAGTCTTCTTCAAGCCTTTTGTTAAGATCATTTACTAGCTCGCTGACACTTTTTACTTGACTTTCTGAAGATGATGATAAATTTTGTAGCTGAATAACTGCATTTCTAAGGTCGCTGGCTAACCGTGGATTGTCTTCTGCTATCTCTACCAATATCCTTGGACTCAGAAGGGAAGCGGCCTTACTTGCGTGATTTTGAGCAAGTGACATGTTATTATTTACTAGGTTTGCTAGAACGAGCTTCAATTCTGTTTGCATCTGGTCTAGAATCGCTACAAAGGTAGCAGTTTCGTTTGTAGTAAAAAGGTGGCCATAAAGTTTTACGCTATAAAAATTATCTGTGTTGAAAAGCATCATGTTGAAACAAATCCCTAGGAGCAGAACTACAAATTTACCCTTTAGAGTAAAAATTTGTATCAATTTTAGAATGCTCCTTGCAAGGGGTGATCGTAAAATAATGGAATTAATTTCAATCTAAAAATTTTTGGTTTCCTGTGTTCAAATAATATCCTTAATGAGAACAATGAGAAGAAATGTTAGTAGATATACCCTTATGCCTGTAAGTTTTTGACAAAAGGAAATTCATCTTATAAGCCTTGTTTCATCAGCCAAAATCAATGTCATGTGTACCACTTTCTGACAAGGCATTCTATGGGGATGAATCGAAAATCTTGGTGGCACAGACGGATCCGTCGTGGTTATTAATGGTAAATTCTGCAGTCATGACCTTGTCAACCCTTGATGCATGTGTCTTTGTGACTTTAACCATATTTGCGACTTCAGCTCCTCCCTTCATATCCATTGATCCGATGCAATTTTTCTCATCGAGCGTTATTCCATGTGTATGCCATTTAGGATACATCCAATCCGATGATACGGCGTAAATGCCGTTATCTGTTACAAAGACATATGCATATCCGGTATTATCATTCTGCGGTGTTGATCCTCCTGCTGTGCCTTCTACGGTCATGAATGGATTTCCATCATTACCAATACCAAAATCTTTTATCATGAAATCATACTTATTGAATTTGATTTTCTTTCCTACAGCTAATGCTATGTTATTCAAGATTGTAGTATTCACGAAAAGGAGGCTCCCTATTACTACGGCAAATACGAAAAGACAACCAATTTTATTTACGTTGCCTTTATTCAATTTTATTCAAATGTAGAACTGTCAAGCTAATAATTATTCTTTCTCTTTTTCCGACCTTCAACCTCGAAAAGGTCGAGTAAATTCAGTGAGTCTAGGATCCTCCGCTCAGATAGAACCTTGATTAAATAGAGATACTTTGCCATTTGTTAGATAGGAATGCATATCTCTATAAAGTTAATAGAACTTTACTGCACGCAAAGTTCAAATCCATTCGGCCATCTACTAAATTTGTGTTTATTTCGAAATAAAGCATCTTAAATTCATAAGAATAAGGGCATTTAAATGAAGGTCAAGCAAACTGAATCCCCAAATAATTTGAGAAGGTAAGCTTTTTTGAGCTGATTAGCTCGGTTAAATTAGCTCGGTTTGATTGTGGTAACTAGCACTGCCTGCCCATTGAACTTTCCTTGTTTCTCTTTTTATTCTAATTTCAGTCGTTTACACAAAATTGCATAGCACTAGAGCCGACCACTGGTTAACTCTAGGTCAATCGCGAATTGATGATCAGTTAACTATCCATATCATAGCTGGCTAGAGGAGTGGATTGGTAGGTTTATGGACGTGAAAATACAGATATTAAGGTCTTAACTGGACTAATCTAATATGCATCAGTATATGGCTGAAATTTGGACAAAAATGTGGAAAACTAATTCGGAGGAACTAAAAGAAAAAGCCATGACTTGGAGAAAAGAACCAACTATACATAGAATTGAAAGACCAAGCAGACTCGATAGGGCTCATAGATTGGGCTACAAGGCAAAACAAGGAATAGTTGTAATTCGTACCAAAGTTGGAAGAGGGGGAATGAGAAAGCAACGTCCCACATCTGGTAGAAGGCCAAAACACATGGGTGTGGTAAGAATTAAACAAACAGAAAGTATGAGACGAGTTGCCGAAAGAAGAGTAAATGAAAAGTATCCTAATTTGGAAGTTATGGGTTCTTATTTTTTATACAAAGACGGTAAGAACATATGGTATGAAATAATATTGGCTGACCCTGCTCATCCATCAATATCAAAAGATACAGAATTCAAAAAAAGACTAAAGGCGTTCGCTAAATAACTAATCAGCCGTTAATCTGAATTTAGTTTAATTTTTTCAGTTAGTAGATTTATTAATTTAATGAGTTCTTCGCCCCCTATGTCATTATCTATTGTTATGTAATAAAATCCTCCTGATTGAAACGGAAAGGTCAAGGTTATTACCTTTTCATTTACAGTGAGAGTGTATAAAGTGGTACCTAATGTAGCATCAAATGCTTTTCTAAGCAGATTGCGAGTGGCATCTATAAAATGTTCATTTCTTGCTTGTTCAACGTTAAGCAAGGGTACCAGGCCCGCACGTAATTGTCCTGCAACTGTCCTGCCAAAATTATTGATCATACCAACATAACGGATTTTCTGTGATAATAAGAGTAGGTTGTGACATTTTTCTTTTTTCTTGATAGATTCTTCTCTGGTAAGTTGATTATGTTCTTTTTTTTCCATAATTAAGTAAACCATTTTTACTAGATATATTTTTTAATGTTCTTAGAACCGATCAATAGGTTTTAATGGTCATTCCAATAGATTACAAGAATAAACCTAAAATGAAGAAAAATACGATATTCAGCTTGATAGCGATTGCAATAATAATTGGAGGAGGCCTACTTTTAATACACACATTTTTTGGATCTATTAATCCTTTTTACGTAGTGGTTAGTGGAAGCATGATTCCAACAATAAACATAGGAGATATAGTTATAATTAAAAATAATTCATTTGATACTTTATTTAATAATCTGAAGAGCGGAGACATAATTGTTTTCAGAGCTCCAGAAGCTAAAACAGAAGATGGAAAACCCAAAGTAATTGTACATAGGATATCTGATATTGGAACTTTTTTTGAACAGAAAGTTGTCAAGACAAAAGGAGATGCAAATCCTTATTCTATACCTGGCATTGACTTCCCAATATTTACGGAAAACTATGTGGGAAAAGTAGTATATGTAATTCCAAAAATAGGAACAATTTCAATGATCATAACTCCTCCCATAAACTATGTCATTATGGCTATAATAATTGGATTGTTAATTTATTCGATTAGACCAAAAAAAGTAGAACGCGAGAAAGAAACAAAGTGATTAGCGTTTTCAAATAAGAATGTAGACCCATCCATCTCTTGATTCAGCACTATATGTTTTAAGAGGGTCTTCAGCTGGTAAATTTTCGGGTTTTCCACTTTCTAAATTGAATCTAGACATGTGTAATGGACAGGTAACAGTAATATCATCTTCATTTAAAAATCCTGTTGAAAGATCAGCATATGCATGAGTACATATCCTATCAGTTGCATAGACTTTATTTTTTACTTTCGATATCAAAATTTTTTTGTCATCATGATCAAAGTCAATCATATCACCATTATTCAGAGTTTTTGTTTCACATACTTTAATCCATGATGCCATAATAAATTACATTTAGTAAAGTGGCTCTATCTATACTTATAATGTTTCTCGAATATATCCTCTGTTTCTCTGTATCTGGATTTTTCAACTTCAAGAATATGTTCCATCGCCTCGTCTGTTTTGAGCATCAATGGTTTTCCGAGCCATTTGTTTTCAATTAGATAATTCACCCAAGCCCTTATAGTGGGACCCATTTTACGAGATAAGGGTTCTAAGAAACCACTTACGATTTCTCTTTTTGCTTCTTCGTTACTGAGTCCTCTGCACATAAGATAGAAAATTTGATTTTCATCTATTTGTGCAACAGATGCAGAATGAGTCGCCCTAACTTCATTAGTTTCAATTTCAAGTCCAGGAATTGTATCTGATTTTGCCCCCTTATCCAACAATATTGCGTGTCCGGCGAGAAATGATTCTGCTGACTTCGCGTTTTTCTCAATTTTTATCATACCTTTAAAAAGAGATTTAGAGTGGTCTTTCATTACTGATTTTGATAACACTCTACCCCTTGTATTGGGTCCATAGTGAATAAGATTTGATGTTACGTCAAATGATTGATCATTAATACCAAATATTATTTCTACATCTTCAGCAGTTGCGCCTTCGCCTTTCATAATATTGTCAATTTTATATCTTGAAAGTTGCGCTCCAAAAAGTCCCATATACCATGACATTTTTCCATCCTTTTCAATGAATGCTTTTCTATTTGAAAAATTAACTGACTCTTTTTCATCCATTGCTTGCAAAGTTATAACTTCCAATTGGCTGTTTGATCCAACATAGCATTCTAAAAGTTCAAACAGGGATTGTTGAATTTTATCATCTAATTGCTTATTGCTATATACTTCTTGAACTATACTTGCTTTTGAATTTGATTCGGAAATCACAATATTTCTTGTTATTGAAGATGTACCATCTGGTGCAAGTACGTCAATGATTCTTATTGATTCGTCAATGATAACATTTCGTGGTATATATACGAAAATACCCGAGTCAAAACATGACAATTCTAAAGCAAGAAACTTGTCTTCAGAATAATTAAGTTGATTTGAATACATTCTATCTCTAATGATACTTCCGTAATTCTTGATCGCACTTTTAAGGTCTGAAATAACAACTCCTTGTTTTGAAAGTTTATCTGAAATTTTGGAATGAACTATTGAGGATCCTATTTTCAATATACCTGTTTCCTTATCTAGCTCTCTTATTCTCTCGTTAAGATATTCTTCTGGTATGTATTTTTTAGTCCCTTGTAAAAGATAAACCCGGTCTGGGTATAGAAGGTTGGCATCAGAATATTTTTTGTACAATGGTGAAACTTCATGAGGCAAAGAAGAATAATTTGAAAATGCATTATTCCTTATTTCAGTCAACCATTCTGGCTCTGAATTCATATTACTTTTTTCTTTTACATATTTGTCATCCAGTGATGATAGTGAAATAAGATTAGTTGTCATAAATTGGAGAATAAATATGACTCCACATATTATCTATCTTTCTATTTATTCCATTTTTCTAATTTTGAATGTCCTATTGAATAAATTGTAAATCTTAAATTACCGTAAGATCGATTCTCCGTTTCATCCTATATAAAGCTGATAAAAAAAGCAATTGATTCACCTCGTTAAATTTTATAAGCAGAAAAACTGTTAAATACTAATTTAGACTAAAGCCTAGCTTCGTCAAAACAGATAAAAGATTGAGTAGAATTTTTCCTATTGATGAGAAAAAAAAATATCATTCTTCTTGCATCTATAATTTTATTTTTCGTACCTACTTTTGTCCTTATTACAAATGTTAACGAGAGTAATATTTCTCATGCAGCTTATGTAAGGGCCAGACCTGAGAGTAGTGGACAGATAATAATTGACCCTTCTTTGAAAGTTGAAACAATATTTAAGGATGGACTCAAGGGACCAACAACCGGTATGGCATTTCTTGGACCAAATGATATTCTTGTTCTAGAGAAAAACACTGGTAAGGTCCAGAGAATCTTAGATGGCAATCTTCAGGAAAACCCGTTGCTACAAGTTAACGTGGGAACAGAAGTAGAATTGGGTCTGCTGGGAATAGCAACATCAAATAATCAAGAAGGAAAGACTTCTGTATTCTTATATTATAGTGAGGCTAACAGTTCAGGAGTTGTCGTCGGCAACAGATTGTACAAATATGAACTTGTGGATAATAGACTTGTCAATCCACTTTTGCTTCTAAACTTGCCTGCAACTTCTCCCATACCGGGACATGAAAATAATCACAATGGAGGAAAATTGGTAATAGGTCCTGATAATAACGTCTATGTTATTGTAGGGGATGTAGGCGGTAGAATGGGTAATATTCAGAATATAATGAGAGGTAATTCTCCAGACGGAACGAGTGGTATACTAAGGGTAACACAAGATGGTAAATCTGTGGATGACGGCCCATTTGGAAGCTCAGTTCCAAATATACTATATTATGCTTATGGGATACGTAATAGTTTTGGATTTGATTTTGATCCTGTTACTGGTAACCTATGGGATAGTGAAAATGGTGGTATTGATAAAGATGAAATAAATTATGTCTATCCTGGGTTCAATAGCGGCTGGAGAAAGGCAATGGGTATGGCTCTACAGAGATTTGATGCTAATCAGGATCTGTTTTCTTTTGAAGGAAAGGGTAACTACAGTGACCCTGAATTTGTATGGAAAGTAACGGTGGCTCCAACAGCTCTGAAATTCTTGAATTCAACTAAACTTGGCACACAATATGAAAACACAATATTTGTTGGTGATGTAAAGACTGGTAATCTATATAATTTCAAACTTGATTCAGATAGAAAACAATTACTTTTGGAACCACCGTTAAATGATAGAGTTGCTGATACTCCAGATGAAGTTCAAAGCATTGTTTTTGGACAAGGCTTTGGAGTAATAACTGACATACAAGTAGGACCAGACGGATATCTTTACATTCTGGGAATCAATGGAAGCATCTACAGGGTAGTGCCGGCGTAAAAAACTTGATAGGATGAGCTTGTTTCTATTTATCTAAAAGTTACATTGATTTTTAACTTAAAATATGGCTGTGTTTATGTTAATGATATGTCCTCAGCTGGCGGTTTCATAAAAGCTATTGAATCAGGCTCAAAGCATCTTCTTATCAAGAGATTCACATTGAGATATCCAGAAAAAAAACTCAAGTTTG
>Ga0209869_1000042_pt1 | contig 18479 bp, 13 predicted proteins | sample GWRWS1_50_60_FD_187238 | JGI IMG/M metagenome (GOLD analysis project Ga0209869, IMG submission 187238) | Riverbed sediment microbial communities from areas with vegetation nearby in Columbia River, Washington, USA - GW-RW S1_50_60 (SPAdes)... | ecosystem: Environmental > Aquatic > Freshwater >...
ACCCCTGACGTCATCCGCGCTGCTGGCAGGCATGATCCCTATGACTCCTTCCTTCGTGTTGCCGAGGGCGCGCGGACCATCCAAGATCCGATCCGTCGAGCGCTGTATTTTGAAGCGAAGACCTTCTTGCACGGCTTGCTTGTCATCGAGGACAAGCTCAGCATGGCTCATTCCTTGGAGTCTCGGGTTCCTTTACTCGACCAGACACTCGTGGATTTTGTGACGGGGCTCCCGACCTCTTATCTCATCAACCATCGGTGGGACAAAAACCCGGAAGGTGACGAGAACTTAGCCGGGAAATATCTCTTTCGGCGCGCGATGGAAGGGATTCTGCCGGATCAGATCCTGCGCAAGCGCAAGCAAGGGTTCAGCGCTCCGGAGCGGTCTTGGTACCAGGGCCCTCTCATGAACTATGTCAAAGCCGTTTTGTTGGACCGAAAGACCTTATCTCGAGGGTTCTTTCAGGAGGCCTATCTTCGGCGGATACTGGATGAGCACCTAGCCGGCAAGGTGAATCACCGATTACTGATTTGGAGTTTGCTAAGCTTCGAGTTTTGGAATCGCCTCTTCATGGACGCGGACGGGTTCACCAAATATACGGGTGCCGTTCAGCGATGACGCAGAAATCCTCGGCTCGCAGCTAGTTACAGAGGCCGTCATGACCGGCACGAGTTACAGAATGGTCGGGTCATTTTCAGAAAGTTTGAGCGGACTTCTGCGCCATCTGGAACTCATCCGGATGTTGACCGCCGATGAGCTGAGGCGTACGCACACCGGATCCGTGGTGGGGCTCTACTGGATCCTGGTCAAACCGTTGCTCTTGGTTGGCCTGTACAGCGTGCTCTTTGGGGTCGTGTTTCAAGCCAGAGGGGGACCGAGTCAGACCACTGCGGAATACCTGCTCGTGCTCCTGACCGGGTTGCTCCCCTGGCTCATCTTCTCAGAGGCGGTATCGGCTGCGGCAGGTTCCATCACCGCCAACACATCCCTCGTCACGAAGATAGTGTTTCCCATTGAAATTCTCCCGGTGAGTAAAGTTCTGGGAACCACGGTGTCCGGGCTGGTTGGTCTCGTCCTGCTCGTGACTCTCCTAGCCTCCCTACATCAGGTCGGCTGGACGCTGGCGCTGCTTCCGCTGCTGCTCGTGGTCCAGTTGTTCTTTACGATTGGGCTGGCATGGTTCTTGTCGGCCGTGAATGTCGCGGTTCGCGATACCAGCCAGGTCCTGCCGCTTGCCCTGATGGTGTGGATGTTTCTGAGCCCGGTCGTCTACACGACCGAGATGGTGCCGAAGGCCTTCGCCATCGTCTTTTTGTGCAACCCCATGTCGTATTTTCTCGAGGGCTATCGGATGATTCTGCTAGCCAATCAGCCGCCGACCTTGTTGATCTGGATGGTGGTTACGATCATAGCGATCATGTTCTTTCTTTCTGGGTTCTGGGTGCTGTGCCGAATGCGCGCGCTCATCGCGGACGTGATCTGATGGTTGCCATACAAGCGAAACACCTGACCAAGATCTATCGCTGGTACGCCAGGCGGGCCGATCTGCTCAAGGAAATGCTCTGCTTCAACCGGAAGCCATACCATGCGCAGCGGCTGGCGCTCGACGATGTCTCGTTCGAAGTGGGCGCCGGGGAGTGCATCGGGGTGATGGGACAGAATGGAGCTGGGAAGAGCACCTTGCTGAAACTGCTCGCGGGATTGTCCGCTCCCACCAGCGGCTCCTTCGAGATGAACGGAAAGGTCTCTGCGCTCCTTGAACTGGGCACGGGGTTCCACCCGGACTACTCAGGGGTCGAGAATATCCGGATCAACGGGATGCTCTTGGGGTTGAGTCGCCGGGAAGCGGAGCAGAAGCTGCCGACAATTGTTGAGTTTGCTGAGTTGGGGGAGGTCATCCGGCAACCGTTGAGGACGTATTCGACGGGGATGCAGGCCCGCCTGGCGTTCGCGATCGCCACGGCCTTGCAACCGGATATCCTACTGATCGACGAAGTGCTGGCGGTCGGTGACGCGTATTTCGTGAACAAGTGCATCCATTATCTCCAGCGCTTCATCAGCAACGGGGGAACGGTGCTGGTCGTCTCGCATAACTCGTTTCTGCTCGGCCGATTGTGTCACAAGATCCTCTGGCTCGAAAGCGGCAAGCTCCGCCAGTTCGACGCTGCGCAAGCGGTCTGTCGCGCGTATGACCAGTATGTGCGGCGACTGGAGAGTGCCCGGCGTGAGCAAGCAGGTCGGCGGGAGGGTGGCGAGAGATGGGGATCAGGGGAAATTGGGATCCAGTCCGTACTCCTGCTGGATCGGGATGAACACCCCGAGTACGCATATTTTCGCGGCGACCGGATGGTAGTGCGCATCAATTATAAGACCGCCGGCCTCTACCATAATCCTTCAATCTACCTGTTTGTCTCCAGTCACGATGGGATCCTTGTGACAAGCTGCTTTTCTGGCGAGGAGCCGATTGATTTGGGAGTGTTTCAGGGGACTGGCTACGTAGATGTCGTCTTTGATCCGCTGCTCATCGGCGATGGGAGCTACTGGCTCACAGTCGGTATTTTTCCGCATAAGGAGGGGCCCGAATCGATTTATCGTCTCGACCCATATGATTACCATGAGCGAGTGTGCGAATTCACGGTCACGCGGCCCAATAGGCCTTTGCAGACCGTCTTTGATCATCCTGTAACGTGGTCCCACCGGTGTGCAAGCTAACCACACAAGAACAGAAAACAGATAGACGGCCGACCATGGAGCCTTGGAAACAAGCTGAAATGGTTTACGAGGAAACCATGGCGGCCAGCTACGACTTCCATTATTACCGTTCGCCGGTTTCACAAGCGCACCTGCGCGAGTTCTTCAACCTGATTCGCCGCCATGCCTTGCGCCATCAATTGATTCTTGACGTTGGAGGCGGCACAGGAGCTGTGGCGGAGCGATTGTTGAATCATGGGTACACACACGTGGTCACTGTAGACCTCTCGCTGGCCATGCTCCGAGAGGCGAGAAAGAAGATGCCGGCGCTGACGGCTATCGTCTGTGACGGAGAACATCTGCCGTTTAAGGAGGATGCGTTTCAAACTATCATCTGTTCCTCGGTTCTTCATCATCATCCATTCCCGGATCGTATGTTGAAAGAGATCAAGCGGGCGCTTGCACCCTATGGCGTCTTGATCGCTCAGGAACCAAGTCAGAATCATTTTTTGACGAGACAGGAAAGCTATCCGGTCAACAGCATTAGCACGATGATCATGCACTACCTGTATCGCATCGAACGCTATGGGCCGGTCGGTGAACCGCCGATTCATGAATATCATCGGGCTTTCACGCGGCAAGAGATAGTCAGACTGTTCACAGACCAGTTCTCCATTTTGGATTTTCGGTCCCAGTTCGCGTTCTCGTGTCTATTTTCGAAACTTCGCAGCCCCATAATGACCCGTATAATCCTTGCCATGGATCGATGTCTGCGTCGGAACGAAGGCTCCGTCTTTCACATCGTGTGCAGTAAGACGGATGTGGGCCATCGCAACCTTTTGAAAAACTATTTTCGATTCCTCGAAAAATTGCGAGAGGATCCAGACCACCGAATACCTGGACTGATTCTCTTCAGTCTCTTGCCTTTGATTGTGCTGGGAAGGGCCTATGAACTTTATGAACGGATTCGGTCGAAGTTAGGAAGGTCCGTCTATTAAGAGAGCATGGATCGACAGGGTATGAAGAAGCGAGCCATTCTAAGCGATCTTCTCGTCTGCCCGCCCTGCCAAGGGAAACTGAAAGAGGGACAGGAGGAGTATGAGTGCCTGGACTGCCACAAAATCTACCCTATCACGAACGGTATTCCCCGGTTTTTGCCTGGCTTGTCAGACGAGGAGCAGCAGGTCAAGCGGAGCTTCAACCTCGAACACTTGAGATACACGGATTCCCGTCACCTGCACTTTACTCCTCGATTGGTCCAGCAGTGGCTGGATGAGATTCAACTCCCATCCGAATATTTCAAGGGCAAACTGGTGCTGGATGCCGGCTGCGGGTCAGGCCGCTGGACCTATGCGATGTCGGCATTAGGCGCTCGTGTGGTGGCCGTGGACCTGACCGAGGCTGGCGCCGAGATCACTCATCGCGCGACTGCCCTGATGGACAACGTGGTGGTGCTGCAAGGGAGTATCTTCCAGCTTCCGTTTAGGCCTGGCAGTTTTGATTTAGTGGTGAGCTGGGGAGTCTTGCATCACACCCCGGACACCAAGAAGGCGTTTGCCCGGATTGCTCCGTTAGTCAAGCCGGGCGGGCAGCTCTATGTCATGGTTTACGAAAAGCAAAACATCATCAAAGCCTGCTGTACCGGACTGATCCGCTTGTTGCTCCAGCGGTTTCCCGAAGAGCAACGGTACCGCCTGTGCCGGCATCTCATCATCAGAAACCACCGGCTTACCTGGGCGCTGAAGCACCTGGTCATCTTTTCCAATTATCCGCCAGGAGCTGATGCCTTGGAGGTTTCCACCATTCAACTGGGCCTCTATGATGCCTACTCCCCGCGCTACAATCATCTCCACACCCGCCAAGAGGTCTTTGCCTGGTTTAGTGAACAGCGGTTTGACCAAGTCACACTAACCCAGCCGATTCGTTACACCGACTGGCTGAAAGTCCGGTTGGCAGGGGAATGCGGCGGCTCGATCAGGGTCAGGGGGAGGCGGGTGTGAAGATTCTCCACATCGGGAATATCGCGAATAATGCCTACAACAATGCGAAGTTTCAGCGTCGCGTTGGCATCCAGGCCGACGTCCTCTGCTATGACTATTCCCATGTCATGGCGCAGCCTGAGTGGGAGGACGCGGAGTTTGAAGAGGAAGTGGACGAGTATTATCCGGATTGGACTCGTGTGAACCTCAATGGGTTCCGGCGACCAGACTGGTTTCGTTATCTGGATTTCAATCAACTGAACGCCGATCACTTCAATGGAAGAAAGCCGTTTTTCCGTGGGCAGTTCGCGTTGGAATTGAAGTGGATGCGGTGCCGTGAAGCGGTCCGAACGGCCGCTCAGTTTGTGAGATGGCGGTGGGCCTACAGCCGACTGGTGCACCATCGCCATGATCAACTGCAATACGATGATGTGGCCTCCCAGTGTGTTCAGGCCCGATATCTCACTCCCTTTCTACAGGGGTACGACTTGGTTCAAGCGTATGGGCTCTACGAGCCGAAGTTTGCGCTGTTGATCGCCCCGAATCGACCCTTCGTGGCGTTCGAACATGGGACGATGCGTGATCTTCCTTTCGAGGAGGGGAAAAACGGGCGGTGGATCTCGTTGGCGTACAAGAAGGCCAGTAAGATCATCGTCACGAATCCTGACTCCATCCTTTCAGCTCAGAGAATGGGACTCCAGAACATCGAATTCATCCCCCACCCGGTGGATGAGACCAAATTCCGGCCTCAGGTGACCTCCTTAACAGCTCAGATGCGCCATGCTTATGGACGCGAGTTCGTGCTCTTCTGCCCCTCCCGCCAGAACTGGGCGTTGAAAGGAAACGACAAGGTCATCAGGGGGCTTGCGGATCTCGTGAATCGCCAGAAATTGGATGTCGCCCTTCTTCTCTGCCGCTGGGGTCAGGAGGTTGAGCGTTCCCAACAACTCATTGATGAACTGGGGATTGGACGAAACGTTATCTGGATACCGCCGCTGAACAAGATGAGACTCGTTGAATTCTACAATGCCGCCGACGTCGTTCTGGATCAGTTCACCCTCGGGGTCTTTGGCACAACCACGCCCGAAGCCATGGCCTGTGGCAAGCCGGTGGTCCTGTACTTCAATGAGGATGTGCATAAGTGGTGTTTCCCCGTGATGCCACCGGTGATCTCGGCGTTTACGCCGCAAGAGATCAGTTTCAGGATTGTCGAACTCCTTCGGAGTCGGGACCAAAGAATTACGATTGGACAGCAGGCTCGGGCGTGGGTCGAGCGATACCATGGGTGGAAGCTCGTCGTCGAGAAACACATTCGCCTCTACCATGAGATTTTGGGTTCGTAGTGCGCGCCTTGCGCAGATCAGCTGGCAGTCGGTGGGGATGAGAACAGGCGAGGGGAGCGGGTTATGAACGGAACAACCGTCATTATCCAGTGCGAGCCAAACCAGCAGTGGGAGCCATTACTCGAGCAGGAAGGGGGCCAGACGCTCCTGACGCAGCTGGTTGCCCGCCTCCGTCAGATTCATGGCGCTGAACGGATCTATTTCTTCTTGGAGAATACCGGTCGTCGCAAAGCTCTAGTGATGGAGGCAAAGCGGCTGGGGCTGCGACTGCTTCATTGGGGACCGTCTGCCGCCGTGACCTGGCTCAGCCTGGCCTGGCGCAGCTTGCGCACGGGCGCAGTCGTTAGGGTGAGCGAAACGTCCGCGTTTGTGGATCCTGAAATAACAAACCGAATGATAGAAATGCTTGAATCGGAGAGCGCGGACTGCGTGTACGCAGTGGGATTTCCCGAAGGGACTACGCCGATCCATGTCATTTCGCCTAAGTATGTCGCGAGAAGGATTCTGAAGAATCTCAACAGGATTGCACGCGGGCCGGATTTTATCTCGGCAGTCCGGCGTGTGGTCAAAGGGGGAAAGACGGCTTATCTGCGATTTCCGGGCCTATTTGGAATGGTCAGGATTCCGCAATCCTTCGTGCTCAGGGCGCCCGAAGAGTTGGCTGTCTTGAGGGAACTGTTCGGAGAAGTTCTGGGCGAGCTTCGCTTGAAGGATGTGGTGGACCTGTATGGCGACGTGGACAGGACGATCAGATACCTGGCGGATCGGCGCGCGCGGTCCCGGGTGCCGCATCGGATCAATGCCATCTTGAATCGGTATGAAGCAGAGACGGGCCGGACCGTGCTTCAGTCATTTCCAGTGTCGGTTGGATTCAACATCATGCCAATCTGCGACGTGGACTGTAAGTTTTGCAGCTTCAGTCCTCAGGAAATGGACAACCGCGACCGCGTGACGCTGGAGGAGTTTAAGCAACTGGACTGGTTGAAATATGCATCCGAGGTGGCGCTGTGGGGCGGGGTGGGCGAGTCCCTCATCAATCCGGAGTTTGTCGCGATCTTCAATTATGCGCTGGAGCGGTTCCCCCACCTCAAGATCAGCTTATCCACGATTGGCAAGTCACTCAGGTCCGAGATCTCCGATCAACTGGTCGGCCGATTAAGCTTTCTGAATGTGTCTCTGAACGCGGCGCGGAAGGAGACCCATGCAAAGATCGTAAAGGCCGGTCGGTTCGACCGCGTCGTCGACAACATTCGGTATCTGACAGATCTGCGAAAGACCAGAAATACCACGCTGCCGCGTGTGCACGTTTCGATGGTTGTCATGCGTGAGAACGTGGAGGAGATACCGGAGTTCATCGATCTGGCCGCGGATCTGGGGGCGGACCAAGCTGTGGTCTCACATTATTTAGCGACCACGATCGAAGGAACGCGGAAGGCCGGAGAGGAATCGAGCCTGTATCACCATCGGGAATTGGCGGACGCGATGCTGGTGAAGGCCCAGGAGCGTGCCGTTGCACGAGGACTCAATGTGGTCCTTCCCCCGCTGTTCTCGAAGACCGACTGCAACGTTCTGTTCGGCGCGCGATCGGAGTTCGGCCCTAGCGGGGACTGCCTTCTCCCCTGGAGCACCTGTCATCTGAGCGTGGACGAGCGAGGCAGGCGCCAGATGTTGTTCTGTTGTTCCGGGATGTATCTCAGGACGTTCTACGACGTGAGCCAGATGGGCGAAGCCGGGTTTGTCAAGCTGTGGAACAGTCCGATTCCGCAGCATTTCCGCGGAACAACCAATTCCATAGGCAACCCGCTCTGCACCTTCTGCAAGACTGAGGATCGGTTCGATCCTACCAACAAGAAGATCTACGACATTGATCAGACGTTTGGTCAGACGCTCGAGGCCATGGGAGGTCAGGCCGGTCACGGGCCGCTGGTCACCCTGACGAAGAGAGTGTAGCGGATGAAGATTCTGCACGTCGGCAATATAGCCAACAACGCGTATAACAACGCAAAGTTTCTACGTCGGAAAGGCGTGGAGGCCGACGTGCTCTGCTACGACTACACGCATGTGATGGCGCAGCCAGAATGGGAGGATGCCGAGTTCAAGGAGCAGCCAGATGAGTTTTATCCCAGGTGGGATCAGTATGATCTGCATGGGTTCAAGCGGCCGGGTTGGTTTCTCCAGGAAGAGCTAGCTCGTCGCGTGCCAGGTCAGCGGGCACAATGGTTTCCAGGACACCGACGGCTCGAACGGCTCTTCCGGGATCCGATGCGATGGATTCAGGTGTTTCCCAAATACTTGGAGTGCCGGAGGACCGGAAGCCTACCACAGCCGCGCTTCATGGATGTGCTACGGGTGTATCCCTCGCGGACCTTGTTCACGAAGTGGTTCGAAGGGTACGACCTGATCCAAGCCTATGCCACGGAACCGATCCATGCCTGGATGTTCACGCCGGAGCGGCCTTATGTAGCCTTCGAGCACGGGACAATGCGGGAGATTCCGTTTGAGGACAGCGCGCGCGGCCGCTTGTTGACGTTGGCCTACCGGAAGGCCGCGCGGGTCCTCATTACAAATCCGGATGTGATCGCGTCCGCGCAGCGGCTGGGACTTAAAAACTTCCAGTTCATCCCTCACCCGGTGGATGAGACCAAGTACCGTCCGGTTCGGACCTCCTTGCGAGACAGATTGGTGAATCAGTATCAAACCGATCTGATTCTTTTTGCCCCGTCACGGCACAACTGGGCTCTGAAAGGGAACGACTTTTTGCTCAAAGCCTTTGCGCGTCTTCTGGAGTCCGTCCCTCAAAAACCGATTCTGATTCTGAGCGAGTGGGGGCAAGAGGTAAACCAGTCGAAGCGTCTGATCGAAACCCTCGGCGTTGGTGCACGTGTGGTCTGGACTCCGCCGCTGAACAAGATGAAGCTGATCGACTTCTACAATGCCGCTGATGTGGTGTTGGATCAGTTCACGATCGGCACGTTTGGCACGGTGACGCCAGAGGCGATGGCTTGCGGGAAGCCAGTCATGCTGCATTTTGCTCGCGAGGTGCATGACTGGTGCTACGCGGAGATGCCGCCGATCATCACGGCCAAAACCGAAGCTGAGATCTTCGAAGGGTTGATGCGGTTAATCAGTGACTCGGGGCTGCGGTCCACCATTGGTCAATCCTCCCGAGAGTGGGTTGTGAAGCATCACGGGTGGGAGCTCGTGGCGGACCGGCAGATTGGGATTTATCGTGAGCTGCTTCAGCGATGATACGAAGGATGAAACAGGGGATCAAGTCAGCCGGCGAGTGTGTGGTGTTGCCACTCTTCCTTCTTCTCGTGCTGGGTGTGTGCCTCCCCTGGCTTGGCGTCAGCCGCAAGATCGCGAGACAACCGGCGAGGCCGAAGATCATCTGGGGCCCGACGCCCATCATCAACATTAGTACCAACGCGGCCGCGGACCGCCTCTATGGATACCAAAGCGATACGCTGGTCTACCGGCCGTACTACGTTACGGACGATTTTACTTACAACCTAGAGCGGTGGTGGCGGGTCAAGCCGCTGGCGTTGCTCATCCCCTGGGCGGTCTTTCTGTGGGCCGTCCTTCGCTATGACATCTTTCAGTTCTATTTTGACAGCGGCTTTCTGAATCGAACCATCGGGAAGCGGCTCGAAATGCCGCTCCTTAAGTTGCTGGGGAAAAAGGTCATCGTGTCCGCCTATGGGGCAGATATTCGCGTGGAGCGGGTGACGCGTGCTCTTGGGACCTATAATTGTTGCACGGACTGCACCCAGCGGCTGGTGGCCTGTATCTGCGACGAACGCAAGGCCGCGCGGAACCTAGCGCATGTGCGGCGCTATGCCGACCTCACCTTATCGATGGGGGACATGATCGAGTACACCCCTGGCAGCCGTAACGACGTGTTTTACTGGGCAATTGATCTCAAGAAATGGCCGTTTGTCGGGGTCTCCCTGGCCAGTTCGCCGGTCAAGGTTGTGCATGCGCCCAATCACGCCCAGTTTAAGGGAACCAGATATTTGGTTGAGTGCGTGGCACAGCTTCAGAAGGAGGGCTATGCGGTCGAGTTGGTTCTTATCCAAGGACTCAGGAACGACGAGGCGATGGAGCATTACAAGCAGGCCGACATTGTGGCCGATCAGTTTTTGATTGGCTGGCACGGCAACTTTGCCATAGAGGCGATGGCGTTGGGCAAGCCGGTCATCGCCTACATTCGCAAGCCGGAGGAGTACTTGCCGAAAGGAGTCGAGTGTCCAATCGTGAGCGCCAATCCCGACTGTCTCAAGCAAGCGCTGATCACGCTTATTGATAATCCGCAACTCCGCTACGATCTTGGAGTCCGAGGCCGTCGGTATGTCGAGCAGGTCTTCTCACTGGAACATGTGGGGGAGCGGATGGATAGGCTGTATCGTCAACTTCAGCGAGGCGCAACCGTCATGGAGGCGGCGCGATGAACATCCTGGTGACAGGGGCGACAGGGTTCATCGGGAGTTGCCTGGTCAAGCGGCTCCTGTCCGATCATGTCCTTTACTGCCCGACCAGGAAAGCCGGCCTTCTGCCTGTTCATCCACAGGTCCATGCGATTGAGCTGGACTTGGCTGACGCATTCGACGCCGGTCGTCTTCCCGCCTCCATGGATGCGATCATCCACCTGGCCCAGTCGCGCCATTTCAGGAGGTTCCCGGACCATGCCAAGGATATTTTCCAAGTCAATACCCAGTCCACACTGCAGTTGCTGGAATACGGCCGGCAGGCGAAAATTCGAGTGTTTCTTTGTGCCTCGTCAGGAGGCGTCTGCGGGTATCAGCCACGACCCATCGTAGAGACAGATCCTCCCGAGTTGATGAATTTTTATCTAGCCTCCAAGTACGCGGCTGAATGTCTGGTGAATGCCTATAGCGACTATTTTGCCACGGTGAACCTCCGCTACTTCTTTGTGTTTGGAGAGGGCCAGCGGGACATGTTCATGCCGGGCCTGGTGCTGCGTGTCCTTCATGGCACCCCGGTGATCATCGCCGGGAAAACCGGGGTCACGATGAACCCGATTCACGTGTCCGATGCCGTGGAGGCCACGATTCGTGCACTCGAGGTTGTCCGTCAGGAAACGTTCAATGTCGCCGGCGCGGAAGCTACCACGATCCTGGATTTGGCCGAGCTGATTGGGTCCGTGACCGGCAGCAAGCCGGTCTATTCCTTCGAACCGGAAAAGGGCCCAATGGCCATGGTGGCGAACATCGAGAAAATGAAGCTCAAGCTGGGGGTGAGTCCGAAGGTCTCGCTCAAGGAAGGTCTCGATCGGTTGGTCCAGGATCTCACTCGCGAGGGAAAGGGCGCACCGAGATGAAAGTCCTGCACTGTCCCACCGATACCGGCGGGCATGCCTGGGGATTGTCGCGGGCGGAGCGCGCGTTGGGCATTCACAGCGATGTGATGGTCAGGCGATCGAGCTGGCTGCAATTCCCCAGTGATGTGGATCTCCGGTTAGGAGAGAGTTCACTGGCGACCGGCTTGTTTCGGCTGGGGCGATTCTTTGTCCAAGCAGTCCGCAACTACGATGTCTTCCATTTTAACTGGGGGATGTCGATGCTGGACCGCAGGGTCTGGAACCTCCACTATCTGGATCTTCCATTACTCAAACGTCTGGGCAAGCGGATCGTGGTCACCTTTCAGGGATGCGACGCCCGTATCAAAACCCTGAGCCGGAAGCAGTTCGGCACGTCGGCCTGCGCAGAGTGTGATGTAGCCTGGTGTACGCCACAAATGGACGAGATCAGGCATGAGCGGATCAGGAAGGTGTTTGCCTATGCTGATAAAGTGTTCGCCCTCAATCCAGACCTCTTGCACTTCCTCCCAGGGGCCGAGTTTCTACCCTATGCGAGTGTGAATCCGGTCGAATGGACGGCGGGGGAGTCCTATTCAAGACGGTCAGCTGACGTCGGGCCGATCCGCATCATTCATATGCCCACGAACCGCAGCATCAAGGGCACGAAGTATATCGAGCAGGCCTGTGCTCAACTCCGAGCCGAGGGGATGTTGGTCGAACTCGTGCTCGTGGAGCATGTTCCACATGACCAGGTGAAGAACCTGATCGCCCAGGCTGATGTCGTCGTGGATCAACTCTTGATCGGCTGGTATGGGGCCTCGGCGGTAGAAGCCATGGCATTGGGGAAGCCAGTGCTCTGTTATCTCCGTGACGACGACCTGAAGCGCTTTGTCCCCTTTCATGACCGGATCCCGATCGTGCGGACGACGAAGGAAACCTTGGTGGATGACCTGCGCGGATTGCTTCGGAACTTAGCTCAGCGGGGCGAGATCGGTTCGGCCGGTCGTCGGTTCGTCGAGGAATGGCACGATCCATTGAAGATCGCGCGCCAATCCATTGCGGCATATCGTGGTTCATGTGCGGCATAGCGGGTCTCTACAGCCCAATCGGTAGACCGATTGATCTCAAGGTGGTCGAGGCGATGATTCAAGCCCAGATCCATCGCGGTCCGGATGGGGAGGGCTATGTCCTGGTTGACCCGACCGGCAAGGACAAACCTGTCTCAGTCTCTGGTCGTCTAACAGGTACGCTGAGCACGTGGGCTCCAGGCTATTCACTTGGCCTGGGACATCGGCGGCTGGCGATCATTGACCTGACGCCACTCGGTCACCAACCGATGGCGACGGAGGACGGGCGCTGCTGGGTGACCTACAATGGGGAACTCTACAATTATGTCGAATTGCGTGACGAGCTGCGCGCCGAGGGATACCAGTTCCGGTCCAACTCCGACACCGAGGTCTTGCTGGCGGCATATCGAGAATGGGGGGAGGCCTGTCTCACGCGCTTTAATGGGATGTTTGCCTTCGCGCTCTGGGACGGACTGAGTCGTCGGCTCTTCTGTGCGAGGGATCGTTTGGGAGAGAAGCCGTTCTACTATCGGTGGGATGGCGAACAATTCGCGTTTGCGTCGGAAATCAAGGGCCTCCTGCCAGCCTGTGGGCGCCCGACGCCGAACCATCGAGCGGTCTTCGCGTACCTTGATGGCGCGGCTCTCGATGACTCCAATGACACGTTTTTCGACCGCATCCTCCAGCTTCCGCCAGCGCATTCTCTGACCGTCCAGAATGCCAGGGTGAGCCTGGCACGCTACTGGAATCTCCCGACTACCGCGGCGGACACGGGCCTGTCTTCACGAGAGGCCGCCGAGTCCTTCCGCCACTTGTTTTCCGATGCCATCCGGATTCAGTTACGCAGTGATGTGCCGCTCGGGACCTGCCTGAGCGGTGGGCTGGACTCCTCCTCCATCGTGTGCGTAGCCACAGACCTGATTTCAAAGGGCGAAGCGGAGCCACTGCAAACCTTCTCATCCTGCTTCGAGGATCCGGCCTACGACGAGCGAGGGTTCATCAAGTCAGTCCTTGCCCGAACGGGCGCTGAGCCGCACTACACCTTTCCGGATCCCAAAGAGTTAGCGGCCACTGTCGAGCAGTTGGTCTGGCAACAGGATGAGCCCTTCGGCTCCTCGAGTATCTTTGCTCAGTGGAATGTGATGCGCTTGGCAGCCCAACAAGGCATGAAGGTGCTCCTGGACGGGCAAGGGGCCGACGAGCTGCTGGCCGGGTACCATCGTTTCTTCGGAGCGTTCTTTGCCGATCTGCTCGCTGAGGGGCGAGGGCTCACCTTACTGCGGGAACTGCGCGCCTACCGGCGTCTGCACGGACGGATTTCGCGGTACGCGGTCGCGGATTTCGCGCGGGCGCTCCTGCCTTCATCCCTGGTCATTGCGGTCCGTGGCCGCATGACCGGCAGCGCCAACTGGTTGGGAGCGGAATTTCGTCGGCAATGGGGATTCTCAATGCCAGAGCGCTCAGCCGGACCGTCCTCGCACTTTCAACGCCTGCAGCGTGGATTGCTGACGGGAAAGGGCCTCCGTGCGCTGCTGCACTACGAGGACCGGAACTCGATGGCCTTCGGGATTGAGACGAGGTTACCGTTTCTGGACTATCGGGTGGTTGAATATCTGTATGGCTTGGACCCTAGCCACAAAATCCATCTGGGCTGGACCAAGGCGATTCTCAGAGAGGCTATGGAGGGAATCCTGCCGGAGGAAGTCCGGTGGCGGGCAGATAAGATGGGGTTCGTCACCCCTGAGGATCAGTGGCTCAGGACCTCTCTGCGGGAGTTGGTGCGCGACACACTCGCGGATGCGCGGACTCGCGTGCGCGGCTATCTCAATGTCGAGGCGGCTCAGCGAGCCTTCGAGAGTCATGTGGCCGGGCGTACCAATATCGGCAATACGATCTGGCGGTGGCTCAACGTCGAACTCTGGTGCCGCCGTTTTGTGGACCGTGACCCATGCGCCGCACGTGTGTCCTGATTAACAACACAGGCTTGGGGGGCGCGGAACGGCGTCTGGGCCGACTCTTTGCCCGCATGGCTGACGGGAACGCAGACACTTTGTTGGTAATCAATACCAGCCTCTGGAAGAAGTTGCTGGCAGCGGAGATTGTATCGGGTCGTGAGCAACGGATTTGGCGCCTGGCCGAGCCCTTGGGGCGAATGGCGGAATGGGCTGGGTTGCGGCAGGGGGCACCAGCATTCTGGCTGCGAAAACTGGACTATCTCCTCTTCGCCTGTCTGTTGCTGGTCCGCTACGCGCTGGCTCCCCGTTGCCTGTTCCATCTGGTTCTAGGTGGAGCCTACGTTGTGCTTCCACTGATGCTGCTGCGCCCGGACCATCGGATCATCATGTCCGTGACGAATCGGAACCTGGCTGGGCTTGTCGGTGTTCCTTGGGCCCTGCCGGTTTTCCGGTTTGCTCTTGCCCGGTGCGGTCTGATCGATGCGTTGAGTGAAGGCGTACGGACGGACCTGGTCTGGCGCGGGCTTTCCGACCAGAAGATTACTGTCTCACCTGGAAGTGTGGTTGACCTGGACCATTATCAGCCGGATCCGAAGAAGGAACCCTGGGTGGTCTTTGCAGGCCGCCTGATCGAAGAGAAGAATCCACTTCTCTTTCTTGAGGCCGTGCCGACCATCCTCCAGGCGGTTCCCGATTCCCGGTGCTTCTTGTTGGGAGAGGGTCCACTTCGTCCACTGGTTGAGCGGGCCTTGGACCGCTTGCATCTGCGTGGCTTGGTCGAGACTGGCTTTCACACAGACCTTGCGCCGGTGCTCAGCAAGGCGCGCCTGTTCGTGTCCTTGCAGAGGCTGGACAATTATCCTTCCCAGAGCCTCTTGGAAGCGATGGCCTGCGGCACGGCCACGGTGGCGACGGACGTCGGCTTGACCTGGCAACTGGTAGATGAGACGACGGGCATTCGAATCAAGCCGGACCCTGAGCAGATCGCCCAAGCCGTCATCAGTCTTCTGAAAGCTCCGGAACGGTGTGACCGTTTCGGACAGGCTGCGCGTCGTCGTGTTGCGGAGCGGCATTCAGAAGGTAGGTATCGCGCCTATCTGGAGGAGCTCTATAGGCGACTGGACGGGAGCGGGAGCTAGCGGTGTTACTCTACGCACTCACCTTTGTCCTTGCACTTCTTTTGGCCCTGTATGCGGTGCCACTGGCGCGCCGGGCCGCACTCCAATTCAACATCGTGGATCGCCCTGATGGGCGGCTCAAACTTCAGGCCGAGCCGGTGCCCTACTTCGGCGGGCTGGCTGTATATCTGGCCTTTCTCATCAGTTTGGCACTGACATTCGAATTTCGACAGGACGCTTTGGGGATAGTCCTTGGCGGGACCCTCATGGTTATGGTCGGATTGATCGACGACTTCGGGGTCCTCAAGCCATGGCCCAAACTGATCGGCCAGCTCATCGCAGTGTTTGTGTTGATCCGGAGCGGGATCCGCATCGAGATTGCAGCGCTACCAGACTGGCTGGACCTCCTGCTCACGGTCTTCTGGATGGTCGGCATCATCAATGCCTTCAATATCATTGATGTCATGGACGGGCTGGCCGGAGGTGTCGGGCTGATTGCGTGCGGGTGGCTCTTTGTCGTAGCGGTGGTAAACCACGATGCGCTCGTCATGGTGATGGCCTCAGCACTTGCCGGGAGTCTCCTCGGATTTCTCCGGTACAACTTCTATCCCGCGAAGATCTATCTGGGAGATGCCGGGTCGTTGTTCCTGGGGCTCATGCTGGGGGCCATGGCAATGATCGGGAAGTATTCGGCGACGGCGATGCATCCGGTCGCGGTGCTGGCGCCGGTCCTTATTCTGGGCATTCCGGTGTTCGACACGCTGTTTGTGATGTACATCCGCTGGCTCCGGAGAATTCCAGTCTTCCTGGGGAGTTCCGATCATTTCGCCCTTCGGCTACGGCAGTGGCGTCTTTCGGTTCCCCAAGTTGTCATACTGAGTTATGGAGCGGCGCTTGTACTGGGCGGGGTCGCGCTGGGGATGATGGTTATGCCCATCAAGACAGCACTGGTCCTCGTGGGCGCCACGATGGTGTTGTCGGTCATGGCTGCGATCTGGCTGAAGCGCATCGATATGTCTCGGCCGTCACAGGCAATGCTTCAGCGGGAACCCTCTCCGGAGGCAGCACGGAGGGCCCCATGATCGTCATCATCGGCGCTGGCCTCGCGGGTCTGAGCACGGCGTATCACCTGACCGGCGTGCCGTATCGGCTGTTCGAGAAAGAGAAAGAGGCGGGAGGTCTCTGTCGATCCTATCAGATGGACGGGTTTACCTTCGATATGACCGGACACCTCTTGCATTTCCGTCAGGCCGAGATCAGGACCTTAGTTGAGGGCCTCCTGAATGGTCGCTTGGGAAAGCATAGCCGCCGCTCATTTATCTACTCCCACCGGACCTACACGGAATATCCGTTCCAGGTGAATACCTATGGATTGCCTCCCGAGGTGGTCTGCGAATGTCTGCTGGGCTTTCTCGCCACGCTGACAAACCCGTCCGCCCCACCCGCACGGCCGGAGGACCGTTCCTTCAAAGCCTGGATTCTGGAGAACCTCGGTGAAGGAATGGCAAAACATTTTATGGTGCCGTTCAACGAAAAGCTGTGGCAGGTGTCTTTGGATGAGCTGACGTCGGACTGGGTCTCCTGGCTGGTTCCCAAGCCTGAACTCAAGGATGTGGTGAACGGCGCATTGGGGATCAAGGACAAGGCTTTCGGCTACAACCCGTCCTTTCTGTATCCGGTCCAAGGAGGGATAGGGATCCTACCCAAAGCCTTTCTTCCTGCTGTCGGAGAGATTGCCTATGGCAAAGAAGTGGTCGAGGTTGACACCAAGCACCGGCAGGCTACGTTTCAGGACGGGCAGAGAGAAGACTACGAGACGCTCATTTCGACGATCCCGATCCCGGAACTGGTTCGCTGCTGCAGGGACCTTCCCCGAGCGGTCCGGGAGGCAGCTGCCGGGCTGCGCTGTGTATCAGTCTACAACGTCAATCTCGGCGTGGCGCGGCAACGGGTCTCCGACAAGCACTGGATCTATTTTCCGGAGCCGGAGTACCCCTTCTATCGGGTGGGGTTCCCCATGAACTTCTCGCCCGCACTAGGACGACCCGGCTGCAGCTCTCTCTACGTCGAGGTCTCTCACCAGCCGACAGAGGTGACCGCGCCAGCTGTCTTGCTCAAGCAAATCCGCGAGGGGCTGGAGCGGGCCGGCATTTTCAGGCCAGAGGACGACATCATCGTGGCCGACGTGCGTGACATTCGATATGCCTATGTTCTGTACGACAAGCACCGGGCCCGGGCCCTGCCGACGATTCTCGAAGAACTCGAGCGTCGGGGTATTTATTCCATCGGCCGCTACGGCCGCTGGGAACACACCTCGATGGAAGATGCCATCGCTCAGGGCAAACAGTTGGCCGAACGGCTGAAGAGCCCAGGCAACGGCCGGGCTCCACAGGCGAGCCAGGGATGACCGTGCCGGTCTCAGTGGCCCACCTCATTACCAAGCTGGAACTGGGAGGCGCGCAGCAAAACACGCTCTTCACCGTCGCGCACCTGAACCGGCCGCGTTTCAAGCCCATTTTGATCACCGGTGAGCCGGGCCTCTTAGATCAGGAGGCGCGGTCGCTGGCCGGAGTCGAATTCTATCAAGTGCCCTCACTGAGGCGTCCGATCCGGCCCATCACGGACCTTCGCGCATTCATCGCGCTGACTGGCCTCCTCAAGCGGCTCAACCCGACAATTGTCCATACGCACAGCTCGAAGGCCGGTATCCTGGGACGCTGGGCTGCCCGATGGGCAGGAGTACCGATCATTATCCACTCGATCCACGGGTTCGGATTTACGCGCTATCAGCATCCCGTCGTCCGGCGTACGCTCATTACGCTGGAACGTGCGACGGCTCGGTTCACGACCAGAGTTTTTGCGGTGTCGAAGGCCAATCGTCGCCTTGGAATCGAGCTCGGCCTCTTTTCTGAGGAGCAGTGCACGGTCGTCCGCAGCGGCGTGGATCTGGCGGCCCTTCGGCGAACTCGGGTGGATCGTGCAACGAAGAGGTGGGCCTTGGGGCTT
>Ga0209869_1000043_pt1 | contig 18267 bp, 14 predicted proteins | sample GWRWS1_50_60_FD_187238 | JGI IMG/M metagenome (GOLD analysis project Ga0209869, IMG submission 187238) | Riverbed sediment microbial communities from areas with vegetation nearby in Columbia River, Washington, USA - GW-RW S1_50_60 (SPAdes)... | ecosystem: Environmental > Aquatic > Freshwater >...
TCTTGGTTTTGACGGTCGTCGGTCATCCGTCATCGGTCAGCGGGTCGGGAGCGAGGGGCCGAAGGTGTTGCTTCCGACACAGGATGCTCTCTAGAGCCGGGTTTGTTCCGACAGCGATAAATCAGGCTAGGGTGAGTTGGGCGTACTTGACCTTGAGCTTTCTTACCCCGATCCCCGGAAAAGTCACCACAACCTTCAGCTCGTCTCCATTGCCCATCCGCTCGCGGATCCTGCCCACCCCCCATTCCGGATGCCTGACGCGGGCCCCCGGCTGGAAAAAGTCCACAAAGGGGGTCTCATCCGCCTCCGCTTCGTAGCGCACGGACGACACCCCCGGGCCTTCCAGGTGTGGGGCATCCGACGGAGTCGGGGTCTCGACTCTTTGTAGGCGCTCGGGCGAGATCTCTTCCAGAAACCGCGACGGAAGGTTGAAGCTCTCACCGCCGTACAGCCGCCGCTGTACAGCCGCGGTGAGGAAGAGGCGCTTCTTGGCCCGGGTCACCCCCACGTAGCAGAGACGCCGCTCCTCCTCAAGTTCTTCCGGATCGGTGTAGGCCCGGCCGTGCGGAAAAACCCCCTCCTCCATCCCCGTGATGAAGACCACGGGAAACTCCAACCCCTTGGCCATGTGCAGCGTCATCAGGGTTACCTTTCCCCGCGCATCTTTCATCCCCTCGTCCACATCGGTAAGGAGCGCGACCATATCCAGGAAGGCCTCAAGCGACTTGTCCTCGCTCCGCTCGACAAAATCCTGGGCTGCGGAGATCAGCTCACGAAGGTTTTCGAGGCGACTCAGGGACTCAGGAGTTGCGTCCCGCTGGAGTTCCTCCAGATACCCGGTCTCCTGGAGGAGGTCGTTGACCACTTCAGGAACGGAGTTCCCGGGGAGCTTCACCGCACAGCGTTCGATGAGGGCCTGGAACTCCTGGATGGCTTTGGCCTGACGCGCGGGGAGGAGATTTTCTTTGACCATTTCACGACAGGCCTCCCAGAGGGACAGCCCCTTTCCTGAGGCGAATCTGCTCACCTTCTCCAAGGTCGTTTTCCCAATCCCTCGCGTCGGGACATTCACCGCTCGGAGAAGGCTGACCGAATCGGCAGGGTTCGCGATGAGCCGGAGATACGCTAAGAGGTCCTTAATCTCCTTGCGCTCGTAGAACCGGAGGCCGCCCACGATGATATACGGGGTCATCACGCGCCGGCAGGCATCCTCCAGGACCCGGGATTGGGCGTTGACCCGGTAGAACACGGCAAAGTCATCAAAGCTCCACCCTTCCGCGATCGCCAGACGCCTGATGGTCTCCACAACGAAGGTGGCCTCGTCCTCCTCATCCCTCGCTTGGCAGAAACCCACCGGGTCCCCCTCTTCATTCTCGGTCCAGAGATGCTTCGCCTTGCGACCCCGGTTATGGGCGATCACTGAGGAAGCAGTCTCCAGGATTCGCTGGGTAGATCGGTAGTTCTGCTCCAGGCGGACCGTTTTGCAGTAGGGATAGTCTCGTTCAAACTCCAGGATGTTCCCGAGATCGGCCCCGCGCCACCGATAAATCGACTGATCATCATCACCCACCACCGCCAGGTTCTGATGCCGCTCCGCCAGAAGCCGGATCAACCGGTACTGGGCGTGGTTCGTATCCTGATACTCATCCACCATGATGTAGCGCCAGAGATCCTGGTAATAGCCGAGGACCACGGGTCGCTCCAGGAACAGTCGGACCGCCTCGACCAAGAGATCATCAAAGTCTAAGGCCCCGCTCCGCTGGAGCCCAGCCTGGTACCGGTAATAGACCTTGGCCACCCGCTCTTCGAGGTAATCGGCCGCCTGGGCAGCAAATTCCGCCGGGGTGAGGAGATCGTTCTTGGCCCGGCTGATCCTGTTTTGGGCCACGCGCGGATGAATCACCCGCTCGCTCAGATCCAAGTCCTTGAGACATTCCCGGAGCAGCGCGAGCTGGTCGGCCTCATCGTAGATCAGAAAAGAGGACCGAAGGCCGAGGTGGGCAGCGTTTTTCCTCAGGATCTTCACGCAGGTGGCGTGAAAGGTCCCCACCCATACGTTCAGCCCCTCGGCGCCTAAGAGCTGGGCCACCCGCCCACGCATCTCGTCGGCCGCCTTGTTGGTGAAGGTCACGGCGAGGATGTTCCAGGGACGAATCTGGAGCCCGCCGATGAGGTAGGCGATCCGGTAGATGATGACACGGGTCTTTCCGGACCCGGCCCCGGCGAGGATGAGGAGGGGTCCCTCGGTGTGGAGGACCGCCTCGCGTTGGGGCGGATTGAGGTCTTGGACGATGGCCGGAACGCTCACGCCCTACTCACCGTTCCCAGTGGAGCGGCCTGTTGACCAGAATGATTATACACCACGCCACCTGCAGGAGGCGTTGGGTATTGAGGTGAGGGGGGAGACCCAGGTCATTTGCTCAGCCTCTGGTCGACCGCCTGGTGGGAGGGGACCAGCCAGTTGAAAATGACAGGGGCAGTAGAGCAGGTGGCAATGACGATGAGCACGATAGCCGACTGCATCGCCTCCCCGATGATCCCCAGGTTCATGGCTAAGGCCGCGACCGCCAGGATGAATCTCAAGCGCGCACTGAGGAGCACGCCGGCACCACCGTCCGTCCTCGGCCCGCAGGGGATCACTCCACGGTCACGCTCTTGGCGAGATTTCGGGGCTGATCGACATCGCACCCCTTGCGGACGGCGATGTGGTAGGCGAGCAGCTGCAGCGGCATCACCATGAGGATCGGGGTGAGATGCGGAGTCGTCGCCGGGATGGTGATGCAGTGATCGACCAGCGCGTGAAGCTCGGGATCGCCTGCCGTCCCCACGGCGATCACGACACCCCCTCGGGCCTTGACCTCCTGGATGTTGGCCAGGATCTTCGGGTGCGTCCGATCCTGGGGGGCCAGAATGACCACCGGCATCCGGGCATCGATCAAGGCGATGGGCCCATGCTTCATCTCGCCGGCGGGATATCCTTCGGCATGGATATACGAGATCTCCTTGAGCTTCAAGGCCCCCTCGAGCGCGACCGGGTAGTTGATCCCCCGCCCCAGGAAGAGGAAGTCGGTATGCTGGGAGTAGAGGTGACTCAGCCGCTCCACCACCTGATCGCACCGTATCGTCTCTTCCGCCAACTGGGGGAGCCGCAATAGAGGGGGGAGCAGCTCCTGCACCCGGGAGGCGTCCAGGACCCCCCGGCGCCGTCCGAGATACAGGGCCAAGAGATACAGGGCGGTGAGCTGCGCGGTGAAGGCCTTGGTCGAGGCCACGCCGATCTCCGGTCCGGCATGGGTATAGCACACCCCGTCACTCTCCCGGGCGATGGAGCTGCCCACGACATTGACGATGGAGACGACGCGGCACCCGCGCCGCTTGGCCTCCCTGAGCGCGACCAGGGTGTCCAGGGTCTCTCCCGACTGACTGATGGTGAGCACCAGGGTGTCCGAACCGAGGATAAGCTCGCGGTACCGGAACTCGGAGCTATAGTCCACCTCTACCGGGACCCGGCAGAGCTCCTCCAGGAGAAACTTCCCCACGAGCGCCGCATGCCAGGAGGTACCACAGGCCACCAGCACCACGCGCTGGAGAACCGGAAGGATCTCCGCCACCGCCTCCATCCCGTCGAGGTAGATCTCCCCGGCCTCCAGCGAGTACCGCCCAAGGAGTGTCTCGCGAATGGCTCGGGGTTGTTCGTGGATCTCCTTCAGCATGAAATGTTTGTAGCCGCCCTTCTCGACCAGGACGGGGCTCCACGAGATCCGAGTGGCCGGACGCTGGATCGGGTCCCCCTCCATCGTGGTCACCGTGACCCCCTCCCGGCTGATCACCGCAATCTCCTGATCCTCCAGGAAGAGCACATCGCGCGTGTGGGAGAGGAGCGCCGGGATATCTGAGGCCACCAGAAATTCCCCTTCCCCGATTCCCACCACCAGCGGACTCGAGCAGCGGGCAGCGACGAGCCGATCGGGGTCCCCCCGCCAGAGCACCGCGATGGCATACGCACCCGCCACCTCGCGGAGGGCGCGCCGCACCGCCGCTTCCAGGTCGCCCTCGAGGTATTGCTCGATGAGGTGCGCGATCACCTCCGTGTCGGTCTCTGACGTGAACCGATGCCCCTCGGCGATCAGTTTTTCCTTCAGGGGCACGTAGTTCTCAATGATGCCGTTGTGCACCACTACGAGCTCACCGGTGCAATCCACGTGGGGATGCGCGTTCGCCTCGGAGGGACGGCCGTGGGTCGCCCAGCGGGTATGGCCGACGCCGATGTCGCCAGCGAGATCTTTCCCCCACAGGGTGTTTTCCAGATCCTTGATCTTCCCGACGCTCCGGTAGATCTGGAGCGCCCCCTGCTGGAGGAAGGCGACACCGGCCGAATCGTAGCCCCGGTACTCGAGCCGTTTCAAGCCGTCGAGGAGGACCGGCACCACCTTCTTGGGACCGACGTATCCGATGATCCCGCACATGCTACTTGGCCCTCAGTCCTCATCACTCTTCGGAGGCGCCATCGCCTGCCGCTTCTGCCGGGTCGCCTTGGCCCGCCCCTCCTTGGTGACCTGGGGGGCTCGCCCAAAGGCCACGGCATCGGGGGGGACCGCTTCGGTGATGGTAGAGCCGGCCGCGATGATGGCCCCCCGGCCGATCGTGATGGGCGCCACCAGGTTGGCGTTGCTCCCGACGAAGACCTCGTCTTCGATGACCGTCTGATGCTTGGCGAAGCCGTCGTAATTACAGGTGATCGTGCCGGCCCCCACGTTCACATTCTCCCCGATCGTCGCGTCACCGACATACGCCAGATGCGGCACCTTGGAACCCGCGCCGATGACCGCCTTCTTCACCTCGCAGAAATTTCCCACCTTGGCTTTCGACCGGAGGCGACTGTGCGGGCGGAGATGGGCATAGGGCCCTACCACGCACCCCTCCGCTATCTCGCTCTCGGAGATCACCGAGCCGTCCAGGATCGTGACGGCATCGGCCAGGTGGGAATTCTGAATCCGGCAGTGGCCATAGATGACGCACCCTGCGCCGATCGTCGTGGCCCCCTGGAGGATGACGCCCGGGTAGATCACCGTGTCGGGGCCAATCGTCACGGCAGCGTCAATGTAAGTGGTGGCCGGGTCCAGAAGGGTGACCCCTTCCTCCATCAGGCGCCGATGCACTCGCTGCCGCAGGATGACCGCAGCCTGGGCCAGCTCCGTCCGTGTGTTCACCCCCAACACCTCGGTGGGATCGCTCGCCTCAAAGGTATGGATCCGGCGCCGCTGTCGGAGGAAGACCTCCACCAGCCCGGGCAGGAAGGACTCCCCCTTGACCGGCGAGACCGGCACTCGCTTCAGGGCAGGAAAGAGGGCCGCGCCAGCGAAGCCGTAACAGCCGGCATTGATCTCCCGCACCCCCTTCTCCTTCGTCGTCGCCTCGATCTCTTCGACGATCCGCCTGAGGGCGCTCCGTCGGTCGCGGAGGATGCGGCCGTACCCGGTGGGATCCTCCACACGAGCGGTGAGGACCGTCGCCACGGCGCGCGCCGCGCGGTGCGCGTCGAGGAGCCCCGCCACGGTCGATTCGGTGAGGAGGGGGGTGTCCCCCCCCAGGATCAGGACGGTCCCGCGAAAGCCCGCCAGGACCATCTCGGTCTGGAGGGCCGCGTCGGCCGTGCCGCGGGGTTCCGCCTGCTGCACAAACTCGACCGGCCGTCCCGCGAGAGCCTGCCTGAGCCCCTCAGCCCGGGGGCCCACCACCAGCAGCACGCGATTCACCCCCAGGCCGAGGCAGAGGTCCACCGGATAGGAGATCAGGGGCCGGCCCAACAGGGGGTGGAGGACCTTCGGGAGCTGGGACCGCATCCGGGTCCCCTCGCCAGCGGCTAGAATGACGGCACAGACGTCGTGCATCTCCGGCTCAGTGGGAAATAGATCATCGTGACCAGGTGTACTCTCACCGCGTGCAATGAGCGATCCATATCCTACCACAGCGCGTGAGAGCGGGAAAGGAAAAGCTCAGGCTTTGGAGGCCGCGTCACCCGGACTTCTGCAGGTATCCGAAGCGGCGCAGGGCCTCCTCGTTCTTCCGCCACGCCCTGTGGACTTTGACCCACAGGCCAAGATAGACGCGCGTGCCGAGGACCCCCTCGATCTCCTGGCGGGCCTGTTGTCCGATCCTCTTCAGCATCCTGCCCCCTTCCCCGATGATGATCCCCTTCTGGGAGTCCTTCTCCACATAGATGGTGGCCTGAATGTCCACCAGGCCCGTCCCCGGCCGTTCTTCCATTTCGTCTATCCGGACCGCCACGGCGTAGGGGACCTCTTGATGCACCAACTCGAAGACCTTTTCCCGGATAATCTCAGCCACGACAAGATGTGGCGGTTGATCCGTCGCCTGTCCAGGAGGAAAGAAAGCCGGGCCCTCCGGGAGATACCTCAGCAGGATCTCCTCCAGCAGGTTGAGGTTGACGCCCTCGGTGGCCGAGATGGGAACCACCTCGGCTGCCGGGATCAGCCTGTGACACGCGTCGATGACAGGGAGAAGGTGCTGCTTGGGCTTGACCAGGTCGACTTTGTTGAGGGCCACAACGACCGGGACCTTGATGTCTTGGAGATACCCGCGAACCAGCTGGTCTTCATCGGAGAGGGGATCGGAGGCATCGATGACCCAGAGGATGAGATCCACCTCTGTCAGGGTCTTGAGGGCGAGCTTGACCATCTCGCGATTGAAGAGGGTCTCGGCGTGATGAATGCCCGGGGTATCCAAGAAGATCATCTGGTACGACCCGGTCGTCTTGACCCCTGCAACCCGGTTGCGGGTGGTTTGGGGCTTCGGAGAGACCGCAGCCACCTTCTGACCCACCACGCAGTTGACCAGCGTGGACTTGCCGACGTTCGGACGCCCAATGACGGCAATGAATCCTGCCTTATGCCCCCAGGGAGAATCGATCATCCTGACACCTCGGCCGGAGCAGCCCACTGTCCGGATTAGGAGCGACGGGACGGTACCACATCTGAGGCACGCCATCAAGAGCCATCGGTTGTCTTTCCTCCGCCTCTTCCGCGGTCTTAGGCGAACAGCGACATATGTAAGATTTACACGGCGGTCGTGTAAGGATTACTAGGCAGAGGGGGGTCAGACATTGCCCATGTCGTCTGGGACACGAGGGAGGAACGCGGGGGACGAACAGGTCGAGGAGACTGTCTCCTCATCGCAGGGTGGTCAGCAGCTCCTCCGCCAGGATTCTGGCCTTGTCCGCGAGCGTAAAGGCCCTCGAGAAATCCTTGATCGCCAGGGCCTCTCTCGCCTTGGACAGGAAGCTCCGAATGGTGAGGAAGATCTCCTGCTGGTCCGTGGCCAGCCTTCTCTCATCGATTCGTCCAGCCGTGGATTCTGCGCCTTCAATCCTCACCTCGGCCTGCTGCCTCAGTTTCGCCTCTTCCTCGCCCCCCACCTGCGACGAGAGCAGGGGCGGTGGGGCAGGCGGTTCCTCTTTCACAGGCGGCGGCTTAGGCGAGAGTCGAGGGGACGGGGCGATCTTGGGAGGGGGTCTCGGCGAGGGCGGCGGCAGGACGACTGTCGGCTCCGGCACGGCCTTGGGTGCCGGACTGGCACAGCCTGCGGCGATCATTGCCACGAGGAATAGGGAACACAGGCCTCTCATCGCGACCACGTAGCTCGATTCTTTCGCGGAGCCGCAAGCCACTTCTTTCTCTCGACAGATCAGAAATGCGACTGGCTGACCGGAAGTCGGACGATCATGGTGGTCCCCCGCCCCACCTCGGACGAGGTCTCAAGGGAGCCGTTATGCATCTGCACGACGCGGTACACCAAGGAGAGACCGATGCCGGTTCCGTAGGGTTTGGTCGTATAATAGAGCTGATAGATCTTGCCCATGTCTTCAGGCGGGATCCCGATCCCCGGGTCGGCGATGTTCACCTTCACAAACTCCCACTCCTCCATCTCCGTCGAAATGTTCACGACCCCGCCCTTCGGCATGGCCTGACAGGCGTTCAGCATGATGTTAAGGAAGGCCTGTCGAAGCAACTCCTCGTCGGCAGCAATGAGGGGAAGGGTGGGGTCGAACTGGAAGGCGAACCGGATGCCTTCCTTCTGCCATTCGGTCTCTAGGAGGGCCGCCACATCCTTGAGGAGCGCATGCAGATCCAGCAGCCTCAGGCTGAGCTCCTCAGGGCGGATAAACCTCAAGAAGCCTTGGACCACCCGATCCAACCGGCGGATCTCGTTGCCGATGACCTCCAGGCTTTGATGAACCTCCTCCGCAGGAACGTCGAGCTTCTCTTTCAAGAGTTCGACGTGGATCATCATTGCGTTGAGAGGGTTTTTGACTTCGTGGGCCATCCCTGAGGTGAGCCTGCCCAGCGCAGTCAGCTTGGCGGAGTAGGTAATCAAAGACTGGAGCGTCTTGATCGACTCGAGGTCCTTGACAACAACCATGGCCCCCATCGCCCGGTGGGCATCCGTCACGAAGAAGAGCGAGACCAGAGATTCCTTGTAGCCCTCGTCCCGGGGGAGGGTGACGGCGGCATTGCGAAAGCCGGCTTTCTGCGCAAAGGCGTGTTGGAGCAGCGGGCGGATGGGATGGAACGGCCTCAGCATCTCATCCCACTGCCATCCGACGACCTCTTCAAGGGACCTGCCCACGACCACCTCGGCGGCTCTGTTGAAGAAGAGGATCCGGCGGTCTTGGGTGAAGAGAATGATCCCATCCTCCAGGTGATCAACGACCTGTTGAAGTTGAGCCTTCTCGCTCAGCATCTTCAGGCGGTCCGCCGGGAGCTGCTGGCCGAGGAGCTGGAGCTGGGAGCTCAGTTCGCCAATGTCGTCTGCCTGGTCAAGGCCGCCGCCATTGCCGGCATCCCCCCGTCGACGCCCGTCCATCTGGCGCGTGAGCCGGCGCATGGGCTTGAGGAGCAGGGTGCCTGCCCCCATGGCGACGAGCCAGACAACGGGCAGAGCAAGGCCTGCGAAGGCCAGACTCTGTTGCACCGAGGGGTTCAGCTCCCTCCTCAAGAGGCTGGTGGCGATCCCGAGCCGAATGCTGCCGAAGGGCCTATCGTCCAGGCTCAGGGGGAGTGTGGACTCGTAGATTTTTCCCTCCTCGTACAGGGCGTGGAAGCGGCGGACGGGATCAAGCAAAAGGAGTTGCTCCAGGCGCGGTCGCTCGGGGGCGGGCGAGCCTTCCTTCTCCCGCTCGCTGTGGAAGATCATCTTGCCCTCTCTGTCGGCGATGAGCGCATACAGGAGATGGGGCGAGTATCCGACACTGGCGTCCAGCAGATTTCTCAGCTCCCGATCGCTCCTCAAGATCTCCGAGGGATTGCCCCGGCGAGCTTGGGAGAGGGCGAGGCTACTTTGCGCGTAGAGCTGCTGGGCGATGAGCTGTCCCTGCCGTAACGCCTCCTGGACCACGACGGTCGTCAAGCGGGACAGGTGGATGAAGGTGGTGATGGCCACCACCAGAACCGTCAAAAGAGTAATCGCCAGAACCTCTTTTCCTTTGATGCCGAACCCCATCCTACACCCCGTATCGATGCAGCTTGTTGTGGAGGGTCTTCAGGCTGATCCCGAGGATCTCGGCGGCCCTCGTCTTGTTATTGTTCACCGAGGCGAGGGTCCTGCGGATGAGGTTCTTCTCCGCCTCCTCGAGAGTGATGCCGAGAGAGATGGAGATGGAATCGGAGCTCTCCTCCCTCGTCTTGCTTGCGAGGCCAGGGGGGAGGTGTTTCGAGGTAATGAGATCGGCCTTGCAGGCGATGACCGCCCGTTCGACCGTGTTCCGTAGCTCCCGGACGTTCCCCGGCCAGGGATACCGCATCAGGATCCGCAGCGCCGCTTCATCGACCGCCTTGATCCGCTTCTCGTACTTGGTGTTCAACTCCTCGATGAACGCCTGGAGGAGCAGGGGGATGTCCTCGCGCCGCTCGCGGAGAGGGGGAAGGGCGAGGGAAAAGACGTTCAGGCGGTAGTAGAGGTCTTCCCTCAGGTTCCCATCGGCAATCGCCTTCAGGGGATCCTTGTTGGTGGCAGCCAGGACCCGGACATCGACCTTGATCTCTGCCTTGCCCCCGAGGCGCCTCACCGTGCCGTCCTCAAGGATCCGAAGGAACTTTGCCTGGGTCGACGGACTCATCTCGGCGATCTCATCAAGGAAAATGGTGCCCTCATGGGCCAACTCAAAACAGCCGATTCTCCGCTCCATCGCGCCGGTAAACGACCCCCGTTCATGACCAAAGATCTCGCTCTCTAAGAGCGTCTCTGGGATGGCCGAGCAGTTCACGGCGACGAAGGCCCGTTGGCTCCGGGGGGAAAGCTCGTGGAGGATGTGCGCCACCAGCTCCTTGCCCGTCCCGCTCTCTCCCGAGACCAGCACCGGAGCCGAGGTCGGGGCCGCGAGGTCAATGAGCCGGTACACCTCCTGCATCGCCCTGCCCTTGCCCACCAGCTTCCCGTACCCCCAGACCTCTTTCAGCCGCCGCCGCAGGAGCGTGACCTCGCGGAGCGCTTCTCCCTTCTCGAGGGCCCGCTGAATGAGCACCCTGAGCCGCGGGACATCCACCGGCTTTGTCAGATAGTCGTAGGCCCCTTGCTTCATGGCGGCCACCGCCGTCTCGATGGTCCCGTGGCCAGTCAGGATGATGACCGCGGCGAAGGGTAACTCCTCTTGGAGGGCCTTCAAGAGCCCCAGCCCATCGAGTCCGGGCATGACGAGATCGGCGACGATGACCGCGGGAAGGAAGGCAACGGCTTTCTGGAGGGCCTCCTCCCCGTTGGAGGCCTCCTCGACCTCGTAGCCCCAGTTGGCAAGGAGCGCCTTCAACCCCTTTCGGGATGCCCCTTCATCGTCGGCAACCAGGATCCGCTGCCCCATCCTTCCTCTCCTCACCTTTGGGTAGGGGGCCGTGGTTCAATCATGATCGCCTGTGTAGGGCTGGAGTATCCCCCAAGCGGCAATCCCTGTCAATAGCGTGGTGGACGCCACTGCTCCGCCGCCTCTGGGAGGTTACCGTTTCCTTCTCCGGTCCTTGATGTCCTGTCAGGGTGTCGAGCGGGCGCCGGGTGTCCAGCGATCAATGCGTGCGTAGATCGACCATTTCGTGGATATTGCCCCGAGGGATCTCCTTGGTGAACTGCCCATCCTGTTTGTGGACCATCATGGGCATGCCATACTTGGGCGACAGCGTGACTGCGTACTTGCGGTCGATCCTCGCGCCGGGGGCCAGCGACAGGCGATACCGCTGAAGGATCATCGCCAGGATGATCCGCAGCACCATCATGGAGAAGGCGTAACCGATGCACATCCGTGTGCCGCCCCCGAATGGGAGATAGGCGTACGGCGACGGTTCGGTGGACAGCCACCGGTCCGGATCAAACCGCTCCGGATTCGGGTACAACTCCGGAAGATGGTGCGTCATGTACTGGCTGTATAACACACGGGAACCCCTCGGCAGATAATAGGGTCCAAGCTTGACCGGCTGATCGACGATCCGGGTGCTCACAACCACCGGCGGTAGGAGGCGCAGGCTCTCCTTGATCACCCGTTCCAAGAGCGCCAGGTGATGGAGTTGGTCGATCCTCGGTGCATCACCGTGGAGCCACCTCTCGAGCTCATCCAACAGCTCAGCCATGACACGCGGGTGCTGCGACAGCAGAAACAAGGTCCACGTGAGGGCGCTTGCGTTCGTTTCGTGCGCCGCGCCGAAGAGGACGTTCACCTGACCGATCAACTCGTCCTCAGTCATCGCGGTGCCCTCTTGGTCCCGCGCGTGCACCAAGATAGATAGCATGTCCCTGCCATCGGTTCCGTCGCGCCGTCTTCGTTCGATCATCGCTCGAATGCGCGCCTCGAGTTGCTCCGCATGGTCGAGCAGCCGACGGTACGGCGATCCGGGCGCGTTGACCTGAAAGAACCGCACACGCCGGGAGAAGCACATGGACAGCCACTCCTTCATCATCTGCCCGATCTGATACGCTTCTTCGGCGTCGCTGCCGCCGAAGAGGACCATGCTGGCGACACGCAGGGTCAGGGCCTGCATGTCGCGCCAGATGTCGCGCTGCTCGCCCTCGCGCCACGAGTCGAGCATCTGGACGGTCAGCTTGACAACGGCATCGCCATATCCCTCCACGCGCTTTTTATGGAACAGCGGCATCACCAGCTTGTGCTGCTCGCGGTGCTGCTCGGCATTCATGCTGACGAGGCCGAATCGGATCCGCTGGTGGGCCGAGCCTCGCGGTCCTTGCAGCACGATCCCTCGCGCGCGAAAGATATCCGGGTCGCTCAGGATCTGCCGGTTGTACTCCGGGCCGATGGCCATGACCACCAGCCGCTCGTGCCTGGACAGCGGATTGATCTTACCGAACGCAGTGATCAGCCCCCGCCCTTGGTACATCGAGCGCATGGCGGGGATAGGATCGCTCATGAACTGGAAGGCGGCCATGAGCGCCTTCAAGCCGCGGAGCGGTGGGGAGTGATCTTGGCGCAACGGGGTCCTCATCCCGCATGCTCCTGCGATCCCAAGATATTCAGGGCTGATTATAGGGGAGATGTTGCGGAAAGTTCAATGAGTTTCCTTGCAGAGGAACTCTGTGGCCGGCTCCAGGCTGCGGCGGAGAAGGTGCCAGCGAAAATCCCTTTTGACAACGAGGAATCTCTCTGCGTACTCTCTCGCCACGAGGGCCCACCATGACCACAGCGGGTCAGCATAGCGACCCCTTTGCCTCAGGAGGGAACGAGATGAGCTACACCGTTGGTGAAATTGCTCGCCATGTCCAAGGGGAGGTGCTGGGGGACGAATCGCTCGAGATCCACGAGGTCACTAGCATCGATCAGGCCCGGGCAGGGTCGGTAGTCTTTGCCGAAGACGCCGCCTACTTGCAGAAGGCCGAGGTCTCACAGGCCTCCTGCATCATTGCCCCGCGACGCCAGCACGCCTCGCGCAAGACGCTGATCCTGGTCGATCACCCCCGGCTGGCCTTCGCCAGGGCCATCGGCCTCTTTCATCCGGCAAGGGCGCCGAGGCCCGGGGTGCACCCCTCAAGCGCCCTGGGCGAAAATGTCCGCCTCGGGGCCGAGGTGTCCATCGGCCCCCTCGTCGTCATCGGGGATCGGGTCCATATCGGGGACCGCGCGGTGATCGGGCCGTTGTGCGTCATTGGAGACGAGTGCGCGATCGGGGCCGACTCGACCCTCCGGGCCCACGTGACCCTCTACGATCGCGTCGTGATCGGCTGTCGGGTGGTGATCCACGCCGGGGCGGTCGTCGGCTCCGATGGGTTCGGCTACACGCCCCACGAGGGGCGGGCCGTCAAGATTCCCCAGGTCGGGAACGTCATCATCGAAGACGATGTGGAGGTCGGCGCGAACGTCTGCGTCGACCGGGCAACCTTGGCATCGACCATCATCAGACGCGGCGTGAAGATCGACAATCTCGTCCAGATCGCCCACAACGTAGTTGTCGGCGAGGATTCGCTGATCGTCGCCCAGACGGGCATCTCCGGCAGCTCCACGGTAGGACGGGGATGCGTCCTCGGAGGGCAGGTGGGAGTGGGGGATCACGCGACCCTGCAGGACCGGGTGATGGTGGGGCCCCAGGCCGGCATCCCTTCCCGCAAGGTCATCAGGTCGGGGGAGGTCGTCCTTGGTAGTCCGGCCCGTCCGATCGAAAAGGCGAAGCGGCAGCTCGCCGCCCTCGCCCGCCTGCCCGACCTTCTTTCGGAGGTATCCGCGCTGCGTAAGACCGTCGCAAGGCTTCAGGCGCGCGCAAGGGAAGACATTGGGTAGGCCTCTCCCCTTGGTCATCTCCTCACCCGAGAAGGCATTCGGGGCGGTGATGGGGGTGGACGGTCGTGTACTGGTTCCTGCTTGGGCTCCTGTGATCAGGGGGGCCTCTCAACTGGCAGGAGAACACCCGTGTGCTCGGGGCGAATCGGGACCCGATGATCTTGAGAAGCTGGTGTCAGGACGGGCGCCTGGCGGAGATGGCGAGAAGGCAGGCCTGTGTGCTCCACATGCGGCGACGCGCCGCTGGCGTCGAATCGTCGTAGCCCAGGAGGTGGAGGAGGCCATGAATCAGCAGGAGGGCCAGCTCCTGGTTGAGGGAATGGCCATGCGCTTTGGCCTGGCGGGCAGCGGTGTCGACCGAGATGACCACATCGCCGAGGAGATGCGGCCCTGGCGATGGGGAACCCTGCGGTTGCGGAAACGCCAGGACGTCGGTGGAATGATCGCGGCTTAGGTACGCCCGATTGAGCCGCCGGATAGCCCGATCACCGACGAGGAGCACCGAGACCTCATCAGTCGGTCTGCCCAAGACGGATAAGGTCCTCTCCCCCACCCGTCTTAGACGGGACAGACCGACCCGCCTCTTCCTTTGCCCGTTTCGAATCTGTATCCCCATCCCCCCGCTTCTCGCCCTCCTTCTTCTTGACCTCTTCAAACTTGTATCCTGGATAATCCACCCGGTGGTGGTGGACGGCGGTGAGGATGCGGACCATGGCCCTGGCGATCTGGTGGAGGTCCTTGAGGGTCAGGTCACATTCCGACAGTTGCCCCTCGATGAAGATGTTATTGACGATCCGCTGGACCAGCCCCAGGACCCGGGCCGGGGTGGGTTCGGTGAGCGTCCTGGCTGCCGCCTCGACCGCGTCAGCCACCATGAGAATCGCTGCCTCCCGGGTCTGGGGCTTGGGGCCCGGATACCGATAATCCTCCTCTTTCACCTCACCCAGGTCCGGGTCCTGCGACTCCTTGGCCCTTTCATAGAAGTAGGTGACCAGGCGGGTGCCATGGTGCTGGGGGATGAGGTCCACGATGGCGGCCGGAAGGCGATGCTCCAGTGCCATCTCGATCCCGTCCTTCACATGAGAGACGACGATGAGGCTGCTCAGGCTTGGAGAGAGCTTATCGTGCCTGTTCATGGCGTCCATCTGGTTCTCGATGAAGTAGGCCGGTTTCTTCACCTTGCCGATGTCATGATAGTAGGCGCCCACCCGACACACGAGCGGATTGGCACCGATGGCCTCGGCTGCCGCTTCCGCCAGCTCCGCCAGCATCAGGCTATGGTGATACGTCCCGGGAGCGGTCTTCATCAGCTGCTTCAACAGGGGCTGATTCAGATTGGACAGCTCGAGAAGCTTCAGATCCGTCGCGGTCCCAAAGAGATACTCCAGGACTGGAAGGAGGGTGGAGGCAAACAGGGCAACCAACGCGCCGTTCGCGAGGCAAGCCGCCAGGTCATACGGCAGCGCCACGCCTGACCGGCCGTAGATCGAGATAAAGGTCAAAACGGTGCCGACGTTGGCGACGGCGACCCAGAATCCCGCTTTAAAGAAGGTGGTGCGGTCCTGAGTCCGCCGGATGCTGAAGGCGCCCACGACGGCCCCGATCGCTCCGTAGAGGAAGAAGGCCACCTCATCCGTGACCATGAGCGCCGACAGAATGGCTAATGCCATCGCCCCCCCGAAGGCCACTCGGGCATTGAAAAGCACGCTCAGCAGCACGCTCCCGAGGGCCACGGGGATCGCATAGTAGAAGGAATGGAGCGGAATGAAAGGGAAACTCTGGCTCAAGGAGACGAGGATAATGAGGAGGAAGCGGTTGATCAGAGTCGCCAAGAGGATCACCGCCCCCAGGAGGTACAGCATCTGTGGGGAGGTGACTGGTCGGGCCTCGAGGAATCGGGCATAAAAGAGGAGGGTCCCGACCACGCACACGGCAAGGAGCACGATCGCAGCGGCCGAAACGGGACCGAAGGGAAGGGGACGATAGGAGGCAACGACTGCCCCGACGGTCAACGCCAGGAGGAACCCCAAGAGCAGAGGGATCAGTGGCCGCTGCTCCGAGGCCCGGAAGAGTCGATCCACCGGGGAAAGGCGGTAGCGGTAGGTCGGCAAGCTGGTCGGCTTACTCGCCTTGGTGTCGTTCCCCCTCTTCGTTCCCGACACCACCCACTGGGGGATCTTCATCGGTACGGACTCCCGGCCACCGCCTCAACGTCCCTCGCCCGTCCCTGGAGCCTCCTCGCGCCGGCTCGGGTCTCCGGAGGCGAGGGGTGAGGTCTGGCGCTGCTCGTAGGCGCGAATGATCTGCTGGACCAGCTCGTGGCGAACGACGTCCTCCTGGCCAAGGTACACGAAGGCAATCCCCTTGACATCGCTCAGGATCGAACGCACCTCGATGAGTCCCGAGATCTTTCCGGGGGGAAGGTCCACCTGGGTGATGTCGCCGGTGATCACTGCCTTCGAGTTGAACCCGAGGCGGGTGAGGAACATCTTCATCTGCTCGGAGGTGGTGTTCTGCGCCTCATCGAGGATGATGAAGGCGTCATTCAGGGTGCGCCCCCTCATGAAGGCGAGGGGGGCAATCTCGATGACACCCATCTCGATCAACCGGTTCGCGCGCTCCGTCTCCAGCATGTCGTAGAGCGCATCGTAGAGGGGGCGGAGATACGGGTGGATCTTCTCGTAGAGGGTCCCGGGGAGAAAACCGAGCCGTTCCCCCGCCTCCACCGCGGGCCGGGTCAGGATGATCCGACTCACCTCGCGCTTGAGATGGGCCGAGACGGCCATCGCCATCGCCAGGTACGTCTTGCCCGTCCCGGCGGGGCCAATCCCAAGGACGATGTCGTGGGTGCGGATGGCATCGATATACCGCTGCTGCCCGAGGCTCTTGGGTCGGACCGGCCGCTTCTTCGCAGAGACCTCAATGGAGTCATCCTGGATCTTTCGGAAGGTCTGCTGCCCTTCCTGTCCAATGTGCCGGAGGGCCAGCTTGACATCGTGATTTTCGATGGTCCGCCCCCCTTCCAGGAGCGTGGTGAGTTCGGCGATCACTTTCTCGGCGATCCCGACCTCCTCCTCGGTCCCGCTGATAGTCAGCAGCCCGTCGCGGGCCACCAACCGCACGTGGAGATGCTCCTCGACCATTCGGATATGTTCATCATTCCGGCCGAAAAGGGCCTGGATGTCCCCCCCGGAAGGAAGAGGCACCTGCCTTCGAACCGTCGCGCGCTCGCCTTTCATCTCGCCCCGGACCACATCGCCTCCTGAGAGCAATGAGGGGACGGCTCTTGGCCGTCCCCGCTCTCTCAAATGCTACTCCCGCCGCTCGGCACTGTCAACTGAAAAAACTCCTTGTTTTTCCCGTAATTTCAAGGGGTTAGATCACATGGAGTCTGAGGCCGAGCTCCTGAAGCTGCACGGGGTCCACCGCCGCAGGGGCACCCGTCATGAGGCACTGGGCCCGCTGCGTCTTCGGGAAGGCGATCACCTCACGGATCGAGTCGGCCCCCGTCAGCAGCATGATGAGGCGGTCGAACCCGAAGGCGATTCCCCCATGGGGTGGGGTGCCAAATTCGAGGGCCTCCAGGAGGAACCCGAACCGCTCCCGCGCCTGCTCCGGGCTGAACCCGAGGACATCGAACACCCTCTGCTGAACCTCCCGGTCGTGGTTGCGGATGCTGCCGCCACCCACCTCGTGGCCGTTGATGACGAGGTCGTATGCCTTGGCCCGCATCTTCTCGGGGGCGCTCTCGAACAGTGAGAGATGCTCGTCCATGGGGGCGGTGAAGGGGTGGTGGACCGCCACGTGCCGCTTCTCCTCCTCGCTGTACTCCAGGAGGGGAAAATCGGTGACCCAGACCGGTCGCATGATCGCTTCGTCTATCAGGCCCAGCTCAAACCCCAACTTCACCCGAAGGCGGCCGAGAGACTCCGCCACCACCCTCGGGCTGTCGCCGATCGTGAGGAGAAGGTCGCCCGCACCCAGCTCGAAACGCCGGACGAGCCCTTCGAGAACCTCAGGGCCAAGGAACTTGGCCACAGGAGACTGCAGCCCCCCTGCGGTCATCCGAAAGGGGGTGAGGCCCTTCGCCCCGAAACCCTTCACGAACTCGGTGAGGTCGTCGATTATTTTGCGGGAGAACGCCTCGGCCTTCCCCTGCACTTTGATCCCCTTGACCTGGCCCCCGCTGGCGAGGGCGTCCGCGAAGGGGCGGAAGGCGGTGCGGGCGCAGAGGTCACTGAGGTCGCCGAGGAACATCTCGAATCGGGTATCCGGCTTGTCGAGGCCGTATCTCGCCATCGCCTCCTCATACCTCAGGCGCGGGAAGGGCCGGTCCAGCTCCACCCCCTTGACCTCACGGAAGATGGTGGCGACGAGCTCCTCCATGAGGACCAACACGTCCTCCCGATCCACGAAAGACATCTCGACGTCTATCTGGGTAAACTCGGGCTGCCGGTCGGCCCGCAGGTCCTCATCGCGGAAGC
>Ga0209869_1000054_pt1 | contig 16152 bp, 18 predicted proteins | sample GWRWS1_50_60_FD_187238 | JGI IMG/M metagenome (GOLD analysis project Ga0209869, IMG submission 187238) | Riverbed sediment microbial communities from areas with vegetation nearby in Columbia River, Washington, USA - GW-RW S1_50_60 (SPAdes)... | ecosystem: Environmental > Aquatic > Freshwater >...
ATGGTTAACAAATGTTTCTTCAGTATTAAAATGATATAGTGCTGGCTATTGTGGTATATGTTCAAAATAACTAATCAACGTGTTACCCGTTGCTAGTTCCCTTTTGACTTCATCGTCCTTAATATCATCTAATGCCTTTTGCCTTTCTCTTTTCTTTCTTGCATTCCTGCCACCTACTGAAGTTCTAGAATCAATTCCTAAAAATGATGTACCAATATCAAAAGGGTTGTCTGTAGTTTCGATCACGTCCTTGATTGAGGATTCTTTTTCAATTTCATAAACTGGGACTATAGTGCCGCATTCATGACATTGCTTCCAGTGATCATGATGTACTGGAATAGGTTCATTGTCTGGGTATATTCTATCTAAATTTGGAAACCGAGCAAAATTAATTCACGATTCTATTTTTCGTTAGAAAGTATCTCCATTTCTAATTTTGTTAATTGTGTTTTTCTCTTAATTCAACTATCTTTTAAAATCAGTAATATGTGTCTGTCCAGAGTACATCTTTTTGTAGATTTGATATACATCCACTATTTGCCAAATCCAATAAGCGCCAATGATTGCCCAACTCAAAGGGAAGGGAACAAACCACGATATAATATACCATAAGGCTAGCCCAATAATGAGAATGATTATTCCTCGTTTTATAACGCCGAGATAGATATGTCCGACACCTGAAATCAAGACGGCAAGAAGAATAGTAATTTTCAGACTTTTTCCCAATGTCAAATTCGAAGTCTCTAGCAAGTTAATAGTTTTTTCTAATCCAACTGTCTATTCTGTTTATAAGGGAAATGGAGGAAGAGATAGTCTGCTTTATATTTAGAATATCGCAAATGATTCATTAATGAAATATGTGAAAATGAGTTTGTTCATAATATTTGTTGCTTCAGCCTTCATTTTGGTTCCGTCATTTGCACTAATTTCTTCCTCTCAATCTAATGACACATTGTCCGATGACACATTGTCCGATGACACTTCAACCAATGACACATTTTCCACTTTGAGTAGGGAGTTCGCTAAAAATCAATCAGAACCAAATGGTGAATCTGGCGAAGACGATTAATAGAACTTGCCATTATAGATAACCAACTTTACAAGAAAACAATATTCATTTTTTATTTTTCATTTTGTAACTCTTTAATCAGTTCGTTTTCATGTCGACGTCTTATTTTGCGACGCATTCTACTATGGTGTAGTTCTTGCTGTATCTCTTGTTCCGTCATGGTCCATAGGGTTGGATATAGATACTCATGCTCAAATGTTTATAATCCATTTAAATACGCTCTAATTTAACATATAAATGAGAAATACAAGGTCGTAGAAGCGATATTAATTTTATTCTACTTAATGAATTGTAGAAATATTTTTACTTGCTACGGTATCTTGTAGACTAATAATCCTAGAAATTTCTCATCAATATGAACTCCCTAAAAGGTAAAATAAGATTATCAAAAAGAAATAAAAAACTTCACATTGTACTATGTTTCGTAATTCTTGGTATTTGAATCATGAAAATTATATTTATTGCCTACATTTTATTTGTCGTACTTTCAATTTATTTTTTACAATCTGATCGACCAATTTTTTATTCAATGAATTCATATGCTCTTGCATCTGACCAAGATAAAGTAGGATATGATAAGTTTGGGATTAGAGAGATTTATCCAACTAAAGAAAATGGTAGGGAGTGGTATGTAAATATGGACAATCCAAAAGATGATCAAAATTTTTCAATTACGTTTAGTCCAAATCTTACTAGGCAGGACGATGGTTCTTGGAGAATTTCTGCTCCAGTTGTTAGGATGAATGTTGAGACATTAGATGGACAAACAAACTGGAAGAATGTCGAAATGACGGGATACGCAAAGATCAATTCGGTGATTGAAAATAGTAGCAATAAGGTGATAGAGAATGACCTAACTTGGTATGCCCGAGGTGGAAAACATAATCAAAAAACTCCATGCGAGGCAACAGCCTATATGGGAGGCCTTTATGACAATGGTAAAGTTGGCTGGAAAAAAGAATTATGGTTTGTGGGGGGATATACAGACGAAAGACAATCGAACAAAGTTACCAATTCATTAATTGATAGATGGGTTGGATGGAAGGTAATAATTTATAACATAAATAATTCGGAGGTAAAATTAGAATCGTATATAGACAATACAAATACTAACTATTGGGTTAAAGTTACCGATCTAGTTGATGATGGAGGATGGTACGCAAAGACGCGAGACTCAGTTTTTTTTGATCCTGAATGTTCCAAAGATAAGGACTCCATAATTACTGATTCAGGATCTACTGCTACATTTAGATCTGATAATTTGATCTGGGATTTCAAGAATTTGAGTATTAGAGAAATCCAGCCAAACCAATAATCTGATCAATGATGATTTTTGAATTATATTAGGTGCTAGTATTAAATTTTCTTGGAATTACTATTATCTTTGATCTAGTATTCGATGCAGCAGAATCTCTTTAATAAATTCCATGACTCAACATTCGGGAGACGGAGTAAATCGGGTTCGTAATTTGACTGGTGGTATGGAAAAAATGTTGGTACCAATATGTAGTTTGAGCATTCAAGGATTATGGTAATGAGCTCAATAAAAATTTAAATTTTTCTATCAGCTAAATCTTGACTAGACATTCATAATTAATTTGAGTCCTATTATGTTTTGGAAAATTGATCAATAATATGATCAATTTCATTTTTTATTTTACGTTTGGCAAAAATACCAAATACTGTTCCAAGTTTTCCAAATTTAAGATCGGCATCTATCTTTATTTCTGTGCTTGAATTAGATTTTGGATTTAATTCTATAATCAAAATCGTACCTTTTGTATCTCCTTCTATAATTTCACTTTTGAGCATTCTATTTGGTTCTAGGATGTGTTTTACCTTCTGCTTTATTTCTTTTCCTGATATGGAAACGATCTCTTCAGTTAGTATGTGATTATTAGATTGTTCTAAAATATTGAATGATTTATATCTATCAGGGAATAAACTTGGTAATTTACCAATATCTTTAACTACAGAAAAAACTCTTTCCTGTGGTAAATTGATAATTTTGGATGATACGACTCTGACCATGATGGATGTAAGATCTGCCGATTTTTAAACAATATGTTTCTATATATGCATTCAATAATTACTTCACGAGATGAATTTCAGATGAAAAACTATTATCATGAATTTCAAGTAAATTCTAATATTGATGATGTTTGGAAATTTTATACCAACATAGGACATCTTGAGATAGTTAGTCCAAAAGATATAAAATTGAGAACAATACAAACTACAGATAAAATACTAAAACAGGGAACAGTTGCATATTTTTCTGGAAAGATAATCATAAGTACAAAATGGTACTCCAAAATAACTTCTTTTGAAAAATATCAATATGTGGATGAAATGATTCAAAATGAAAATAAAAAGCCTCCATTTAGAATATGGAAACACAAGCATATATTCAAGGAAATTGGCGATTATAAAACAAACGTCATTGATAAAATTGAGTTTGGTTTACCGTATGGATTTATAGGAAATATATTAGAAGTATTCATTTTATTCAAACTCCAAAAGATTTTTGAATACAGAAAAATGGTGACAAAAAAATTTCTTGAGAATAATCTGTAATTACTAACTGTACCTAAGACTGAATTTTGGATTGCTTTCTGACCAAAAAAAATGAGATACATAACGCCGAAAGCGAGAGAAATAACATCGTACCAAAAATAAGATCATATGCCGATGCCGATGGAAAAAATTGATACTGGTTCTTGTGTAAAGTAACTGGAAATAAGTGGCTCTGCATGAACAAGCCTGCAATAGCTGGACCTATTGAACTCCCTATGATTCTTAACAAATTACTAATTCCAAGTGAGATGCCTATTTGTTGGAATGGACTTTGCAACATTACAATATTAGTACTACTCACATTTGTTAGGGAGAGGCCAATGGATATGACTACTAAATATATTGATATATAAAATTCATTTATTCTCATAAACAAAAGCAAAGAAAAACCAAATGACATCGCAACAGTACCAACTAGTAGTGGAGTTGTCTGTCCAATTTTTGTTATGATAAAACCAGTCAAAGGACCCAAAATCAATAGTACTAGTGCAAAAGGCATTTGTACTAGTGAGGTCTGGATTGCATTTTTATCAAATCCTACTGGGTGAGGACTTTGGAGCAATATGGGTAAAGTCTGAAAAATCGTAAACATAGACATACCTACAATTAGTAAAATGATATTTGATGACAAAATCTTCCTATCAAGAAATAGGCTGGAAGTAATTAGCGGAAATTTAGTTTTCCTTTCAAACAGTAAAAAAAGAATGAAGCTTATAATAAAAATAGTCAGGAAAAATATAGATGAAATTGGAATTCTAGTTGAATCTAATTGTCCATCATTAATGTCAAAATTGTCTGATTTAAGAAATGTAATGAATAATAGAAATGAGCTAATTGTCACTCCTAACAAAATCGAACCTTTCAAATCAAATTTCTGGTAGGAATTCTTTTTTTTCTTGTTGGAATTTTCATTTACCTTGTTTTCTGTTGGAATAAATCTCATAATAATAAAGATTAGAACTATTGCTATTGGAATAATTGAAAAAAATGTTAATCTCCATCCATAAAATTGCACAATACCTCCCCCTATTGCAAGTCCCAACACAGCACCACCTGCGAACATAGAACTTATGATTCCTTGACTTATTGCTAGTTTTTCTCTTGGAAATTGTTCTCTAATAAGTCCAAAAGTAACAGGGAATACTGAAATTCCAATTCCCTGTAAAATCCTGGATATTAGTAACATGAAAAAATTAGAGGAGAAAGGTGAAATGATGAGACCTACGGTATATATTGATATGAGAATTATCATGATCTTTTTCTTACGATACATGTCAGACAATTTGCCGCTAACTGGTGTCATAACTGCACCTGCAACAAGATATGCACTTAGGATCCATGACGAAGTATTATACGACAAATTGAAATCATCGATTAATTGTGGAAGTGCCGGAAGTAGCATCGTCTCGGTATACATAGAAATAGTAGCAATAGAACTAAGAATTGCAAGAGTTGTCCATATTGAATGCCTGCTATTTTTTTTACTAAACAAGGGTTATCTTTTTAGTTTATAGTGAAATTCAAAGATCAATATATTTGATTTTACAATCCACTCAATGCGAAAAAATGGACACCTTACAATTTAATTAGAATGAAGTTATTTATGATCTTGGATTGTAAGGTAATCTTTCTATATCATCAACTAGTAATACCTATACAAAAGAATTTTTTTGATCTATATTTTAATATCAGGTATATACAATAAAAATGAATCTAGAGATTAATGTCGTCCATCGATGAAATAAAAAAAAGATTGAAGATAAACTGGTATCAGTTTATCAACACCAATAGCAAGAAATTTGCCTCCAATGTAATTGATGGATCTTCCCCGCCTTCAATATTTGTAGGTGAATTTGGATATCCACAAGTTAGGGTTGGTCCAATGATTCCGCCATATCATGGAGATACTTCAATTTTAGATAAACCAGAATTGTGGTCAGGAAAATCCTTAGAAGAGATAGTCAACTATAGGATTAATCTTTTAAAAGGAACAATAGCCCATAATGTGAATGATATTTCGGGACGATACATTGAAACCTTGCAAGAGATGGCTTTATCAAAAAAAGTTGTTGAAAGCATTATAACATTTGAAAAAATGCCATCTTTGTATGTAGATGAAAAGACTCTAACTAAGAAAGAATCTGAAGAAATCCCCACAATATTTTCAGCACCTATGAGTGACTTTAAGATTGTTCCCTCGGCTGCGGATCGAAAAATTGAAAAAAAATATTACGACGATGATTTATACGCATCAGATGCCATTGTTGAACTTTATAGCAATGATATCGATATAAGCCAAATATCAAAAGTCCTAAGTATTGGAATGCTCGGTAGAAGGAAAAATCGTAAATTAGTGCCTACCAAATGGAGTATTACAGCTGCCGATGATATTCTATCTTTGTATTTAATAAACAAAATTAAGGAAAATACTATTTTGGATAATTATCTTGTATTTGACTTTAATCATTTGTCAAATTATTATTCCATAATATTCATCCCTGACGATGTTTGGAGTTTTGAAATGATTGAATCATGGATTGATACCAATGGAAGCGTACATATAGGCTCAGATTCTGAAATAGGAAAAAGGATCGATCATTACCCTTCAATAGCTGGAGCATATTTTGCAGCAAGATTGTCGGTAGCAGAATATCTGTTCAAGAAAAGAAAGAAGGCATCAGTGTTGATTTTGAGAGAAATACATCCTGAATATTTCGTGTCTCTTGGTGTTTGGCAGGTCAGAGAAGGAATAAGAGAATGTCTCAAATCTAAGGGAAAAACCTTTGAAAGCTTTGATTCTGCATTAAAGTATGCAATTTCCAAAACTTCACTATCTAAGGTAGAGTGGATAAAAAGTAGTTCAATTATTAGAAACAAGAAACAGAAAAGAATGTCAGATTATCTAAACTAAAGTTGAAAAAGATATTCATCGAAAATAAATCATAATTGTTAGCATTTTTCAGTATGCTGTAAAACTTTTATAAATTTAATGATTGGAATAGATATCGAATTCATTTGTTTTTTATTTTCTAGTGTGCTGCAAATCCCAAATTATTTACGGTAAACATATCATAAAATTGGGAGTTTGTTCACCAATCTTTTGGTCTTTTTTCTTTTCAATTTCTACGTCCATTAGTTTATGACATGATTGTTCTTCAATTATTTTGGTGTCATTGATATTGTTCATCGCTGTCTTGGCTTTTTCATCGTTTTTAGCAAATGTATCCACTATATCAGGATATTTGAATACATCTTTTGTTATGATTTTGCAGTTATAGATTTCGTTGCATTTTTCCTCATCAATTCCTTCTATTGGATTTGCTTTTTCGATTGCATAAAGTTTTCCTGTAATGGTGTGGAATGAGACTACTGTTAAAGTAATTATAATTAATACTATAGCCGCAATATTTCTAATCAAGTACATCGTTGTATGTAACGTTGCCTTATTTGAATTTGGAAAAAATTGTAATTAATAAAATTAGCTTGTTTGGTAGTAAAATAATGTTATAGCTAATTCTTATATTAATCCAAACATTATATGACTGTTAATAGCAGAATATTTGTAATCTTCTATTTTTATCAACATGTGTATTTTTCTTCACAATTGATAAAAAATACATCTTGTTCGTCGCTAAAGATGAGTATCGTACATGGTAGAAAAATACTTGGACTCTTGGAAGGCAATTTTAACCACAGATCTACATCTCATAAGAGTTATGGCGATATTTGCAATAGTCTTCATTCTCTTTTTATCATCATATTATAATATTGTAAGCGCAGAAACTATAATGTGTAAAAACACTAAAAAATCATGCAAGGGAACGGAAAGAACGGATGTGCTAGTAGGTAATAAAAATTCCAATAAAATCAATGGCCTTCAAGGCACTGACTATATAATCGGACTTTTCGGCGATGATTATCTAATTGGTTATAATGGAACTGATACACTTGTAGGTGGAGCAGGTAACGATGTAATTCATGGAGGTGGAAATAAAGACGGAATAATGGGCAGTACGGGCAATGATAATATTACAGGTGGTTATGGTGCAGATGAAATAATAGGAGGTGAGGGTAACGATACAATATTAAGTGGTAACGGTCCCGATACAATTATTTCTGGACAAGGCGATGACTTTATAGTCGGTGGACATGGAATTGATGAAATAAGTAGTGGAGCAGATGATGACAAAATTTATACTGCAAATAGGAACACTACAGAGTCTGATAGCGCTATAGATATTGTTAATTGTGGAGATGGAAAAGATGAGGTATGGCTCAATACTAGTATGGATGAGGATGAGGTGAATAAAGATTGCGAAATTCTTCACAAGGGATAATGATGTATTATAATTATGCATTGCTTTAAACTACAATTTTCAATTTGAATTTTTTTAAACTCTTTCCTAATTGGTACATATCATTACTGCCATATTAAGAAAAATCTTAGCGAAAGATAACTAAAATGGCTTGAAATCAACTACACCGCGTATATCAAAAAGATCAGTTTGCTGTGCAATATCTAACGCCTTTTCATTCTCTATGTCGTTATAGCATCTATCGTAAAAAGGACATTTTGAACATTTACTTGATTTTAAAGGTTCGGTTAATCTAGGAAGTATCGTTACATCATGATTCTCCAGAGCATTGACAAGCATATTCTTTCTTAGCACCATTTCATTTCTCAAAATTTCTCTTGTTATATCATCTCTGGGCAAGTTAACAGACCAACTTTCAATTCCAGGATCTTTCGCATGGGTGGGCCTAAAGAAATATTCACCGGTTTCATCCTTATTTATTAATCTCATCTCTCTAATATTGTATCTGATTGAAATAATGCCGTTTTCGATACCAGTCATTATGAGATAATAGAGGAGTTGCCTTAGATAGGAACGAAAAGTATAATCATTTATATCGAGTCTTTTGCCTGCAACCGTATCCTTAAGTTCTATTATTACCTTTTGGCTCGTATTGTCCATTATATCGGGATGCGCAACTATATCATCCATTTGTAATTCGGCTTGTGCGACACCAATTTTTGCAAGCTGTGTGATAGCAAATTCACTTGACTCACCTCTAACGAAATGGTGTATAGATTCATCACTGATAGGATCTTCATGCGGATAAATACGTGAATAGTATTGTTTTCTTATACAAGAGCTTGGGAGTATGTCTGAAACATGAATGGGGGCCAAACCCATCCTATCCTTTTTCTTCTCCTCGTATCTTGATCTTAGATTATTTTCTAATAAATCTGTAAATTCAGAGTCAGGCCTTATGATAATTGGCATAATTTCCCAGTTACTGTTAGTTTAATCCGCCTTAATAGTTATTTTATTTAATCCAGTGTTTTATTTCCATTCAAAAAAATATTTTATATATTCCATATTAAGAATAGAAGCTACGAAAGAAAAAGTCAAAGTCTTGGGAATTGGAAGCAGTATGAGAAAAAATTCATTTAGCACAAATGCTCTAAAAAACGTCCTTGAAATTATTTCTGTCAAGTACAAAACTGAGGCAAGAATGATTAATTTGTTAGAAACTGAATTACCTATGTATAGGCCAAGCGCTAAATCCGAAAATGAAAATGTGAAAAAGATTACCAGTGATGTAAATTGGGCCAATGTATTTGTTCTAGCCTCACCTGATTATCACGGATCTATGTCCGGAACCATGAAAAATTTTTTAGATTTTTATTGGAAAGAATTTTCGGGCAAGACGTTTGGATACATAGTTTCATCTCACGAGAAGGGTTTAACAGTAATGGATCAAATGAGGACAGCTGTTAGACAGTGTTATGCTTGGAGCTTGCCGTATGGAGTTTCCATTAATGATAAAGAAGACTTAGACTCAAGCGGTCAGATTGCGAACAAGAAACTAAAATCGAGATTGGAAATGCTTGCTAGGGATTTGGTAGTTTACGGAGGTTTGATTTATTGGCAATTTACGCAGGACAAGAATTCATCAGAAATCAATACCTTCGCACATCACTATATTTAATCAGTGAGATAATATAGAAAATGGATACGAGAACTTGTATTGAGATTACTTCCTGAGGAAAGAAAAATACTATACTATTAAGTTAACTTTGTTTAGGAACTCATATTAAAAGTCCAAGTTGAGAAGGATTGCAAGATACTAGGAAATGCTAAGTTTAGATACCTCAATCTTTTATCAAGGTAAAGATACTCTATCTATATTTTTAGATAAGCCATTCTGGATGTGGGATCATGATATACATAAGACGGAATACATAAAAACTAATGGACATTGTTGTTTTAATCATCTAATATCTCTACCTACAAAGGATGATAGGCAATATCCCTTGTTCCGATTTCAAGCACTTATCTTTGAAACTATAGAACAAAATCAAAATATCTGGATAAAGAAGGCTAGAGGAATTGGAGTTACTACTTTTATGATAAGGTATCTGGCTTGGAAAATACTATCCTCATCCGAGTTAGATGATAAATCCATTATCATTGTATCAGGTACCGGGGAGGAATTCAAGGAAAATATAAACATAAAGTTACAGCAGTTATTTGAAAAAAGATTTCCCCTTCTCAGACTAGAATCCAAATATGCGCAATTATGGTTAAAAAAAACATGGATTAAAGTAATGACGACGAGAAATATCATGGACATTAATGGCTATTTTGATGCTGCGTTTCTATTCATAGACGAAGCAGATTTTCAAGATCATGGAGAACAGGAAGTATTGGAACGGGCAATTTCTGCATATAAAGAAAAAAGTAATGGTAAGACAATAATGGTGTCGACTCCTAATACTCCCGGAGGTCTTTTTGAAAAAATAGAAAAAGATCGGAACTCAAAATATGCTAAACTGAAATTGGATTATACCTATGGGCTTGGTACGATATATGATAGAGCATTCATTGAAAAGAAAAGATTAGAACCTGCATTTGAGAGAGAGTATAACCTAAAGTATGAAAGAAGGTAACGTTACTTCACATATCTAGTTTATACCTGAATTAAACCAAAAATAATCAATTGATGTTTTTGTCTTTACAAAAATCGTGGAGAACTATTCATATACATTTGATTTTTGGTTTTTGAAACCTTTTTCACAGTATGTCAAAATATCAGATAAAGGTTTGGATCGTTCAAATGAAAATAAGGATATTGTATCTTTCACTTAAAATAATTATTTCCACAAAATATGTCTTTCAGTATTCAGTTTCTACGGTGTTATTCATTTAAATATCAATTTCTTATATTAATTTATGATCTTGCTTACATCAGGTTATAAATCGGACAGAGGACTACTTCGAGAAAATAATGAAGATTCATTTTTCGTTAACGACAAAGTAGGTGTATATATTGTAGCTGATGGAATGGGTGGACATAATGGAGGTGAAATTGCCAGTACTATTGCTGTAAATGCGTTGGGAAAAATTCTATCACAGCATCTTGAAGTGAAGAAAGACAAAGATATTCATAATATTACTCAGAAAGCTCTCCAAGCAACAAATGAAGAAATTATTCTAAAGAAGAAAAGACATCTAGAGCTAATGAATATGGGAACAACGATAGTTTTCTCTGTATTTTTTAAGAGTATCTTTTATTTCTCACATTTGGGAGATAGTAGGGCATATTTATATAGAAAAGAAGGAAAGTTAATTCAACTAACCAATGATGACTCTTTGGTCACGGAAATGGTAAAGCATGGAATGCTCTCTGAGAATGAGGCAAGAACACACAGTTTAAAACATATTGTTACCAAATATCTGGGAGCAAATATTTTTGTAATGCCCGAGATCCAACAATGCCATGTTCGAGAGGAAGATTGCATGATTCTTTGTTCAGATGGTCTTACAAATTTATTAGGAGATGAGGAAATACTGTCAACAGTAAAGAAAAATATTTCTGAAGGACCGCAAAGTGTCTGCAATACATTGGTTGATATAGCCAATAATAAAGGAGGGGACGACAATATTACTGTAATCTTGATTCAAAACAAATAATGCATTTAGGCTAATGAATCTTGAAATTTAGAAATAGTATCCATCACAAATATGTAAAACTCAACATATGATTCTCATAAAAAATTCCTTTGATTCTTAATTCAATACAACATTGATCAAGAGGGATTTCTAAATTAGTCAATTAACCTTCCGGAGATGATAATAACGTGAAAACATTTCCATCAAGATCCTTTACTAGTGACAGTATTCCACCCCATTCCTGTTTTTCTGGTTTTGTGATATCCACGCCCTTGGATTTAAGCTCTTCATAAGTTGATTGTATGTCTGATGAAAAGAACCAAACGCCAGTGTTTCTTCCTATGGTCTTTTTAGCTAGTTCTAATTCTTCAGGAGACATCATTTGGGAATTTGGTTCCATAATGCTCAAAGTCGATTCAGAATCCTTGGGCGCGACTTCGATCCATTTTCCACCATAAAAGGGAACATTTAATCTAATATCAAAGCCGATTTTTTCTGTATAAAATTTTACTGCTTGTGCTTGGTCCGACACCATGATAACTATTCCACCAATTGTATTAATCATTTCAAATATTATCTAAAGAGAAGAATTATTATAAAGTTACTTCCAATCTTTAATCTTGCTATCCGTCCAGACTTAGTGTAAATTCACTACAAAACAAGTTACTGGAGTAAAATGGATTGGAGTTCTGTTAAACTAATCTTGAATATTAATAGACAATCATATTGTTTCATCTTGTTGTATGACCATGATTGCTTCAATTAATTATTAATTACCCTGGTAGCAGTAATATTGCTGAGAAAATATTGATGGAGAATATGTTTTTGCGAGCTGAAGAAAGTGGCAATATTCCAAAAACTGATGAGGAGATAGAAGATGATTTTGAAGAAGACCTAGAAGATGATTTTGAAGAAGACCTAGAAGATGATTTTGAAGAAAATACAGAAAGTGAATAAATGTTGCGATACATGATTTATCATAACTAATGAATCGTCAACTAATGAATTTTAGATTTTGTAGAATTCTAATAGGAGTGTAAGCATTATAAGAATATGGAATTACCTGATATCGAAACCCAAGCATTAGTAGTAGAATTGATCCTAAAAAAGAGAACTGAAGAATCACTAAAATTGCTTTCCAAGGCTTACAATGTCCAGCCACCAGAAATTGTGGTTGGTACTATAAAAGGGAAAAGAAAAACCGTATATGCTGTATATGTTCAAAAAGAAAGACGTATCTATGTCGTAAATTCGGATATCTACTATAATCCATTTATCATACTGCATGAATTTTATCATCATTTGAGGTATAGAGGAATGGAACATCGGGGTTCGGAAAAAAGTGCAAATCGTTTTGCATCAAAATTCATTGACTCATATCGTATTTTAAAGATAAAGAAAACTGTATCGTCATAAAATTAATAGAAAATGATTACTAGAAGATTAAAATTGAAAAAATGTTAAATCTGTCAGGTGCTCAAGATGTTTCTTTGAAAGGGAATCACTTATTTTCTTTAATTCATTTTTGGCCTTAGCTGAATAAGAAATATACAAATTTTCCATGCGTTCAATAAACTCAACAGATTGTTTGTTGTTTCTCACCAATATATTAAACAATCTATCCTCATTATTCCAATCCATGATATCATCATGTATCTGGTATGCTATTCCGAGTAAATGTCCAAAACTTCCCATGGCATAAATTTCTTCATCCGTGCCTCCTCCTAATAATGAGCCTATTTTCGACGCAGCTTCAAATAATGATGCAGTCTTATTCTCGACAACTTTTATGTAATCATCATCTTTTAATAATGGATCTTGGGTGAGTTTTATCTCCATCATCTCACCTTCGCTCATCTTTGTTGCTGCCTTCGATAGCTCGGCAGAAACCTTCGCATTGTTAATTTTTGTACATAAGTTCAAAATTATTCCAAGTACAAAATCCGCGGTAAGGATACTACTATTGTAACCATATTTAATATGAAATGATGGTTTACCCCTTCTATAATCTTCTTTATCTATAATGTCATCATGAATTACAGATTCCGTATGTAACAGTTCTATTGCACAGGAAGCCAAAAACATGTCTTCAGTTACGTCATTAGTAACTTGCTTATTAGCCGCAATTGTCTCGGCTGACAATATTAGAATAAGTGGTCTTATTCTTTTTCCGCCCTCAGATGCATATCTTAATGGCGTATAAAATTCTGACCAAGAGTAGAGATCTAATTCATGCCCGAGATATTCGTCAATTTTCGACAAATAAGAACTAAATTGTTCCAAAAGCGGATTAGCTTCAATATTTCTTCTATTCAAGAATGGAATCTAGCCTAAACTAGTGTTCATTTATTGATATTTAATTCTTTTACAAAAATCAATGTCGTACCGATTAGAACTAAATTATTATTTCAAGAAATCCCAATAGAATTTCATAATTGACTTGTTTTTTCTTTGTATGTCATATAGAGGAGGATTATTAACTAATGCTCCGGCCGGGATTTGAACCCGGGATCTGCGACTCGAAAGGCCACAATGCTTGACCGGACTATGCAATCGTTATTATTTTACGATTACTACACCACCGGAGCCACTAGGATGATGTATAATTCACAATAAAATAGTTTACGGACCAAGAAATTAGGTTGTATCCCTCATCTATTTCTAAAATTCATTTGATCTAGTGAGCTGATGGCTCAGAATATTTGTATAGTAAAGGAACCCATTCCCTTCTTTATACTATTTTGCTTCAATTTACCAGTTCGAGAGATTTGAACTTGATAAATCTGGCGATAATGATAAAAAGTCTATACGAAATCTGACACTCTATTAACGGCACAGCTTTTAAGATAACAAACATAAATTTGTACCATTTCGCAGAAGAAGACCATATAATATCCCCTCCTCTTATAAAAAATCAATGTATATTCTGCCTTCTGATACAATCTAGAGATTAATCAATTATAGTCAACAATAAAAACAATGATGTCTATGTTGAGAATTGAAGTGGAAAATATTGTTAAAAGAAAAAATGGTAAATTACAATTTGGGTTAACGATTCCCCAAGGATGGAGGGGAGGAGATCTTGATTTAGAGGAAGAAAACAATCCAGTCAAGCAATTCGAGTTTTCAAAATCCATAGCCATAACAGCAGATAATCTTGGTTTTGATTCAATTTATGCCTATGATCATCTCATTCCCTTCTTTAACGATGATATAGAAAAGAACATTTTTGAATGTTTTACTTTATTGTCGGCTACTGCCACAATCACTAAAAAAATAAAGGTAGGTCAGATAGTAACATGCAATTCCTATCGAAATCCTGCACTTTTGGCAAAGATGGTGTCGACTTTGGATGTAATAAGTAATGGCAGAATGGAATTAGGGATAGGTGCTGGCTGGTATGAAAAGGAGTATCTTGCATACGGTTATGATTTCCCATCTCACATTGAAAGAATCAAACAATTAGATGAATCATTAAGTATAATCAAGGAGATGTGGACAAAAAGAAGGGTTTCTCTTGAAGGCCGCTATTATAAAGTAAAAGCTGCTATATGCAATCCCAAACCAATTCAAAAACCTCATCCTACAATAATGGTTGGCGGTTCTGGAGAAAAGTATCTTCTTAAGGTTGTTGCAAAACATGCAAACAGGTATAACATTTTCTTTGCGAGTCCTCAAGAAATGAAAAAAAAGATTACCATATTAAAAGATCACTGTAAAAATATTGGAAGGGACCATAAAGAAATACAATATTCTGTGGTGTTACCATGCATAATCAGAGAATCAGAAGAGCATATCAATCAAATTCTAGCCAAGTATAAGAGAAAGGATAAAACAGTGAAGCAATACCTTGACTATCTTGTGGGCGGCATTACAATAGGAACTCCCGAAAAGATAGTTCAAGGATTAAATGAGTATATCGACTTAGGTGTAAGTCATTTTATAATATATTTCAAAGGTTTGAATAACTCGATCCTAGAATTGTTTAAATCAAATATAATCGATAAAATATAGTACTAGGTTAAAGTAACGATAACATTATGACCATCTAAAACTAACTTGATGATAATGTTTTGTGATATTACCTTTATAAGATAGTAATGAAAGAATTTTAAATAAAGGAAGTTTGGTTTCTATAAAAACTTTGAGAATCGCTTTCCCGCAATTTCAGCAACCAAACAATAATCTGTATAAATAGACTAGACTAGGCTAAGTGAAACATCTGAAAAAGGCCTTTGACTTCTACAGCCATTCAACTTTAAAACTGAGGAATTAAATTCAAACATTAAAAATACAAAAGGATTGATAATAGTAAGAAAGGGACTTTACTAGGTTTAAAGTGGTCGCTTCACCGTATATCCCTTATGAATTCAAAAATAATTAGAAAGGAGATTTTGAATTGAGTATCATACTAGTTACTCCTCTCTTAAGAACAAAAGAAATTACAAAATCAAAACATGGTGAACCAAAGACCTCGTCCATATTGCTAATATCAGTAGCAATAATGATGGCAATTATTTTGTTGATGTATGGAGGAATATCATA
>Ga0209869_1000055_pt1 | contig 15605 bp, 15 predicted proteins | sample GWRWS1_50_60_FD_187238 | JGI IMG/M metagenome (GOLD analysis project Ga0209869, IMG submission 187238) | Riverbed sediment microbial communities from areas with vegetation nearby in Columbia River, Washington, USA - GW-RW S1_50_60 (SPAdes)... | ecosystem: Environmental > Aquatic > Freshwater >...
AATTAAGGGCTCCGTTAATAGTCTTTTCGAGGACGGCCATGAACCCGGAAGAATTCAGGGCCAGCACGAGCGGCAAGGTGATTCGAACCGTTGGAGGCTACTGGGCATTTGTGCCTCATCCGTTGCCTCCACCCATCCAATACGACCCCGAAACGGTCGGGCTCCTTTCCGATGCCGACCGGGGGCTTGGAGGTCTCGCTGGAGTTGGGCAGTTACTCCCCAACCCCCGCCTGCTCATTGCGCCTTACGTCCGGCGCGAGGCTGTGCTGAGTTCCCGAATTGAAGGCACGCAGGCCTCACTCTCAGACCTCCTGCGTTTTGAGGCGGCCGAGGAGGAGTCCCCGCATACCTCAGACATCCAAGAGGTTCGAAACTATGTTCGAGCCATGGAATATGGCCTAGAGCGATTAGAAAGCCTGCCCTTGAGTCTTCGGCTCGTTCGTGAGATTCACGCGCAACTGATGGAAGGTGTCCGGGGTGAACAGAAGAGGCCTGGAGAGTTTCGGGAGATTCAAAACTGGATCGGTCCCCCGGGTTGCAGCCTAACTGAGGCGACCTTTGTCCCACCCCCCGTGCCCGAGATGAAAGAGGCACTAGGCGAATGGGAGAAGTTCCTACACAACGAAAAGGACATACCTCCCTTGATTCAGTGCGCTCTCATGCATTACCAGTTCGAGGCGATTCACCCGTTCGTCGACGGGAACGGACGTGTCGGGCGCCTCCTGATTACTTTTTTCCTCTGCGAACGCAGGCACCTGCCCCAGCCCCTGCTTTATCTCAGCGCTTTCTTTGAGCGACACCGGGCTGAATACTATGGACGGCTTCTTGAGGTGAGCAGGTCAGGAGACTGGATGGGGTGGGTCAAGTTCTTCCTGCGAGGAATTGCAACACAGGCCTCCGCCGCCATAGAGGATTCTCAACGCATCCTCGCCTTACAACAACGCTACCGAGAAATGTTCCAGAAGCGTACGGCAAGTGCCACAGCTTTGGCCATCATAGACGAGCTTTTTCTAAATCCATACGTGACCACAACTCGCCTCGTCAAGCGCCTGGGTGTTTCTTTTCCCACTGTTCAAACGACTATTGACTGGTTGGTTAAAGTTGGCATCCTCCGAGAGATCACGGGGCGACAGCGGAACCGAATCTACTGCGCCGAGGAACTCCTGCGTGCTATCGAGGGAAAACCGGCACCGTCAAGAAGGACCCGACGGAGAGATGATCAGCCATAGCTCGCTTCCGTCCTTGTCCTGCGGCCTTTCCGCGTGACAATGGTATAGTATTCCCTTTATGATCCGCCCTGAACGACGACGAAATCGATCCGGAGAATCCAATGGGGGACAAGCGATATCCGCGGGCGATCAAAGAGTGGCCGGAAGGGGAGCGGCCCCGCGAACGCCTCTTGAAGCATGGCCCGCAGCAGCTGACGACGGCCGAACTCCTCGGCATCCTGTGTCGCACCGGCGTCAGAGGCCAAAGCGCCGTCGATCTCGGACGGGAGCTCTTGCACACCTTTGGGGGCTTGCGGGGCCTCTCCGCCGCCGATGCACACGACCTGCGCGCCATCAAGGGGCTGGGGAGTGCCAAGATCGCAGAGCTGCAGGCGGCCCTCGAACTCGGCCGCCGCTCCCTCAGCGAGGCCAAGCAGATCAAGGGAAAGGTGGAGTCCTCAGAGGATGTCTATGCCTTTCTCTTGCCCCAGATGCGCGATCTCAAGCGGGAGGTCTTTCGGGTGCTGCTGCTCAACGGCCAGAACGAGATCGTCGACGTTCGCACGGCGAGTGAAGGCTCGCTCACGGAAAGTCCGGTCTATCCTCGCGAGATCATGCAGATGGCCAATCGCCACCATGCCGCGGCCCTCATCGTTGCCCACAACCACCCGTCGGGCAATCCCAAACCGAGTGCCACCGACAAGGCGATCACCGAAGAGCTGGTCTTCGCCGGGAAGATCATGCGGGTCAAGGTCCTGGACCATGTTATCATCGGGGACGATCGCTACTTCAGCTTTGCGGATGCCGGGCTGATCGCCGAGTACGAGCGCGCGTATGACCGCCGCCGAGGAGTCCGCCATGACTGAGCGAACCGATAAGCGTCGCTCACCGCGTGCTGCCTGCGACCTCGCGGTAGAGTACGAGGTCAGGGGTGCCCGCACCCAGCAGGGGCGGATCACGAACATCGGGACTCACGGAACGCTCCTCACGACGCAGGAGACAACTCCCCCCGTCGGAGCTGACGTCCTCCTCCGCTTCCACCTCCCCCTCAGCCACCGTCCCGTCCAGACTCTGGCTAAAGTGAGGTGGGTCACCCCAGGGACTGCAGGGGTGGAGTTCCTCCATCTGGGCCTTCAGGAAAAGGACGAGATCTGGAGGTACTACGCGAGAGAGTCGTCACTGCAGCGGACCCACGACGCCTGGCGACAGGTCATAAAACGATCGGAACCACCCGCGAGCGAGCCTGAAGAGATCCGGTGATCCGTCCGGGGACGAGGCCGGCCGTCAGCCGCCTTCTCCCTCTCCGCCCCCGGGGGCCCCATAGGAGCGAATCAGCGCCCCCAGAGCTTGCTCCGCTGCCGGGGTGAGATCGAGAAATTCCACCCCGGTCTGATAGTACAGAGCCCCTTCCGGTTCGCGTCGACTTACCCGGCTGTGGATCACGCGACACCGGATGGTCATGGGCTCCGCGGCGGAGGTGGGCAGATCAAGGAAGCAGATGGCATCGACCCGGAGCATGCCCTGGTGCTCGACCAGGGCTCCTGTCACGCTGAGATCGAGCACCTCCGCCTCCTGGGGGGTCGTGATAGCCCCTGAGATGCCACGAATGCGAAAGCGGGCAACCCGCCGCCTTTGAGGCTCGTTGCTCATCATTCCCCTCCAAGCGTTTTCTGGTTAGTTCAGCGTGCTGTTCCCTCGGCCGTCCAGGGTTACTGCTCAGAAGGCGTGCGACCACGATCTGCGAGCGGCAGTCTATCGCCTCATGCAAATTTGCTGCCAGCCGCGGAATCCCTCGAATCACTGGGGGTTCAACGGAAGGGCCGGGTCAATAGTCGGTCGTCTTTTCCTGTAACGTCCAAGAACCGCCACCTGTCGCGTGACCGCTTTCAATAGAGTGGCAATCGCCCACCCTCTACCGGCGATCACCCGACAGGTAAGCGCTCCACGAGATGCGGTATCTTCATGCCGACGCTGTCCCAACGATTGGGTGAACCCCTGGCGGTTGGACATCAACGGACGGAGGAGTCGGGCTCGAGAAGTTCCGTTCGGGCTGGTTCGATGGGGTGGTGACGGAGGATTCTAGATGGCGTGGCGGGGAATGCTGACCGGCCGGCCTTCGGGCAGCGTGCGCGCCTTGTCAAAGCGGTCGCACGGTAGCGTGTGGAACAATAGCCCGGGCAACGCGTCGGGGTCGGGGTAGAGGACCTGCCAGTACCCGCCGGCGATCTCGCCCTGGAGCTGGCCGGGCGCCCACCCCGAGACTCCGAGACACGCCACCACCTGCTCGAGGCGTGCCGTCCCGGCCGCGAGGTCCCGCAGCAGGTCAGGGGTCCGGGTTACGCCCACCTTGCCCAGGCTCCAGGAGGGAGCCCATCTCCCCGGGGGGGTGTGGATAAAGGAGATCTGGGTGTCCCGGCCGACCGGACCCCCGTACAGCACCTCGGACTCGGCGTACCGCTCGAACGTGCCGCGGTCGCGGAAGGGGAGATTCATTTGGGCCATGAGGCGGCCCAGACTCTGATGGTCCGGCTTGTTGACAATCAGGCCCGCGGACCCCTGCTGCCCATGGTCGAACAGGAGCACGACCGAGTCCCTGAACGGCGGGGTCCGGATCTTGGCGATGAGCAGCGCCCCCGGGACCGCCGGTTTTTCCCCTCCGGGTGCGCGAGACGGGGCGAGGAGGACGGAAAGGCTTCCAAGCCCCACGATGGACAGAAACGTCCTGCGGTCCAAATGCCGTCGCATGCGGTCGCCTCCTGTGCTACACGGAACAGGTCGAGGTGCTCAGGTGAGATCGGGCCCGAGAACCAGAAAGGCGAATCGAGTCAGCGCCGTTGTCGAAGCTCTGCAATTCGCCTCCGGATGGCCGACTCCTCTGGCGACGCTGGCTCGAGCTGAAGGAGCCGCTCGTACGCGACGATCGCTTCCGCGAACCTGCCCTCCCTGTCGGAAAGGAGGGCGAGCGCCCGGTAGAGCGCAGGGTCTGCCGGACTGAGACGGATCGCGGCCTCGTATTCGCGAATCGCGTCCTCGATTCTGCCGAGCCCCTCATAAAACTGGGCCCGCTCACTGTGTATCGCGGGAGAGGACCCCGCCACCGATGGAACGACGGTCGGCCTACCCGTGAGGGCCACGAGCGCGACCCCAAGGACGAGCACACAGACCCCAATCAGAAAGAGACTGATCCGCCAATCGAGCCAGAATTGCGAGAGAGGGATCCGGCGGCCGCGCGGCACCGGTGATTTGGGGGTGTTCGCCATGGTCAGGCCTCTTCCCATCGATGCGTGACTTTCCCATGCTAGAGAAGCGAACAGGCCTTGTCAATGACGTCAACCCGGAGAGTCGCCCGCAGTCGGCATGCGACGCTCATCTTACACGGGGCGCCCGGCCAGATTCGGGTTGCAAAACGGCGGGGAACGCGTTAGCCTCGGGCGATGGCGCCGCCCGCGCTCATCGGGAGACGCGATGATTCAGATGTTCCATGTCTCCAAGATCTACCCCAAGGAGGTCGTGGCCGTCTCGGACATCACGCTCCACATCCAGCGGGGGGAATTCGTCTTTCTCTCCGGCCCGAGCGGCGCCGGAAAGACCACCCTGCTCCGCCTCATCTTCCGGGATGAGTTGCCGACCTCGGGCCAGATTCTCGTCAACGGCCGCAATGTCGTCCGGCTGCGGGAGAGCAAGCTGCCCGCGCTCCGCCGCAGCATCGGCGTCATCTTCCAGGATTTCAAACTCCTCATGGACCGGACCGTGTACGACAATCTTCACCTCGTCGCCCGGGTGTTGGGCGTCCCCGAGGCCGTCAGCCGGCGCAAGATCGGCCGCCTGTTGAAAGAGGTTGGCCTCCTGCAGAAGGCCGACGAGATCCCCTACAAGCTCTCAGGTGGGGAACAACAGCGGGTCGCCATCGCGAGGGCCCTGATGAGCGACCCCGCCATCCTGCTGGCGGACGAGCCGACCGGCAACCTCGACCCGGACCTGGCCCTGGACGTCATGCGCCTCTTGGTCGAGGTGAACATCCGAGGGACCACGGTCGTGGTGGCGACCCACAACCGCAGACTCGTCTCCGAGATGGGCCAGCGCGCCCTCATCCTCAAGCAGGGCCGCTTGATGGAGGAGACTCACTGATGCCGTTCCAACTATTCGCGCCGACCCGGAGAACCTGATGCACTTCACCTACGTGCTGCTGAGCCAACGCAAACACCTCGCTTCCTTCTTCTCAGGCATTCGGGAGAAGAAGTTGGAACGGCACTGACCGATGTTCTGGGAGCGGTTGCGGCATCTCCTGGATGAGACCCTCCTGAACTTCCGGCGGGGGGGCTGGGGCGTGGTCGCCTCCATCGGGGCCATCACCGTGGCCTTCCTGGTGACCGGAACCTTCCTCCTGCTCACCCTGAACTTGGGCACCGTGGTGGCGCAGTGGGCGGAGGACTTCCAGGTCATCGTCTTTCTCAGCGACGCGATCACCCCCGAACAGGTGACGCTCCTCCGAAAACGCCTCGAGGGCGAGCTGGCGGTCCGGGAGGTGACGTACGTCTCACGGGAGGAGGCCCTGGCCGACTTTCGCAGACAGATCCGGGGCCAGGAAAGCCTGTTGGAGGGGCTGAAGACCAATCCGCTGCCGGCCTCTTTTCAGCTCCGGATTCAGAAACAGCACCAGACGGCCACCGCCTTGGGCCAACTCGCCGTCTCGCTCAGGCGGATGGAAGGCGTCGAAGACGTCCTGTACGGTCAGGAGTGGGTGGACCGCCTGATCAGCCTTGTCCAGGTGATGAAGATCCTCGGGGTCGTGATCGGTGCCGTGTTGGGCATCGCTTCGCTCTTTATCGTGGCCAACACCATTCGGTTAGCCGTCTATGCGCGGGCGCAAGAGATCGAGATCATGCGCCTGGTCGGGGCGAGTCGGAGCTACATCCAGATCCCCCTCATCCTCGATGGGACACTCCAAGGCGGGCTGGGGGCCGCGCTCGCCCTGGGAATGCTCTACGTCTTGTTCAGGGCCACCCTGTTGCAATTGGGGGCGTCGGCGCCGCTCATCTTCTCGGGAGCGGAACTGGGCCGGTTCCTCGATGTTGAGTATCGGATGGGCATGGTCGGCATCGGGGCACTCCTGGGCGCCGTGGGGAGTCTCGTGGCGGTTCGGCGGTTTCTCAGGGCGTAAGAAGGGGGAGATGAGACACAGCCGTGTTGCCGTGCCGATCGCGCTCGCGATCCTGCTCCTCACCGGGGGCCTCCAGGCCGATGAGCAAGGAACGTTACGCGAGAAGAAACAGCGCCTGGAGAGGCTGAAGAAGGAGATCGCGGAGGAGCGGAAGAAGGCTCATGAGACCGCCGCCAAGGAGGCGGCCGTCGAGGCCACCCTGAAAAGAATCCAAGAGCAACTGGACAAGAAGACGCAGGAGCTGACCACGCTGGAAACGAACCTGCGGGCCGAGGAGCGGGGGCTGCGCGAGCTCAGGCAAGAGACCACGCGCACCGAACGCCAGCTGGACGAGATTACGGAGCGGTGGGCCGGCCGGCTGCGGGCCTTGTACAAGCAGGGGCAGTACGGTGTCTTCCGCCTCCTCTTCTCTGCCGAGAGCGTCACCGACATGGTGCGCCGGATGAAGTATCTCAAGATCATCACGGCCCAGGATCGGACCCTGAGCGACCGCTACGCCGTGACGGTCACGGACCTTGGCAAGAAGCAGACGACCCTCGAGTCCCGCAAGGCTGCCCTGGAAAAGAGTCGGAGCCGCATCCGGGCGACCGAGGCGGCGATCGCCGATGAGAAGTGGCGGCAGCGGATCCTGCTGGCTCGACTCCGGGAGGAGAAGGAAGGCTACCTCACCTCGGTCCGGGAGCTCGAGACCGTTTCGGCCCGCCTGCAGGAACTGATCAACCAGCTGAGCAAGCGGGCGAAGGCGGCCCCGAAGCCGTCACCCTCTCTGCCGAGTGGCGCCTTCGCCGCCGTCAAGGGCAAGCTCCCCTGGCCCACCACCGGAGACGTGGCCTCCCGCTTTGGCCGGAACCAGCACCCCAAGTTCAATACGGCAACCTTCAACAAGGGGGTCGGCATTCGTGCCCCCCTGGGCCAGCAGATCCAGGCGGTCCATGACGGCATGGTCCTCTATGCCGACTGGTTCCGCGGCTACGGCAAGCTGATCATCGTGGATCACGGCGAGGAATTCTACTCCCTCTATGCCCACGCGTCGGACCTGCTGGTCCAGGTGGGGGATGCGGTGCGGGTCGGTCAGGCGATCGGACGGGTTGGAGAGACCGGCTCCCTGGAGGGTCCCCAGCTCTATTTTGAGGTCCGCTACCGGGGCGAGCCGCAGGACCCCCTCGCCTGGCTTTCCCCCCGCCCCTGAAATTTTCCTCTGAGGGGCCATACTCCTGTGGTATAATGCTATACTGTTTTTTGTCTCTCCGAGGGCTCATCCCAGGTACAGAGCGACGCGCGGGCAGAGGAGGTCCCAACAATGGTGGTCTCCGGGAAGTTGACAGGGCGGATCAGGGTCTTGCTGGTGATGGCATTATTGACGGTGGTGATCGTGACCAGCGGTGTTCACCACCGGGTCGTGGCGACGGATGACGCCTACGACACACTCAAGGTCTTCTCCGAGGTCCTCACGCTGGTGCGGCATAACTACGTCGAATCGACCAACTCCAGGGAGCTGATCTTCGGGGCGATCCGGGGCATGCTGGAGGGGTTAGACCCCCACAGCTCTTTTATGCCGCCCGAGCTGTACAAGGAGATGCAGGTCGAGACCCAGGGGAGCTTCGGCGGGCTCGGGATTGAGATTACGGTCCGGGAGCGGTATCTCACCGTGGTCGCCCCCATCGAGGGGACCCCGGCGGACCGGGCCGGGATCGTCGCCGGCGATCGCATCATCCGCATCGACGGCGCCCCAACCAAGGACATGACGCTCGTCGATGCGGTGCGCAAGCTCCGGGGACCCAAGGGAACCCCGGTGACCATCACGATTCTCCGCGAGGACCAGGACCCCTTTGACGTCACCGTCACCCGCGACATCATCGAAGTGCACAGCGTGCGCACGTCGGACCTCGGGGATGGGATCGGGTACGTCCGACTGATCTCATTCCAGGAACGGACCAGCCGGGATCTGCAGGAGGAGCTCAAGGCCCTCAGGGAGAAGGGGATGCGCGGCCTCGTCCTCGATCTGCGGAACAACCCCGGAGGGCTCCTGACGCAGGCGGTGCAGATCGCGGATCTCTTCCTGGAGAAGGGGAAACTCATCGTCTATACGGAGGGGCGGGCGAAGAGTCAGAATCTGAGCTTTGTGGACCAACATGACAATCCCCAGGACTTCCCCATGGTGGTGTTGGTGAACAAAGGCTCCGCCAGTGCCTCCGAGATCGTCGCGGGAGCGCTCCAGGACCACCAGCGAGCGGTCGTGGTGGGGACCCAGACCTTTGGCAAGGGGACGGTACAGACCGTGATTCCGCTCAACGATGGCTCCGGGCTCAGGCTCACCACCGCCAAATACTTCACCCCCAATAAGCGCGCCATCGACGGCGCCGGCCTCACACCGGACATCGTCGTCGAGCCTCCCAAACCACCGACGACCACCAAGAATCAGGGCTCGACAAAGGACCGGCGGCAGGAGACCATCGGCGAACAGGAGGGGGATCCGTCCCGGCCGTTAGGCCGGAGCGCCCCCGACCCTAAGAACGACCCGCAACTCGGCCGCGCCGTGGAGGTCCTCAAGGCGATCCTGATTTACGAACGGACCCCGGGAGGAAAGGTGGCGTCCGGCTAACCCCTGCTGGAATGCGGGAACGCTATGGGGCTAGTATGCCCAGAAACCAGGATGGTAGTATCCTGCTCAGCGCGTCCTAGCCTGCTAGCATCCTAGCATTCGAGCCTCCTAGCATCGTCTATGGGTGAGCTGGTTCTGGGCATCGAGACTTCGTGTGATGAAACCGCGGCGGCGGTGCTGGAAGGCGGGCACAAGATTCGTTCCAGCATCGTGGCATCCCAGGTAAAGGTGCATGCCCCCTACGGCGGGATCGTGCCAGAGCTGGCCTCCCGCCGCCATCTGGAGACGATCGGCCCGGTCATCCGACTGGCGGTTCACGAGGCTGGCATAGAGTTCGGTGATCTCACCGGGCTCGCCGTCACGGTCGGCCCCGGCCTAGTCGGTTCTCTCCTCGTGGGGGTCTCCGCGGCCAAGGGGTTGGCCTACAGCCTCGGAAAGCCTCTGGTGGCGGTCAACCACATTGAAGGGCATCTGTACGCTGGTATCCTCGACCACCCGCACCTCGAGCCTCCCTACGTGGCCCTGGTGGCGTCGGGGGGCCACACGCACCTCTACCACGCGGAAAGCCCCGGGATCCACCGCCTGCTGGGCTGTACCCGAGATGACGCGGCCGGAGAGGCCTTTGACAAGGTCGCGAAGATTCTCGGTCTCCCCTACCCCGGAGGCCCCCACATCGAGCAGGCGGCGCTGAGCGGAGATCCCAGAGCGGTCCCCCTTCCGCGGCCGATCCTCGGCCATGGATCGTTAGACTTCAGCTTCAGCGGCCTCAAGACCGCGGTGATTCACTGTCTCGCCTCCTCCCCCCTGAGCCCCCAGCTGGTGGCGGACATTGCGGCCAGCTTCCAGCAGGCGGTCGTGGACGTCCTCACGCGTAACGCCATCAAGGCCGCGAAGCGCGTCAGGGCATCCCGGATCCTCTTGACCGGCGGGGTGGCATGTAACCAAACGCTCAGACAACACCTGGCGAGGAGAGCGAACAGCGAAGGTCTGGAAGTGTACTGGCCCCGGCCCGAGCTCTGCACCGACAACGCTGCCATGATCGCCGCCGCCGGGTCTTACCGCCTTCGCCGAGGCGAGGTGGCACCGCTTGACCTCAATGCTACTGCCGACCTTCCCCTCGCCTAACCCATCGTTCATGGTGCATAGTTCAGGGTTCAGAGTAGACCGTTCAGAAGGGTTCAGTATTTACGGACCGATGGTTCCTGTTCCATGAACCATGAACCCTGAACGCTGAACGGAATTAGGGGTCGAGGCGGACCTGGATATAGGCTTTTTGTTTGAGCTCAGCCAGATATGCATTCATGCGTTGCGTGAACTTCTCGAGGAACACGCGCTGGCGAATCTGCTCGCGGGCTTCGGCAGTCGCGGTATCGCCCGCCATCCGCTCCTCGACCTTGATGATATGGAAGCCACCCGCGGTCCGGATAATGTCGCTGATGCTCCCTGGCTTGAGCGAAAAAGCGACCGTCTCTAGGGCGGGTTCCATGTCTCCTTGTCGGATGACCCCCACGTCACCACCCTGCAGGGCCGCCGCGCCGTCGGAATACTCCGCGGCGACTCTCCCAAAGTCGTCCCCACCCCTGAGCCGTTTCGACGCCTCCGCGGCCCGGGTCCGGGCGCGCGCCACGTCCTCGGGGGAGGGCTCCCCGGGGATCCCGATGAAGATATGTCGGATCCGCACGGACGGGGGGTGCTGAGACTCACCGGCCCGCGTCTGGGAATACCGTGCTACCTCCTCGTCGGACACGACAATGCTGGTGCGCACCTTCCGGGTGATCAGACGATCCACCGTGAGCTGTTCCCACACCTTGGTCCTGAACTCCTCCAGAGTGAGATTCTCCCGCGCGAGGGCCTCGCTGAACTGGGCATCGGTGGTAAGTCCATGCTCCTTCTTGATCTGTTCTATGGTCGCCGTCACCTCGGACTGCTCCACGACGACTTTTTCCTTCTTCGCCTCCTGGAGTTGCAACCGGCGAAGGATCAGGGCATCGAGGATCTGCCGCTGGGTAACCTGCATCCGGCTCGCGAGGGTGTCCTCACCCAGCTCCTCGCGGATCCGTTGAATGAGGGGCTTCCCCTCCTTCTGGATCTCGCTCAGGGTAATCACCTCGTCGTTCACCACGGCCACCACCTTATCGACGAGGACCGCCTGCCCCGCCGCCGCCGCCTGTCCCCCGAGGAGGAGCGCAGGGAACAGTATCGCTCGGTATCGGCGCATCACGACCCTCCCGCAGTCCGTCCGCACGGCTCTCGCATCTGGTCCATCAGTGCCTGGAGCCTGACAAGACGCTCGAGCGCCGGCGCCCCCTCACACGAAAGCTCCAAAGTATCCTCCGGCACATACCGGAGCACGCCCCCCATCGCCCGGAGCAGGGCGACGACCCGCTCCGGGGGGACGGGGGGTGCCCCACCGAAGGCGATCCGCACGACCTCGCGACGGGCGTCGATCTCCCTGATGCGCAGCGACCGGGCCGCCGCCTTCAGCCTGACGACAGCCAACAGATGCTCCACCGGCGGAGGCAGCGGGCCAAACCGGTCCTGGAGCTCCCCCGCGAACTCCTCGCGCTCGGCGGAGGAGGTGACGACCGAGAGGCGCCGGTACAGGGATAGCCGGACCGCGGCATCCGACACGTACGTGTCGGGAATGGATGCCGCGATGGGGAGCCGCAGGACCGGATCCACGACTTCTTCCTGCTCCGCCCCTTTGAGTTCCCGCACCGTCTCCTGGATCAGCTGACAGTAGAGGTCAAACCCCACCGCATTGATGTGCCCGTGCTGCTCGGGCCCGAGGAGATTGCCGGTCCCCCGGATCTCCAGGTCCCTCGCGGCAATCTTGAAGCCGGATCCGAGTTCCGTCAGCTCGGCGACGACCTGCAGCCGCTTCCGAGCGCTCTCATTCAGGGCCTCCTCTCGCGGGATGAGGAGGTAGGCATGCGCGCGGAACCGGTCCCGACCGACCCGGCCCCTGAGTTGATAGAGCTGGGCCAGGCCAAAGCGATCCGCCCGATTGATGATGATGGTATTGGCCGTCGGGATGTCGAGGCCCGACTCGATGATGGCCGTCGAGCAGAGGAGTTGGTACCGCCTGGCGTAAAAGTCGCACATGACCCGCTCCAGCGCCTCCTCGGTCATCTGGCCATGGGCCACGGCGATCTTCACGTGGGGGAGGAGGCGCTTCAGGAATCGCGCCACCGCATGGATGCTCTCCACCCGGTTGTGGACGAAGAAGACCTGCCCGCCGCGGCCGATCTCTTCCTCGACGGCCCGCCGGATCACCTCGGCGTCGAAGCGCGTGACGGTGGTGCGAATGCTCAGCCGATCCTCGGGCGGGGTCTCGATGGTCGACATATCCCGGACCCCCAGCATCGCCATGTGGAGGGTCCGGGGAATCGGGGTGGCGGTGAGGGTGAGCACGTCGACTTCGGTGCGGAACTGTTTCAGCCGCTCCTTGGCGCCCACCCCAAAGCGCTGCTCCTCGTCCACGACGAGGAGCCCCAGGTCGCGGAACCGGACGTCCGTCTGCAAGAGCCGGTGGGTGCCGATGACCACATCGACGGTCCCGTCCCGCAGCCCGCGCAGGACCTTCTGCTGTTCCCCCCGCGTGCGGAACCGGGAGAGCATCTCCACCACGATCGGAAAGGGAGCAAAGCGATCCGAGAACGACTGAAAGTGCTGCAGCGCTAACACGGTCGTGGGAACGAGGACGGCGACCTGCGTGCCGTCCATCACCGCCTTGAACGCGGCCCGCATGGCCACCTCGGTCTTTCCGTAGCCGACATCGCCGCAGATGAGGCGGTCCATGGGCTGTGGCCGCTCCATATCGGCTTTGACGGCCTGGATGGCCGTGACTTGATCCGGTGTCTCGTCGAAGGGAAAGGCCGCTTCGAACTCCCGCTGCCAGGGGGTATCGGCAGCAAAGGCATGACCTGCGGCTACCTGCCGGGCGGCGTAGAGCCGGAGCAGCTCCCCCGCCATCTCGCGAACGGAGGCCCGCACCCGCTCCTTCGCCCGCGCCCACGACGTCGATCCCAAACGATCGAGGGGGGGGGCGCCTGCGGCGCCGTCGGCGCCGGCGTAGCGCTGAACGAGGCGTAGCTTGTCCACCGGCACGTACAGCTTATCGCCGCCCGCATATTCCAGGAGAAGGTAATCCCCCTCCACCTCGCCCGTGGTCAGCCGCCGCAGGCCATGAAACCGGCCAAGGCCGTGATCCATGTGCACCACCACCTCACCTGGCTTCACATCCTCGAATCCCGCGAAGGGTCGGGCCTCGCGGATCTTCGTCCGGCGGACCGCAACCGCCCGGCGCGGGCCGAAGATCTCGGCCTCCGTGAGATACGCCTGTCTGAGCGGCGCAAAGTGAAAGCCAGCGCTGAGTCCGCCTTCCCGGATCTGGATCCGTCCGGCGACGGGGGGCCCCTCGCTGAGGCTCGCCCCGAGGTCGTGTTCGCGGAGGACCTCTGAGAGTCGCTCGGCCTGGGCCCGTCCCTTGGCCACGAGGGTGATGGCGCGTCCCTCCCGACGCCAGAGGCCGAGATCGCGCACCAGGGGGCCGAACCGGCCCTGGTAGGATGGGATCTGCGCGGTCTCAAAGACGAGCGGCGCACCCTCGTGCCCCGGGGCCGGCCCAAACGGATGCAGATTGATCCGGGGCCGGGACCCTAGCGCCGCGTGAATCTCGGTCCACTGCACGTGGGTCGCCGTGAGCGATGGAAGCTCTTCCGACTGATGTCGCGCGTACTCTTCTGTGAGCAACCTGCCCATCGTCCCACCCGCAGCCGTGAGCTGATCCGGATCGTCCCAGGCGAGAATCGTCCCGTGGGGAAAATACTCCCACAAGGGGACCGTTTGTCGATAGAAGTAGGGGAGATACCGCTCGAGCCCCGGCCCGAGTCGTCCCGCCTCGACCGCCTCCCGCAGGAGCGGAGTGTCCTTCTCCATCGTTCGCTCCCGGGCGAGCCCTCGAGCCTCCTGGCTCAAGAGAATCTCCGAAAGAGGAAGGACGGTCACACCGTCAGGTCGTCGGGGGTCCGACCCCTCGACGCGCTCGGGGCCAGACAGCGAGCGTTGCGTCGCGACATCAAAGGCCCGGATCGACTCGATCTCATCCCCAAAGAACTCAATGCGGACCGGATGCGAGAGATGGGGAAGGCCGATATCCAGGATCCCTCCCCGGCGGCTGTACTCGCCCGCCTCCTCAACCTGGGGGACCGACCGATAGCCGCCGATCTCGAGCACCTCGACCACCTGCTCGGGAGGGACGATCCGGTGGGGATAGAGGTGCAGGGTGGCTCCATCGAGCGCGTCGGGGGGAAGGAGGCGACGACAGAGGGCATGGAGGGGTAGGACGAGCGCCTTCAGCGCCTCGTCCCGCAGTTCGCGGAGACGCTGCATCCGCTCTGCGCGGACTTCGAGGGGGGGCGAGACCGGTTGAAATGGGGGAACTTCGGGCTCCGGAAAGAGCTGCACGCGGTCTCGATCGAGGAAGAAGCGAAGATCCGCCGTGAGCTCCTCGGCCTCCCTGAGCGTCGTGGTCACCACCACCAGTGGGCGCCTCAGTGCCCGGGCCACCTCCGCCACCACCAGCGCGCGGGCACCCCCCCAGAGGCCGCACAGGCTGAGCGCGCCACCGTCTCCGATCAGATCCGGCAGCCCCTCCTGAAGCCCGGGCACCTGGACATCGGCAAGTCGTCCCGTGATCATCCCTGGCCTTCCCGGATACGGCGGAGGAGCCGGCTGCTCGATGCCCCCTCCACAAGGGGGAGGGTACAGACTCGCCCCCCCCGACCCTCGACAATCTGTCGGCCGACCACCTGATCCACCGGCCAATCCCCCCCCTTCACCAGGAGGTCCGGCTCGAGCGCCCGAATCAGCTTCTCCGGGTCGAGCTCTTCGAAGATCAAGACATAATCGACCGCGGCCAGGGCGGCGATCACCTCGGATCGCTCGGCGTGAGACATCACGGGTCGATCCGGCCCTTTCAGCGCGCGGACCGAGGCATCACTGTTGATGGCCACGACGAGCACATCCCCCAAGCCCTTGGCCTGATCCAGATACCGGACGTGACCGTGGTGCAGCAGGTCAAAGCACCCGTTGGTGAAGACCACCCGCTTCCCCTGCCGCCGGAGGTCGCGCACGATGGGCACAAGCTCCTCGAGCCCCTTGAGTTTTCCCGCATACCCTGTCGGCATTTCGCCCTCGGTCACCGCACGCTCCCTTGCTCTTCCGACCCCTCGATCACGGCGGCAGTCAGGAGGGGAAGGAGAATCCGGTTTGGCCGGGATTATACCGCACCTCTACCCACACTCCCCTCTACAAAGAGGGTCCCTCCAGATCCCCGGCGGCCCAGGGGACTCCAGGGATCCAACACACCCCGAAAGTAGCACTCACATCGCCTGTGGCAAGCCTACCAGAGTGCGGGAGGGATGAAGGGGGAATCCTGCGGACCGCCAACACCACCTGTCTTTGTACCAAAAAACCCCGGGCGGGTCAATCTCGACGACCGAATCACTTCGAAGCGCTGGACTTGCGGTTAGGGACCAGCTCCCCCGGCAGTTCTAACAGGCGACGGAAGATGCCGAGTATCCCCCGTCCGAGGGACTCCTCGGGCACGGGAGCAACCTCAGGCTCATCC
>Ga0209869_1000057_pt1 | contig 15371 bp, 15 predicted proteins | sample GWRWS1_50_60_FD_187238 | JGI IMG/M metagenome (GOLD analysis project Ga0209869, IMG submission 187238) | Riverbed sediment microbial communities from areas with vegetation nearby in Columbia River, Washington, USA - GW-RW S1_50_60 (SPAdes)... | ecosystem: Environmental > Aquatic > Freshwater >...
CTTCTATTGAAGCTGGCGTTCAAGTCGTGACGGTCCGGGCGAGCCGACCTTGCTTGGAACGCTCTTCAGCGCCCCTCGCTCCTGCTTTTGAAGAAGAGGGCGGAAAGGGGTGGGAGCGTCAGGGCGAGGGAATGTGGGCGGCCGTGCAAGGGCATGGGAGCTGCTTCCACCCCGCCCAGGTTCCCCAGGCCACTGCCGCCGTATTGCGCTGCGTCGCTGTTGAGCAGCTCTCTCCAAAATCCGCCACGCGGGGCGCCGACGAGGTAGTTGGAACGGGGCACCGGGGTGAAGTTGCAGACGGCGAGCACGAGATCGCCCGTTGACTTGCCTTTGCGGATGAGGCTGATGATGCCGCTCTCCGCGTCGAGGCAGTCGATCCATTCGAAGCCGGCCGGGTCGCAGTCGAGTTGATGCAAGGCCGGTTCGCTCCGGTAGAGTTGGTTCAGGTCTGCGACCCATCTCTGCAGGCCGGCGTGCGGGACGTACTGCAGCAGGTGCCATTCCAAACTCTCGTCGTGCTTCCACTCCTGCCACTGGCCGAACTCGCCGCCCATGAAGAGCAGCTTCTTCGCCGGCTGGGCATACATGTAGCCGAACAGGAGTCGGAGGTTGGCGAACTTCTGCCAGTCGTCTCCCGGCATCTTCCCCAAGAGCGACCCCTTGCCATGGACGACTTCGTCATGGGACAGCGGCAGGACAAAGCTCTCGTGAAAGGCGTAGAGCATGCGGAAGGTCAGGTCGTTGTGATGGTATTTTCTGTGAATCGGCTCCTTAGACATATACTCCAGCGTGTCGTGCATCCAGCCCATGTCCCACTTGAGCCCGAAGCCCAAGCCCCCCACATAGGTGGGCCGGGAGACCATCGGCCAGGCGGTGGATTCTTCCGCGATGGTCTGAACATCGGGATGGTTGGCATAAATTTGCTCGTTGAAGTGGCGGAGAAAGCCGATGGCTTCCAGGTTCTCTCTCCCACCGTATTGGTTGGGAATCCATTCCCCTTCTTTCCGGGAGTAGTCCAGATACAACATGGAGGCGACGGCATCCACGCGCAGGCCATCGATGTGGTACTTGTCCAGCCAGAAGAGGGCACTGCTGAGCAGGAAGCTCCTGACTTCGTTCCGCCCGTAGTTGAAGATGAAGCTGCTCCAGTCCGGGTGGAATCCCTTTTGAGGATCGGCATGTTCGTAGAGGTGCGTCCCATCGAAGAAGCCGGGTCCGTGCTCATCGGTCGGGAAGTGGGAGGGGACCCAATCCAGGATCACGCCGATGCCATGTTGGTGCAGGCAGTCAATCAGGTACATGAAGTCCTGCGGAGTCCCATACCGGCTGGTCGGCGCAAAGTAACCTGTGGTCTGGTAACCCCAGGAGCCATAGAAGGGGTGCTCCATAATGGGTAAGATTTCGACATGGGTGAACCCCATCTGCGTGACGTACTCGGCCAATTGAGGAGCCAGTTCTCGATACGTCAGGGAGCGAGAATCTTGTTCAGGTACACGTCTCCAGGAGCCCAGATGGACCTCGTAGATGGCGATGGGAGCATTGAGGCTGTTACGGCTGTGTCTCGTTCCCATCCAGCCCCGGTCTTTCCATTCGTACTCGAGGTCCCAGACGATGGAGGCAGTCTTGGGCGGCGTTTCGTAGTAGAACGCCACTGGATCTGCCTTGTCGACCTGGTAGCCGTGGTATCGAGACGCAATGCGGTACTTGTAGATGGCTCCTTTCTTGAGACCGGGAACGAAGGCTTCCCAGATTCCTGAGTGGCCTCGCGGACGCAAGGAGTGGCCGGTTTTATTCCATCCATTGAAATCCCCCATCACGCAGATCTGCTCGGCATCCGGCGCCCATAAGGCGAGATACGTTCCCTCTACTCCATCCACGGTCATGGGATGAGCTCCCAGCTTCTCATAGAGGCGGACATGGGTGCCTTCGTTGAAGAGATAGAGATCCTGATCGGTCAGGAGGGTCACGTCGGGGAGGACCGGCTGCTTGGGGACCATCGCCATGAAATCCACCTCGTCAATCGATGTGAAGATTCCGTTAGGAGTGGTGCTAGGCGTCCGTTGATAGAGTAGCCTTACTACTCTCCACCGTCAACCAGGAACTAGCGGCGGTCCTTTGAATCCTCAGGAGGGAGGAGGCACTGCATGACCTTTGTGAGGACTCTTCTGGTCCCAGTCTTTCGCAGTTCAAGCCTCACAGGACACTTTTTTCGACACCTTCAGCTCTTGCAACTCTTGCCGAGAGCCAGTCCAACAAGGAGTCCAGCCTGCTGGGATCCGATACCCAGGCGTTCTCGCCTGCTAGGCCGCGCCTCCCGCCGACCCGCACCGCGAGCCCCCGGTTCCGCACCACGCGGAACGCATCAAAGTCCGTCCGGTCATCGCCGAAATAGACTGGCACGAGACGGCGAGCCCAGGGGCGGCGCAGAAGCTCGGCCACCGCTGTTCCCTTGTTCCAGGCCCCGGCCAGCCTCGCTTCGAGCACGCGTTTGCCGTCCACCAGCGCGACCTTTTTGTTTGCCAGCCAAGGAGCCAGCGCACGAAGCGCACGTCGGCGCAACCTGGCGCGATCGGCCGGCCGGACCAGCCGGTCATGCAGCGCGACAGTCAATCCCTTATCCTCGATGAGGGCACCAGCGATTCCTTCGGTGGCGCCCTTCAGCGCTCTGACCCATTCCCGGACTTCTTGTCTGCGAGGCCGCTGCCCCATCCAATGCATCGCAGTGCCCGGTTCTTTATAAAGAAGCCCGTGATAGGCGAGGTACCGGACGCTCGGAAGCCCCACGCGTTTCTGCAGGTCTGAGAGCGCGCGTCCGCTCACAATGACCACCGGGACCGAACGCGCCAGTCGGCTGAGCGTCTGTCTGACGGAAGCCTTGAGCCTCGCTTCCTCTGGGCGCCGGACGATGGGCGTCAAGGTGCCGTCATAGTCCAGAAGGACCATGAGGCGATGAGGGGGAATCGCTGTCAGCCTTGCGCGAAGCGATGGTTTCCGTTTCATCCACCAGGACCCTGTGTGTCCTCCGATCGCACTCCTGCATCGCGAAGGCAGCGATCCACCCAGCCGTGGACGTCGTGCGTTTGCAGATGTCTTCGCATCGTGCGCATCCGGCGTCGCCGCTCTTCTTCTGGCATCTCCAGCGCCTGTTTGATGGCGTCAGCGAGCCCTTCCGGATCGTAGGGATTCACGATCAGCCCATCGGTCAATTCGTCAGATGCGCCGGCCATCTGGCTGACCAGCAGCACGCCGGCCTCGTCAACCTGGGAAGCGACATATTCCTTGGCCACCAGGTTCATCCCATCATACACGGAACTGACCACCGCGAGGTCAGCCATCCGGTAATACGCGACCAACGTGGAGAACTCGATCCGGCCCTCGAGGTACTCGATCGGGTGCCAGCCCCCACCAGCATGGCGCGCATTGATCTCCGAGGCCGTCTCACGGATCACTTCGCGATAGCGGCGATACGCCTCCACCTCGCTCCTGGTTGGCACCGCGACCTGGACAAAGATGAACCGGCCGCGGTACTGCGGGTAACGTGTGAAAAACGTATCCAGGGCCCAGAAGCGCTTGAGCAGGCCCTTGGTGTAGTCTAGCCGGTCCACACCGAGTCCCATGCGGATACCCTGACGAATACCGAGCCGCCGGCGCGCAAGGATCATGAGGCTTTCAACCTCGGCCGTCTTGGCAAGGTCAGAGATATAACGAAAATCCACGCTGATGGCCTGTGCCGTGAGCTTGGTCCTGTGGCCCCGGTGCTGGACGGTGTCATGGGACCGGTCCACCTCGGCCCCCAGGAACTGATGGGCGCACTCCGCAAACTCCCGGACATACCCGGCGGTCTGAAAGGTCAGACAGTCAGCCGCCAACAGCCCCTCGAGCAGCTCACGGCGTTCCGGCAGGATGCGGAACACATCCGGCCCAGGCCAGGGAATGTGCCAGAACAGCGCCACCCTCGAATCCGGGACCGTCTTCTTGATCAAGCCTGGGAGCAGTGCGAGCTGAAAGTCATGGACCCACACGGGCCCAGGTCGCTGGCGTATCTCATCTAGCACCGCGTCGGCGAACCGATAGTTCAGCGCGCGATACGCGCTCCAGAACGCCTTGAGATAGGCCACGCGGTCCAGTGTCACGTGACAGAGCGGCCAGAGCACCTCGTTCGCATAGCCAAGATAGCCACCCTTGACCTCCTCAGGGCTGAGCCAGACCCGTCGGAGCCTGTAGGTGTACGAATGGGCATCAGGCGGAACCTCGACGAGGTCTCCGGGCCCAACGGTTTCTCGATCTGCCTCGCCGCTGCCCCACGCCACCCAGGTCCCTCCAAGGCGGCGCATCACTGGATCGAGCGCTGAGGTGAGCCCCCCATCAGTATGCCGACAGACCAGGCGGCCCTTGAGCCGTCGGTGCTCATACGGTTCCCGATTTGACACAACGATCAAATCGGTTCCGGATAACGTTTCCACTTTACTCTCCTTGGAAAACCGGCCAGCGGGAGCCAGCTCAAGCTTTCGCATCAGCGGATCATTTCCTGCGCCTATCATCTTCGAGTTCTCAGGACTTCCCCCTCATCCCCACGCTCATTGTGCTTTGTGAATGCCATCTTCTGCAAGATGCTGGGCGGAGACAACTAGCATCGAGCGATTGGACGCGAACAGGGGAAACGCTACGCCTAGATCGTTGAGCGTTTGCGCGAGACGGAGGTCTTGCTTTCCGAATGCTTCGGCCCGTCCAATGGCTACCATAAAAAGTCTCTCGGCCTCAGCGCTGCGGCCCTCCTGCAACGCCTTGACTCCAGCGGAATGATACGCTTCCCAGAGAGTTTCCTGCCCACTGGTCTGGGCGGAGACAAGGACCAAGCACAATGCCCACAAGGGCCAGCACCGTGCCCTGGTATTCATCAACGCCTCTCTTATCTGAGGAGGAGGCGGCCTCAGGTTCTCAAAGGAGCTGTCGAGGTCTTGACCAACCGACGGGCTTCGTTTTGCGAGATGACAGGGTCCAGGAGATCTCCGCAATTGACACAGCGCCATCCTTTGCAGTGCTCCTGACCGCGATCTTGTCCAAGAGTTCCATGAACCAGTCAGGAACCATCAAGCCCTGACAGCGCAGGCATACCATGTAGTTGCTCGTTGTCGAGAAAGCCTTCATCAGCGGGTTAGGCATTTCCCATACTCAATCACCTCGTTGACCGCCTCAGTCGCTTCCGCGGCCACGCGGCTGGCATGTTCGCCGATGCCCTCACCCAGGTCGCGAAGCTGCCGCCGAGCATGGCTTCCTGAGTGGGGAGCCAGTAGAAGACCGGTTGCACCTCCTGCAAGCAGACCCACGACAAAGGCGGTTCCGGTGACCAGTACGCTTTGTATTGAATTATTCATTGGTTCCTCCTCATATCTTTAGTTGCTACCCTGCGTCTTCTTCGTTCTGCACTCTGCGCCGGCTAGGCAGCCCTGGCCAAACTCCGGAACGCGCACCGGCGGCTGAACAGAGCTGCGACCATCGCAGTTCCAAGCAGGATCAGGCCGATGCCAATGAGGCTGGCGGCTGGACCGACCGCGTCCGCCGCCCATGCGAAACCGGCCATCCCGGCCATAGCTGAGGCCATTCCGCCAGTGCTGAATGTGGTGAACACCCGGCCAAGAATGGGGCCAGGGGTCAATTCCTGGAGCAAGGCCCAGACAACCGGCGTGAAGAGAGCCGTGCTGCCGCCGATGACGATGACCAACGCCGTCGCCAGCAGCGGGGTTTCAAGGAAACTCAGGCTGCAGACGGCTACCCCGCCAACTGCCATGGAACCGGAGATCATCCGTAACCGATTACGGAGATCATCTTGCTTGACCAAGGCAAGCCAAGCGGAGGCCAGCAGCATCCCTACGCCGAGGGCTGACCAGAGCCCACCGAGCTCGACTGGCCCGACGCGCAGCGACTGCTTCGCGAAGACGGGGAGGAGAAAGACGAAGGCGCTCGCGCCCAGACTGTACAGAGTGGCGGTCATCATGAGGACGAAAACCGTCCGCTGCTGGACGAACACAAATCGAAATCCGACCAATAGCTCCTGCACCAATGTCCCAAATGTGCCCTGCCTCTGGCTCCGGGCACAGACTTCACGAACCCGGATCGGCATCAGACAGAAGGCTGAGATCAGAAATGTAGCTGCGTTCACGTACAGGACGTTCTGTGCCCCAATGAACGCGATCCCGAACCCGCTCACCACCGGGCCGACCAGGATGCCAACGTTGGTCGTGCTCTGGATCAAAGCGTTCGCCGCTGTGAGTTGCGACCGATGTACGATCTGTGGCACAGCCGAAGCCAAGGCGGGCCCGAAAACCGTCGAAACGATTGCCGTCAGGAACACCAGGAGATACAAACGCTCCAGCGAGAGCGCGTTGAGGGCGAAGAGCACGGGAATGAGAAGAACTAGCAGGGTACGGAGGAGATCGATCCAGATCATGACCGGTTTCTTGGGTAACCGATCGAGATAGACGCCGATCAGCGGCCCCAACACCAGGGGTGGGATCGTCTGCAACAATCCGATCGCCACCATCTTGAGCGCCGACCCGGTGAGCTCGTAGACGAACCAGAGCAGCGCAATTCTGCTCAGACCATCTCCGATCTGAGAAATCAGTTGACCTGAAAAGAGGAGACGAAAATCGCGTGTTCTGAGCAGTTGCCACCCCGAGCCGACGCACCCGCGCGATTCCGCCGGTACCGTAGGCATATCAGCCTCCTCAGCCATTCAGCCCTCTACTCATGAGGATCAAACCAACCCATGAACGGTCCACGAAGATCCATGGACCACTCTCTTGGCGTCGGCAACGGCAAAGGCTTCCGTATCACTGATGAGGTGCTCATAGACTTTGAGATAGTCTTGGACCATCCGTTCCACTGTAAATCGCTCTTCAAACGCCTGCCGACAGCGATGCCGGTCGAGGAGAGATACCCGCTTGACGGCATCGGCCATCTTGCCCAAGTGGTCGCAGACGAAACCGGTGACGCCGTCGTCGATAATTTCCGGGATCGAGCCCCGGCGATAGGCCAGGACTGGTGTCCCGCAGGCCAGTGATTCGATGAACACGAGACCAAAGGGCTCGGGCCAGTCAAAGGGTGCGATGAGCGCATACGCCTCCCCGAGAAAATCGTCTTTCTCGGCGTCGGTCAACTCCCCGACATATTCCACCAAAGGATGATCCATCAACGGCTCAATCTCGGTATGAAAATAATCGCGATCTGTCGGATCCACCTTGGCCGCAATCCGCAACGGGAGCCCTACGCGCTTCGCGATTTCAATCGCATGATCCAGCCGTTTCTCCCGCGCGATGCGTCCCAGGAAGGCGAGATATTTCCCTGGCTGGGGATGGAATGAGTAGAGGTCGATGGGCAAGCCGTGATATACGGTGGCTTCCCAGTTCGCCCAGGGGAGTGGCCGGCGCTGGGCGTCTGAAATAGATACTAACGGTCTCTCGGCAAACTCACGGAAGAGAGGGACATATTCGGCCAGATCCAGCCGACCGTGCAACGTGGTAACGACCGGCACGCTGCAGCGGCGCGCAAGCGGAAATCCGACGAAGTCCAAATGAGAATGGATGATGTCAAAATCGTTCTGTAAACGGAATGCCCGTTCTTGCAATAAGGTTAGCGGCGCGCTGGGATTACAGATGCCGGAGTTCAGGCGAAGCGCCTGTGGGCAGATCGGTTCGAGACGGGCGGCTGTCCTGGAGTCGCCACTGGCAAACAACGTCACGTCGTGGCCCAGCCGGACCAGTTCTTCGGTCAGATAGGAGACGATCCGCTCCGTTCCGCCATAACATCGTGGCGGGACACTTTCCCATAGTGGAGAGACTTGCGCGATGTTCATCTTCTCTTCTCCTTTGCGTGCGGTTAGTCTTGGATGTTGATCCGGTGCCAGGCAGCCTTCTAGGGCGCGAGCTTACTGGGCAGGCTTGATCGCAATGGCGTAGCCCTCCTCCGACACCGCGGCCTCAATCTTGTCTCCAGTAGAGACCCTTCGGTTCAGATCCAGCCTGGTCTTCTCATTCACACGCACCGGCACCTCGTTGCCTGTTTCTTCCCTGACCACATAAATTTGATCCTTCGCGTCAAGGACCTCTAGCCCCTGAGCATTCCGCGTCAGAAAGAAGGCCCCGGCGACCATTTGTACTTCTCCTGTCACAGTCGTGGACTCCAAGGTTAAGGGGTCTGCTAGCGGCTCGGTGTCATGAATGGGCGAGGCCTTTTGGCAACCCCATAGGACGAGCAGTGCTATTACTACAGCAAGCTTTTTCATGATCATGCCCTCCCTGCTCAAAGAGATGGTTCACCCCGCTCGCTTACTGTGTTGGCTTGATGGAGAGAGCTTGGCCGTCCCTCGATACCTGGGCTTCGACCTTATCCCCAACTTTGACGGTGCCGTCGAATTGGGTAGTCTTGCTGACTTGAACCAGCACTCCCCTGCCTGCTCCATCTTTCACCACCAAGACTTGGTCTGCGGCCATGATCACTTCTCCCTTGACTGTCTCGGAAACAGCCCCCGATGGAGCTGACAGAGAAGTAGCCGCGAGACCCTGGCTGCTACTTGACATAATGACGGCCAGGACGAGAGCGAATGGCTCAGCCCACACTGCACTTCTTAGGATCTTCAGGCCGTTGATGTTCATACCAGACCTCCCCATCGAAGAAGATTGTTCACGTTCGTACCGGCCACTTGTTTCTTCCGAGAACGAAGACCGCGGGACCCTTAAACGGCTACCCGGAGCCATGCACTTCATCTGTGCAAGCGGCGGACCCTCATACGCGAGAGTTTGCCATAACCTAAGAATGGCTCAATTTTCAACAAGATAGGGGCTTGGTGGCAGAAGGAGTGGCTTGTGCCATTCCACTCAAGTGGAACGTCCTGTCAGCCGATTCAGGCCTGATAATCTATCGAACCTATCGTTCTATCAGGAAGATTTTGACAGGGGATAAGTTGTCTGGCTCAGAGCAGTTCGTCTCGCAGAGAAAACTGAGCTTTTTGACGAGTTTGAAAAACTTGGCAGGGTGACAATCGTGAGTTGCAGGCTTTTTTTACTAGGTACTGCGGTGTGTTGTGACCTCGTCTTTCATTTTCTCACTAAGATCTCAACTTGCCCCTCTCTCCGCAGGAGGTTGATCCCAACATCCTGTGCATGACGTTCCAGGGACAGATCCACTGACGATTTTCCAATTTTGAGGTTTTTAATCTGGATCTTCTCAAGAAATACCGGCAAGAGAGGGCACGAAAAACAGATTTTCGCTTCATGCGCGTGAATTGAGAGTCCGAGACAGGCCTGCAGAAGCATGAAGACAGAGGCGGCCGACCAGGCTTGTGGAGCGCATGCGACCGGATAAAGAGTTGGACTTTCGCCATGGCGACGAACAAATCCGCAGAAGAGCTCGGGCAAGCGGTGGAGATCGACAAAGAGACTGGCGTCGAATAGTCCAGTCAAGATCTTAAGGGCCGACTCCTTGAGCCCATAGCGGGCCAGCCCCATAGCAATGAGCGCGTTGTCATGGGGCCAGACCGAGCCGTTATGATAGGACATGGGGTTATACCGTGTTTCCGAGGCCGCGACCGTACGGACTCCCCATCCGGAAAAGAAGTCTTTCCCTAAAAGAGACTCCGCAGCGCGTCGTGCATGCGCTTGGCTGGCAATTCCGGTGAAGAGACAGTGGCCGGCATTTGAGGCTCTCACCTTGCACTGTCTCTTTTGGCCATCCAATGCGATCGCGTACATGGACAGGTCTTCACACCAAAAGGCCACTTCAAACCGTTCTTTGAGAGTTTCAGCTTGGCGCAAGAGCGGCTGGACCATTTCAGCACGCCCCAGAACGGAGGCCAGGTCGGCCGCTCTGCGCTTGGCTTCGTACACATATCCCTGAACTTCACACAAGGCAATGGGACCATCCGCCAAAGTCCCATCCGCATGAAACACAGCGTCACGGGAATCCTTCCAACCCTGATGAACGAGCCCCTTGGGGGAACAGCGGGCATACTCGACGAATCCATCGCCATCCTTATCGCCATACGTATCCATCCATCGCAGGGCGAGCTCGATGTTTGGCCAGATTTTCTCAATAAGGGCGTGATCCCCTGTCCGGTCGTAATAGGCCCCAGCCAGCAAGACAAAGAGTGGCGTTGCGTCGACGCTTCCGTAATAGCGCCCGAAAGGAACCTCACCTAATGCGGCCATCTCACCTTTGCGGCTTTCATGGAGGATCTTGCCCGGTTCAGCGTCCTGTTCAGGGACGATCTCAGTGGCCTGGGAGGACGCTAGGTAGGCCAACACACCCCTGGCAATCTCCGGGTTGACCCACAGGTACTCGAGGGCCGTGATGATGCCGTCCCGCCCGAAGGGTGCACTGAACCACGGCACGCCGGCATAGGGATACGGTCCCTCGGAGGTCTCTGTGACCATCATGTGGATATCCGACAGAGAGCGGTTCAGCCAATCGTTAAACTGTTCATTGGACGTTTCGATCACACAGTCAAAGGCCTTCACAGTCTTCAGGGCGTATTCTGCCTCAAGAAAGGCGGGATCATAGAAGAGACGAGATGTGACGAGGTCAGCAGATTCGCAGGAAACTGTTAAGAAAAACGTCGCTTCCTCCTTCGGCTGAAGCGAGGTCTGAAAGCCGACCAGAGAAGGGGAAATCCTCTGTGGTTTTGGCGAGCATTCGACATGAGTCCGTCGAATCACTCCGTCGAGCCCTTGATAGGCGAAATGTAAGCTCTCTGCGTCGACTTCCTCTTCCAGATGCTGACCTTTCCGCGGCCTTTTCCGCCCACGAACTTCGAAAATGTCGGCAAAGTCAGCTTGGAAGCTGAAGGAGAGAACCACGTCCATTGAAATATGACCATAATTTGTAACGCGGAGGCGCTCGTAGCATGCCCCTTGCCAAAGAAATTTCGAGCGGAAGAGATGCAGGGTTCCCCTGGGGATCGCCACCTGTCCATTGAGATATATGTCGGGGTTTGTGAGGTCGACGGTGAACAGGGCGTTGTCTTCTTTCACGGTTGAACTGAGGAGCATTGGACGATCGTCTGCAAGGAACAGTTTCAGACCAGAAAGAAACCGCGTCCCCTCATGGTAGAGTCCTTGAGCACCCAGGCCGACGGACTGGATATCTCCGTAGCGGTCAAACAAGGCGAAGGTCTCGCCCTGTTTGAGCACCCGGACGCGGTCATCCGCCATGGGGGAAGTCGCAAGAATATAAAACTGATCATTGACGCGGATAATATCGTCCAAGAAGCCCTCCTTCCGAGCAATGCTTCAGTTCGTGTGAGACGATCCCGGTCAACCATTCGCGAGCGCGGAACGGTTATGGTTCACCCACACCTGCTGAGTGTCATGATAGGCGAGTACCCGGAGCGGTGTCGAGTAAAGTCGGCATGGGTCGGTGGGTACGTACCCATCCGCTGAAACTTGCGGCTACTCCTGCGGTCATAAAAAGAACGACGCCGATGCCCAGCACACTCGTGCGTTCTCCTACTTCCTGTGTGATCCATCCGAAGCTCGCAATGCCAACAATGGAGGCTGCCATGGCGCCCGCGCCATAGATAGTGAGCACGCGACCCACCAGATGTCTTGGCGAAATCTCTTGCAGCACTCCCCATGCGATCGGTGTGAACACGCCGATACTCGCGCCAATGAGGCCCATGAGAAGAGCCATCACAAGACGATCGGGAGCCCACACCAATCCGCAGAGCGCCGCCCCGCTGATCGCACTTGAGACCGCAATAACTTGTACCCGTTTCAAAAGATCCCATTCGGTCATCCGCACGAGCCCGAGAGAAACCAGAAGAAGCCCGATACCAAGAGCCGACCAGAGGTAGCCCACTTCGACCGGACCCAAATCCAGCATTTTCCTCCCGAAGACCGGAAACAGGGTTGAAAAAGCGGCAGTACCGAAGCAATGCAAGGCCGCGGTCACGATAAACAACAATATCGTCTGCTGTTTGACAAGAGCAAACCGGAACCCTTCCGTCAGATCCCGGAGGGTGGAAGTTATGAAAGAGGCGTTTGAGGACGGTAGTGATGCACCTCCCGGAAGGCGAACAGGCAAGAAACAGGCAGCGGAAATCAGGTAAGTGACCGCGTTCACGCAGAGTACCGACTGAGAGCCGAGTGCCGCGATGCCGATCCCGCTCAAGGCCGGTCCCAGGATGACTCCGAGACTCGTAGTGCTTTGGAACAGGGCGTTGGCAGCCGTGAACTGTGGACGTGAGACAAGAGAGGGAACGGACGCGGTGAGGGCGGGACCGAAAATCGCCGTAACGATAGCATGCAGGAACACCAGGATATAGAGGCGCTCGACGGTGAAGGTCTCAACTGGGATCCAGCAGGGAATCAGACCAATCAGCAGGGCTCGCAATATATCTGTCCCGATCAGGATCGGTTTTTTGGGCAGCCGGTCAAGATACACCCCGATCAGCGGTCCGAACACAATCGGCGGGACCGTTTGCAACAGACCGATGATCGTGGTTTTGAGCGGAGAGCCGGTGATCGAGTACACGAACCACAGGAGGGCGAGCTTGGTGACTCCGTCGCCAACCTGTGAGACCAACTGGCCCCACCACACCAGTCCGAAGTCACGCGTGAGCAGCCACCGCCGTCCGCTCACGATGGGCCCCATCTCCGTCTGCAGAGAGTCCAGCTCAACCTCAGTGAACCCGATGAGTTGTCTGTCACTCATAGGTCATGAAATCTTTTAGTATGAGGTCACCGAATCACTCTGTGCCCTCCAAGCGGACCGCGTCGGTCTTCACGGCCTTGACGCCGGGAATCTGCCTGGCAGCTTCCGCCGCTTCCAGCGCTATCACTTGGAACCGGGTTTTGCCACTCAACTCAACAACGCCGTTTTCCGTCTTCACGTCAAAACCCGCCGACTCCAAGGTCTTGCTCTTCTTGAAACCTTCCTTGACGTATTCGGTAATGATTTGGTCCCGCTTTCGTGCCATATCCTGCGACAAGTCCTTTACCACCTCCAGCTTGTTGACCACAGACTTTACTCCCTCGAGTCTCTGAGCAATTTCACCCGCCGCCAGCTTCTCGGGCTCGTTGGAGACCTTCCCTGCCAGCATCACCTCTTGTCCTTTGGATTCTACATCGATTGGGTAGTGGAACAACCTTTGGTCAGCCATCAACGCCAGCTTCACCGCGAGGATAAGGGACCCAGCGGGCTTGCTCGCGGTCTCTTCATTTTTTGGCCCTTTGGCTTTGGGGTCCTGGAGTCTCGGTTCCTGACTTTTGAGCTCCTGTCTCTTGGTGTCCTGGGCCTGCGGCTGCTGAGGGTTGGGATCTTGAATCCGAATCACGGGCTCCTCTGCATAGAGCAGCGAGATCAACAAAATGCCGCAGGCCAGAACGGCTCCAAACATCCTGCCCGTGCGAGACATGCACTTCATAAGTCATGCTCCTTTTTCTGTTTTGTGCTTTTCAGGAGGAGGGACTGCCGGAGAAAAATCTGCCAGTCAGCAGATCCGTCGTATCGCACTGTTCTTCCATCGGAGTTCGGGTCGTAGAAGGAGGGAACGAGAGCAGACAGCCATGTGCCTAGGCAACGGTGAGGTCCGGCTTCGCTTCTCAGTCCTGCTGGCACTTGTTCCAAATGTGAGCCAGTTTAGTCGCGTGTCCAACCTCTGTGATCGCCTTACGCGGCCAAGTGTCTGGGCCACCGTCGTCTGCTCTTCAATGGGTTCAGTGGTACCTGCCGTATGTGGCTGACCCTGTGGCAGAGCACCACCGGATCCAGCATCTCGCCGCAATTGACGCACCGCCACCCTTCGCAGTTCAGCCGTCCCGTGTCGTCCCGGAGATCCATGAACTGGTCAAGAACCATCCAGCCTTTACACCTGTAGCATCGCATGGAACTCTCCTCCTGAGCGTCTTGGCTATTCCTCTCAGCTGACGAGACGTTTCGCCTGCTCAGAAACCATGTCAGCTGCCTGCCGAGTGATTGGTGTTGTGGCGTCTACCCTCACTGTGTCTTCCTGATAGAGAGGGCGCGACCATCGCCAGACACCAGCACTTCCACTGTGTCCCCAACCGTGACGGTGCCTTCCACCTGGGTGGCCTCATTCACATTAAACGACGTTGCCTCGTCTCCGACATCCTGAAGCACAGTGAGCTCATCCATGATCACGTGCACTTCCTTCTGGCCGGCAGTGTCCTTCACCACTTGCAGATCCCCCGCGATCATGACTACCTCTCCCTTTATTGTCTGGGAAGCTACCTCCGATGGAACTGATGGCGGGGTCGCTGCGAAACTAGGGATCCCGATCCCTACCGTGACGACCAACAGTAGAAAAAACCCTCGCGCGATCTTCACGCTGTGGCAGTTCATATCGGACCTCCCTGCGCTGAACGTCCTTGATGCTAAGCCCCCGGATTCATCCTGCCGAGTTGCGAAGACAGGCAGGTACCTTGCAAGGATGATTGTCCGTCACTATGACCGTTCATCCGTGCAAGGGGCAGTCCCTGATACACGCCGAGTCACCACGCAGTAAGAACAGACCAATGTTCAAATGGATATGGAGGTTCAGGCGATCAAGAAAGTGTCGTTTGAATCAGGGGTGAGCGAGACATCCTGTCCCGAGTTTGGCAAACGCATTGCTCTAACTGACCGTTCTATCTTGGGATTTTTGTGACTGACAGGTTTTCCTGGTCGGCGCAGTCTGTCCGAGGGGAAGAAGGATTGAGGCAGGTCATACCATCAGAAGAGCTTGCATCTCGTCCAACCATGGAGGCTGCCCCCGTTGGTAGCGGGGGGGATGAGCTCACGATCCGGTTTACACGCTTGGGAAGACCGGACTATCATAAGGCCATCACTTCGCCTTGGAGCAGAATGAGCCTGTCCACAAAGGTTTCCCTGGTCATCCTCCTGATCGTGGGGATATCGGCGGTCTCCGTCGAGTACTTCGAGCGGCAATACATCGGGAGCCTTGTTCAGGGAAATTACCTCCAAGAGATCATGGGTGTGGTCCGGCAGGTTGGTGCGGAAATCACTACGCCTTCGGATCTCCGCGACCAGGCGGCCCGAGAAATGGAATTGAATAAGCTCAGGGCGAATCGGCCAGACCTCCTTGATGTGGCACTCTATGCCTTGCCGGAGGAAAAGCCCGGACCACCCATGCTTGTCGTGAGTGCAGGTATCACCACTCTCCCTACACTGGAACGTGCCCCTCCACTGATCGAACAGGCGTTATTGGAAGACACATCGGTCAGCGACCTGAGGGGATGGGAAACTGCGCATCGCGTGAACGTGGCCTCTCCGATTACGAAGGACGGTCGACTCGTCGGCGCCACCTATGCGGAATTTTCGACGGCCCACTTTGACGAAATCCAGACCTCTCAGCGACA
>Ga0209869_1000058_pt1 | contig 15342 bp, 20 predicted proteins | sample GWRWS1_50_60_FD_187238 | JGI IMG/M metagenome (GOLD analysis project Ga0209869, IMG submission 187238) | Riverbed sediment microbial communities from areas with vegetation nearby in Columbia River, Washington, USA - GW-RW S1_50_60 (SPAdes)... | ecosystem: Environmental > Aquatic > Freshwater >...
CGGTCGAGGTCCGGATGACGCTCACCTCCCCCAACTGTCCGGCAGCGGGGACGCTGCCTGGGGAGGTTCGGGAAAAGGTAAGGACCATTCCCGGCGTGAAGGACGCCAGGGTCGAGGTGGTCTTCGATCCTCCCTGGGATCCATCCAGGATGTCCGAAGCGGCGAAGCTCGAACTGGGCCTCTGGTGATCAACGCTGGCAGCAGGGAGGGGCGGTCATCGGAGATTTCGTCGAACGGAAAATCAGCCGTCTGACGGTCCGCATTGATCGCGCCCTCTGCATCGGTACCTCGAACTGCATGAAGGTTGCTCCGGAGGTCTTCGAATTCGACGCCGAGAACATCTGCGCGTTCAAGGCAGATCCCCCGGACATCGAGCGAGAACGGTTGATCGATGCGTGCGACGTCTGTCCGGTAGACGCCCTCATCGTCATTGACGAAGGCGGAAAGCAGCTCGTTCCCTGAGAACCTCCCCCTTTCTCCAGCCGGCCTCACCTCCAATGATCGAAGTTGCGTCCTCGGCACTCCTCTAGTATATGTAGGCTCGTGGCACGGGATCTGCACTGGCTTCGAGGCCTGGGGGCATGGACGACTTCTATCGAGAATTCATCCTGGATCACTATAAGCGACCCCGAAACTTCGGGACGCTGGAGGATCCGGATGTCACCCACGAGGAAGATAACCCTCTCTGCGGGGACCGGATCCGGATCGACCTGAGGCTCCGTGAGGGCCACGTGGCCGATGTCCGCTTCACAGGGCAGGGCTGCGCCATCAGTCAGGCGGCGGCCTCCCTCCTGACCGAGAAGATTAAGGGGGCATCTCTGGAGCGGGTCAGGGGCTTCAGCAAGGAAGAGATGCTCGAGATCTTGGGGGTGCCGCTCAGCCCGATTCGCCTGAAGTGCGGGCTACTGGCCTTGAAGGTGCTCAAGACCGGTCTGTACGGGCTGCAGCGCTGGCCGGGAGAAGAGGGCTAGAGGGTCGTTCGGCGGGGGCGGATGGCGAAGGACGACAAGATCATCGAGCCACGGCACCCATCATTTTTTCTCGAGGTCCTCGAGGGGTTCCGTGCCGATGAATGCACACTCTTGGCTGCCGCCATCTCCTTCTATGGCCTCCTCTCAATCATCCCGCTCATCTTTCTGGGGGTGGCCTTCCTCGGCTACATCATGGGGTCCTCCGAGGGCGCGGTAGAGCGTGTGGTCACAGTCATCACTGAGCTTCTTCCGCTCCCGGTGGTCGGTCAGGTCGAGGATCTCCTCCAGTCCGTCATCGCTACGAGGACCGTCGCCGGCATCCTCGCCCTCCTCTCCTTCCTGTGGGTGGCCAACGGGGCCTTCGAAACGGTAGAACGAGCCATCAACATCATCCAGCGGGCGAAGGAGACCCGGGGATACTTCTATCGAAAAATGGTGGGATTTGTCATCATGGCGACCTCGGGGACGCTGTTGCTCCTATCGTTCCTGATCTCTCCCCTCCTCGTGGCCGTCTGGTCCCTCGCCAATGATCTTTTGAGTTACTTCGACGTCTTGCGGCCCTACGCCCAGTCCGTCAATGCCAAGCTGGCCCCGCTGTGGCACTACGTTGCGCTCCCCCTCCCCTTCATCCTCATGCTGGTGGTCTTTCTCCTCATTTACCTCATGGCGCCGGCCCGGGCGGTCCCCTTGCGTTCCGCGGTCCTGGGGGCGCTCATTGCCTCCATCCTGTGGCAGGGGGCGAGGGAGCTGTACAGCTACTACCTCCTCCATTATGCCCCGCACGATCGACTCTATGGGCCGGTAGGCGCGCTGGTGGGTCTGGTCCTGTGGATCTATTGGACCGCCGTCATCCTGTTGTGGGGCGCAGAGGTGGCCGAGGTTCACTCCCGGCGGAGCTTACGCAAGCGTCGGGGGACGTAGGCCGGCTGGGTTCTCCCGGGGAAAGAAAAAGGCCGTCGCACCCCACAAGGGATGGACGGCCTGAACCGATGGCCGGGACCCCGGCCTCAGACCTCTCAGGTCCCACCGAAGCCGACGGTGACCTTGCCATCTTCGACGATGACCGGAACCTCTCGCGCACCCTCAGAGACCTTCAGCATCTCCTCGAGGGCCTTCGTGTCCCTCTTCACATCGACGTAGCGAACAGCGACATTCCGTTTGGCGTACTCCTCCCGGGCCGCCGAGGTAAACGGTCACCCATCCTTCCCGTAGATGACGACGTTGGGTGCCATCAGATCACCTCCGTCATTGGTTATCGAGGCCCTATCATACATCAATCGCCACCCGCTGCACCACTGAAAGGCCTCATGGGGGTGCCGGGCCTAGACGCTGACCATATTGCGCCCGGCGTTCTTGGCGCGGTACAAGGCCTCGTCTGCCGCCTTGATCACTTCCTGCGGATCGGTGCTCCGATCCTTCCCTTCGGCTACGCCGATGCTGACGGTGACAGTCTGGCTCGGTGCGCCGTTCGAACTGGGTTTCTTCGGTTTCTTGGCCGGGCGGTCGGGATCCCGCAAGGTGAAAGACGAAGCCTCGACCGCCCTTCTGAGGATTTCGAGGTGGGGGATGGCATCCTGGATCGACTGGCCAGGGAAGAGCACGCAGAATTCCTCACCGCCATAGCGAAACGCCCTTTCATCGCCCAGCACCTTCGTGAGTTTCGCGGCGACCATGCGGAGGAGCTGATCGCCCGCATCGTGGCCGTACTGGTCGTTGAACTTCTTGAAGTGATCGACGTCAATCATGGCAACCGCATACCGGCCTCCGAGCTTGAGTAACGCTTCGGTGAGGGCCCGGCGGGTCCGCAGGCCCGTCAGCTCATCCCGGTAGGCCAGGACGTACGAGCTTTCGATGACTGAGACCACGAGGATGAGTCCGGCGGTGGCAAAGTAGAGGGTGGAAACGGCCCCGATGCGGCCCGCGGTCAGGGCGAGGAGCGCGGCCACGAGCGCCCACATGAAGCCACCCGCGATGAGGTCCGGGCGGCAGATGAACCGGACGGTGACCAGACCGAACGCGATCCCGAACGCCAGCAGGGCCGGCTGGGCGATCGGCAGCCCTCCGACGAATGGGATGTTCACCAGCCGGTGCTCGAGCAGCGCGGCGAGCCCCGCCTGCTCGGGGCGGCAGAGCAGAGCTACGATGGGGGGTTGCGGGAGGATGATGGCGAGACGCAGCAGGCCTCGCGCGGTCACGAGACCTCGTTCGGCGATGAACGAAAGACCCGCAAGATTCAGCGGCACCAGGAGCGCGGCGGCATTGAACAGAATGCGGCTGGCCCCCTCCATGGGAGCGTCACCGGCCGCATACTGTAACAATGCCCTATCCGCGGTCCCCAGGACGAGGGTGGCGAACAGGAGCTGGCTCCGATGGAAACGAAAGCCGAAGAGAAGCCCTGCCCCGAAGACCGCGTAGGGATAGATCTGGACGAGGGCCGAAAGGGATTCCGGGGGCATGATCCATTGGAGGACCGCCATGATCACCAGCAACAGGAAGCCACCGGGCGTCAGAAGCGTGGTGAACGACCTCATGACTGCGGGATTCAGCAATGATTGTGCCAGATTCACCGGGGAACGTCGGCGTGGTGACCGCAGGGGCACGCTGGCTCATCCTGGCATGCCGATTGCTATGCCATGATGTGGGAGGTGAACGGCATGTTTTGGAATCGGGAAGAGGTAAGGAGCAGTTATCTGGCCAAGGGCCTTCGCTTCGTCGGGGATGTGCTGGGCGCTGGCGACTTCGTGTGTGACGGCGAGGTGGAGGGCAGGATAGAAATCGATGGGCTCGTCCAGATCGATTCAGACGGGAAGATTCACGGGTGCATCGAGGCGACGGAGGCGGACATCGCAGGCTCTGTGGACGGGGATGTCGTCACGCGCGTTCGCCTCATCCTCCGGGCCCCGGGCCGTTTGAAAGGGGACGTGATGAGTCCAGAGCTGGTGGTCGAGCCAGGCGCCACCATTCTCGGGCAGATCCATATCGCGCAACAGGCGGCCGAAACCACCGTCGCCCCCGAGGATGTCGCGTCGGTAGTGTCCTAGGGAAGCCGTAGCTCCCCTGTGTCTGCCCCTCTGCTGGGAGAACGACCGAGAGGTCAGATCGTGAGGACGACCTTGCCGAACTGTCGCCGGTCCTCGAGGAGACGGTGAGCCTGAGGTGCCTCGGCAAGGGGAAGGGCCTGGTCCACCACCGGTTTCAGCTTCCCTGCCTCGACCAGCGACAGGATGGTGAGCAGATCGGCTTTTCTCCCCATGTAGGCCCCCTGGATCCGGAGCTGCCGCATGAAGAGGTACCGGATGTCGGTCTCGGCGATGGGGCCACTCGTGGCCCCGCAGGTGACGAGCGTGCCGTCGGCGGCCAGGATGGGGATGAGCTCTTTCCAGGTCTCGCCGCCCACGTGCTCGAAGATGATGTCGACGCCGCGGCGCTCCGCGAGCCGCTTCACCTCCTGCCCGATCGATTGGTCCCGGTAGTTGATGCCGTGGTCTGCCCCAAGGTCTTGCGCCTTTGCCAGCTTCTCGCTGGTGCTGGCGGCGGCGATGACGGTGGCGCCAAACAGTTTGGCGATCTGTAAGGCCGCGACGCCCACGCCGCTCCCGGCACCCATGACCAGCACCGTCTGACCGGGTCGGACGTTTCCTAACGTCACGAGCATATTCCAGGCGGTGAGGAAGGTAAGCGGGAAGGCGGCGGCCCGGATAAAGTCGAGGCCCTTGGGAAGGGGAAGGACGTTCACCTCCGGGACCGCGATCAGGTCAGTGTATCCGCCGTCGAGACCGTAGCCGCCGATGATCTGGTAGCTTGGGCACAGGTTGTCGCGACCCTCGAGGCAGCGGGCACACTGCCCGCAGCTTCTGCCGGGGGAGATCACAACCGGCTCCCCGACCTTGACCCGCGTGCACAACTCGCCGACCGCTGCCACCTCGCCGGCAATATCACAGCCGGGGATATGGGGGAGCGGGACCTTGACCCCCGGGAGCCCTTTGCGAAGCCAGAGATCCAGGTGGTTGAGGGCGCAGGCCTTGATCCGGACAAGGACCTGGTTTTGGGCGATCCGGGGCTCCGGGATCTCCTCCAGTTTCAGGACCTCGGGTCCCCCGTGCGCGTGGAAGCGAACCGCTTTCATGGCGACGACCGATGACAGTTGACCGACGTCCGATGACCGGCGACCGAGGACCTGCAGCCTGCTCAAGCAATGACCCGATCTGGACGCATCCAGACGGTGATCGGTCAACGGTCGTCGGTGATCGTTACTAGAAGAATTGGGCCCCTCCCCGTCGAGGGGCGACGCCATCATACTCGGCTTTGAGCTGCTTGAGCTGCTTGTAGTGCGCCTCGATCTCCTCGTGGCGAAGTGGCATCTCCCGCCAGAGGGCGACGATCTTCAGCGCGATAGGTCGCGCCTCGGCAATAATCCGGAGGCGCTCCCGATTCTGCTGGGAGAGGGGCAGCCGCTCCAGGAGAGTGATCAACCCCACGTCGTCCCGCCCCTGAACCAGCGCTTCCACCTGCTGCAGCTCTGCCCCGGTGAGCCCCTCGGGGAGAAGGCTCTTGAGCTCCTGCACCCGGTACGAGGTGTACAACAGCTCTTTGCTCTCCACCGACGCCTCCTCGTCCCTATCCTTTGATATTGCCGATCGGCTGCAGGCGCACCACCTTCTTGGAGATCCCCAGCGTGTCCACCGCGTCCACGACGGCGGAGATGTCCTTGTAGGCCATCCCGGCCTCCTCCGCGAGCCCGGCGAAGGAGGCGGTTCGCACATAGATCCCCTGCCGTTCCATCCGCTGGAGCAGGTCACGGCCATGGACCTTCTTCTTGGCCGCGGTTCGTGACATGGTCCGGCCGGAGCCGTGGGCGGTGGATCCAAAGCTATACTCCATCGCCTTGGCCGTCCCGATGAGGAGGTACGAGCCGGTCTCCATCGACCCGCCGATGATCACCGGCTGGCCGATGGCCCGGTACCGCTCCGCCAGTTCCGGGTGTCCCGGAGGAAAGGACCGGGTCGCCCCCTTCCGATGGATGACCAGCTCCCGCTCCTCGCCATTCACCCGGTGCCGCTCGACCTTGGCGATATTGTGGCAGACGTCGTAGATGATCTCGAGGCCCAGGTCGCGCGCATCCCGTTTGAACACGTCGCTAAAGACCTCGCGGACGCGGTGGGTGATCACCTGGCGGTTGGCAAAGGCGGAATTGGCCGCGCACACCATCGCCTTGAAGTAGTCCTGGCCCTCGGGAGACGCGAAGGGCGCGCAGGCCAGCTCCCGATCGCGGACGCTCATCCCGTACCGCTTCATGGCCGGACCAAAGGTCTCGAGATAGTCGGTGGCGACCTGGTGCCCAAAGCCTCGGGACCCGCAGTGAAACATCACCACCACCTGAAGCTCCCGGTCAATGCCGAGCGCCCTGGCGACATCCGGATCGTAGATACTGCCGGGGTAGACGACCTGGATTTCCAGGTAATGGTTGCCCGACCCTAACGTCCCGAGCTGGTGGATTCCCCGGCTCGTGGCCTTGGCGCTGACCTTGGCGGGATCGGCGCCGGGGATACGGCCGAGGTTCTCGATCCGCTCGGCGTCCTCCGGCCAGCCGTATCCGCGCCGGATCATCTCCTGGGCCCCCTGCACCATCACCTCGCGAAACTCCGCCTCATTCAGCCTCAGGAATCCTTTGGTGCCCACCCCGGAGGGGACTGTCTGAAAGAGTCGGTCCACCAGCTCGCGGAGCCTCGGCTTGACCTCGGGCTCGGTCAGCGTGGTCCGGAGCATGCGCATCCCGCAGTTGATGTCAAAGCCGATCCCGCCCGGTGAGATGACCCCCGTTTTGGTGTCCATGGCGGCCACGCCCCCGATGGGGAATCCGTAGCCCCAATGGCCGTCGGGCATGCAGAGGACGTACTTCTGGACCCCGGGGAGGCAGGCGACGTTCGTCACCTGCTCGAAGACCCCCTGATCCATCTCCTTGAAGAGCTCGTCCGTGGCGTAAATCCGGGCCGGGACCAGCATGCCTTCCTTGGCGGTGCGAGGGATCTCCCAGATGCCCTCGGCGATCTTCTTGGCTTCCATGATCCTACCCCCTTAGATGTCCAGGATGACCTGCGCCCTCCATCCGTGAGGGGTCTTCGTGAGGGAAAACAGATGGTAGGTTACCGCCTTGACATCCACTTTGAGCGACATCGTCTCGTAATTGATCTGGTCTCCCCACGCCGTCGCTTCGAGCTCGCACTCGGTCCCCTCGCGGATGGTAATCGCGAATCGCCGGAACAGAAGGCATGCCGCATCCTTGAGGTAGATGAGCTCTGCGAGCCAGCGGAAGAGGAGGGTCTCCAGATCCTCGGCGCGGAGCGAGATCAGGCGTGACAGGGTGGGCGACACCCCATCCAGTTCCACCATCGCCTCGGTGAGGGCAAGCGCTGCCGCCTCGAAGACCTCGGCGAGTGTCCGTCCCTCCGCCTCGAAGGCCACGTCGGCGATGGCAATCTCTTCGAGGAACCGATAGGACATGTCCCTCTCCGACCACCGCCCCCGGTAGTAACTATAGGAAGCGATCGGGAAAATGTCAAAGTCCTTTTCGACAGTGTCGGTCTACGGTGTCAGGGTCGAGTGAGGGTCGATTCAAAGAGAGAGAGTCACTCCTACGGTATCGGCCGGTGGAGGGCGGGGGCGGCCCGTTGAATGGCGGTCAGGACCTCCTCCGGAGTTTCGGCGAGGGTAAAGATGGTCATCTCCTGAGCACTGACCCTTCCCCGCTCCACAGCCGTCTGGGCGAGCCACTCGAGCAACCCCTGCCAGTAGTCCCGCCCCACGAGGACCACCGGGAAGGGACGGATCTTGTGGGTCTGGATCAGGGTGGCCGATTCGAAGAGCTCATCCAGCGTCCCGAGTCCCCCAGGCAGGAAGATGAAGGCGACGGAGTACCGGACAAACATGACCTTCCGGACGAAGAAGTAGCGGAAGTTCAGGAGGCTGGTGACATACGAGTTGACCGGCTGCTCCAGGGGGAGCTGGATGTTCAATCCGATGGAGGGACCTCCCGCTTCCCGCGCCCCTTTATTTGCCGCCTCCATAATCCCGGGTCCCGCACCGGTCAGGACGGCGAACCCGTGCTGGACCAGGAGGCGGCCAATCCCCTCGGCGACCCCATAGTATGGGTCGTGCCGGGTCGCCCGGGATGACCCGAAGATGGCCACGCCGGGAGGGATCCGCGAGAGGACCTCGAACCCCTCAGCGAATTCGGCCATGATCCGGTACAACCGGTCTGTATCCTCCGCGCGCAGGTGATTCAGGACGAACTGATCGGGGGAGGGCATCTTCTTCTTCTCCATGTTGCCTCCAAGACAGAACGCTTATCCTATCACGACTTACCGTTTCTCGGTATTGAACTTACGGCCGGGCTGTCCGACGCATCAACCCCTTGACATGGAGGCGTGAGGGCGCCACAATTTGCCCCCGACGATTTCACAGACTACCCTCCTCCGGCTCTCCGAATAGGGGAAGGAGAAGAAGGCTTTTCCTTTGGCATCCCTGGGCGAAGTTGCTAAGATGATCTGCCGAGGTCATCATTCTGCGGAGTGCCGTCATGGATGCGCCACCCGAGTTGGTCAACGGGGTCCTCCCCGCCGTGGTCAGTATCGAGGCGGCGGTCAAGCCGGGCCACCCCTCCACGGTGGTCCTGGGGACTGAGCGGAGAGGCACCGGGGTCATTGTGGATACCGGAGGGTATCTCCTGACGGTCAACTATGTGGTGATCGGGGCATACCGTCTTGGCGTGGGCCTGACGGATGGCCGGCGCTTTCAGGCGCATCTGGTGGCGCGCGACTTTGACAGCGGCCTCGCCGTCCTCAAGATTCCACCGCAGGACCTTCCGGTAGTGCGCCTCGGCTCCTCGATGGACATCATCCTGGGACAGCCGGTGTTTCTCCTGGCCGCGACCGGGACGGTCGAGCGGCGGGTGGCCGAGGGGTTCATCTCCTATCTCGGAGAGTTCGACACCCACTGGGAGTACATGCTCGCGAAGGCGATCGGGGTGACGCTTCAGAACCCAGGCCTCGGCGGGGCTCCCCTCTTTGATCTGGCCGGGCGTGTGGTCGGCATCGCCGCGTTTAACGTCTCCGAGGTGGCGCGCGCGACGATCGCGATTCCGGTGGAGCTGTATCAACTCAACCGGACGGAGCTCTTGGAATTCGGTCAGATCGTGAGCCGGCCGACGCGGGCGTGGATCGGGGCGCATTTGCAGCCGACGGACCGCGGGGTGATGGTGGCGGGGTTGGTCCCCGGAGGGCCGGCAGAGGCGGCGGGGATCCGCGAGGGGGACATCATTATCGCCGTGGACTACTGTTCGGTGGAGACCCGGCGCGACTTGTACGAGGAGCTGTGGAAGAAACGGGCCCACGACAAGGTGGTCCTCAAGATCCTTCGAGAAGAGCAGGTCATGGTCATTGAGGTGGTCAGCGGGAGCCGCGAGGATTTCTATAAGTAAGAGGGCGCACGGCTCAGTGTGTTGGACGGGAGAGCGATGGGGCGTGCGTTAGATTTTCTCGCCTTTGGGGCGCATCCCGATGATGCCGAGATCGGGGCCGGGGCCTTCCTCCTCAAGATGAAGGCGCGCGGGCATCGGACGGGAATCGTCAGTCTCACCGAAGGGGATATGGGGGCGGGCACCCGGAAGCTCCGGAGGGGGGAGGCGGCGGCGGCGGCCAGAATCCTGGAGCTGGATGCCTTCGAGATCCTTCGCCTGGGGGATACCCGCCTCGAGGATAATCTGAGGAACCGGAGGCAGGTGGCCTCCCTCATCCGCAAGTATCGTCCCAGGATCGTGCTGGCGCCCCATTACGGTGTGGAGCCGGGGCGAGGACGCGGGCACGCCGACCACATTGCGGCCGGCCACCTCGTGACCCACGCCGCCAACTTCGCCCACCTGGAGAAGTTTCCCGCAGGGGGGCGGCCCCACGCGGTGCAAAAGATCCTGTACTATTTTATGGTCCCCTTTGAGCGTCCCTCCTTCATCGTCCCCGTGGATGAGGAGCTGCCGCGGGCGCTTCAGGCCGTGAGCGCCCACAGGTCCCAGTTCGGCCGGCCGGGGTACCGGTGGGTTCCTGGCCGCCTCGAGGCGGTGGCCCGCTATTTCGGTCTCCTCGTCGGGTGCACCTACGGCCAGGCATTCTACACTCAGGAGATCTTTCGGATCGACGATCCCTTGCTCCTCTTCCAAAGGCCCGACCAGGGCGAGGAGTAACGGGGGCGATGACCGACGACCGGCGACCGATGACAGAAAGGACTCCGAACGTGACCTGAGCGGTAGGGACTGGGTTCGTGCCTTAACGGTCATCGGTCATCGGACATCGGTCATCGATAACCTCGGTCATCGGTGACCGGATCTAGCGGTGTAGAAAGAAGGCAACGGCCACCCTGCCCGCCATGACGACCAACCCCACGAGGAGAAGGGGGCGGGCGAGGAGGAGCAGCGCATCGGGCGCCTCGGGTCGACGGAAATTATCCGGTGGGCGTCGCGCGGGTTGCCTCCGGGACTCCATGCGCTTATCCTTCCAGAGGACACGTACCTTCTCCTGCAGACAGTGACCCAGGAATTAGACCCGAAGCTCACCCCCCTTGACCTCTGGGCCGCTCTGGAGCGGGCCATGCGTGCGGAGAAGCGTCCGCTGGGCTCGGTCATCATCGAGGATGGGAGGCCTCGGGGGGTGACATATATCGCCCGCGTGATCGCGTACGACTTTGACAGCGAGCCGATCTGTCGCACAGAGGATGTGCGTACTGGTCTCCGGAGTGCCCTGAGCGAGCTGGTGGGGCGCGGGTGTGAGACGATCGGGGTCCTTCCCCTTGGCACGATGCGAGGCGGCATCTCGCAGGAGGAATATGACGAGATCCTCCACGCGGTGGCCGGTCGCCTTGAAGGGCAGTCGCCCCGGACGCTCTATCTCCTCGAGAATCTCTCCCGCTGACGGCTGACTGCGGACGGCTCGACTGAGCGGTTCGACCTGGCTCACCGCCCTAAGCAGTTCGGCCCTGAGCTCACTGCCGAAGGGCACGTCGAAGGGCTCGCCGAAGTCTGCTGACGGCTGAAAGGCTGAAAGAAGGAGGGACGCGATGACGCCACAAGAGATCAGACGGCATGTCGGCAAGCGGGTGACCCTGAAGCTCAGGGCCGACGCCCCCGGGGGACCCACCGTGACGGGGCACCTGGTGGGGACCCTTGAGGCGGCGGACGGCCTGGTCGTCTACGTCGAACCTGAAGGCTCACCCCGCGGCCAGCGACTCACGGTGCATTATCATCATATCGTGAGCCTGAACCCTTCCTGACGGAACGGAGGGGTCCAGGATGCGGGAGGACTTTCTCGAGAGAGGAGGGAGACCGTGTCGATGTATGAGCGGGTCGTCCGGGGGGCAGCGGACGCGATCGTGCTGGCCAGCCCGGACGGGAAGATCGAGCTGTGGAATCCCACGGCCGAGCGACTGTTTGGGTTTACCGAGGCGGAGGCCCTCGGGCAACCGCTGGATATCATCATCCCCGAGAAGTACCGGGAGCGGCACTGGGCCGGTTTTCATGAGGTCATGCGGACCGGGAAGACCCACTACGGCGATCAGGTCCTCCGGGTCCCGGCCCTTAGGAAGGACGGGAGCCGATTCTCCATTGCGTTCACGGTCGGGTTGCTGCAAAAGACCGATGGGCAGGTGGAGGGGATCTTCGCTGTGATGCGCGATGACACCGAGGCCTTCAACACGCAAAAGGCGCTTCGGGACCGGGTCAAGGAGCTGGAGCAGGCCCTGGAGGGAGCGAAGGCGAAGCGATGAGGGGCCGGGGTTGCAAGAATCTATTGACTCGTGCCGGATGGACAGGGTATAGCTTTCACCTGCGGGAAGCGGGGTTGGGTTAAACACTCACGGCAAGGGAGGACGGAATGGCAAAGATGATAACCAAGGCACAGCTTGTCGGACGTCTGGCGGAGAAGGCAAAGATTACCAAGGGGAACGCGGCAGCGATTCTCGATGAGATCGCCTCCCTGGCGGCGAAGGAAGCGAAGAACGGCTTTGTCATCCCAGGGGTCGGTAAGGTGGTCCTCGTCAACCGGAAGGCGCGCATGGGTCGCAACCCCCAGACCGGCCAGCCCCTCAGGATTCCTGCCAAGCGGGTGGTCCGAATCCGGATCGCGAAGGCGCTCAAGGACGCCGTCCTGGGCCGGAAATAATCCCCTCCGGAACACAGGGGAGGGCATCGGACTTCCTTCGGTGGGAGAGGATTGCTCCCGGGGGTTCAAGGCGCCCCGATGCAGGCCGGGCTGGCTCGCCTGGACCTCTGGGGGGCTACTTCGCCAGCGCTCGGTAGAGGGTATCCCAGTAGAGAAGCTCGTAGCCCTGGAGCATGCGGGCTGCCCGTTTTATCCTCGTGGTCTCGACCCCTCGATTGAGCCCCTCCTGGATCACCCGCAGGGCCCGCTCCTCGAAACCCGGCGGCAGGTCGCTGAATAGATTAAAGAAGCCGACGTCCCCATCCTTCATCTGGTATCGGCCCTTCAGCGCCTGGCTCATCCGGGCGCAGTTCGACCCCCACGCTTCGAGATTCACCAGGAAGGCGGCGGCAAACTCGGCGCACGAGCCGAAAAGGGCGAGCCAGGCGACATAGGCACTGTACGCGAATGCCCCGGGGAGCGGCTCGGCGCCCGTGAGGTCGCCCGCCGGGATGGCCAGGGCGGTGGCGAAGGCTTCGAGGGCTTCCAGGGCCGCCCGCTCTCCCTGGATACCCCCCCAGAAGAACTCCTGCGTTTCAGCGGAGTCCGCCTTGACAATCACAAGGGCCATCGCGCGGAGATCGCTGCCGATGATGTGGTACTGCTGGCCCGCGAAGCGACGGAGCTCGTCGCGCGAGACCGCTCCGGCCTCTACGGCGTCCAGGTAGGGATGCCGGCGGATCTGCGCGTCGACCGTCTGAAGTTCCCGCCGCGTCTCTTCCACGAGGTAACGTGCATCCACCATGATGGGTGCCTCCTTCAGGAGCCGAGGTCCCTTGCTCCCTCTCGCGCCCCCTGACGATCGATCGCCTCGAAGGCGGTGGTGAGCTCCTCCTTCAATCTCTCCACAGCTGCGGTGTGGGCCGACTCCACCTGCGTCATCTGCCGGGAGGTGCGCAGAGTTCGGAGCATCATCATGAAGAAGGCAATGACGCCCAGAACGATCCCCCCGGCTGTGGCGTAGGGGAGGCCGACCCCTCGCTCGACGAGGTACCCGAGCATCGCGCCGACCAGAACCGTCGTGGCCGAGATCTTCAGGGTGCGGGCGAGGCGCCGTGGAGAACCCATCTCGGCGTCGTAGGATCGATAGGCCTGGAGCAGTCGGCTGTACGCGGGGATCACCTGCAGGGCCGCCTCCCGCTTCTGTTGGAGCAGCGCGGCCTTCCGCTGCCGCTCCCTGATCGCTTGTTGAAGTTCCTCGGACAGCTCCGTCATCTCTTCCGCCGACGGCAGGTCGATAAGACAGGCCCTGATCCGCCGGGCAAAGGCCTCCCGGATAGCTGGAACAGCCTCCGCCTCGTCTCCCTTGGCAAAGGCCGCATCGAGGGATCGAAAGCAGAGGGCAACCAGCTCCCGGTTCTCTGCTGTGTGCTGGTCCACCCCTCGACTATAGCCCGGAAGGAGTGAAAACCCCAAGCCTTGCCTTTGCGTCTCCCCTGGCGTATGGTCAGCAGGGGACTTCGAGCGGCGTGTTGCCCGCGGGTCTCTCCGGTAGAAGGACCAATGCCCAGACAATCTGACCCGGCCACTGCCCGCATTCGGGCCGTCCATGACATCTCGGATATCGGCCTACGGCACACCATGGAGGACCGCCATGTCCTCGAGATCCGTCCGGAGATCGGCCTCTTTGGTGGGGTCTACGATGGCCATGGAGGGCTGGAGGCGGCCGAGATCGTGGCGGCATCACTCCATCAGGCCTTCTTTGAGGCGCTTGACGCTGGGCTCCGCCCCATCGAGGCATTCCGGCAGTCCTACCGCGTGGTGGAGGGGCGGCTGGAGCGCACGGACAGCGGGGCCACTGCGGCTACGATCTTCTTCCGGAAGGATGACCTCCACTTCGCCCACGTGGGGGATGCCGAGATTCTCCTCGTAGGAACCGGACCGATGCCCCTCACCCGCGCGCACCGGGTGGACGATCCCTCGGAGCGGTCCCGCATCATTATGGCAGGGGGACAGATCGAGGGCGGCTATGTGGTCCGGGGCCCCCGGGGGCTCATGCCGACCCGGAGCTTCGGCGACAGCCACTTTCGTTCCATCGGGGTGATGGCTGTCCCGACCGTGGGAGAGCGGCGGATCAGTCTGGACGATCGGTTTCTCGTGGTGGCTTGCGACGGCCTCTTTGATGTCCTAGAGGGAGAGGACATCGTGCGAATGCTCCTTAATAGCCCTGGGGCTCGGGAGGGGGCCGAGACCCTTCGGGATGAAGTCCTTGCCAGGGGTGGGACAGACAATTTGACGATTCTGGTGATCGAATTTGAACCGGGGAGCGCCCGATAGATATGGACCACAGAGCTCCAGCCGGGAGAATGATGCAAAGACGGTCGAGCGGTCGGCGCGCCATGGCGAGGGTGCAGGTCGAGGTAATTCATTGTACGCGGTGCCCGCGGCTCGTCCTGCACCGGGAGCAGGTGGCGGCTCAGAGGGTCCGCCGCTACCGGGACTGGGAGTACTGGGGAAGACCGATACCCAGCTTTGGGGACCCCGAGGCCGCCTTACTGGTCGTGGGCCTGGCCCCTGCCGCGCATGGAGGGAACAGGACAGGTCGGATCTTTACCGGCGATCGGAGCGGTGATTGGCTCACCCGCGCCCTCTACACCTTTGGTTTCGCCAACCAACCGCGCTCGATCGCTCGGGGGGACGGCCTGAAGCTCACCAACTGCTACGTCACCGCGGCGCTCAGATGTCCGCCGCCGCAAAACCGCCCGACGCGCCGGGAGCTCGAAAACTGCCGGCCCTATCTTGTGCAAGAGGTCAGACTCCTGCCCACGATCCGCGTGACGGTCGCCCTCGGACGAATCGCCTTCGACACGTTTCTCCGGGTCTGCCAGGAGATCGGGGTCGTGCTGCCGAGGCCCCGGCCCCAGTTTGCCCACGGGGCCCGCGTCCGCCTGGCGCATGGACTCACCCTCCTTGCCTCCTACCATCCGAGTCAACAGAACACCTTGACCGGCCGTTTGACCCGGCCGATGTTTCATGCCATCTTTCGAGAGGCCCGTCGCCTCCTGTCCAGAGAAGGGTCGGGCGTGGGATGGGCCAGATCCTCTTCGTGAGTCTTGGCGCAAAGTTTCTCCCTGTGGTAATGTAGATAGGATCGGCCACCACGCCCAGCACGAAAAGGGACAAGACCACCC
>Ga0209869_1000062_pt1 | contig 14951 bp, 17 predicted proteins | sample GWRWS1_50_60_FD_187238 | JGI IMG/M metagenome (GOLD analysis project Ga0209869, IMG submission 187238) | Riverbed sediment microbial communities from areas with vegetation nearby in Columbia River, Washington, USA - GW-RW S1_50_60 (SPAdes)... | ecosystem: Environmental > Aquatic > Freshwater >...
TTCATTCTTCCAGCCAGTGATGCGCATCAGGGTGTCAGTTTGTCCTCGAACGCATTCGGGTGAATGGTCCTCGCAAGGGTTTCTAGCCCTTGAACAATCCGGGGCCCTGGGCGGTTCAGAAGATCGCTAGGAATGTGATGGAATCGTCCATGCTTTACTGCTGAGAGGGTGGCCCATCGCTTCCAGACTTGTTGCTCACTGTCTGGGATTCCCTCTGCCTTGCCAACCGGAAAGATAAGAAGTTCTGGATCTTCCTTGAGCACCTCTTCCATATTAAGTCGCGGATAGGGTGTCTTGGCACGCGCGGCCACGTTGGTTCCGCCGGCAAGCTTGATCAACTGATCGATGAAGCTGCCGGGCCCGGCGGTGATCAGGGGCTCGCTGTTCAGCACATAGAGCAGGCGCGGATGAGGCAGAGCCGCGGTGCGCGTTTTGATCTCCGTGATCCGCTGCCGCATCTGGGCGGCCAGTGCGTCCGCCGACGCAGAACGCCCTAGCATGCGCCCGAGTGTTTGAATGTGGGAGAGGACATCCTCAATGGTCTTCGCGTCAAAGATGAACGTCGAAATCTTCAACTGTTCTAGTTTGCTGAGGAAATCCGCGCGGAGGAATTCCCTCGGAGCCAAGACGAGGTCCGGCTGCAGGGCCACAATGGATTCAAGATTCGGATGCGTGTACCCGACCTTGGGTTTGAGTCGGGCTTCAGGGGGATAGTCGCAATACTGCGTAACGCCGACCAGTTCTTGACTGCTTCCGATCGCGTAGAGGACTTCCGTGATACTTGGCGCCAAGGAGACGATGCGCGTCGGTGCTTTGGCCAGGTAAATCTTCCGGTCCAAGTCGTCGACAAAGGTGCGCGCCGCCAGGTTGGCCATGAACGGCATGCCGGTCAGAATGCCCTGCTGCCGTCGTTTCATTGGCGGCTGCTCCCCTTCATGCGCCTGGGCAAGACCCGCGATCAGGCAGATCGCGATTAGGCAGGCCCAAGCTGCCTGAAGCTGCCGGATTTCCTGGGAACACCTTCGGGTTTGTTGATCCCCGCAGAGCAAACAAAAAATCCTCAAGGCCTGTGAGACCCTGAGGATTGCACCCGTTCCTTCACCCTCACCCTTTCCCCAGCCCTCGAGGGAAAGAAGGTCTTTTGCCCGGGTAGGTCTTCTGGCTTATAGGGTCTTCTGCCTACTCCCCGCGCCTTCCCACCCACCTCCGGTGGGCAGTGGCTCCTGCGGGTTTCGTCCCCATTCACAGCGGCGGGACCGCGAGGGAATTACACCCTCTTCCCTTCACCCGGAGAATTCTGTTCTGCGCCGTCACTTTATGGGAGGCTGCGGAGCCTTGTCAAGTTCAAATTTGTCCGTTCTAGGTACAGGCGGTGGTCACCCCCAGGTGCCAATCGGGCTGCGACGGCCGGATTACGGTGGTCAGCGTCCTCACGGTTGGCATGGGCCTTGCTCGATTTACTCAGAGAGGAAGTCTTTGCAAAGAGCCTGAAATTTCATGGCCTTTCGTGAAACTGCTTAGGACTCCAATAACCTGGAAAAGGGCTCAATGCGCAGAGTACTGATCACGATTTGCACTATCGTGGTGTTGATAGAAATCGCCGGGCTGGTTCAATCCGGAATCGGGGAGAAGCCTAGCACCACGGTGACCGCCTTGTTGGAACCGCCGCCGCGGACCCTGGGGTCTCCCAAGGCGAACGGCTATTTCCTCCTGCTCGGCTTTTCGGCCGCTCCCTCGCTTGACCCTGTCGAGACCGGGTATGCGATGTGGTCGGAGGCTGAGCTCGACCGTGGGCATCGGGTCTTTAACTATGACAAGGGAGCACGCGCAGAGCTCCGGGTGACGCAGGATACCGCTCACGCTCTCCAGGCCTGGGTGAGCCCAGACCCTCTCGCAGAGTTCCGGTTTCAACAAGGGTTTGTCAGAAACTCGGTTACTCAGTATGCCGTCCTCATGAATCGCTATCGGCGATGGCTGGCGATGCCCTTTGAGGACTGGGGGTACGGTCATCTGGGGACTCCCCGTTTTACCGATCTACTGGTCACGCACCGGCTTTTTGTCGCAGAAGGGTTTTCGCGAAATGTCGCGACCGGGGTCGATCGGTTAGAGAAGGATATGGCCGTCTGGCGGATGGTCCTGGCTAAGGCCGACACGCTGCCCACGAAGGTGATGGCGGCTGTGATGATTGATGATGACGTGATCCTCTTGTCAAAGGTGCTCAGCCAACGGAACCTCAGCCAGATGATGGTCCGGCGGATCGGCAGGATTGTGCGGCCGCTTGACCGAACCGAGCGCTCGATGCGGTGGCCGATCCAAAATGAATTCGTCGTAGGAATGAGCCGGTCCAAAAGGCTGTTTCACGAAGAAGCCGCGGGTGGTCCGGAGGAACTGGAGACGAACAGGCAATGGATCGCGATTAGGGCAGGGCTGAACCCTGATGCGTTTGACAAGGTGGGCCAGCCAATCTCCAACAAGTTGTTTGGGGTCAGCCTCCAAACACAAAGCGCGGTGAACACCTATGCCACCTATTATGACGCCATCACGAAGGCTGCTGACACCTCGCACGGCCCTCTGCCGAGGCTCCAAGACGTAGCCCGCGCATCGCCGCGAACGTTCGTGGACAGGCTGATGAATCCCTTTCACGAGGAGCCGAGGTGGGAGCCATTCCTTCAGCGGATTATGGAGACCGATGCTCGGCTGCGGTTGGCTGCCCTGCAGCTGAAGGTACGCAAACCGCCGCGCCCGCAGGATCTACCGACACGCATTGCCCAGGCCGGAACCGCTTACTTTGATCCCTTCACCGACCTCCCGATGCTTTGGAGCCCGACTCAAGGGAAGCTCTATAGTGTTGGGAAAGATGGGCTCGACGATGGCGGGGATAGTACGTTTGATATCAGTGTGCCGACCGTCTTCGCGTCGAACACCATGTCATCCGTCACTCCCAAACTGGGTATCAAGGTAAACTCCACTGCACGCAGGCGGTAAGAGGGTGCCCTGTGTTCCAGGACGTGCCTGGATGGTGAGAAAGCTAGATTGGTCTCATCAAAGACGTGTGATTTTGTCGCACGTCCCGATTAGGAAACCGAGGGCACGAGGAAAATTATGCTCCATACCGCATTTTCAAAATAAACATCGCTATTGCCAGGGTGCACGTGGCAAGGTTTGCAAGAATGAGCGGTAGAGAATGGATGAACGTTCCATAGACGAGCCAGAGGAACCCCCCCCCATACAAAAAGTTACGAGCATCCCCGACGCCTCCTTGACCCACTTGGATTTCCAGGTCTTCATGAACTGAGGCCAAAACACATTGGTCGTGAACGAGCCTGCCAGAAACCCTAATAACTGTAATTAGGTCCATTTACAGAATATCCTGCCTGCTTTCAAGCTTCCTCATAGGAACTTGAAGATGCGCTGCTCTTAATCCGTTGCTTCCCCATGGCAGCTCCAATTGTCGCGCCAATGACATTACTGCAGATGTCCGTCATCGAAGGATTTCGGTTATGAGCGAAGACTTGAGTCAATTCAACGGCAGCAGATACGAGTGAAGCCAACAAAGTAACACGCAAGATGACAGCTCTGGGCTCGGTGACTTGTGATCGAACGAGGAGATAGCCGAAGGGCAGGAACAAGAGGAGATCGGCCACGATGTCGAAGAGGAAGCGCAAGGACAGGGATTCAGCATAAAAGGGAATCCAGAGGACTCCATCCCAGTGCGAGTGGTCTTGAAAATCGCTCCAGGGCATCGTTGTGGCAAAGACGATCACCAGAATCCAAAAAATCAAGAGCTTCCGCCACCTGAACATCATAGGCATCCGATGAGGAACTGCGGGAAACCTACTCCGGTAATTCAATCAAAGCAAGAGGAACTTCAACGCTTGGGAAAAGACAAACCCAACGTTCCTGCGATGTGTGTTTTCTTCCTCGGTCCTCTCCTGCACCGTGCTCCAGTTTGTCCATTAACATCATAGGTGTTCATACATGTGTGTTATCGCGTGTACCTGGACCTCCCTCAGATCCAGCTGCCCCCCAAGTGAGGTTTGTTGCCTAAACCCTTTTATTTCCAAACGATTCTCCGCGAGCCTTAGCTAGGCCCCCTCTTTTGGGGGGATACTTTCAGGTAATGGCAGAGCCGGGCAACTGCCCTATACTTAAGACTGTTATGCAATCCTCACTGACATAGCAACGAACACGTGGCGCATTAGCTCATTAGCTATCGCTGCGCGTGCTGGGGGCTACATGCTGAAGACGCCTACGAAACCAGTCGACATCCGGAAATTCGATTACCTTCTCGCAAACAACATCATCACCAAAGCCGAGCTGGAGGCCGCAATTGCAGATGCCTCAAAGGGGCCACAGGATCTCGAATCGGTCCTGATCGACAAGTACAGGATCCCCAAGGCGGATCTCGGTGTCTCTCTGAGCGAGTGTTACCAATGTCCATTTATAGAATATAGCGAGCGTACGCTCGTAGACCGGGAGTTGCTCAAGGATTTGAGCCTGGACTATCTCAGAAAGAACTATTGGGTACCGCTGCGCCGAGACGAGCATTCCATTGACATCCTGATTGACGATCCGCATGACATCGACAAGGGTCTGGATATTAAACGGGCATTCCCTGGGCTAAGCATCCGGTTTGCCGTCAGCCTGCGTCGCGATATCGAACAGTTCCTGTTGTCAGCGACTACCAATGCTAATGCTGATGGCTGGTCTATTAACGAAATCCTTGGCGAGTTGGTGAGCGAGGCCAAGCAGGAGGAAGAAGACTCAAGCGTCGGACACGTTGATGAAAACGATAGCGCCATTGTCCGCTTCGCCAACCAGATCATTGCCGACGGCTACCGCTTGGGTGCTTCCGACATCCATCTCGAGCCGCAGTCCGACCGAAAGGAAATGGTCGTTCGATTCAGGGTGGATGGTACCTGTTTTCCGTACATGAAGATCCCCGCGAGTTACCGCCGGGCCATTGTATCCCGGTTGAAAATCATGGCGAGCCTGGATATTGCGGAGCGTCGCAAACCTCAGGACGGCAAGATCAAGTTCAAGCTGGCGGGGAACCGGCAAATTGAGCTCCGCGTGGCTACCGTTCCGACTGCGGGGGGGAACGAGGACGTGGTGATGCGCATACTGACTAACAAGGCGCCGATGCCACTCCAGTCTATGGACTTTTCGAAACGGACGCTGAGCGAGTTGCAGAGGATCGCTGAAATGCCTCACGGCATCATCTTATGCGTCGGACCGACCGGATCAGGCAAAACTACAACTTTGCATGCTCTTCTCGGTTATATCAATACACAAGAGCGGAAAATCTGGACTGCTGAAGACCCGATCGAGATTACGCAAGAAGGTCTACGCCAGGTCCAGGTCCAGCCGCAAATCGGCTTTACCTTTGCGGCGGCCATGCGAGCCTTCCTCCGGGCTGACCCGGATGTGATTATGATCGGGGAGATGCGGGACAAGGAGACAGCCGATATCGCCTTGGAGGCGTCCCTCACCGGTCACCTTGTGCTCAGTACTCTCCACACGAACAGCGCCGTCGAGACTGTGATCCGCCTGTTGGACCTGGGATGTGATCCCTTCCATTTTGCAGATGCAATGCTGGGCGTCGTTGCCAAACGGCTCTGCAAGCTGATCTGCAAAGAATGCAAGGAGGGATATCACCCGTCAAAGAAGGAGTATGACGAGTTGGTGGTTGGCTATGGTGCTGACTACTGGGAAAGACTAGGGATCGAGTACGATGATACCTTGACCCTCTACCGCGGACGAGGTTGCGACACCTGTAATCACACCGGGTTCAAGGGCAGAATCGCTTTGCATGAGCTCTTGCTGGGCACCGAGGAGATGAAAGAACTCATCCAGTCCAAAGCAAGAAGCAAGGCGCTACTTAACCTCGCTCTCCAACAAGGCATGACCACTCTGCTACAAGACGGAATCGAAAAAGTCCTGCAGGGTCATACCACGCACAAGCAGGTCAAAGCGGTGGCGATGAGATAAGTAACTGGTCTTGCCCCTGGTGGCATCGCCGTGCGCCTCGCAGTATACCTTCAAGAGCCGTTTCCTGCCTCGAGGGTCTTGACAAATTGTCGCAGTCGCTCTTGCTCCTCAGCCCTTATGCGGATAAACTCGAGTCCAAACTCCCTCCCTTCTGACCACCGCGCTGCTGACAATTCCACCTCTATCGGCAATTCCTGTTGAGACGTCTGAATGCGCAACTGAAGGTAGGAGCCTGGTTTGATGCTCGTGTCGCTTCCGACCGCACAACCTTCCAGCGAGAGGTTGAACACGACGCCCTCTCCAGCGATTCTGTCGCCTTTAAAGGAAATAGGCAGTTGAACCGCAGAGCGTAGGTGCTTGCGCGACTCCATCGTATCCTCACTTAGGAAAGTGACGAAGTAAGTCTAGCCCGATCAATCAATCCAGGCAAGAGAACCTGTAAAAAGGAGCTAGGAACCCAGGCAGAATATCCTTGTAGACCAGGGCCTTCACCAAGATATTGATTCCAGTGGCCATCGTGTTCAACCAAGAGGTGGTTTCAGGGCGCTTGGCAGCAGGCCTCTCCGATCTGTTATAGTGACCTAGACCCTTTTGCGTTTCCGGATGAAAGAAGACCACAGAAGGTGAGGTACGCCATGACACGCGTGCTGGGACTTTGGATACTCGGCTTAGCTCTGATGTTCAACGGGTGTGCATTCGTAGAGCCCAAGGAATCCGCCTACCTCCGAACTGCGCAGTATCATGCCACACAAGATGAGGTCAGGCAGCAATTGGGGCCGCCACGGCTGGCCAAGCCATTGGAAGCTGGAGGATCGGTCTGGGTCTACCAGTTTTGGGTCCATGAGTACGGTGATCGCGTCAAAGCATCGGGGGCTTGGTGCGAAGAATACGTGCTGACATTTGACAGTCAAGCCGTTCTCCGACGCTGGGACCATCAGGTGCACCGTCACGGCGGTGAGCTCATGCCGACTTGGTGTGTGATTGGCACCCTCAGTCCGGCATCGTGAAGAAAGCGGTCTCACACTAACGCCTTTTACTCCCCTAGCCTCCTGTGTTGACCTCGACCCTTGGCTCCCGCGAAGTGGCCAGTCCCTGGCGTGCTCCCCACGAAGGGGGTTCACCCGCTTTACATCCCCCGGTCGCAGGTTCAAATGAAAGTGATATGGAGCGGGCGACGGGATTTGAACCCGCGACAACTAGCTTGGGAAGCTAGGACTCTACCACTGAGCTACGCCCGCCCTTCTTATGCGAAGACACTTCGAATCCTACGCTGGCCTCTGAAGCCAAGTCAAGGGACGCACGATCAGTTTCGTTCTCGATAAAACTCAACGATCGCAAATTTCCTTCTGCCGATTCGTACCCGGTACTGGTGGCCTGGGATCAGTGTGAAACTGGCGTTGGGATCAGTCTTCTTCTGTTTGTCCACCTCGATGCCACCTTGGACGATTAGCCTCCGCGCTTCGCTTTTACTCGGCACTAATCCTGTTTTGGTCACCAGGTCCACTATGCCCAGGGCTGGCTCGGCGGGATTGGCGACATCGGCCTGGGTCAAAGTCACGTACGCATCGGGCTGCACGGGAAATTCGCGTTCGCGGAATTTCTGCTGAAAATCCGCTTTTGCCTGGCCTGCAGTTCTCTGCCCATGATACCGCGTCACGATCTGCTCGGCCAGCGACAGCTTCGCCTCCATAGGATGCGTCGTCTTCACCAGGGCCAGATCCTCGGTGGTCAACAGCTCATAATACCGGAGCATGAGCTGGTCGCTGATGGACATGAGTTTGCCGAACTTGTCTGCCGGCGTATCCTCCAGGGCGATGTAGTTCCCAAGACTCTTGCTCATCTTCCTGACCCCATCGGTGCCTTCTAAGAGCGGCGTGGTCAAAACCACTTGCGGCTCCTGCCCGTAGTCTCGTTGTAGGTCCCGCCCCACGAGCAGATTGAACTTCTGGTCTGTCCCGCCCAACTCCACATCAGCTTTGAGCGCCACCGAGTCGTAGCCCTGGATGAGGGGATACAGGAACTCATGGATGCTGATCGGCTTCTGCTCGTGGTAGCGCTTGTAGAAGTCTTCCCGCTCCAGCATGCGCGCTACATTGTAACGCGCGCTGAGATGGATTAACTGCTCAGCCTTCATGGAATTCATCCACCGGCTGTTGAAGACCACCTTGGTCTTCTTCGGGTCGAGTATCTTGAAGATCTGGCGCTCGTAGGTTCTGGCGTTCTTGATCACCTGTTCTTTCGTCAGCGCGACGCGAGTCTCGGACACACCGGTGGGGTCCCCAATCATTCCGGTAAAGTCGCCGATCAAAAAAATGACCTGGTGCCTGAGGTCCTGGAAGTGTTTGAGCTTATGAATCAGAACCGTATGGCCGAGGTGCAGATCAGGGGCGGTTGGGTCGAAGCCGGCCTTCACCCGGAGGGGCCGTTTCTCTTTTAGTGACCGGGCGAGCTTGGCTTCCAGTTCATTTCGCAGAATGACCTCCACAGCGCCGCGAAGAATCAAATCCATCTGGCGAGTAAGTTCGCTCACAGCCGACCTTTATCTTGGGGAACCGGTACTCCTGGCAACCTAGTTGTGGCACTGGATGTCGTTGTCGGATTGCCGACTAAGATCAGCGGACGTAAGCTGTTCAGTCGCTTCTCCCCGATTCCTTTCACTTCAAGTAAATCTTCAACTCTGCTGAATGAACCTCTCGCCGTTCTTCGTTCCACGACTCGTCTTGCCAAGACCTCTCCGATTCCAGGGAGCCCTTGCAGTTCCTCGACCGTTGCGCGGTTGATATCCAGCCGCTTGCCAACTTTTGTTGAGGGGATGACGACGGTCTGACTAGTTCTCTGTGCCTCGTTGATGGCGCGGCCGGACGCTGCCCGGTCCGGACCAGAAGCGTGCTCTGTAGTGCCCTGCGGTCCTGCCGTCTGCTGGTGGGACGTGGGAGGTGGGGAGTCAGTGGCTGGCTCCATTGGGATCGGCCAACCGATCCATAGGACCAGAGCAGCGGTGGCTCCCAGCATGGCGGCCTTGATGAGCAGTGACTTGAGCATCTCACCCCTCACGTCATCCTCGCTTGCGCGCGAGATGAATCGCCAGCCCGTCTACATCCTCGGCCGCTTCCATGATGCCCTCGGATAGGGTCGGATGAGCATGGATCATCTCGGCGACGGCCGAGGCGGTAGCTCCAAGTCGCATGGCCAGCGCAGCTTCGTGGATCAGGTCGGCCGCGTGCGCGCCGATAATGTGCACGCCGAGAATGGCCCCGTTCTTGGCGTCGGCAATGATCTTGAAAAGACCGGTCGTATCCCCAACGCCATGGGCCTTTCCTAGTGCGATATGTCGGAACCGTCCGATCTTGATCTCAGCCTCAGACTTCTGGCTTCGCTCCCGCGCCTGATGCTCGGTCAACCCGACGCGACCGATCTCCGGCAGGGTGAAGATGCCGGCTGGAACCACGTCGTAGTTGATCTGACGCTGGTGTCCCAGAATGTTCTCGACCGCGACTTTCCCCTGCGTAGAGGCCACGTGCGCCAGCATGGCCTTGCCGACCACATCCCCAATTGCGAAAACGCTGGGCAGGTTGGTCTCCAGCCGCTCGTCGACGAGGATTTCCCCTCGCTTCCCTACCTGAACCCCGACCTTCTCCAACCCGATGCCCTTTGAATTGAACCCTCGCCCGATCGACACCAAAAGCTTCTCGGCTACAATCACAATCCCATTTTCCAAGATGGCCTTGACTGCCCCATTCTCACACTCGAGTTTCTCGACTGTGGTGCCGGTGTGGATTGTGATGCCCCGTTTCTTCAACTCACGGTCCATGAAGACTGCGATCTCCTCATCCTCGAGGGGAAGGATGCGGGGTAATAGCTCTACCATGGTGACCTGCGTACCGATGCCGCTATAGAGGGAGGCGAACTCGCACCCCTCGACGCCAGCGCCGATGATCAGGAGGCTGGCTGGAATCTCGATCAGGTCCAGTGCCTCCTTGCTCGTGATGATTTGTCGTCCGTCGATCGGAAACAGGGGCAGGTTGGGCCAGGACGAGCCGGTCGCGAGAATGATAGCATCCGCCTGCATACGGGCCTCGGAGCCGTCTCGCTTGGCCACGCGGAGCGTCCGTTCATCGAGCAACGCTCCCGTTCCTTCCAGATGCTCGACCCCCCAAGTCTTGAACAGCGTCACGATGCCTTTGACCAGCGTCTCCACGACCTTGTTCTTCCTGGCGACCATTCGCGCTAAGTCATAGCCCACCTGGCCGTCCAGTTTTAATCCAAGCTCACTCGCTTTCTTGACCTTATCCCCTAGTTCTACGACCGACAGCAAGGCCTTGCTGGGAATGCAACCCCAATTCAGGCAGACTCCACCCAGCGCCTGGTTCTCCACGACGGTGACGCGGGCCCCGAGTTGGGCTGCCCGGATCGCTGCCACGTACCCGCCAGGCCCTGCGCCGAGGATGGCGATGTGTTTCTGGTGCGTCATTTCTTCTGGGTGGAGAGAAAGGTTTCGTACTGAGCGGCGGTCATCAAGGTCTCCGCCTGAGCCGGGTCGGACAACTCGATGACTGCCATCCATCCTCTCCCGTAGGGATCGGAGTTGACCACCTCCGGATGGTCCTTCAGGTCCTTGTTGACCTTGACGACTGTCCCGCTTACAGGAGTATAGATCGTGCTTGTGGTTTTCGTGGATTCGATCTCACCGATCTGCTGCCCTCCTGTCACCATGGCGCCCACTTTGGGTAACTCAATGAAGACGATGTCACCGAGCGCGTCCTGGGCAAAATTGCTGATCCCAACGGTGGCCTGTTTCCCCTCCACCCTGACCCACTCGTGGTCTTTGTGGTAACGAAGATTGGTTGGCTCCATAGTCTCCTCTTCACGGCTGCCGCAACAGCCCTCCAGCGGCGTTCTCAGTCGCTCGGACTCCTCACGTACTTAAAGGCGAGCGCTCCGGGGTCCTCACTCCTTGCGGCCTTGCTGGAAGTCTTTTTGAGCAGCCTTACCAGAATCGATACGAACTTCCTGAAAACAGTGGCGGGATCGTAGTGCACGATGCCTTCTTTGTCAAGGAATCGGGGTGGGAGTCTTCTCGTACATCAGACCGATATCCTTGGCTAGTGCAGCGCGATCTGTCCTTGGATCCAGTCGGTCCCCTAGCTGGGCGAGATGCCCCTCTGGAAGCGGCGCTGTCACCCAAATCCGGTCCGCTCGTCCCAACAACTCGATCAGACGTTCGACGATGTTCGGCGTCACGGCACGCTGAACACTGATCAGGTAAGAGTCAAATCGACTCCGCTTCGCCTCCAGGAGATCTTCCCCATACTGTATCAGCGCCTCAGCCGGGGCGGTGACAGAGTTCGGATGGACCTCCAAGGCAAACAGCAACCTCGGCGAGTGTTGGCGCATCGCGCGCCGGAGCTGGTCCATCACCTTCAACGTCTCTCGGGCCTTCCATCCCGTCCATCGCCAAAACTCCGGTGGGTGTTCCTGCCGAGACGCCGACGTTCCATGGTCCGTGCGCGGCAACAGTTTTCCAGGGTCCAGCGTGCGGCCGAAGTCCCGTTCGAATCCAGCCAGCCCGTATGAACTCAATCCTTCGGTCGGGCCCATCGGCGCATCGGCACGAAACAGCACTCCGTCGATCCCAGTGTCTGCAAGGTCTGTGAGGAAGCCGGTGAGGTATTCCTGAAATGCCGGGTTCAGCAGGTCCAGGTTTGACAATGGCTTGAGTCGGCGATTGACCGAGTCATAGAACCAGTCAGCCCATTCGCGTCGGGATTCCAGCCAGTTCATCCGTCGCAGCGTGATGGCTCCGAACACCGACAGGCCGTGTCGATGCGCCACCGGTATGGCTTTGCCGATGAAGTCTTGGAGCAAGTTCGCCCGTCCGGTTCGAAAATACACACCAGCGGGTGCCTGGGTCTGCCGCGTGGCGGCTGACTTGCTCCTCTGCCTTATCCCCTGTTCCGTTCTGTGCCTGGTCCCTACCTCCAACACAAGCGTCGTGATGCCTGCTTGCGTGAGGGACTGTAACCAGTGGTCCAAGTCCGGGATGGCAGCGAGGTGATGGGATGGAATCAAAATGGCGGTGCGCCCGTTCGAGTTGCTTGGACTGGGTCCGAGGAGTTGCTCTAATTCGATGATCCGGCGCTGCGCGGTCATGCGATCACTTTCTTCACCCAGAATGCTCGTCCTAGCGGGGTCCGCAATGACACGGTACTCGGCCAAGGCCCCTTTCAGATCACCAAGCTGTTCGTATGAACGAGCCAGCCACCAGCGGGCTTCCAGAAGAAACTGGGACTCCGGGTAGGTGTCGATCAGATGCCGCAGGAGATTCGCCGCGATGAGGTAACGGCCGTCTGCGTAGTGCGACTGGGCGTTCTGGAGGAGTCTGCTCTGAGCCTCGATGGGGACAGGAATCCGAGGACTGACGCGCGCAGGGGGAGACACCGGCGGCTGAGCGCAGCCGGCTGCTACCAGGATTGCAGCTAGCAGAACCAGCGAGGAAGGAAGCAACTTGAACTCACCGCACACCCAACTCGGTGTCGGAAAAGAAATACCCGATCTCGAAGCGAGCCGTTTCCGGAGAGTCGGATCCATGAACGGCGTTGAACTCGATGTTGGTCCCGTGCACCGCGCGGATCGTGCCAGGATCAGCCTTGGCCGGATCAGTGGCCCCCATGAGGTCCCGGTGGCGCTTGATCGCATCGTCACCCGACAGCACCAGGATGACGACCGGTCCTGAGGACATGAACGTCGTCAGGCTGTCGAAAAACGGCCGCTGCCGGTGAACGGCGTAGAAACCCTCCGCTGCGGATTTTGACAACTGTGTCATCCGGATGGCGATCGGCTTCAGGCCGGCCGCCTCGTATCGCCGGATAATGTCGCCGATCACACTCTTTTTAACAGCATCGGGCTTGATAATCGCTAAAGTTCGTTCCCCTACCACGTCGCAGCATCCTCCTGAAGGTTGTCCATCTCCACAATTCGTGCAAGTCCATTATAGAGAAGGCGCCCCGTGGCTTCAAGAACGCACAGGAGAAAGCTGGGAGAAGTGAGCTACCGCCTGAACCGTTCGGCGAGTTCGCTGGGCTTGAAAACACCCTGTTCGGTGATGATCGCGGTGATGTATTCGGCTGGCGTGACGTCGAAGGCGGGATTTAGCACCTCAGCACCGATTGGGGCGACCGGTTGGCTTCCGAAGATCGAGGTGACTTCCTGGGGTTTCCGTTGTTCGATCGGAATCTGATCGCCGGAGGGCGTGGCCAAGTCAATGGTCGAATGGGGTGCGGCGACGTAAAACGGAATCCCATGCGCCTTGGCCAGCACTGCGACGGAATAGGTCCCGATCTTGTTGGCCACGTCGCCGTTCGCGGCGATCCGGTCAGCTCCCACAAGACAGAGCTGCACCTGGCCCTGCCGCATCAGCGCGCCGGCCATGTTGTCGGTGATCAGCGTGACCGGAATATGATCCTGCATCAGTTCCCAGACCGTCAGGCGGGCGCCTTGTAGTACAGGACGTGTTTCGTCTGCCAGCACACGGATCTTCTTGCCTTGCTCCCAGGCCGCGCGAACGACCCCGAGCGCGGTGCCGTAACCGGCAGTGGCCAGCGCGCCTGCGTTGCAATGGGTCAAGATGTTCTGGCCGTCCCTGATCAGCGTTGCTCCGTGACGGCCGATTTCCTTGTTCATGGCGATGTCTTCGTCGAGGATCCGTTGCGATTCCTCCACCAGGCGGCGCTTGATCTCGCTCACCGGGTGCCCCCGTAACCCAACCAGCGTGGTCTTCATCCGTTCGATCGCCCAGAACAGGTTCACGGCGGTCGGACGAGTAGCGGCCAGATGATCACAGATCCCTCTGACGGCCTTGGCGAACTCCTCGTACGAGGTCATCGTCAACGACTGCGCACCAAGGGCGACACCCATCGCAGCCGTCACGCCGATCGCAGGTGCTCCTCGTACCCGGAGTTCCTGGATTGCACGAGCGACGGTCTGATAGTCCTTGCAGTCCAGGAACGCGACCTGCTCCGGCAACCGGCTCTGGTCCAGAATCCGAACAACCCCGTCTTTCCATTCGACCGTAGGAACCATGAGATGTCTCCTCTTAGCGATCGGTCGCCTCCACCTCCGTGGATCCTTCTTGCATCGTTCGAAGGGACCGTAGTGGTCCACGGTACTCCAGGATGGTGAGTATGATCAAGATGAGAACCGCCTGGAGCAACAGCATGAGCGTTTCCGCCTATTGGTGGATTTGCGGCGCGCCATCACCGCCGGTCCCATGAAAATTTTGGCGGGATAGCTCCTCTTCGGCCACACGATACAGTCTGGACCGGTCTCTGGAACTGGCCCTAGCTGCGAAAGGTCCCATTCGTTCCGAGACCAAACAATGAGCCGGCGTTTGCGGGTTTGATCAGGTAGGGTGAGGGAGGGTCTTGGGCTTGCTCCCGAATGAAGTCGCTCAGACGGGCATCACTGTTCCCTTGCAGTATAGCGAAGCGGCTGTTGATCCTTCATGTGGATGCGCCACTCCGAATGGTGTCACCTGCTATCACCACCGTTAGGTTGGCCATTCCCAGGCTCTTCGTCATTTGCCATATGATTCGGCTTGCTCAATTCCCGCTCTAAGACGGCCCGGATGAACCCGCTTGTCGTGTAGCCTTGGAGCTTGAGCTTGTCCAGTTTGAGCTTCAGGTCTAAGGGCAACTGGATGACGATGCGTGTGAATTTGGCCATTGGGCTCTTTACCCCCTCAGGTGCTGACTTGCTGGTTGATTGTGCAATCAAACGCATGCAGAAGATATGCCATGCTATACCGACATCTATCGTGTTGAATATCTATGTTGTTTTCATAGCTGTGCGGGACAATTCAGGAACAAATTTTGCCACGTGTGCCCATTTGCAGTTTGTGATCAGGTCGCTGACCGCAGGGAGCAGCGCAGCCAGCAGGTTCTGCGTTATGGTCCCAGCCACTG
>Ga0209869_1000064_pt1 | contig 14665 bp, 16 predicted proteins | sample GWRWS1_50_60_FD_187238 | JGI IMG/M metagenome (GOLD analysis project Ga0209869, IMG submission 187238) | Riverbed sediment microbial communities from areas with vegetation nearby in Columbia River, Washington, USA - GW-RW S1_50_60 (SPAdes)... | ecosystem: Environmental > Aquatic > Freshwater >...
CTTCTATGCACTATATATGACAAATGACTACGAATTATCATCATTTACAAAGGAGCATCTAATATATACTCCAGCACAGCTTGCTATCAAGCCAAAGTACGATGGTGATGCAGAATTGAAGATAGGGTACAGAGGTGCGGATCATGGTTGATCTTTTGCTATTTTTATTTCAATGAAACCATTTTATGAATCGAAATTCGTGAAAAACTAATATAAGATCAAGATAAATTCAATACAGGTGTTATGAAGTGAATTATTCTCATCCAGAAGTTCTGGTAGATATTAAATGGGTTGAAGATCATCTAAATGATCCAAAAGTTCGCATAGCAGAGGTTGATTATGATCCTACTGCCAACTATGTTTTAGGACACATTCCCGGATCGGTCCTTTTAGATTGGAAGGTTGACATTAACGATCCCGTTGCAAGAAATATTTTAAGCAAGGAAGCATGTCAAGAATTATTACAAAGAATCGGAGTGAATAATGATACTACACTAGTCCTCTATGGTGACTTTAATAACTGGTTTGCAGCTTTCGCATTTTGGTCACTTACCTATTATGGAGTTAAAAATATGAAATTGATGAACGGAGGCAGGAAAAAATGGTTGGAGGAGGACAAACCACTAACAAAGGACATTCCTACTTATCCACCTGGAAACTTCAAGAGTTCTGATCCTGATAATAATATACGTGTTTTCCTAAAATATGTTAGTGATACTCTTGGTAGTAAGGTTTTAGTTGATGTTAGAAGTCCAAAAGAATTCACAGGGGAGATACTAGCTCCTCCAGAATACCCTACAGAACATGCCCAAAGGGGTGGCCATATTCCTGGTGCAGCAAATATTCCATGGGCTCAAGCAGTCAATGAAGATGGAACATTCAAATCGGCCGACGAACTGACGAAGATTTATCAGGCAAAGGGTATTACACCAGATAAAGAAGTTATTTCATATTGTAGAATTGGTGAAAGATCATCGCATACATGGTTTGTACTAAAATATCTACTTGGATATCCTGACGTCAAAAATTATGATGGGTCATGGACCGAATGGGGAAACATGATAAATAATCCGATTGAAAAGTAGTAAGATAAATTTAATATTTCTTACCACTCACTATTTAGTTTCCGGATAACTATTTTATTTTCTTTACTATAAAATGGTAAAGATTGCCTTCTTTTCTAGATTCTAGAAGATTTTGTCCTCTTTCCTCAGACCATCTAATCATTTCAAGATCCGCTGAAAGATCATCGGAAACAACATGTACAATATTTCCCAGATCAATCTTGCCGATTAATTCGTCTAGTTTTGTAAGTGTTGCAGCACATTCTACGCCAATTTCGAACATCTCATAATCAGGAAATGCTGAAAAGCATCTAACATGAAGTTTTTCAATAAATTTTTTTATTTCATCGTGACATTCATCAATAAATTTTAGATTGTAATTTTTAAAAACAGAATCAACACTTGAACCAGAATTGTCGAACTTAACCTTTACAAGCCATCCATCATCATATGGAAAATCGTTAACAATTTTAGGATTATCTGAAAGAATATTATTTATCTCTATGATTTTTCCCTCAAGAGGACATCTCACCATCCCGAAATAGCGGAGGCTTTCAATCGATCCAACACTTTTATTTTTTTCAATATACGTACCAATTTGTTTTAGTTTTATTTTAGTGAATTTTCCTGCCAATGATATCAGAATTGGAGTTATACCCAATGTAACTATGGTACGATCATTCTCATCATTCCTCAACCAAACAAAGTTATCCAGATCATATAATATCCCTTCAGGAAAATCACAGTGGCTTATTTTCATCTCACTGGTGTTAAAGATAAAGTTGGTTTATTTTTCTATTGAATAGGCAATAATCAATCTCACATTATCCATGATGCTTGTAACTATGGTTATTGATTGTTTGTCACTTATGGTCAAGTGCATTTGATGGTTTTTCATACCTTTAAATCCCATTTGATACCAAAGATTTATATACCTTTTAATACCATTTAATGGTGAATAAACTTGACAGAAAAATCTAGAGAAAATGTATCAGAAAACGTCGAAATTTTAGACAACTATAAGCAAAATATGTTGAGAACAGTTGACGAAATATCAAAGTATCAACCACAATACGCACAAGCAATTTCAAATCTACAGCAAGATTACTTACAAGTGACAAAAGAATTGATAAACAGGATGGTTGCAATTCAAAAATCGTGGTACGGAAACTATAATGCAAAAAACTCCTTTTCACCAACAATGACTCCATTTACAGAACAGTTCAGAAAACAACAAAATGAAATCACCTCTCAGGGATTCCATGCGTTTGATACCGCAAATCAATTAGCAATAGATATTCTTAACTCAATTAGAGAGAATATCAAATTGCTTGGCAAAACTTTTGAGACAGTGACTGAATATAATGCAAATTTGTCCAGTACATGGTCAAATTTCTACACTTCTGCACAAAAACAATACTTGAAATAGACAACTTACCAACATTTTTTATTTTTTCTTTATAATTAACTTGTGCGTAATATTTGTATATAAGCGAAAATTTGTGAGAGCTAATTAAATTAAATTCAAATTTATCTCACGTACCAGAACATACTGATAAGATCAATAGCTTACTATTGATCATTGAATTAAAATTGTCATATTCTAAGCTTAATCTTCTTTATTTGTATTTGAAATGAATATTATAGTATGGGGAAAGGACAAACAAAATTAGAAACTAGATTGCTATCTGGAATAGCATCGATAGTTTTGATTAGCTTCATGTATAAATCTAAAATGGAGCATGAAACTTGTTGACTACCAGCGCTGTCATCCATAAACCTGGCGCTCCTAGTAATATTAAGCAGCTAATTCATGACTTGTTAAATAAAAAATATAGGCTTAGTTTCCTGCCAGAAAGAGTAATCTATATGAACAATGGAATAGAATATTACTATGTAGAAGCAGAAGATACTGATGGCAGTAGGTTTATCATCAATGCCTATGGTTTAGAAGCTGAGGAACTATTCGAAGAGGTTCACAAGTGTATCATATGTGGAAGATCAATCTGCAGAAAAAATGAAAACGCAAATTTGATAAGATATCAAGTTGATAAAAATAGAAATTTGTTTGTTGAAGCCAATTGTATCAATCTGTTAAAAAAACTTGAAATAGCTTACGGAAAGGAATTTTTTATTCGATAATTTTTTTAGCCTATTGTTGAAAATTTGGGCATCCACAATATTTAACATCAACTAGTTACAAAAGTATTCATTGAGTAATCAAGACGTTACTAAATATACAAAATCTCTACTTACTCTGCCAAATATTCAATATTTAGTTCAAGGATTGGATGTACTGTTGCTAACAGATTTAGATGGTGATAAACGCATCAAAGTAATTCAGTTACGTGATGAGTTATTATCTTACATTAGCAGCATTTTTACCGACTATGAATAGATGAAGAGTTAAAGTTAATCAATAGAATTCCGATAAACTGAATAATCCATTTTTAACATATTTTCAATGTTGGTTCGGGCTGCATTAACAATAGCTGGAAGCGATTCCAGTGGAGGTGCTGGCATCCAAGCAGATATGAAAACTATGTCTGCTCTGGGGATCTATTCATGTACGGTCATAACAGCGATAACTGCACAAAATACTTCGAATGTCGATTACATACTTCCGCTCAACGCTGATATCATAAAAAAACAGATCATGTCAATATTATCTGACATCCCAATACATGCAATAAAGATTGGAATGGTTTACAATAATGAAATAATTACTGTTATAAGTGATATTTTAAGAAATTTGAAAATCCCAATAGTCCTTGATCCTATCGTATCTTCAGGAACTGGAGCTCAATTACTTCAAAGAGAATTTCTATCTGATTTTAAAACTAAACTCATACCAATTTGTGACGTAGTTACCCCTAACATAAGTGAGGCAGAAAAATTGTCTGGAATCAAGATAAAAAACGAAAATGATATTAAAAAAACGGCTTTAAAAATACAAAAACAAGGCGCAAGAAATGTGGTAATAAAGGGTGGTCATTTTAGAAATGAGGAGATGATAATTCTTGACACAATCTTAGACGAGTTTGGAAAATTTATCGTGATAAAAAATCCAAGGATGAAAATAGTTGAAACACATGGAAGCGGTTGTAATTTTTCTGCCGCAGTAACTGCGTTTGTAGCATTGAAATTTCCTGTAGTTAAGGCTTGCATAATGGCTAACAAATATGTTCATAATTCAATCGTTAATACTTTGAAAATTGGGAAAGGTATTCCTGTTAATAATCCGATTTCAACAATGTATGAAGAATCTTGTAAATATAAGGTGATAGAAGAATTAGCCAACGCGGTTGACCAACTAACCAATATCAAGAATTTTGAAAAGTTAATTCCAGAAACTCAATCTAATATTGCCTATGCAATACCATATGCTAAAAAGATTGAAGATGTAGCCGGTGTCAATGGACGTATTGTAAAGGTAGGAGATAGGAGTATCCCGACCTCAGGTATAAAATTTGGTGCCTCAAGACATGTAGCGTCGTCGATTCTTGAGTATATGAAAATCAATCAATTAGTTAGATCGGCACTCAACATAAAAAATGATAAAAAAATATTGGATAAATGTAATAGACTTTTTAGAGTAACTCACTATGAAAGAAAATTAGAGCCAAAGACGATTAAAAATAAAGATGGTAAGTCTGTTTCTTGGGGAGTCACTCGAGCACTTTCTAAAAATCCAGATGCAGACATCATATATCATACAGGCGACATGGGAAAAGAACCAATGATTATAATCTTTGGACAGAATCCACAAGAAGTGGTGGACAAGGTTAAAAAAATACTCAACAATATGAAATTTTGAATAGTTTTTACCTTATATTATAGTTCAATTTAAGTATACTTTTAAATGAAAGCAATAATTTTAGCTGGCGGTCTTGGAACCCGTCTTCAACCATATACATTCTTCATTCCCAAACCTATGTTACCTCTAGGAAATAAACCTCTATTAGAACATATTATTGAATGGTTGAAAAGTGATGACAATGGTATTGATCATATCATAATTTGTGTAAGCTATCTACACAGAACAATAGAAGATTACTTTGAGGACGGAAGCAGGCTGGGCATAAAAATAGAGTATGCAAGATCTGACAGACCGTTAGCTACTGCAGGACAACTGATGACGGCTAAAAGGTTTATCGATGATAGATTCGTCTGTGTATATGGAGATTCTATTTATGAGTTCTCACTTAGAGAAATGATAAATGAACATGATAGACTTGGAGCATTAATATCAATGGCATTATTACCTTATAATACAAGACTAAAGTATGGTTTCATAGAAATAAATGGAAAGAGTAGAGTTACTGCATGGAATGAAAAGCCAGAGATAAAGGGATTAATAAATATAGGATGTTATGTCATGGAACCAGAATTTATTGACTTGATTCCATCCTCAAGCGGATATGGAATGGATGAGGCAGTTAGAAAAGCATTTGATATGAATAAGCTTGTAAACGGATTCAAAATAGAATCGGGATTTATTGATATAGGCGACAAAAAATCTTATCTTCAAACCTACAAAAAATATGTGGAGCGCCTAGGAAAAATATAAGTTATGAGTATCGTTTTCTTTGAAGATACTAGTTGGAAAAACTTTGTGCCTCTCAGTTACACAAGATCATTATCCGACATTAAAATTGGATCATTGACAAGCTTTGAACAATTTAATATCAAATCAGCAAAATTCCTTACTAGGGAATATTTACAATCAGTAACTAAACAAAGACATCCAAATTGCAAAGTAAATAGATTTGAATATGACAATGATGATATTTTTATTAATTCATTATTTATTCCACTCAAATCATTCTTCGAAAAATGGAATAAGAGGAAGGAATTCGTGATCTCTTTTAGGGACAAGATACTAATGGCCAGATTAAAAAAATCCGACTTTGAATATCTATACGATTCGGTAGTTCATGATAAGGCAGTCAAAAGGAATGAGATAAATACAGAAATTATTGATATAGGTAACCTAGGAAAAAGTGGCACCCTGTATAGTTGGCCATGGGATTTTATGTTTCATCTTCGAGATACACTATTTAATCAACTTAAACTCAAAAACAAAAAAGTCCCAAAGGGAGTAAAAGTTGCAGGTAAAAATCCACTTTATGTGGACAAAACTTCAAAAATTGAAGAAGGTACTAGTCTTAACACTACTGATGGAGGTATCTACATTGGCCCTCATACTGTAATACACCAATCTTCAATCAATGGGCCGGTTTGTATAGGAGAGTACAGTCAAATAAAACCTTACTCGACTATTAACAATTCATATATTGGTAAGAATTGTCGTATCGGAGGAGAAATAGATTCTTCAATAATATTGGACTTTACGAACAAATCTCACTTGGGCTATTTGGGTCATTCCTATGTCGGGGAATGGGTAAATATTGGCGCTAATACGATAACATCTGATCTAAAAATGACCTATGGAACAATTTCTATAAAAATGGGTAATCAAAAAATTGATACAAAGACAAATAAATTAGGCTCTTTCTTTGGAGACATGGTTAAAACATCAATAGGTACAAATATTTATAGTGGCATTAGAATTGGCGTATCTTCGCATATTTACGGTAATATTTTTAGTGATGTTCCTTCCTATGTGATCTATGGCCATGGAATTGGATCTGAAAATGTAGAAATGGATGTATCTTTAGCAATTAAATTTCAAAAAAGGATGATGTCAAGAAGAAATGTAAATATGTCTTTACCATATGAAAAAATGATGAAAACACTTTTTGAGATGACAAGTAAAGAAAGAAACACGTACGGCGTACGCCCAAAACGATTTACTCTATGATAGTCACAAGTAATCTATGAACTGTTTTTCTTTCCAAAGGCCAATTCTTTGATGAAGCCATGGATAGAAATTTGCATCGCCATTTTCAAATTCCTTTTTCACTATTTTTACAATATTCTTTGATACCATACCTGGTTGACCGTAAATCTTTCTCTTTTTCTTGAGCTCAAGACCGAGTCCTTCTTTTCTGTTGAATGCCTCATCTATTATTGTGGTGATCCACGAGGAATTTACTGGGGGAATCAGAATATTGCCACGAGCATCAAAAATTGTTTCAGGCCTATCGGTATTCAATCTAACTGTAAGTGACAAAACATTTGGAAAGTACAATAATTCTTCTTGCATAGAGCCCGAGTCTGTCATCTCGGCCCAACAATGCCCACTATCTAAAAATTCTATTACGTGAGAATATTCTTTCCATAGTGGCGTAATGATAAATTTATCTGGATATTCTTTTGCTAGATTTAGTAGATTTTGTTCCAGATGATATGACCTTAAAGCTGATTTCATAGCATTTAGCATGATAAGAACCAACTTGTATTCAGTATTTTTAATTAAATAAGATATACTCTTTATTATTGATGAAAATCTATGCTCTGTAAGATTCTCTCTCCTATGTATGTCTATTCTAATCCATTCCCCTGTTTCTAATTTTGGGTAAATATCAAATATGCTAGTTTTTGGTTTATTTTTTCTTTTTATCTCAATTGCGTCTACCACTGAGTTTCCAACGACGTGAATAAATTCTTCTGGATATCCCTCACGAACCAAATTATCCTTATTGAGTTGTGTTGGTGCAAAGAAAAATTGTGTTCCTGCAGAACATATCCAAGTATCAATTTGTTCAGGGAATGGTTCCTCTCTTGCCAAGAACCATCTACCTTCAAATTGTGAATCTATAAATTTTTCAACAATTGACTTTGTTGGATCCTCGTTTACCTTTAGATATTTTATTGATTCAGGACTCATAGAACGCAATCCTGCTTCATTTTGGGCAACTTTTTGTCCCATTCCAAACACCCATGCAAGTGGCGCGATTCCGGCTACTAATGTATCGCCATGAACTATTGGTAATAGTTGAGAAAAATTTCCAAAATTCTTTTTTAAATATCTACCAAACGAACCAAATTTTAAGATTAATTCGCTTGCTTTTTCCATCAAGTCTCCTCTAATTTGAAGATTACATGCAATGTGATCCTGCAATTCAAATTCTTGAATGCCAAATCCAAGAAGATCGTCAAAGTGCTGTCCTGTATCTATTACAAATGCTGGCAATTTTTGTTGTAATGCTTCTATCATCACAGGTGCTTGTTTATAAAAATCAGGTTTTGTCCCAATCACAACTGAAAGTACAGGGCTGTTCAAATCGTGAGAAAGTTTATAGCTGTCATTTAGAACGTTATGAAAAATCTCGATAGGAAGAATTTTCTTTTTAAAATAAATGTTTCGTATTGGTACCTTTTCGCTCAAAAGTTTTCAGCTCCGATATGTGGTTTTCTTTTTCCCTCTTTCATAAAAACAATAATGCCTATTATGATGATTCCAATTCCAGCAGCTAAAAATATGTATGTTAATGGCACTAATGCAGGAACAAAAACTATTTGTGGTATTTTTGGAATCATTCTCTGAATCAGAATAATACCAATTAATAGAACGATTCCCGAGACACAGAGAATGATTCCAACATTCTTTGATCCATAATTTTTCGCCAAACCATATGAAATTCCTGCCAATATTATTCCAGGTGCCGAAGATATTGACACTACTTGTATTAGAACTCCTTCTGGTTGAACTACGATATCTGGTCCTTTGGATTGGGGCCCAATCAAAAAGAATATAAACGAATACAAAAGAAGGACAAACATTACTATCAACCCTAGACTAGCCAAAGATATCCAAGTTTCAAGTTTTGCCATTATACATCGTCTTGAATAAAAATAGTATTAAATTTACTTAATTCCAATTACATCTCCAAATTCTTTTCTCGCAGCAGATCCTAAAACTTGAGCAGAACTTTCTGGCGAGACATGATTAACATAAACTCCAAATCCTCTCTCCAAACCTGACCAGTTATGTAGTTGTGGATAAACTTCTATATGCCAGTGAATCTGTCGGCTATTCTTCTTTTCTGGAGAAAGATGAAATATTAGATTAAAAGACGGTTTCTCTAATACTTTATTCATTCCACCCAGCGTAGATCTCAGGATAAGTGCAAGGTCAGCAAACTCCTTTTGAGATATCCTTGAAAAAGATGTTGTATGGCGTTTTGGATAAACCCAAAATTCATATGGATATGTTGAAGCCCAAGGTGAAATAGCAATATAGTTTTCTGTGTCTAGAATTTGTCTCGGACCTCCAGTTTCTGTTGAAATTATATTGCACGCAGGACAATTTCCATTTTCATTAAGGTATCTATTTGATGCTTCTGCCTCCGATTCAATAATAGGAGGTATGGTAGAAAACGTCATGAGATGGAAATGAGCATGATCAATATCACTTCCTGATAAGATCCCGCTATTAACAAATATGGAAACATAAGTTACACTTTTCTTTGTGTACAGATGACTTAGATAGTTTTGCAATACTAATAAAACATTAGACCACTTTTCAATAGATAGAACTGGCAGATTTTCTTTATGATCTGGTGTTGCAACAACAATATAGTGATATCCGTACGCAGGCTCACTGTAGAGAGGTTTGTCTCTGTAATTATTTTCGTTCACAGTTGTTACAACAGGATTTGAATTTGGAAAGACTCTTACATCCCAGTTTTCAATAATGTTTTCTTCATTATCTGACAATCGTTGAAGCATGCCCTCTTTTACAACTAGTGACAGCACAGAAGGTGGAGTCATACTCTCATTCCCAGGACAATATGGACATTGTTTAGTATCATTTTTTACTTTATATGACTCAGGCGGAAGAACTACGAATTTTTCAAGAATGTAGTCTTTTCTAAGTTCGGCCAACTCGATATTCCTAAAAAATGCTCCAAATACCTTTAATTAAAGCTTCTGTGATCTCGATTGTTTTTCTTGTCCAAATTTAGATTTTTCTAGTATATCCTTTTTTCAAGTTGAATATTCATCAAATTTGCGAAAATACAAGCATTACTTACCAGCGCTAGGCCTACCGTGGATTTTCATCTAATATTTGGATTTTCATCTAATTTAAATAAAATATCCATACTTTGATAGTCCAATAATCTTGCCGGATTGTGATTCCCTCAATATTTTTGAGCTTACAGGCACATACGAATAAATGGGAACTTGATAAACCGTGTCATAGATAGAAACGAGAATGAATTCGTATCTCCATAGTAGATATTTTTCTGTATCGGTCATAAGATATGGCAATCCAATTAAGGATTCTGTCTTTGTGCTCGCCAAATCCAATTTTTCATTCCATTTTGGATACTTGTCCCAAATATTTTGAGCAGATATAGGCCTATTTTTTGTGTATAAAATACTTGGCTTATATCCTATTATTATGCCAAAAACAACCATAGCTATTCCAAGAAGAAAGAAGCCATGTGAGCCATGATTTATTGCTTCAAGGTTTAAGTTACCAATTGATGCTTTGTAGTAAATAGTACCCTGTGAATCAAATTCAACAGATGGTATCACTGTACTACCATAAAGTAAGACTAGCCCTAGGCAAGAAATAGCTATTGGCACAATTCCTTTAGACATAATAGACAGAAACACAATTATTAGTATTAGAATTGTAATTATGTGGAAAAAATCAAAAGTCGGTGAATTCACGTCAATGATTGCTATTGAATTATAAATGTGTATAAAACTTAGTAACAATAAGCTTGCGACTGTAAATTTTAGAAAAGATTTGTCATCGATTCTGAATATTCTGAACCAGGATATCCCATAAGTCATATACATTATTGCTACTAGAAATAAATAAATCTTGATTTATCAATTTTATTTATACCGCTAAATTGACCGATAAGATGAAAATTCCTATTAATCATGAATTACTTGTCAACTCACTTGTGGCTATGCCTAACAATCTAACTATTGATAAATTTCAAGAATTATGCAAGATTAGGAGTAGAACAACAACAATAGAGTTATTGAATTATTTGAGAGAACTAGGAATTGGTCATCTATCAGAAGATTCCGTTTCTTTTTCAGAAAAAGACAAACTCGATACAATTCTATTGGCTATGAGATATGGCTGTGATCCGGAGGATTTATCAAAAAAATTACAATGGAATGATTTTGAATTATTTACATCACTTTTAATAGAATCTGTGGGGTATACCTATGAGAGAAATGTCATATTCAATAACCCCAGAATTCAGATAGATGTAATTGGATTTTATCGTAAAATTGCTTTATTAATTGACTGCAAGCACTGGATGAAGATCTATGACTTTAACGTACTAAGATTTTCTCTGAACCAGGCCAAAAGAGCTCGGATATTTTTGGATAATAGAAGAGATGTTGATGCAGCAATTCCAATTATAGTGACTTTTCATGAATACAAATATAATTATTCAAATAAGATTCCTATAGTTCCAATTTCAAGATTCAAACAATTTCTCCAAAATTTTCCTTTTTATCTAGAAAAGTTAGATTTCGTTCAAAGACAATAATGGTATTAGAATAGAAAAGATAAATTCTCAAAAATAGTATCAAAGTGCTCATTATGACCTTGAACCCTATTTTATTGTCAAAAAACAGATAGTAGATTGGCTAGTTTATTTAAAGAATTCCTGTTTAATAATAATGGTAAAATTAAATAGCCGTTTTTATTATTACTTTTGAAATCGGATGAGAATATATCTCTTTATTTTTTTATATGTAATATCCTTCAGCGTCTCTTCTTTTCCTCTCTCGAACTCACAAACAGTCTCTATGTTAAATGGTACAACACAGTCTGAAAGTATCAATGGAACGAACTCACAAACAGTCTCTATGTTAAATGGTACAACACAGTCTGAAAGTATCAATGGAACGGCAAGGGATGATTTTATTACTGGTGGAGCGGGTTTTGATAACATTACTGCTAATCAAGGTAATGATGAAATTGATGGTGGAGTTGGGGGTGACAAGATTATTGGACAGGCTGGAGATGATGTTATATTTGGTGGAATAGGGAATGATAATGTTTCAGGAGACGACGGAAACGATGATCTTTATGGAGGTCCTGGTTCAGATTACTTGAATGGTGGAAAGGGAGCAGATTATTTTGATTGTGGTACTAGTTCTGACACTATATCTAACTTGAATATTTCAGAAGGTGATATTAGTATGTCTAACTGCGAAAAAATGGCAAGGTAGCAAATAGCCGAAGATTTCAATTTTTGAAATGAAATTTTAAAATAATGATTTGGTTTGATTCGACCAAGTTAACCTGAAAGTTGATAATCATAAATGCTATTTTGTATCATGACTAGAAATTAAGGGGAGGAGCAAAAGTAATCTTAATATTTTATTATTATTATTCCTTTTTAGATGAATGAAAAAACAATGAATGTTGAACCATTTACAAATCCAATGTTGTATGTACCAAAAGCTATGTTTTTTACAAAGGGGAAAGGAGTCCATAAGGATTCTCTTACGAGTTTTGAATTAGCACTCCGTGATGCTAAAATATCTGATCTGAATATTGTATCTGTTTCAAGTATTAAGCCTCCAAAATGCAAGATCATAAGTTTACAAGAAGGAAGAAATTATCTTGTGCCGGGACAAGTTGTCTTTGTGATTATCGCAAGACAGTCTACCAATGAACCCAACAGACTGATCGCAGCTTCAGTGGGTTTGGCTAATCCAGCCGAAGATGGACAATATGGTTATTTATCTGAACATCATTCCACTGGTGAGACGGCCCAAAAAGCTGGCGATTATGCTGAAGATATGGCCATGGAGATGCTAGCTACTACTATGGGATTACCAAATGATTCTTCCCTGGCGTGGGATGAAAGGCAAGAACAATGGAGACTGTCCGGAAAAATATACAAAACACAAAATTTTACTCAATCTGCTGAAGGTCACAAGGATGGTTTATGGACCACAGTACTAAGTGCAGCAGTTTTGTTAATTTAGACTAAATTATTTACACTATTTTATTGTCCTTTATTGTAGATAGCAAGAAATCCAAAAGATTTACATTGAATTGCGTCGATAATATTAGTAGCAATTAATCTTGGATTTAGTCACAAATAAGCCCATTCTAATTTATGATGATACATGTTCATCATGCACTATTTTTGCAAAGTATGCATTAAAATTTTCCAAAGGTCAAATTCACTGCATAGGACACTTTTCCCAAGAAGGTGTGAAATTGAGGAAACGCATATTCCCCAGTAATTATGATGCAACTGAAATGTTTTGGCTAATAAAGGAAAATAGGGCATTTGGTGGCAGATCAGGTTTGTTCCAGTTATTAGTACTCATTTTAAGAGCAATGCCTAAACGTAAGAGTTATGCGAAAGACAACTTACCAAAATATTGTGCTAATAGCGAGGATTGTAAAAATAAAATGCATAATTTTAAGAGACTGTATAATTTATTAAGAAATGGAAAAAAATTAGATGTAAATTTCATCAACTCAGTTAACAATTAATTTTTTTCTATCAAAATTTGAATAGCGTATCCATGTACAGCTGTCTGATTGTTAATCTTGAGAATGAAATTGCAAAGATGAAATTAATTTAAGAATGAATCTTTTGATATTTCCATAGTTTATTTACTGTGTTACTTCATATTGATAACTATATGTAAATAATTTACATAAACTATTAATTAGTAAAGAAATGCACATGTAGTATTTATTAGCATATATGTGGTAGAGACCTTTCTGTTTCAAAAGTAAAATAAATATTTTAATATGTAATAAGCTAATGATATTTAATCAATGAATGATGATGAGATATGGAAAAAAGTTTTACAATAAATACAAGGATTATATTCTTTTTAACAAAAATATTATTATCGCAGGAACAGCTGCACTCATTGTAGGTATCTTTTTTACTCAATTCTTTGCCCAACAAAGTAACGATAATTTTCTAAATTCTATAGTTACCCTATTTGTGGAGTACGGAATATATATACCATTATTCGCTCTTTTTTTTTATTTTGATAACAAAAGTAGATATGTAGATCCTTTAACTGGAGAAAAAAATTATGCTAATATTAAAAATGATATAATAAAATTATTCACCATATTTTCTGTATCAGAGGTTATCTATGCTGTGTCAAAAGTATCAATACATTTTCAATTAATGCAGATATCTTTTGAACCTTATCAGGCTACAATAATCGGGTCGTTTACGGCATGGTTTATTTTTCTTGTAGTTATAAACCTAGGTGCAAAAATAGTAAAGTTATTTAAGAATAGCTAAGATTTGCCTATGTCAATTCGGATATACAACGAAAACATAGTATATTTTATTTCTGGACAAAGAGGATAAAATTAATAGGCACATCCTTTTATTAGTAACATAATAAATCATATCTCCAATTTAATACGCGAATATGAATAACATAAGCTAGTTACATATCCAGATCATATTGCGATTGACTTTTCTGAATGTGGAATATCGATTTAAGCTTAACGTTTTCCAGAACGGTAAATTTTGTATAATATCAGAATTGGTGTATCATTCGTTTAACTGCGACTAGATAGCTAATTACCTTGTAGATCATTAAATTCAGCCGTCAGATTTTCGTTAGTTGTTGCGTTTCCCGTATTGGTTGTAAGAGTTTCATTAGTTGCTGTATTTTCTGGAGTCAAAATTTCGCTAGTTGTTGCATAT
>Ga0209869_1000068_pt1 | contig 14550 bp, 11 predicted proteins | sample GWRWS1_50_60_FD_187238 | JGI IMG/M metagenome (GOLD analysis project Ga0209869, IMG submission 187238) | Riverbed sediment microbial communities from areas with vegetation nearby in Columbia River, Washington, USA - GW-RW S1_50_60 (SPAdes)... | ecosystem: Environmental > Aquatic > Freshwater >...
AGCGATCTGCACCGCCTGAACGAATTTGCCATCCGCCAACCCTTCCATGCGCTCCGCAGCTCCCTGGAGCTCCTCGCGGCCGCCTCGGAGGTGGCCGAACTCGCCGGAGTCGCCGGGGTGGAGGGGGAGGGAAGCGACGAGCTTTTTGCCCTGATCGTCGGAACGCTGGGGGGGCTCGATACCGGGAAGGAGTCCTCCCTTCTCCTTCGGGCCTTCGAGATTCGACTCCTCAAGATCCTCGGCTATCTCCCTGAACTCTACAGATGTGTCAAGTGTCGAGGAACGCTCCCCGAGGGACATCAGAGCTTCGGGCTCAATGAAGGCGGTCTCCTCTGTCCCGCCTGTCGGGCGGAGGCCTTAGAGAGTATGGCTGTGTCACCAGCGGCGCGTCAGTTTCTTCGCATAGCCCTGGGGGAAATGGCCTCGGACCGTTTCAGCCCGGACGACAAGCTGTCGGACGAGCTTCGGTCACTCCTTCAGACGTTCCTGGAGTTCAAGCTGGGGCGAAGGATCCGTTCAGCCCGCTTCCTTGCAGGTATTTCGGGCTTTTTCCTTGACACCTCATCCCCGTCTTGAGTAAGCTCAGTCCCGCACTTTTCCGGTGAATTGACGCCTATTTGGAGGGATTTGGAGGGATGAGGAAGTACTATCAGGACGTCGTCATTGGACTGGAGGAATTCTTTGCCAGGAAGGGTTGCGTCATCCAGGAGCCGTACGATATCGAGGTGGGGGCAGGGACCAGTAACCCGGCCACCTTCCTCCGGGTGCTGGGCCCCGAGCCATGGAATGTCGCCTATGTGGAGCCCTCCAGGCGTCCCACCGATGGCCGGTATGGAGAAAACCCCAACCGGCTTCAGCACTACTACCAGTTTCAGGTGATCCTCAAACCCTCCCCCGACGATATCCAGGAGATCTATCTCGACAGCCTCCGGTATCTGGGCATCGATCCCCTCAAGCACGACATCCGGTTCGTGGAAGATGACTGGGAATCCCCCACCCTCGGGGCGTGGGGCCTGGGTTGGGAGGTCTGGCTGGACGGGATGGAGATCACGCAGTTCACCTACTTCCAGCAGGCGGGAGGGGTCGACCTCAAACCGGTCTCCGGCGAGCTGACGTACGGCATCGAGCGGATCGCCATGTACCTGCAGGGCGTCGAGAACGTCTTCGACCTGGAGTGGGTCAAGGGCGTGACCTACGGCGATGTCCACCACAAGGGAGAGGTGGAGTGGTCGATCCACAACTTCGACGAGGCGGACATCCAGCTCCAGTACAAGCTGTTTGATCTCTACGAGGCGGAGTCGCTGCGACTCATCGAGAAGGGGCTCGTCCTCCCCGCCTACGATTTCTGCCTGAAATGTTCTCACACGTTTAACATCCTGGATGCCCGGGGGGCGATCAGTGTGACCGAGCGCCAGGCCCTCATCGGACGCGTCCGGAATATGGCCCGCCGCGTTGCCGAGGCCTATCTCAGGCAACGCGAGGAGATGGGGTATCCGCTGCTGAAGAAGGGCGGGCACAAGTAGTTCAGGGTTCACGGTTCATGGTTCACGGCAAGAAGCTCGATGACGTTTTTCGGGTCTACCACGAACCCTGAACCATGAGCCATGAACGGAGATACGGATGGCACAAGCGAAGGAGCTGCTGTTCGAGATCGGGACCGAGGAGATCCCCTCGGTCTATATGCCGGATGCCCTCCGGGACCTGGGGGGCGCGACAGAGCGCCTCCTGCGGGAGGCCCGGCTCGGTTTCAAGCGGATCCGAACGCTCGGAACTCCGCGGCGCCTGACCCTGTGTGTGGAGGACCTGGCGGACAAGCAGACGGACGAGGTGCGCGAGGTGATCGGGCCGCCCAAGGGGGTGGCGTTTGACAAGGCGGGGAAGCCGACCCCCGCCGCGCTCGGGTTTGCCCGGGCCCAGGGCATTGCCATGGAGAAGTTGAAGATCAAGGTCACCGATCGGGGAGAGTACGTGGCGGCAGTCAAGAAGACCGAAGGGGCGAAGACGGTCCAGGTCCTCCCGTCGCTCTTGCCCAGGATCGTCACCTCGCTCACCTTCCCGAAGAGCATGCGCTGGGGTGATCGGAGCATGCGGTTCGTCCGGCCAATCCGGTGGCTTCTCGCCGTCTACGGCGGCAAGGCGGTGGCGTTCGAGATCGAAGCAATCAAGAGCGGTGCACGGACGTATGGACATCGGTTCCTGGCCCCGAAACCGATCGTGGTGCGCGGCTTCAAGGACTATCTGGCCAAGCTGGAAAGGGCGTTCGTCGTCGTGGACCAGGAGAAGCGACGAGAGCAGGTGAGACGCCTCGTCGAGCAAGCCGCCCGACAGGTGGGCGGTCAGGCCGTGATCGAGCCGGACCTCTTGGAGCAGGTGATCCATCTGGTGGAGTATCCGAACCTGGTGCGGGGTGCCTTTCCAGAGCATTACCTCAGTCTGCCGAAGGAGCTGATCATCACCCCGATGCGGAAACACCAGCGGTACTTCCCGGTGGTGGACAAACAGGGGAGACTCCTCCCGTACTTCGTCGCGATCTCCAACATGAAGGTCAAAGACATGGATGTGATCCGCCTCGGGAATGAACGGGTCCTGCGGGCCCGATTGGCCGATGCGGATTTCTATTTCAAAGAAGACCAGAAGAAGCTCCCGCTGGAAAAGCTGGTCCCGCGCCTGGGCCAGATCCTCTTCCAGGAGCGGCTCGGGACCGTGCTCGACAAGAGCCGACGGATGGCGGAGCTCGCCGCCTTCATGGCCAAGGCGGTGGATCCGGGCCTTGAGGGGGCCGTGCGCCGAGCCTCCACCCTGTGCAAGGCGGACTTCGCGAGCGGCATGATCCGGGAGTTTACGGAACTGCAGGGCGTGATGGGCCGATACTACGCGGCAATGAGCGGGGAGAAGCCGGAGGTGGCAGCCGCCATCGAGGAACACTACCTGCCGAGATATGCGGGGGATGCCCTTCCGAAGTCGAAGGGCGGTGCCCTGGTCGGGATCGCCGATCGCATGGACAGTATCGCCGGCTGCTTCGGGATCGGGATGATCCCGACCGGTTCTGAGGACCCCTACGCCTTGCGCCGGGCGGCCCTCGGCCTCATCCTGATCCTGGCAGGACAAGAGCTCTCCGTCTCGCTCTCGGCCCTGACGAAGCAGGCCTTGGAACTGCTCAAGGACCGCATCACCCGGCCCCGGGCCGACGCCTTGAGTGACATCCAGGGATTTCTCCGGGGCCGGTCTGAGGGGATCATGATCGATCGGGGCATTCCGGCCGATGTGGCCGCTGCGGTGCTTCAGACCGGTTTTGACGATATCCCCCGGGCCTTCCGGCGCGCCCAGGCCTTGGCCAAGGCCAAGCAGGATCCTGGCTTTGCCTCGATGATGGTGGCCTTCAAGCGGGTCGCCAATATCCTTCCCCCCGACTTTGCCGCCAGGGTCGAGGAACCCCGGTTGCGGGAAGAGGCGGAAAAGGCGCTGTACCGTGAGGTCAAGGCCCTGCAAGGAGAAGTGGCTCGCCTGACGGACCGGGGGGAGTACGAAGCGGCGCTCAAGCAAATTGCCACGCTTCGGCCGGCCGTGGATCGGTTCTTCACTGATGTCCTGGTGATGGCTAAAGACGCCTCGATCAGGGAGAATCGCCTGGCCATCCTGGCCGAAACGGCCAGCCTCTTCAGTCGGATCGCCGACTTTCGCCAGATTGCTGCTTCCACCTAGGGGGCATCATTCCACCCCCGGATGGGCAGGGTTCCGCGCAGGGTGGGCGCTGGCAAGTTCCTTGCAGGGTGTCTCGAGGAGGGGATTGTGGAAGAAGTGCGACATCACGACGCTTGGGAAGCATAAGGTAACATAAGCAAAAGGAGGGTAGAAATGGCCAAGCGGTTCCTGACACTGTTCATCACAGCCAGTTTGCTCGTGGGGATGTCGGGATTGGCTCAGGCGGGATGGCGGCAGGATTTCGAGAGGCGGGGCACGGGCGACTATCCGCTGCGCCCGCTCGTTTATCCAATCTTCGCGGTCGGCGCGCTTCTGTATAACTTTGTCTACCGGCCGGTCAACTATATGGCCTGCGTCGCCCCAGAATGGACCGGCTGCATGCCAGAGGACCAGCGCGCCCTGGGGTTGGAGGAGAGCTACCAACAATTGGAGGAGATCTACCAAGAGGCGCCCTCGAAATAGATCCGGAACCGAGCCTCCGCCCTCTCAATGACAGGTAGAGCCCCGTTCGCGGGAGTTTCATGGCTCCTCGAGCGGAAGCGTGAGGTTGCATAGCCTGATCCGTAACCGTCCTCCGAGTTGGCCGAGGCTCGAGCCCGGAAAACTTGCGTGCCGCCCAGCGGCGGATGGTGGTCCCCGCATCTCCCGACAAGGCCTCCTGTCTTGGGGAGAGGGATCTCCGCAACCCGCAAATCCCCTGTCACAGAAAGGCTTGACACACTGAGGGGGTAGGGGTAATATCCCCGCCCAAGTCATGCCGTTCCCGCAGCTGAAAGACTCATGAAGAGCCAGGCCAGAAAATCGGGTTCCCGCTTCTACGAGCTGTACTGCATCGCCTGCGGTAGACAGGTTCGCGAGGAGGAGTCGACCACCCGCTGCCCGAGCTGCCGAAGCCCCCTGGACGTTCGGTTCGACTACGACTACATCCACTCCCGGCTCAACCGGTACTCCCTCAGGAATTCCCCCATCAAGGCGATGAAGTATCTCGATTTCTATCCCATCGAGAACCTGAATCTGGTGGTATCGCTGGATGAAGGGGGGACGCCGCTCTACCGCTGCCAGAGGCTGGGAGAGACGACCGGCTTCTCTCGCCTCTACATCAAGAACGAGGGCGCCAATCCGACGGGAGTCTTCAAGGACCGCGGGAGCATGGTGGAGCTCTCGAAGGCCAAGGAGCACGGCGCGAAGGCGATCTGTGTGGCGTCCACCGGGAACATGGCCGCCTCCGTCGCCGCGTATGCCTCCATCGCTATGTTGCCCTGCTACGTGCTGGTGCCCGAGGGGACCGCCATCGGGAAAATGGCGCAGGCCTTGAGCTATGGGGCGCGGCTTCTCCAGATCCGGGGGACGTACAGTGACGCCTTTCGTCTCACCGAGGAGATGAGTGAGCGGTACCATTTCTACCTGGCCGGGGACTACGCCTTTCGCGTCGAAGGACAGAAGTCCCAGGCCTTCGAGATCATCGAGCAGCTTGACTGGCAGGTCCCGGCGGTCGTGATTGTTCCCATGGGTTTTGGGACCAACATCGCCGCCCTCTGGAAGGGGTTCAAGGAGTTTTACGACATGGGGCTGACCGACCGCCTCCCCCGCCTGATCGGGGTTCAGCCCGAAGGCTGCAGCCCCATCGTCGCCGCGTGGAGTCAAGGGCTGGAGAAGATTACGCCGGTGGAGCGGCCCGACACCGTCTGCTCCGCGGTGGCGGCGGGGGATCCCCTGGATGGGCCCAAGGCGTTGCGCGCCATCCGGGAGTCGGGGGGGTGTGCGCTCACCACGAGCGACGGAGAGATCCTCGAAGCCCAACAGTTGCTGGCCCGGCTCGAATCGATCTTCGTCGAGCCGGCGGGCGCCCTTCCCATCGCCGCTTTGCAGCCCTTGCTCGCGACTGCACGGGTACAGGCGGACGAGGTGGTCGTCTGTCTCGCCACCGGCAACGGCCTCAAGGACCCCCGGTCGGCGCTCAGGGTCCTCCCGTCGCCGGCATCCATTGAGCCCTCCATTCAGGAGGTGGACAAGTTCCTCAAGCTCAAGCTCTACGAGATCCGGGCCGCCGGGGCCAAGAACGGCGACCGGAACCTCTTTAGCGAGGTTCCCTCGAAAGGGGCGCTGTCCGAGCTGGTCAACAAGGAGTTCGGCATCCGCCTCACCCCCGACTACGCTCAGCGGGCCCTGGGCCTCGTGGAGGATTTCGTCAACAAGGGAAAGCCGGTTACCAAGGCGGATCTCCAGTACATCCTGGAGACCACGCTCAAGCGCGCATCCGGCGAGGGGGTCCTCAAGGTGGAGGACTTCCAGGTCACGACGACGCTCCACGGTCAGGCTCAGGCCAAGGTCTGGGTGAGCTTCGATGGGGAGCGGCTCGAATCGAGCGGAGCGGGGGTCGGGCCGGTCGATGCGGTGATCAGCGCCCTCAAGGCAGCGGCCAGCAGCCGGGGGCGGATCTTCTTCGAGTTGATCGATTACCAGGTGGCGATCAACGCCCCAGGGACCGATGCCTCGGTGGAAACGACGCTGGTCCTCAAGGACGCCAAGGGGAACAGGATCGTCGCCACCGGGACTTCTCCCGATATCATCGTGGCCTCAGTCCTGGCCTTCGTGGACGGCTACAACCTCCTGTGGGCCCGCCAGCAATCCTAGATAGTACGATCCAGCAATAGAGCCGCTCAAGGCTTCAAGCCCGGTCCCCCTCGGGGGGAGCAAAGCCGCGGCGGAGTGTGTTCTCCGTGATGGTCCTGGGTTCCATGAACTGCAGGAGATAGTCGGACCCGCCGGCCTTTGAGCCTATCCCTGACATCTTGAACCCCCCAAAGGGCTGCCGGCCCACGATCGCCCCCGTGATCTTTCGGTTGATGTACAGGTTCCCCACTTGGAAGGCCGCCTTGGCTCGCTCGATGTGGGCGGGGCTCCGGGAGTAGAGGCCTCCGGTCAAGGCGTACTCGGTCCCGTTGGCGATCTCGAGGGCCTCCTCGAATTCGGCAGCCCGCAACACCGCCAGGACAGGGCCAAAGATCTCTTCTCGGGCGATGGTTGCAGCAGGGGGGACTTCGGCAAAGAGCGTCGGTCCCACATAGTAGCCGGTCTTTAGGTGTGAGACGTCGGTCTCCAGAACAAGCCTTGCTTCTCTCCGGCCCTGTTCGACGTAGCGGAGCACCTTGCGGTAGGCCTCCTCGTCAATCAACGGGCCAAGCGCAGTTCCGGGATCTTCGGGTGGGCCGATCTTGAGGCTGGCAGCTGCCTGCGCGAGGCGTGTGAGGAAGGGGTCATGTGCCGATCCCACCACGATGGCCCGTGAGCACGCCGAGCATTTCTGGCCGGCGTAGCCGAAGGCCGAGGCCACGACGCCACGAACGGCCTCATCGAGGTCGGCGTCCTCGTCGACGATAATGGCGTTCTTGCCCCCCATCTCGGCGATCACCCGCTTCGGACCCCGCTGATCCTTTTTCGTTTGCGCGGCTAGCTCGTAGATCCGAAGCCCCACCCCCCGTGAGCCTGTAAACGCGACCAGATCGACGAGGGGACTCGTGACCAGGTATTCCCCCACTTCTTCACCCAAACCCGGCAGATAATTCACCACCCCGGCGGGGAACCCGGCTTCTTGGAAGATCGTCATGAGATGCCACGCCATGATCGGGGACTGTTCGGCCGGCTTCATGATGGCCGTATTGCCGGTGACGAGCGCGGCGGAGGTCATGCCGGTCAGGATGGCCAATGGGAAATTCCAGGGCGCGATGATCACGGCGACGCCCCGAGGCTGGTACAGGTATTCGTTCACCTCCCCCGGCGCATCGCCCAACCGCTGCCCCTTTCCGAGCCGCAACATCTCGCGCCCGTAATATTCAAGGTAGTCAATGGACTCGGCCACGTCGGCGTCCGCCTCCCGCCAGGGCTTCCCCACCTCGGTGACCTCCCAGGCCGCCAGCTCGACCCTTTTCCGCCGCATGAGCGCCGCGGCCTGAAATAAGAGCTCGGCCCGGGCTTGGGGCGATGTGAAGGCCCATCGGGGAAATGCCCTCCTGGCACTGTCCAGGGCCTGCTGCGCGGCTTCGAGACCGGCGAGGGCCGTCCGGCCGAGGGTCTCCTCGGGACGCGCAGGGTTCCGCGAGACCAGGTCTCGGGTAGTCCGCACTTCCTCGCCGCCGATGATCAACGGGTAGAAGCGGTCGAACCGGCTCCGGACAGTGACGAGGGCCTCGTGCATGCTCCTGCGATGTGCCTCATGCGTGAAGTCGAGCTCCGGCTCGTTACGGAATGGGGGGGGCTCGCCGAGTGCCGGTGCACTCGGTGCCGGGGACACCGCGCTTGGACCTGGGACCGGCCCGGGCGGTTTCAGTAATTCCTCCGGAGACCAGTGCTCGGCGAAGCTGTGTCTCAGGAACGATTCATTGGAGGTATTCTCGAGGAGCCGCCGGATCAGATATCCCATCCCCGGGATCAGCTCTCCGAGGGGGGTGTACACGCGAACCCGCTGCCCCAGCCGAACCAGGGCATCTTTGATCGGGTCACCCATGCCGTACAGCATCTGAAATTCCAAGGCCTCCGCTGGTACCTTCAGATGCCGGGCCCAGGCCAGGGCAGCCGCGATGGAACGGATGTTGTGGCTTCCGATCGCCGGACGGACCAGATCGTCGTGCTCGAGGAGAAGGCGGGTGAGTTTCTCGAAATTGAGGTCCGTTTGCCACTTCTCCGTGAAGACCGGCACCACCCATCCCTGTTGGCGGGCGATGACCACCTCGTAGTCCCAGTAGGCCCCCTTGACGAGGCGAACGCCGATCGAGGCGCGGCGCCGCTCGACCCATGTCAGGAGATCGTGAAGATCCTGCTCCGCGTCCTTGAGATAGGCCTGGAGCACGACCCCGACGTCCTCGCGGCCCTGAAACTCCTCCTCGTCCAACAGTGCCTTGACAATCCTGAGGGTGAGGTCTTTGAACTCGTACTGCTCCATATCGACGGTCACGAAGGCCCCCACCTCTCGCGCCCGCCGCAGGATGGATCGAAGACGAGCCTTGACCACCTCGACGCTCTCCTCTTGATCGAGGGGGTTGAACTGAGAGTGGAGGGAGCTGAGCTTGAGCGATACATTCACGGAGGGGAGTGGGCCCCGGTGGTCTCGGTCGAGGAGGGGTGAGGGCTCCCGCTGCCTCGCGTGCGAGGTGAGCGCGTCCAGAATGGTGAGGACACGCCGGTGGTACGCCTCTGCCTCCTCCTCGCTGACCGTCGCCTCGCCTAACGGATCGAGGGTGAAGCCCATCTGTCGGCGCCTGAGGGCCTGGACGACCCGGAGGGCCTCCTCCATGGTGGCGCCGGCGATGAATCGCCGCGCCAGACGGAGGGCGGAGCGGCGGACCGCGAAGGCCAATGCCCGGGCTGCCAGGTCCCGGCGCGAGGCGACCCGGAGGCCCCAGCGAAAGAGCCCCGGGAGGGCCTTCTCGTGGGGGGCGAGATACTCCGAGAGGTGGTGGACGACCTGCTCGCTCGTCGTCAAGGTGGGCAGCACGTCGATGAAGCGGAACAGACCGACCTTCAAGGACTCGTCCCGCATGCACCACGTGAGGAGTCGCTCGTCCCATCCGTCTCGAGACAGGATCGAGGGGGATGCGTCTTGCAGGTGGGCGAAGATCTGCCGGCCGATCTCTTGTGTGTCCTGCTCGACGTGCTGCCAGTCCTTTTCGGGGACTTCCATCCCTGGCTCCCTGAAGGGGTTGCTCCTCACTACGATTATAGGCGGAGAGGCATGGGGTTCCAAACCGTGCCGCTCATGCCTCTGCCTCGTCCCGCAATGGCTGCAATCTTTGTTCCCCTGCCGCTTCGAGGACGAATACCGAATGGGGCGCGCCGTTTCCCCCGCGGGGTGGCTGTGCTACAGTGAAACGGACATCATCACAGATGAGACAAGGAGAACACGGTGAAGATTGCGGTGATGGGGGCCGGGGCCGTGGGGGGGTACTTCGGGGCGCTCCTTCACCGGGGAGGGCTCGATGTGACCTTGATCGCGCGAGGTCGGCATCTGGAGGCCATCAAGGCGCACGGGCTTCGGATCAAGAGCATCCAGGGGGATCTGACTGTGCCGGCCAAGGTCGTCGGTGATCCCAGCGCGGTCGGCCCGGTGGATCTGATCCTCTTCTGCGTGAAGTCCTATGACACGGAATCGGCCGCGCGTCAGTGTCTGCCGATCGTTCAAGAAAGCACCGCCATTCTGTCCCTGCAGAACGGGGTCGACAACGAAGAGAAGATCGCGATGGTCGCCGGAGGCGAGAAGGTCCTCGGAGGGGTTGCCTACATCGGGGCCGGTGTCTCCGAGCCCGGGGTGATCGTGCATACGGCTGAAGGCCGGATCGTCTTTGGAGAGATGCACGGAGGAATCAGCGAACGGGTGCGGCGCCTGGAGCAGACCTTTCGTGACGCCGGCTTCCCCGCAGAGGTCTCCTCCAACATCCAGGCGATCTTGTGGGGAAAGCTCTGCTGGAACGCTGCCTTCAACGCGTTAAACACCCTCGTGGGGGGTGAGGTCCGCGTCCTGCTGGAGCGGCCGGAGACTCGAACATTGACCAGGCAGGTCATGGAGGAGGTTCGGGCCGTCGCCATCGCAAACGGCGTCCTTCTCTCCGAAGATCTCGTCGAGCGACTTCTCACATGGACCGGTACTGCTGCCGGGACCATGAAGACCTCGACCCGGCAAGACCTGGAGGCGGGGAAGCGACTGGAGGTCGAGGCATTAAACGGGGCAGTGGTCCGAAAGGGAGAAGCGGCGGGCGTCCCCACCCCCTTCAACTTTGCCCTCTATGCCCTCCTTAAAAGTATCGACCCGGCGTCCTGACCCCTCCCGTTGTCTCCGTCAAATCCAGAGCTCGGGCGCGCGTCGCCACACCAGGTGGGCCAATACGTACAGTTCTAGACCGAAGGGTAGGTAGCCCAGATAGCCGAGGAACGGCATCTCGAATAGAGGCCAGAAACCGACCCCGGGAAGGTGATACACCCACTTTGGATACGAGAAATAATTCCACATCTCCCAGAAGAACCCGCAGGTAAGAGCCCCGGTGCCGAGTGCAGTGACCGGGCGCCAGTCGCCGTGCTGCAGGCGCGTCAGGATCGATCGCTTGCCGAGCCATACGTTGAGGGGTTCCACGAGGCAAAGGACCGAGATCCACACGAATGGGTAGAAATAGCGGGGTAATACCAAGAGCAGGCTGAGCATGGCGCAGCCGGCCAGAAAGAGCCCAGCGCAGACGCGAGACGTGACTGGGACGCGGGGGCCGTGGGCGAAGCGCCCCAGCCAGCCGAGGGATCCCACCAGTTCGGCCGTGACGAAGACTGCCGGCATCACGGTGGAGAACCCCAGCGACGCGAAGAAACCGTACTCCAGATCGCTGAAGAGTTCACGGCCGAGATACCGCCAGTTCCCGGTCCGCCAGTTGATGGCCTCGAAGAGCCACCAGACCGGTACCGAGATCACGAAGAGCATGGCGAAGTCGCGCGGTGATCGGGTGAGTGGCGAGCTGCCGGTGCGGCGAAGGACCAGTGCATCAACGACCAGGATGTACCCCAGCCACAGCGGAAAAAACAGCACGTGCGTCCGCGGCCCCGGTAACAACCAGTTCAGCAACCACGCGACTCCGAGCAAGAGGCCCCCGATTGCACCGTGCCGCGCCCTCACGTTGAACGCACCCCACCTCCCCAAATCCGTTTCCTCGTTGCGCGCGCAGCACCCTGCTCAGGGGGAGGCCAGACCCACCGCTTTGGATCAGCCGCGACCTCGCGGCCGTGATCGATGGCTTGTCGAATTAGTTGGGGTGAGAACTCTGTGGCCCTGTTCTCATCGCCGTACCACGCCTGTGGGGCGATGACATACAACGGAACGCGTCTCTTCTTCACACGCTTTAGGCTCTCCTCGAGCGTCGCTATAGCCTGGCCAGCCGCTAGTGGTAATCGATGCGTTCGTGACGCCTGTCTCACACCCTCTATGCTCTCGGCGACTTCATTCCAGCGCAGCGCCCCACGGATATCGTCCAAATAGATCTCGTCCATAAGTATCTCGAGGCTTCTCTTCAGGACATCGAGGCCACTGACCTTGGTTCCGAGCAAGTTGTCGTCCCACTGCTCGTACGTGTGCTCCTGCACGCTAGACTCAGGCAGGTTCCTACCACTTCGGACCATTCGACTGGTGAGGAGTATGTAAATCTCGTCTGGGTTCGCATCGAAGGCCATTGACAGGGGTGTAATGTTCCTCACTCCTCCGTCAACCAGAACGTCCTTGGCAGACTTCAGGTCGATATAGGGAAAGACGACCGGAATGGAGGCCGACGCAATAAGCTTGTTAAGGAAGTCCGTCTGGGACGGCGACCACTCTTGGTAACGACCCGATACGAGGGATACGGTACCGACTGCAAAGTTCCGACCCGACTTGCGAAGCGCATCGAGCGAGACGTGTTTCCTTATCAGACGCCGGAGTGGCTCGAGAGAATAGAGGCTGTCGGCGCCTACCACGATTCCCGGCCACCCTCCTCTCTCCGCGTAAATGCTGTGGTTTCCTTTGATGTCGACCAACCACAACTCCTGGAGCGCGGCGACTCTCTTCCGTAGCTCCGCAATCGAGTTTCCTCGTGTGGGTGCCTGGGCCAGAAAGGCTGCATTCAACGCCCCCACGCTCACGCCCCGAATGATGTGAAAGTCCAGCCCCTTGTTGCCCACCAGCTCCTGAAGCATTCCTGCCTGGTATGCACCGCGCGCTCCGCCTCCGGCTAGGACTAACGCTCGTTTTATGGCCACGGGTCTCCTTTCCTGGCGCCCGATCCGCTACGGTGGTGCCTCACGCAAGAATTGCCTCTCTCAAAAAGCGAACGCCCGCGGGCGTATGCCCGCCGGGCGTTCGTCTTACCCCTCCTCGTTACGGGCTAGCCCGCTCGGACCTTGACCCAGACCTCCCGGGTCCGAGGCCCGTCAAACTCGCAGAGGAAGACCGACTGCCACGTTCCGAGGCAGAGCTTTCCCTTGTCGATGAGGACCGTCGCGGCGTTCCCCACCAGTATCGCCTTCAGGTGGGCGTCCATGTTCCCATCGTTGTGCTCGTATTGGGCATCCCGAGGGAAGAGTCGACGCAGGTGAGCCATGATATCCCGCCCGACTGCCGAATCGTCTCCTTCTTGAACAGCGACCGCTGCGGTCGTATGCGGAATATAGACATAACAGATCCCGTCGCTCATCCCTGACGCGTCCACCACCTTCTGCACCTCCGAGGTGATGTCGCGAAGCTCCTCTCGCTTCTGGGTCTTTACGGTGAGCTTCATCATAGGTCGACTAACTCCACCCCGAGGTTTGCAAGGTCCACCACGGCCGCCGTCGCCCGGCCGTGGAGCCAGCCATAGGTCTCGCCAGGATTGACCAGCAGCATACTGTGCTCATGTCGAACCTCTGCTTTGTGGGTGTGCCCAAAGATAACGAGGTCCGCTTGCTCGCGCTCAAGGTCCAGCTCCTCCAGGATGTGGATGACCGTGAGCCGTCTGCCGCCCTTCTGCAACCGCAGCGGTCCGGCCGCGATCCGGCCCCGGGATCGCTGCTGCAGGCCGGCGCGCTCGCCGTCATTGTTGCCAAAGACGCCCGCCCAGTCGCACTGAAGGCGCTCGAGGGGGGCCAGCGCGAATGGAGCGATGAAGTCTCCTCCGTGGATGACGAAATCGACGCGCCGACGGTTGAAGACCTCGACGGCACGATCTATTCGCGGCAGGTGATCGTGTGAATCTGCCATGAGGCCGATCTGCATGGGTGCCTCAATAGGCGACATGGATACCACACATTACCGCGGCAGTCAAGCCACCGGCGATCTGTTCAGTTCAGAGTTCACGGTTCATGGTTCATGGCAAGATTGGGACTCTATAGCACGTGAATCCCAAACCATCAACCCTGAACTATGAACCCTGAACGCGGCTATCGGCGGGGCAGTCGAATGCCATGGCGCTCGAGGTCCCAGCGGAGGGGGCAGGTGTCGCAGTGCGGTGTGGACCGGCAGTACGCCTTCCCGACTGCCACGAGCAGGGCATGGTATTCGTTGTAAAGCTGTGCATCCTGGGGGAGGTGGTTCATGAAGAGCGCCTGCACCTCGTGATAAGCGGCCTCGGGAGAAATCAGGCGATGGCGCACGAGGATTCGCTTGGTGTAGGCGTCGATGACAAAAACGGGCATGTTGCCTGCATACAGCAGGATGGAGTCCGCCGTTTCCGGGCCGATCCCAGAGACCTCGAGCAGGGCGTCACGGAGCCGCGCCGGTTCATCACGGAACATGCGGCGCAGGTTCCCTCCGTATCGCGTGCGGAGAAAGGCGAGGAAGTTTTGGAGCCGTCGGGTCTTCACGGCGAAGGTCCCTGCGGGGCGGATCAGCGTGGCCAAGCGATGTCTTGAGAGGGCTGACATGGCCGAGGGGGTGAGCGCCCGTGCCCCGCGGAGCTGTCGGATCGCCTTCTCGACGTTGCCCCAATTGGTATTCTGGGTGAGAATGGCCCCGACGATGACCTCGAATCGGCTTCGTCCAGGCCACCAGCCCTGGGGGCCGAGTCGTCTGTAGAGCCGGTGATAGATGCTCAGGAGTCGGCGCCGCATGGAGCCTCCCGCCGTGGTCTGTCATGGGAGGGGGGTGTAGCGTGGAGGTAGCATCCCGCTCCATCTTCTTGTATAATAACTTGATTATTCGGGCAAGGTCGCCCGTTGGACGCATTGATGACGCGGGGAGGTTCTCCTGGGGGTGGGGGCGCGTGGCGAGGATTCTGGCCATTGATCTTGGCGAGGTTCGCATGGGCCTGGCGGTGAGTGACGATCTCATGATCACCGCCCAGCCTCTGCCGACTTGGCGCCGCATGGGCCGGC
>Ga0209869_1000070_pt1 | contig 14190 bp, 17 predicted proteins | sample GWRWS1_50_60_FD_187238 | JGI IMG/M metagenome (GOLD analysis project Ga0209869, IMG submission 187238) | Riverbed sediment microbial communities from areas with vegetation nearby in Columbia River, Washington, USA - GW-RW S1_50_60 (SPAdes)... | ecosystem: Environmental > Aquatic > Freshwater >...
CCGGTTCACGATGAAGGCCTTGTTCGCCGCATCGCTGGCGTTCTTCCGCTCATACCAGAAGCCGATCAGGAGATACGAACAGACCCCCACCCCTTCCCATCCGAGAAACATGAGGAGGTAGTTGTTGGCCAGGACCAGGATGAGCATGGCGAACATGAAGAGGTTCAGGAAGGTGAAGTAGCGGGCGTAGCCGGGATCCCCATGCATGTATCGGACAGAGTAGACATGGATCAGCAAGCCGACGAAGGTCACGGTGAGCATCATCACCGTGGAGAGGGGGTCCACCAGGAACCCAACGGGGACCTGGAAATTCCCAGCGACCACCCACGGGTAGAGATCCAGATCGACGGTCCGGCCGGCAGCAACCTGGACGGAAATCAGGAGGGCGACGAGGAAGGAGAGGCCGACGGCGGGGACTGCGACCCAGTGCGCCCGATCCCGGATGTGAGTGCGGCCGAAGAGGCCATTGACGATGACCCCAACGAGGGGGAAGCCGGGCACCAGCCAGATCAGGTGCATCATCGCCGAGACGTCCTCAGGACAGGATGCCCGCTGAGACTCCGGAGGACCCACAGTGTGCCGTGAGTGAAGGGTCGGACACCCTTTGACTCGCACCGCCGACCTTCCCACAGGTCAAGAACCCGCCGGGAACCCTGAAGGAGGTGGGGGTCATGCCCGTCGCGGGAGGCGACTGCTTGGTCGAAGAAGGGAGTTGGCGGGGCACTACGGAACATCCATCAGTCCTGGGCGCGGGGCGCCGACCAGGGCCGCCATATTGCCGGGTGGGTGGCGGTTCTCATGCATGAGCTGGTGACACAGGGGGATCTCGTCGAAGGCAAAGGTCCGGGAGAGGCAAGGATCGACCTTGCCCGCGATGACCAACTGGTTCAGAGCCGCACACTGCTCATCATTGGCAAAGTGGGACCCCTGGAACCGCTTCTGCCGCATCCAGAGGTAGCGGAGGTCCACACCTGCGGTATAGCCGGTGGTCCCGGCACAGATCACCACCATGCCGCCCGTATCGCAGACGAATATGGAGGTCGGGATGGTATCCTCGCCCGGGTGTTCAAAGACCAGGCGCGGGTTCTTCCGCTCACCTACAACCTCCCAAATCGCTTTGCCAAAAGCGCGGGCCCCCTCCAGCCAGCGGTTATACGCCTCGATGTCCTTCCAGTGCGGCAGCATCCCCCAGTGGGCAAACTTCCGCCGATTGATGTACCCCTTGGCGCCCAGCTTTTGGCAGTACTCCCCCTTGTCGTCGCCCGAGACCACCGCCACCGCGATGCCGCCCGCCGCCTTCGTAATCTGGATGGCCATCGACCCTAAGCCGCCCGCCCCACCCCAGACCAGGACCACGTCCCCGGGCCGGACCGCATGCTCGGGCCAGCCCTGGAGCATCCGGTAGGCGGTGGCACCCGACAGCATATAGGCCGCGGCCGCCTCCCAACTGAGCTGGGGTGGCTTGGGGAGACACTGGTGGGCCTGGACCTTGGTGAATTGGGCAAAGCTCCCCCAGTTGGCTTCGTAGCCCCAGATCCGAAAGGTGGGGCTGAACATCGGATCGGCCCCGGACCGGACCATGGGGCAGTCGCGGCTCCACATCCCGCAGTGGATCACCACGTGGTCGCCGACCCGGAGGTCCTTCACGTCGGAGCCGACCGCATAGACGATGCCCGAGGCGTCGCTGCCGCCGATGTGGAAGGGGACGGTGTCGGGATCCTTCTGACGGCTCTTGATCACATCCACCGGGCTCCCGAGGGCGGCCCAGACGTTGTTGTAGTTGATCCCGGCGGCCATGACATAGACCAGGGCTTCATCCGGCTTGATGGACGGGACCTCGACTTGCTCGACCCGAAAGGCCTTGATCGGCTCGCCGAACCGGTCCTGACGGATGAGGTACGCATGCATGGACTTGGGGACGGTTCCAGAGGGGGGCATCTCGCCGATGTCGTAGAGCGCTTTCTGTCTCATCCTGACACCTCGCTCGATCCGAGCAGTCAAGAGACAATAAGAGGCTCACCTTGCGGTGAGCCTCTTATGCGAACAACCTCGATTTCCAGGAGACGTTCCTTACGCTTTTGCCTCAGCTTCCTTCGGGGCCGGCGCTTTGGTGATAAAGGTCAGAACGAGCCCCACGGCGGAGGCCATCGCCAGGTACCAGAAGGCGGTCGTCCAGGCGCCCGTCGCAACCCGAACCTGGATGGCAAAGAGGCTCAACACAAGGCCGGCCACGCCATACGCGGTGAAGAGCCCGCCATAGTTGACCCCCAGGTTTTTGGTCCCGAAGAAGTCGGCGGTAAAGGCCGGCATCAGCGCCAGGGTGCCGCCGAAGGCGAACCCCACCACGCAGACCCCCAAGGCGTACATGCCGAAGGCCGTTGCGTTCGGGAGGATGAACAACAGCGACGCGATATGCATGGCGAAGATCAGGGCCATCGACTTGCTGCGCCCGATCGTGTCCGAGATCCACCCAAAGCCCGGCCGCCCTAACCCATTAAAGACGGCCAGCATCGTCAGCGCCCCTCCCGCGACGACCGGCGTCAGCCCTGCGATCTCCTGGCCGATCGGGGAGGCCTGGGAGATAATGATGAGCCCCACCCCTGCCGAGATCAGGTATTGAACCCACAGGAGATAGAACGGCAGGGTCGCCACCATCTCTCCTAGCGTGAAGTCGGCCTTCGCCACCTTGGCGCCAGGAGCCGGGGCCGGGGGCGACCAGCCTGCCGGCTTGTAGCCGGGCGGCGGGTTCCGGAGCAGCGCCCCACAGAAGGTGATGACGGCGCCGAAGATGACCCCGAAGATCATGAAGGTGGTCAGGACCCCCACCTGCGGAATCAGGATGGGCCCGCCGATGCCGCCGATGATGGCCCCTGCGCCGAACCCCATCACGACCAGACCCGTCATGAGGCCCCGCTTATCTGGCCACCACTTGACGGTAACCGCAATAGGGGTCACATACGCAGCGCCGAGGCCGAGGCCGGCGATCACGCCGAAAGAGATGTAGAGGCCCGTCAGGGTGCTCCCAAGGATGCCCGACAGGATAAACCCTGCCCCGACGAGGACGCCCCCTGTCATCGCCACGGTCCGCGGGCCCACCTTATCCTGCCAGCGACCGGCAAAGATCAACCCGACCGAGAAGAACGCGATCGAAAGGGCGTATGGCACGGTCGCATCAAAAGCCGACCATCCGTATGCCTTCTGCAAGGGGATGCGGAACACGCTCCAGGCATACAGGTTCCCCATGCAGAGGTTCATGAGGATTCCCAGGATCGGAAACAATATTCGGTTCGGAAGCCGTTCGTCTGCCATCTTCACGCCTCCCATCTTTCCAGAAGAGAGGACGACTTTGCCTCCCTTCTAAGCCACACGTGCGTAGAGACGTTGACCTCCCACCCACCCCCGAAATTCGCGTGCGATCACCCCCCTTTCTCTTGTAGATTTATCTCGTATCGATGCCCACTGCCTTGGAGATCATGCGATTGGTCTCTCCTACCAGATTTAACTTCCCCCTGTCAAGGGAAATGTATAAACGCATTTTACCCCAGAACGGCCTGCATGGAACGCAAACGGCTTTCGCCGTGGAACAGGTGCGTAAAATAGTGTTTTATTCAGGTTTTGTCAAGCAAAAATAGAAGCTTGGGGGGTTGAGCTAGAGGATGAGCAGGTGAGAAGGGGTCGAACGGGGACCGTGAATCGAATGGAACCCGAGGGAAGCTAGGGGAGACGTTTTCCGATGATTACATCACTTCGGGAGGGGAGTCCGGAGGGGGATTTAGCCGGCGGCTCCGCTTCCCGCAGAGGGCACAGACGAGCGAGGTCCCCTGCTCGAGGCTCTGCCAGCGGTGCCAGCGACAGGCGTTTTGCCGGATGTACTCCCAGCGGAGGCGATCCAGTCGGACCAGACGCTGAAAGCCGGCGGCTCCGATAATGCCGCCGAGGGACAAGAGCGACAGGACGGTGATGACATCTGTTACAACCATGACTCAGTTATCCTCGGTGAGGGTTGGGGTTCCGTAGATTGTATATTTGCGGTAATGCAAGAACTTTGCCAAGATACCTTCTCATCACATTCTCATCACATTTTTGCCCAATCATGGCCCCTCTCTGACAGGCGGCCTCACTTCTATAGACGCATAATTATCTGCTTTTGTTTCGCCACTCCCTTACGCCACCGCTAGTCCCCAGGACCACTCCCCTGCCCCTCTGACGGGCGGCTTGGTGGGCGTATTCTGCCTTTTCCCTTCTTCCTCCGCCTCTCCTGTGCTAAAAATCACGGCAGCGCCTTGGAAACGGCCAGGAGACACGAGAGCGCCCGATGACCCGATTGCAATCCGACGACCGGACCCATGGATCGGTATCGAGACTGCTCGAGTCCGTCCTCGAGGAGTACGCACGGGCCCTGGGCAGCCCCATTCACGCCTATGCTCCGGCAAGCCGCCTCTCCCCCCCGCGGCGGGGCGGCGGCCTGCATCTGCACATCTTCGCCCTGCCGGCCCGACCGCACTGGTTCAGCCTCTGGCCCATCATCCCCAGCGTCGAGATCCCTGCGGTCCTTTCCTGGGGGCTGAGGCCGGGAACGGAGCGAGCCCTGGCCCCGGGGAGGCTCTTTTCCCAGGGGGTCCTGAAATACGATCACAGCGGTCACGCCATCGCCGGGATTCTTGGGGAGAACATCTATCTCCTCTTTGATCTCCAAGGGCAATCCGAAGAGCTGGTGCCGCTTTTCCTGCGAAAGACCCTCGACCTGTGCCTCGGGGGAATGTCGGGCGTGCTTTCCCTCGAGACCGGAAGCCTCCCCCATCAGGTCCAGATCATCCTCCACCGCTTGAGTCACCCCACGGCTCTGCTCATTCTGGACCAGCTGAACGCCCGCGGAGACCGTCCGGGACACGGGGATCCAGAGGCGCGGGTCGAGGACGAGGGTGTGCTCCAGAAGCGGATAGTGGTACAGGAGGAGAACGTCAAGGAGCTCTCCCGGCACATGGGGTCGCAGACCCGTCTTCTGAACAACTGCCGGGAGCGGTTGCGCATGCTCAGCATGCTCAAAGAGGCGGAGCAGTCGGAGCAGGCGCTGGGGCGCGATATCGACGCGTTGCTCGGCATCCCCGCAGTGCGAGGCGTCGAGGTCCTGATGGACCGCCTGTGCGTCCTTACGGATACGATCGACACGGTCGTCGCCGGGAAGCGGTACCGCCTGGGGCGCTTCCACCTCGATATCCGTTTCAACGGTGATGTGACTATCAGGAACCTGACCCGGGCATACGGCTACTATGATCACCCGCACGTGTGGAATGCCAAGCCGTGCCTCGGGAATATCGGCCCGAGTGTTCTGAAATTGGCCAGTGAGTTCCAATGGGTGGCCGCGACCGAACTGCTCCTTGAGTATTTGAAGACGGTGAACCCGAAGGAGTGGTATACCCCCATTGAGCACTGGGAGGAGCTCAAGGCGTGAACCGGCCTGACGCCCCCTCTCCCCAGGTCCTCATTGCGCCGCTCGCCTTCCAGAAGCTGCGCTTGTACATCGAGCTCTGCCCCATGGAGATTGGCGGGCTCGGCGCGGTGGAGCGTTCCGGCCCGAACTTTATGATCACCGACCTCTTCATCCTCTCCCAGAAGGTCTCTCCCGCAGAAACGGAATTGGACCCGGCAGCCGTATTCGAGATGCTCCAGGGCTGCATCGCCGAAGGGCGCGATCCTGCCTCCCTTTGTTTCTGGTGGCACAGCCACGCCGAGATGGACGTGGAGTGGAGTGAGACGGACGAGCGGACTATCGAGGCCTTCCCCGGCGACTTCATGCTCTCCGTCGTCGGCAACAAGGCGGGGGCCTTTGCGTGGCGCCTCGACACCCTGCGCCCTACCCGACAGGTCCTGACCGATCTTCCCGTCACGATTGTTCCCGACGGCGGTGAGGAGGGTGACGAGGCAGCGTTGCGGGCCTCCATCGTTGCCGAGATGTGCGAGAAGCTCCAGGTGATTACCCGCGACTTCGAGCTGTATGACAGCCCGGTCGACTTGGAGTTTCTGTCTCGCTTCCATCCTGAGCTTTGCCCCCCAGGGTCCCCTTCCGATGACCGATGACGGCTCGACTGAGCTCGCCGAAGTCCGGCGACCGATGACCGGCAGAAGGGCGGCTGGTGTTTAGTGACTAGTGGCTGGTGGTCCTCACCAGCCACCAACTACGTTACACTGTGAGCCCTGAACCCTCGACTCTCAACTAAGGGGGGGATGATGCGATTCCTTCGAGTCACCGACCTGCGATCGGCGGACAACCACGCCGTGCCCGCCTACCTCTTCCTCCCCGAAGCCCCACGCGGCGGGGCCGCCGTGGTCCACGGCTACGGGGGCTGCAAGGAACAGATGCTGGGCATCTCGGCCCGCCTCGCCGAGGAGGGATGGGCGGCGCTGGCCCTCGACCTCCGGGGACACGGCGAACATCCTGCCGCCCTGGATGAAGGCGTGTTACAGGATCTCGAGGCGGCCCTCCATTGGCTGCGCCGCTACGCGAGGGTTGTTGCCGTCGGGCACAGCCTGGGCGGGCGGCTGGCACTCATCTCCAGCGCCGACCTGGTCGTGGCCATCTCTCCCGCCGTTGCCAGTCGGCCCTCCGAGGAGGGACGACAGATGCTCCTCGCGTTCGGCTCCACCACCGTCCGGAGCCCGAGTCCGAGCACCATCCTGGAATTGCTCCGGAGGATGGACGAAGTGAAGCAGCCCGACCGGCCGGTCCTGCTCCTGCACGGAGAACGGGACATCCCGACCCTCATCGAAGGCATTCGTCGCGTGGCTCAGGATCTCCCCCACGCAACCATGGCCCCCGTCACCACCTTCCAGCATCCTGAGACCCCACTCACGCCAACGATCATTCCGTACCTGCACCACTGGTTCAACCATCTCGATCTGAAATTCAACCCCGAGGTCTTCCAGCGGGCACTGGCATGGCTCAGGGAGAAGACCTGAGACTTGAGACTGGAGACAGGAGACAGGAGCTTTGAGTCTGGGGTATTGATGTCTCTGGTCTCTGGTCTCTGGTCTCTGGTCTCTGGTCTCTGGTCTCTGGTCTCTGGTCTCTGGTCTCTGGTCTCTGGTCTAGCGATGCCTTGACACCCCGATGACAGTGGCATAAGCTAACAAATCAACGAGAATGATGAGGCGAGACGTGGAGCGGATCGAAATCCAGGGGAAGAAGGTGCTGCTCTACCGGGACGGGACCCCGCATACGCCTAATCGCGAGGTCCCGCTCGAGGATTTTCTGCGGGAGGTCGCCGCCGCAGTTCGCCGGCCGGGGCGGGGGCACCACCTCCTCCTCCCGCCAGGGGTCCGCATCGTCAAGCTCGACGGCGTCGCCAAAATCCTGTGCCTGGAGACGCCACCCCAGGTGCGACTCGTCCGGTGGAGCGCCGCGCCCATGGGAAAGGGGGGAGAGTACGAGACCTTCCGCCTTGCCTTCCCCTACATCGTCTCTATCTTCCTCTTCTTCCAGGGAACCTTTGAGGATATGCGCGTCTACTACCGGACCGCGCCGCTGGAGGGCCCGGATGATACATTGCTGATGTCGAATCTTTGGAATGTGCAGGCCGACCCTGAGAAGCCTTCGGCCTGTCGTGCCTGTCTCAGGGGGAGGCCCGAGGACCTGTGGGAGAGACCGCTCGTCCAGCAGGTGAGGATGCTGCTTGATTTCTTCTGGGGCACCGGCTTTAACACTGACATCGCCGGCAACTGTTTCGAACGGGCCAGGAAGCTCGATCCCCGGATTGCCTCACCCAAGGCCTGGGAGGCGGCCTCAGAGGCCGACCCCCTCTTCCCTCTCCAGGTCCCGTGGGAGCGGCTGGATGTAACAATCGGGGAAGTCATAGACCATCTCGTGGAGTCCGGCCCCCAGCCTCGCCAGGCCATCGCCGACGCCTCCGATCTCGCCAACCTCATGTATCGTATCGCCGAGTCGAAGTGACGTGAGCCGCTTCTCACGCCCCTTTGCTGTTGACATCCCCGCCGACCGGCAATAGAATTCAAACGATGTTCCCGAAGATGCCACTCCCTCGATCGAGGGAATCAGAGACCTTGAGCAGCGAACAATTGAAGCAAGTCAAGGCGCCCGCTGCCGCTCTCTCTGCCACCCCCGAGGCAGGGACGGCCAGAAGGGTCCGTGTCGTGTATGGAATACACTCCCTCTCTGTCGGCGTTGCCGGGAAGACGGTGGGCGACGTCCGGGTGGTCCTCGGTCAGGCCATGAACATCAGTCCGAGAGCGATAGCCCTCGTTGACGGGCAGGAGGTGAACGAGGGCCACATTCTCCTGCCAGGCCAATATCTCGAATTCGTGCGCCAGGCTGGAGAGAAGGGCGATCGCCGCTGCAGCCTCCTCGGGACGATGGCACCATGGGCGACGTGATCGAGATCGTCGGGGACAAGGCGTACGCCATGGGAGGGGACGGGGCCGGGCGGCGAACCGTAGAGCGACAGGTGGGTTTGCGGGAGCTGCTGGGAGGCATCGCCTCGTCCATGGAGACGTCCCAGAGGGACACGACGCTCTTCCTCCCGGCCGGGACCCGGTACGTGAAAGTCCGCGGGGCCTCCACGGGACTCGTGGTGGAGCTCCCCCCCGAGATTCGGCGCGTGACCTGGAGCCCGGCCAAGATGGACCAGGGCGGAGCGTACAGCGCCCACTGGCTCGCCTTCCCCTATACCATTCACATCTGTATCTTTTATACCATCGAGGGGGACGAGGCGTATGGCGGAGGGCTGGAAGACATGCGTGTCTATTACCGGAACGCGCCGCTCCAGTCTCCTGATGACCCGCTCTATGTCCCGAATCTCTTTAATATCCAGGTCGACCCCGTCCTGACCTCGAACTGCCGCGCATGCCTCCGCGGGCATCCCGAGGCTCTGGAGAACCTTCCCCTGGCGGAACAGGTGGAGACCCTCCTCAATTTCTTCTGGGAGACCGGCTTTAACCATGATATCGAGTCCAACGGCTTTGAGCGGGCCAGGCACCTGGATCCGCGGATCTCGTCGCTCGAGGCATGGGAGGCGGCCTCGAAGGCCGATCCCCTCTTCCCCCTTGGAATCCGATGGGAACCAGCCGGCTGCACCCCCAGGCAGGTGCTGGATCGGCTGATTGACGTACGACACCCCGATGTCAAACCGTTGCGGAGCGCCTCCGATCTGGCCGACCTGATGTACCGGCTGAAGGAGGCCTCCTAGAGGACCGAGATGGCGGTCAGCAAGGAAGGGCTAGAAGGCTAGGAGGCTTGAACGCTAGAAAGGAAGAACGCGTGGGCGTGCAAGCTTTCTAGCATCCCAGCAGTTTTTTGCTGACAGCGGACGGCTGACGGCTCGTAGAAAGGAGTAGAGGGTATGATCGACAGGGAGACCATCGAGAAGCGGTATGGTGAACTCGGGACCAGGGATTTCCAACTGAGCATCAATGGGAGGTCCTATGACCTCTACGAGATCCTCCGGATCCTCGGCCAGGGGTTTGAGGACATCCGGCCCATTGACGTCTGTTCCGCCACCGAGAACCTGTACGCCATCCGGTACTGTGATCTTGAAGACCGGCACATCGTGACCATCGAGTTCGATCAGGAATTCCGATTGGTCACAGAGCACCGGACCCACTTGGCGGAATGGATGGGAGAGGACGAATACCAGGCTTTTGGGTGGGGGGCGTGGTGTCCCTGGAGCATCTAGTAGGTGAATGGTGGTTGGTGGTTGGTTAGTGAAAATTCGAAATTCGAATTTCGAAATTCGGATTTGCGTAGGATGGGGATGGCTTGGCGCTTTCGGCTCATGAAGAAGGAGGTGGGAGACCGGGGTCTCCTCATGGAAGGACGGGCATCTCACGAGGAGAGCCGGGAGGAGGTGGAATTCTTTCTCTTGATCGGATCTGACTATGGGACGGCCGACGTCCATTCGCTGCGCAAGGAGTCCTTTGCGCTCATCGACTACTTCGCAGGGTTCCTGGGACCGCCGGCGAGCGGACCCCAACCGATCAATATCGGAGAACTGATGGACAGCGAGGACGAGATTCCGGTGAACGCCTTTTGGCACATCCGAGAGGATCACCGCGCAGAGATCGTTGCGGGGCTGCTCAAGGCCCTGGAGGATCAGGAGAAGAGGGATGGATAAGGGGCCCCGGGTCGAACAGATGCGGCGATACATCCACTCCAGGGAAAAAGAGCTCCTCTCCACGATCACAGAGATGACCGAAGACCAACTCCGATGGACCGTCCGCGTGTTCACCGACTGCCTGGACGAGACCAGCCGGACCCTCTGCCTGGAAGGGTACAGCGAATACCTCCCCTTCGAGAGGATCCAAACCTTCGTCGCCTCCTTCATCCCTCAGTACACCCAACTGGCCCTCGCGGACCTCGACCTCAAGACCCAGGTCGAAGGCTCGGGCCTCAGCGCCCTGACGGAAGAGGAGCTTCAGAACATGTCCTGCGCCGAGAAGTGGTACCTGCTGGCCTCGGACGAAGAGGCCCTCACCCCGGCGCAGCTCCGGCGGGAGATGGCCCGGCTCCTGTTCTGCCGGAGCTATGACCTGTACTGCGATCTCACCCTTTCCATGGCGGCCATCGAGTTCCCCAGCTACTTTGAAATCCAAGAGTCGTTAGCCAGGCTGTCCCCCGAAGATCTCCGCGCCCTCAGAAACAGGCTCCTGCCCAAGACCCAGGAGGCGGACAAGGCCCCACCCGAGGCCGCAGAGGAGATCTTGCTGGGCATCCGCGAGGAGATCGCCCGAGCCATTTCCCTCGACAGACCCCTGGACAGCCTCTTTGAAGGCGCGATGGAGCGGATTCCCCGGGGGGGAGACCAGGTCGCGGAAGCGACAGCGGCCCCGGAAACTGCAGCGATGTCCCGGGAGGAGCTCCAGCTATCCGTCAAGGCCCTGACCGACCTCATGACGGTCGACGAGATGCGCCGCGAGCTTTCCCCCCTCAAAGATCGCTACCCCTCCTTCTATGACATCCCAGAGGCGGACCTCCATGACCTCGTCAGGCGCCTCGATGAGAAGATCGGCGGCCGGACCGTCCTGAGCTTCACAGACCGGTACCGGTCGGGAAGTCTGGTGACGCGGCAACGGATCTCATCAGAGGTCTGGGCCCTTCTGCCTCATGAGGAACGAGTCCGTCTCCTCACGGAAGATGACGACGGCATGGACGCGAGTCAGATGGCTCGGCACATCAGCCGGGTCTTCATGAGCTATCTCTACGAGATGCTCCACGATCCGACCGCACAGATGTCCTTCCTGAAGGAGCCATTTTACCAGGTTCTGCAGGACACGATCATCGGACAGCTCGGCAAGGGGGGGAACCAGGCCGGGCTGCGGGAATTGAACCGCAGAGTGACCTGTGGCATGCTCGAGGTCGAGCAGGCGCCCCCGGAGGAGCGGCAGGCCATGCTGCTGGAAGTCCGGAAAGGCATCGCAAGGGCCCTCAGCCTGCCGGAGCCCCTGCTCGACCCTGAGGCGCACTCCTAAACCCTCCATGGAGGACGAAAAATGCGCTGGCAATATCAGGACCGGATGGTGATGTTCAAGGAAACGGCCGAAGGGTTGGTCAGCGGATTGGATTGGCTCAATGACGTGGGTCGGGAGGGGTGGGAGATGGTTTCTGTGGTCCCCCTGATTGCGCCCAACAAGGATGGCTTCGCCTATGGAACGGTGGGGGCCCTCATGATCTTCAAGAGGCCACAGGCCGAGGGGAGGTAGGCACAAGGGATGCGTCAGGACGATCGGCAGGGGGCCCCAGGGCAGGGACAGGTGAGCCTTCCCGCGCTCCTGGCAGAACTGGATAGATGTCAAGCGGGGGGGGATGCTCCAGGGACCGGCTGGGCCTTGGCCAAGATCGGGACTGTCTACCAGACGCAGGGAAAGCATCGGGAGGCCCTCGCGGTCTTTCAGCAAAGCCTCAAGGTCTTTGAGGAACTGGCGGACAAGCCGGGGGAGGCCTCTGTCGCTGCGTTGATGGGCCATCTCTCGCTTCAGCAAGGCGCGTGGGATCAGGGGTTGGAGTCCCTGGACCGCGCCCGGCGTCTGCAGCAGGAGCTTGACGATCGGCCCGGGCTCGCCGCCACCCTCGGAAAGATGGGGACCGCCTATGAGGCGAAGGGGGAATGGGAGGAGGCGCTGCAGCGCTACCGCGAGAGTATGCGGATCAAAGAGGAACTCGGCGATAGGGTGGGCCTCGGCCTGACCTGGAACAATATCGGCACGCTGTGGGCCAAGATGGAGAGATGGGAGGAAGCCCTCGAGGCGTACGGGCATGGTCGGCTCATCCAGGAAGGGACCGGAGATACTCGCGGGCTTTCGATCACCCTGGCCAACATCGGCCGCGTGCATCATCAAAGGGGGGAGTGGCAGAAGGCCGCCGAATACTACGAAAAGAGCTATGCCCTCCACGAGGCGTTGGGGGATGCCCTGGGGTGTGCGACGATCTTGAACAGCCTTGGGCTCGCCCGCAAGGAGATGGGGGATCTCGACGGAGCAGAGGAGACGTACCAACGTGGGATCCAGATCCTGCGGGAACGGGATGACCTCCTCCGCGTCACGGTTCTCATGCATAATCTTGCGATCGTCCACGAGGAGCAGGGAGAGTATCGGAAGGCGCTCAGCCTCCTGGAAGAGGTCATCTCGCTCGACAAGCGGATGGGGAATCCCGATCTGAAACGCGACATGCTCACCTTCCGCCGCATCCGCCGGCAGATGTCCATGGAGCGGGACGTGCAGGTGGAACGGAGGGAACTCGGAGAAAGATGAGGCTGTGGGAGATCACAGGTCAGGGGATCCTCAAAGCGGAGGTCCTTCTGAAGGGGCCAGGCACCTGGGTGATCTGTGAGGAGACCCTGGGCCGTGACGACCGTGGCGGTGCCAGAGAACCGGGGAGGATTCTCCGTGCTTCCTAGGTACCGGTTAACCTCTCGGGAAAAGGCCCACGTCACCTCCGCCCTGCGGGACCTCCTGGAGTTTCGCGAAGAGATCCTCTTCGCCTATCTTCACGGTTCCTTTGTCAACGGGAGCCGATTCCGGGACATCGACGTAGCGGTGTACCTGGACCACGCCCGCTGGACGCGGCGGGCCTCTCTCCAGTATCAGGTCACCCTCACCAAGGACCTGAGTCGGGCCTTGCGTCTGCCTGTGGATGTCACTGTGCTCAATGTGGCCCCCCTGGGCCTCCGGCACAACGCTGTCTCCGGACGGATTCTCCTCTGCCGTGAGGACCGGACGCGCGTCCACTTCGCGGACGGGGTCTGCCGGCACTACGAGCAGATTCGCAGGACGGCCCGCCACGCCCTCTTTACCCTCCTCTGGGGACATACCACGGCCCGCAGCCTGACCCGATGCCGGCGATAACTATCCCTTCCCGATCAGATGGCTGTCGAGTTCTTTCTGGGCTTCTCGGAGTGTCTTGAAGGGCCAGCGCTTGACAGTCGCCTCCTGCGAATGCTTACAGGCGGCGCAGCGCATCACATACACCGTCTCGACGTAATAGTGGCCGCAGTTGGGATCGGCGGGGTCATCGGCCAAAGCGATCCGCTCAAAACTGTCCACCCGGTGAAACTGGTCCGCGCCGCCGTGGCCACACCGCTTGCAGATCACTCCTCCCCCCGCCCCTTCTGCACCCTCTGCACTTTCTGTACCTTCTGTACCCCTCTGTACCCTTCTGTACTTTCTGTATCGCGTTTATCGCTGGCACCCCTGCACCGGGTCCCTCGCCTCCTGAAAGAGATCGAGGGTTCCCTTGGCCCGCTCGAGATCACGCTGGGCCTGGATCTGGCCCAGCCGGGTATTCCACGGACCGAGATCAAAATCGTGAGGATCCGCCGAGTACGTGTCGATGAGGTCCCGGTAGAATTTGATCATCCGGCCAATGAGATCCACAGCGTACTCCCGCCCCTGGATCTTGAGGGTGTGGACCCCCATGTCGATGAGGTGGGGAACGTCCTCGAGGAGAAAGAAGGCATCATTCTTGAGGGCGACCCGGTCCGCCCAGCGGTCGTGATTGCCCCGCAACAGGCTCCACGCCTCAAGGCAAACCCGGTAGTCCAGGCCGCCACGGTTGGGGCTTCCCTTGAACAGATCTTTGCCGCTCTCATCCTGGCCCCGTTCAAGCCGGTGGTATGGGGACATCCAGCACTTGCCCAGATATGTGTAGCACTTGTTGGCGTGGATCAGGACCTCGACCCCGACCTC
>Ga0209869_1000071_pt1 | contig 14117 bp, 24 predicted proteins | sample GWRWS1_50_60_FD_187238 | JGI IMG/M metagenome (GOLD analysis project Ga0209869, IMG submission 187238) | Riverbed sediment microbial communities from areas with vegetation nearby in Columbia River, Washington, USA - GW-RW S1_50_60 (SPAdes)... | ecosystem: Environmental > Aquatic > Freshwater >...
ACCTGTGTCGCCAGGCTGCGGATCAACGTACCCTTCAATTGAGCGTATCTCCGCGGACACTCATTAACATCGGTCGTAAGATTGCACAATGTCGGGGGGACGTGAAGCTGGCGTTGTCGGCGGCTTACCTGAACAAGCTTACCATTGCGCAGCGTGATGTCGTCCAGGAGTTCGTTACCAAGGCGTTCGGCACTCTATAAAGTAAATCAGCGCGCAACATTTTCCTTAGCAAAATTTTAGAGAGTTTACGACGGAGCAAAAGCGGGCGGAGTACTACTACTACTACTACTACTACATCTCCCTTAAAGGGTTCTTCACATGAGCCGGCCACAGAACGAATTCGAGCTACGCGCCGAGGTATATAGCGCGCTACGCGCAGTACTAGGGGATCGTGTGCGAGGCGAATGGCTGAGTGAGCGCACGCTGTTGCGTACGACCAAGAGTGGCATGCGACAACGCGGCGCTCGCTACGACATTGTAGTATTGGATCCGGAATACCAGAAGGTGATCCTGATTCTAGAGGTTAAACGCAATACCACAGGCGAGCCACCGCTGAAGCTGGCGTACTACGCAAAATTGGAAGGATGTCCGGTGTGGGTCGTCAACCAAGCAACAAGAGCGCATGTGGTGGAACGAGTTCTCAAGTTCATCGAGAGTAGTTGACATTGGCATAGCAGGCGTGATATGATGATTTGCCAGTGTCGTTTTCGTAGCATACCCGTAACCTTGCAAAAGGAGATTCGTATGAACAGAGTGGTCACTTACTTACTAGCCGCTGTCTTGTCTGCCATGCCGCTGGCGTCTTACGCCAAGGCGGGTGGTCCTGGCGCGTCGAGCAATGGTGGTAATAATGGCGGTAACGGTAATGGCGCCGCGGCATCCGGTGGCGTCGGCGGCGTTGGATCCGGTGGCAACGGCGTCGGAGTCGGTGGAGCGAACGGTGGCAACGGAGGTTCACATGGTGGTGGGAATTCTGGTGGGAATGGCGGTGGTAACGCTGGTGGTGGCGACGGCGGTGGCTCGACCGGTGGCGGGGGTTCACATGGCGGCGGGTCTACTGGTGGCAGCGCTGGCGGTAGCCATGGATCAGGCGGAGCAGCGAGCCTCAGCAACGGAGGCGGACCGGTGCAGCAATGCACGCCCAGCACAACCCGAGTTAGGGGTGTGAGCAACGTCTTTGTCTGCGAATAGACCATGGCAAAAGCCGTAGCTATCACCGAGATGGTTAGCAAGAAAGTCACCGTTATCACGTGCGTGCCGGAAGTAAGGCGCGTCGAGCTGGAGTTGTCCAAGGACGAAGCCGAAGTGCTCGCGCTGATTCTTGGGCAGATCGGCGGACATCCAGGCCGTACCCGGCGAGCCCTGGCGGACAAAATTCAGCTGGCGTTGTTCGATGTAGGTTTCAACTGGGAAGACATCGACCCGGATGCTTTCGAGCCGGGCAACAGGGCGTTATACTTCAAGGACGGCGTGTGATCAGTTGGGACGCCTTGAAGTCGCGTCCCATGCCGGACGTCAAGGCACGCTACCTCGTGATGGCCTCATGGTGTAGCGTGCGCATGGAAAAGCAACGCAGGGCGTCACGGACCCGCACGATGGGCCGGGCGAAGACCAAACTTGCAAAGCCACCCCTTAGTGGGTGGAGCTAACTCGGAGAACACTCATGCGTTCTGAAGCTACGTTAAACATCGCAGCGCGTATACTGGGTACATTGGCCGACTGCGCCGACAAAGTTACCCGTCTAAACGGTAGCATCGATGCTATGGAGGCTACGATCGACCGGCTATTATTGGCTACTATCGACGCGCTAGGGGAAGAAGTGGAGGCGTACAGACGCATCTCTGGGCCGATCCGTTTGCCGCGTGACGCCGAACAACCTGCGCAACTAGAACTGGCTCTAGAGCCGATGGACGATGAATCGGTTCCGGTTCACGATGAGCCCGACACGGAAGTTCACGTATGGACATGCCTGACATTCGATCCGTGCGATGAAACTCCGATTCGCTGAGATCATACTGCTGATCAGCCTGCTTGTGTTCGCGATCCTGGCAACAGGGTCGTGGATTCTACAGAAGCAAGGTGCTCCTAAGAGCACGATCGAGTGTACCCGTACCGGCGGCGATTGTGTGACCTGGTTATGGGAAGTGAGCCCGGAACGCTACTGCGATTGGGCGGCAACGGTAGCACAGCAAGGCGCCCAATGGTTCACGCAAGACAGGTCCCGGGCTGACCTGGATAGCTTACTGACCGGTTCCAATCAGCTCGGTAGGTCGTACACGAATCATGAGCGGCAAGTTATTATCGCGTGGCTTCGGCGTGGTTGGGACCAGGCGCATGATGGACTGCATCTCGACCAAGTTTTCGAGGCGAACATAGGCCTATGTTGGACGGGTGAGAGTAGTGTATGAACTACTCAAGGACGAAATACGGGCGCATCAATAGTGGTGGTTGCTGTCCATTGGGGGTACGATGAGTACCGAAACTCCGGCGCTGCCAGCATTCAATACACCGGGTGCAGGTTCAGCCTGGCGGATCATCACCAAAGGCGGACTGTACTTCATACAACAGTCATCCGGTGGCGAATGGGTCGCCGTGCCATCTGCAGTCTACGCTAATCTTGCGGATGCGCTTACTCAGGCCGATGTTCTTTACAACCCTGGGACGGTGGTATGGCCGCAAGCACGCATCCATTAAACACGTATGAATATCGCGCCTGACATCCTGCGGTCTTCCGCGCCAAGTCCCTACGGCTCGGGCAACTACATCGATCACACGGAGTGCGGGGATACACGCCATCGGCTGTGGATCAAGCGCAACGTGGACGGTAGCATCGTCGGCTATTGCCATAACTGCGGCAGCCGGGGCTATCTGCGTAAAGCGCCGTTCGTCGCTACCGATCCTCCTGTTCGAGATTGGGCCGTGAAGCCGCCGATTCCCGATGCCGATCTCGTCAGGGGACCGGAATTCTGGCCGAACCACGCGCGCGGCTGGCTGCTAAAGTACGGTATCGAACCGTGGGAGCTGCCGGGAGTCGGCTGGTGGCCGAAGGGCGACCGGCTGGCGCTTCCTGTGCGGGACTTCGGCAATGCTTTGGTCGGGCACAATATGCGTAGCACCGACGGCCGCGAGCCGAAGTATCTGTTCCAGGGCCAGAGCAGCGTGGGCCACTGGGTCCGAGACAAAGACGGGCCATTGATCATCGTTGAGGACATCCTTAGCGCTACCAAAGTCGGTCGGCAGTTCGATAGCGTCGCACTCCTCCGGACACACATGAGCCCGGCCGTATTGGCCAAGGTGCAGAAGTACGCACATGTCCTAATCTGGATGGATCCTGATCGCGCGGGCTGGGAAGCCTCTGCCAAACTCGTCGATAAGCTCGCAATGTTCACGGACGCCATTATCTTACACACCGAGGAGCAGCCTAAGGAGGCAACCGATGAGCGAATCAAAACTGTTGTATCCGATAATTGCTGAACTTCTGGCCCTCCAGATGGCCGCGTCAGGGCGCGTCTCAGGAACACTCGCAGAGTGGCCAGTTCTACAAAAGGCGCTCTACAACGCAGGTCTGCATTTGGCGCCCAGTACCGACGCGATTGTTATGCGTCGTGCCGCGCAAGCAGTGCTACAAGGTAATGCATGGAAAAACGAGAAGGACCGATTGAGTTAGAGGTCATCGCTACGCTGAAGCAGCGCGTAGATTACGAGCGGTTTCATCCGCACCTAAACCCAAAACTGCTACAGCCGGCGACCGTGCAGATCATTAGCGCCATTGCCGATTACTACGATGAGCATCCGGAGGACATCGCGATCCCTGCATGGGACTCAATGCGTACCTACTTCATAGCAACTCGCAGCGACCGCTTGCCGGCCTCGCTGGTTGAAGTGTGCGGCGCTGTGTTTGAACGTCTCAACGTGGGTGACTATAGCGGAGCCGTGCTGGACGATGTGCGCCACCACTATCTGCGGCGGTACTACGCGCAGCAGATCGCTGATCTTGGGACGTCCGCGCTCCACGACAACGACGTGGATCTCGCCGACGTGCTCGACATGGTGGAGAACTACGATAAGGACTCTGGGCGCGTGCTACGCCCGGAGGACATCTACACACCGATCACCGTCGCTAGCATAGCCGAAAAGGTCCTCACGAGTGGATGGCAATGGCGCCTCAAAGCGTTACGTGATAGCTTGGGTCCGTTGCGTGGCGGCAATTTCGTACTGGTGGCGGCCCGGCCAGAGGTCGGGAAGACGACATTCGTAGCCAGCGAAGTCACGTACATCGCCCAACAGATGCACAAAGCGGGTGAGACCCGTCCGATCTACTGGCACAACAACGAACAAGCCAGCGACGAAGTGGCTGCCCGTCTGGTGCAAGCCGCCTTGGGCCAACCACTAGCTGCTCTTAAGAGCACAGCGGCAGCCGCTGATGTACGCGTGGAGGCACTGCTCGGAAAGGGCCGTATCCGCCTGGTACGTACTGATGCCGGTATCAACCATCGCAAGCATCTGGAGGCTGCCTTCAAGGAAACGAAACCTGCGCTGATTGTGTTCGATCAATTGGACAAGGTTGCCGGATTCGACAGCCGCAGCGAGGATGATCGCCCCGATCTGCAACTGGGACGCGCGTACTGGTGGGCACGAGAGCTGGGCCATCGGTACAATTGCCCGGTTATCGCGATCTCACAGGCTGACGGTACTGCTGGCGGTGTGAAGTACGTCACCATGGAACAGTTGCGTGGCAGTAAGACGGACAAGCCCGGGGAGGCTGATGTTATCGTTACCCTCGGCGTGGACCCCGAGGGCGCCCCGGATCTGCGATACATCAATATCTGTAAGAACAAGTTACCGGGGCCGCTCAACGAGGAGTTGCGCCATGGGAAGCACGTGGTCCGCTTAGACGCGGAATGCGCGAGATTTTATGACGATACCAGCCGGTAAATATGTCGTGCTCGATGTCGAGACTACATTCAACGGCGCGTGGCCGAATGGTGACCCGTCGCCGTTCATTGCGAGCAACAAGCTGGTGCGTATTGGAATCAAGACGGAGGGTGACGTTGGGTATATGCTGTGGCTACCCTCAACAGCGCGTCTGTGGCACTGGCCATACGACAGCCACAATATCGTCGTCGGCCATAATCTAGCGTTCGATCTGCACTGGCTATTCCGACACAACCCGGCGTATCAGTACACCTTTGGACGACACCTGCGTATCTGGGACACACAACTTGCGCAGTTCATTCTTGATGGGCAGACAGAACCGTATCCTTCGTTAAATGGCGTGGCGGTTAAGTATGGGCTACCAAGCAAACTCACTGAGGTCGAGGATCTTTGGGCGGCTGGCGTCGCGACCGACGAGATTGACCCAGCGATTCTCGACCGCTACCTAAAACAGGACCTGGACATTACGGAAAAGGTGTACCTCAAGCAACTCGAAAAGGCGGTTGCCAACAATCAGCTCCAGCTGATCCTTGACATGATGGAGTCGCTGCTCGCCACGATCGACATGACGTGGAATGGATTGCGTGTAGACCGCGCTAGGCTTGCTGACGTGCACGAACGAATGATTGCCGCAGCCGCTACGACTAAGGCCAGCTTGTGTGCAACTGTTGCCGAACTGTTCAGCATCCCGGATTACCTCCCCACGAGTGCGCAGCAAACGGCACTGGTTTTGTACGGTGGTGAACTCGAAGTCCCGACGCGGATTGCGACCGGTGAGGTCTACAAGAGCGGTCCACGCAAAGGCGAAGTCAAGACCAAGGCAGGCGTTACCGTACGCTACGTCGCAGGTTTCGGTTTCCCGGTCCTCATGACGACGGAGAAGGGCGCGCCAGCAACACATGAAACAGCGCTGAGACGGTTGCTTGTTGCCGACAGTACCGTGTCGGCGGTTGCGCGAGATTTTGTCGAACTGTTATTGGAGTTTCGAGACGCGCAGAAACAGGTGTCAACGTACACCACGCCGCTACTCGCAAAGTCCGAGACAACCGGGATCATCCATCACCGCATCAACCATACTGTTGCCCGGACAGCACGGCTCACCAGCAGCGATCCAAACCTACAGAATGTTACCAATGGTATCGTGAAGACGGTGTTCGTACCTCATGCGGATGATGACCTGATTGTGGAGCACGACTTTAAGCAGCTCGAAGTGGTGGCGCTGGCCATTCGTTCACGCGATAAGCAGCTCATGCGCGATTTGCGTGATGGGTTCGATATCCACATCGAACTGTTCAAGGATCTTACGGGTCGGGTGCCGATGAGTGAGGAACGTAAGACGGCCAAGCGCATCAATTTCGGTCTGATCTACGGCGCCGGGAAGCGCAAACTGGCGATTACCAGCGGTCTACCTGAGAGCGAATGCCAGCGTTTCATGGACACGTTCTACAATCGGTACCCCGGTGTGGCCGCATATTACGAGGCTGGCGCCGAGGAGGCTCGTACCTTAAGTACGTACTCGGGCGACCGCGACAAGAAAGGCGTGCCTATACGCAAGTACGTTCAGCGAACGACTACTGGCCGGAATTACGTATACCGTGAGTACGAATTTCCCGAGGGCAGCGGGCGCTATAACTTCTCGCCAACCGAACTGAAGAATCGGCCGATCCAAGGGTTTGCTACTGGTGATGTTGTGCCGATAGCCGTTGGGCTCTTGTACCGGGCGGTTTATGAAGCGGACCTCAAAGTTCGGCTCGTGAACACCGTTCATGACTCGATCGTAGCTTCGGTCCCCAGCGCGTGTTATGACGCGTACCTCGCAACGGCTAACCGTGTTCTTAAGAGCATACCACGGTATATGCAACGTGTATTCGGAGTTGAGTTCGATTTGCCGCTTGACGTAACTGCTAGCGTCGGATACAATTGGGGTGAGCAGATCGACATCAAGAGTCTTGAATGTAAACCTGCGGCCGAGATGGCCGCACTTCTAGAGGAGTTTGAGAGTGAGTAAAGTAGCCGGAGTAGTCGAACAAGTCGATAGCATCGAGCGCACCGTCAAGGGAAAGCCCAAGCGGGTATACTCCTTCAAGGTAGACGGGCACTGGTATCGGACCAATTTCGAGAAGCACAATCTCGACACTGGCATGGACGTGGAGTTCACATTCACGGAGGATCGTTGGGGCAAGAACGTTGTGCCGTCCGACATCAAGATTCTTGGTGCGGCGACAGCAATACCTGCACTGCGCGACGTGACTCCTGTGCGGCGAGCCGCGTCATTCCCGATCGGTTTGCTCGACGGTCAGCGGAGTATTGTTCGTCAATCTTCGTTCAAGGCGGCGGTGGAGCTGTTCGGCCATATGAAGGCACCCGAGACGGTGGTTGGGCCGGAGGCGGCTGTATCAACTGTCCTATGGCTCGCTGCACAGCTTGAGACGTATGCTTGTGGTGACGCTGAGGTAGCGGCTACCGAGGCGGAGGAGGCCGATGAAAGCAAGTAGCGTAGCGACCGATATCGAAACGCTACTCGCCCGCGTAGCTGCGGGTGAGCCGGCGCCTGTGCGCTTGGCCGCCGAGGACCATCTCACCAACACCATACGTGAAAAGATCCGAGGCATGCTAACCGTCCGGAAGCCGTTGGATAAGGCCGCGAAGGTGCTCCGCATGTCGAAGTTGGGTCTGCCGTGCAAGCGTCGAATCTGGTACGATTACAACCGACCCGATATGGCTGAACCCTTAGAAGGCCACACGCTGCTCAAGTTCCTGATTGGCGACGTTGCGGAAGCGGTGCTACTGTTTCTCGCGGAACTCAGCGGTCACGCCGTTGAGCGCCAGCAGGAGGCGGTGGAATGGGACGGGCCGAACGGCTGGAAAGTACGTGGTCACATCGACGCGATGCTTGACGGCACTGTGGTCGACACCAAGAGCGCTAGCAAGTATGGGTTCCAGAAATTCAAGGACGGCATCACTGACGCGAATGACGACTTTGGATACCGTGGGCAGTTGGATTCCTACGCCGAAGGCACAGACATCAACGAAGCCGGATGGCTGGTCATGCAGAAGGACACCGGCAAGCTCCAGTACGCGCCGCATGCAGTTCATCGCGAGGGCATCATGGAACACGCCGACGACCTGATCCGCGTGATCGAGCATCCCGAACCACCGGCTCGCCACTTCGAGGACGTGGCCGACGGCAAGAGCGGCAACCGTAAATTGGACGTGGCGTGCAGTTACTGTCCATTCAAGCACGAGTGCTGGCCCGAGCTGCGGGGTTTCATCTACGCGAAGGGACCAGTCTGGTTAACCAAGGTCGAACGCACGCCAGACGTGCCGGAGATCACACGAGGAGAACGCGATGTCGAAGCGCAAGAAGCTGCATAGCAGGCACTTCCTAAAAGGCGTCTATCAACCCGCGCTTGTAGACGCAATAATCTCGCTAATAACGGCGTTTAATTGGGCGGACAGCCCGCAAGGCTTTGAGGCGTGGGAGAACGTTGTGCGTACCCTCGAAGAGATTAACGCATTGAAGATAGATACATAACCCGAGGAGCGCATGAAGACTCATTACCGCATCATTCGCAGGACTGGCATGTACATCATCCAGCGCAAGAGCCTGTTTTTCTGGCATACCTTGGGAGCCGACCACCATCATACCTACGCCGAAGAACGCATGTACGCGATACATGCACGCGAGAAGGCCGAGCGGGACCGGCGCGCTGCCGAAAGGAAGCAGCGCGGCGTGGTAGCAGAATACGAGCTGGACTAGGCCACATGAAGATTCTGTTGCTTGACATCGAGACGGCGCCGAATCTGGCGTACGTTTGGGGCCTGTGGGACCAGAACGTTGACCCGAAGCAGATGGTCGACAGCGGGTATATCCTCTGCTGGGCCGCACGATGGCTGGGCGAAGAGGCGATGCACTACCACAGCCTTAGAGAGCTGGGTGATGCGCGTGAGTCGACGATCCACATGCTTACGCCGATCCTTACCATGCTCGACGAAGCCGACGTCGTGGTTCACTTCAATGGCACCAAGTTTGATATCCCGATTCTGAATCGGGAATTCGTCAAGTACGACCTGCTGCCACCGTCGCCGTACAAACAAGTTGATTTATTGCAGGTGGTGAAGCGCGTGTTTCGGTTCGAGAGCAACCGGCTGGACTATGTGGCCAAGGCGCTGGACCTGGGCGCCAAGGCAGACCATCCGGGTTTTGAGATGTGGGTAGGCGCCATGAATGGCGACGCCGCATCATGGGATAACATGGAGAGATACAACAAGCACGACGTCGTACTCCTGGAACAGTTGTACCATCGGTTACTACCGTGGATACCGGGCCATCCGAATGTCAGTACCTTCACCGGGGAGCTTTCATGTCCAAAATGCGGTAGCCACCACTACCAGAAGCGCGGGACCGCTGTCGCGAACCTGCTACGCTACATCCGCTACCAGTGCCAGAACTGCGGTTCATGGTTCCGGAGTAACACGAGCGTCGACCCAACGAAACGCGAACGAATGGTGAACATAACATGATGCGCGCTGGACCCCAGTTTTATACACCACGTACGAATTCACACGGGCTCGATTATTACAGCGGCGATCGACGTGAGCCGGTCCCGCTGCTGCCGATCCCCGACGGTGTGTTGGTGCAGCAAATCAGTGAAGCGACGCTTCCCAATTGGGCGAGCTTCCGATGGCTAGAGGTGAAAGAGCTGTTGGCACCTCTCCCGGGTATGCCGGGCTCCGCGCGCAGATTGCCGGCGCCCGCACATTTGTGAGTGTGCCATGCGACGCTTCAAGAACCAGAAGCTGCGGAGTAAGCTAGAGGGCAGGGTACGCGATCAGATCATAGCGCGGGGATTCGAGCCGCGCTATGAGACGGAGCGTTTAGAGTACACCCGGCCGGCCAGCGCACACACCTACACGCCCGACTTCAAACTGAGCGATAACGTCTACCTGGAATGCAAGGGGATCTGGGATGCAGAGGATCGCAAGAAGATGCTACTGATCATGGACCAGTTCCCCGAGATCGTGGTCTGCATGGCGTTTCAGAACGCGGACAAGCCGATCTACCCAGGCAGTCCGACTACCTACGGCGACTGGGCCACCGAGAACGGCATCCCTTGGATCGATGTTCGGAAGGAAGGCATACCCGAGGAGTGGTTAGCAGATGAGATCGTTGTGGCGTGTTCTTAAGCGCAGCACGTTATTCGCCGGTGACGTTATCGCTATCTTATGTTTCATAACTGCGACGTCGTTGTTCCTAGTCGCCGCGTTCTTGTCGGCTGTAGCGCAATTCCTTGTACGGAGAAGTCCCCAGGAATTTTGACCAGCTTGATGATGCAGTCGCTTTGCGTGATCACATTACTGAACTAGATGTTCAACTTGACGCGCTTGGTCTCGGAGGTTTTGACCTACGCATCGGCCACGACGACGAGAGCGACCTCTTCATCGGAGACTGGGAGCCTGTGCAGAAATTCATGTTCCGGCAGCTGCACAAGGAACGCGCGAAAGCAATGCGCGATCTAATCAAACTCGGAGTGGAGATGTGACAATCTACTTAATCGGTTCATTGCGAAACCCAGTAGTACCCAAGGTCGGTAACATACTTCGAGCCGAAGGCTTTGAAGTGTTCGACGACTGGTACGCAGTGGGCCCCGAAGCCGACGATAAGTGGCGCGAGTACGAACAAGCCCGGGGGCGCACTTATCCGGAAGCTCTGCAGGGACACGCGGCCCGTAATACGTTCACGTTTGACAAACGTCATCTCGACCAAGCGGACATTGCGGTTCTCGTGGCTCCAGCCGGGAAGTCCGGACACATGGAACTTGGGTACGTCTTGGGCACCGGACGCCCGGGCTACATCCTCTTGGACGATCCGGAGCGGTGGGATGTGATGTATCAGTTCGCTACCGGGATCGCCGTCTCCACAGATCATTTGCTACAACTACTGAAAAGCCATGACTGAAACCCAACTAGCGTTTGACCAATGTGTTCGTCATAACTGGAAACATCGCACCGACGAATTAGCCATGGACTTCGTGCATCTGCGTGATCTGTACGTCATGACGGCCGGGCTCGCCGGTGAGACCGGAGAAGTGATCGAGCATCTCAAGAAGTACGTGCGTGATGGCGTCCTTGACCGCAACGCTCTAGCCCTAGAGCTGGGCGATGTGTTGCATTATCTGACCCGAATCGCGCAAGAGTTCGAGCTGACGTTGGACGAGATCCGTGTCCGCAACATGCACAAACTACGCGCACGCAACGCTAGTGCCAGTGCACCCGCAGCCTCTATTCCCACGCGCGATCAACAAGGCGAGGCCACCGTCGTATGGTGATGCCACCTGGTACCAAGGCCGATCAGGACAAGGTGCGTGTCGATTTATTGGACGCCGCCGCCCTGGAGGGCCTCGCCAAGGTGCTGACGTTCGGGGCGAAGAAGTACTCGGCGCATCAGTGGCGTGGCGGCATCAGCTATTTGCGACTCATCGGAGCGCTACTCCGACACTTGTTCGCCATCATGCGTGGGGAAGACACCGACCCCGAGAGCGGGTTGCCACACATCGATCACCTGGGGTGCTGTTGGATGTTCCTGAGCAGCATGATGAAAACCCGCCCCGATCTTGACGACCGATGTAAACCGACATCGACGTAACCACCGAAATCGAACGCGATGTGACGCACAGGTGGCATATCATCTTTGTGACTGCTTACGTCAATGGTCAACGTTTTTCCGCGACACACTACATCACAGACCGCCAAATTATGGATCATCGTGCTCGGCTCCCGGACTTCTGGAGCGATACTGCTGATGATATCGCGAAACGCTTTGTCGTTTTCTTCGAGGAGAATTTCGTATGAGACCTTTCGTTGTAGCCGCTATTTTGGCGTGGTTACTGATTGTCGTGGTCACGCTCTGTGAGCGTGCCTTCGGGCAAGACGCGCCTGACGTTCGTGGTACCTGCAAAGAACTGGGGTATTTCGTTGTGGAGGTCGCGGGGCTACGTTTCGATGTGCCGTCCAACGTGGTCAAGGACGGGCTAGCTTCGTGGCTCAGCCGCGAGGACCGCGAACAGCTTCGGTATCTCGTGGATCGTGTCTACGACAACAAGGGCGACCAGATCGATCTTGCCCTGAAGGTCATTGAGGAATGCGAGGCTGGCGATCTTCGCCCGCTCGACTACGGATACCGATCGAAGACCTAACTATGCCTGGTGCCAACCGAGCCGCGCGGCGCCAACGACACAAGCTCCGCGCGGTCACCCAAAAGAAACAGCTCCACCAAAACATGGCGGAGCTGCGGTACGTCTACGAAACAATTGTTGCCCGGCAGGCGGAGCAGATCAAGGCGCTCCAAGCTGAGGTACTACGCTTGCGGGTGCTTATCGGGCCTCTAGCTCACGAAAACGTCGATTCCAGTGCGCTCGCCACTCTCCCACCGTTAGCGACGGACTGATGCCATTAGCCGTCAATGCGGCATCGCTTAGGATGGCACCCATCTTCACGCTGTCGCGTGCCGCAACTACCTTGGGCCCGGCTGTGATCCCGAAGTGATGTAGCGCATATTCGTCAGCAGCGTCGAGCGAACCGGGATCGACACCAAGCGCCGGTAGTTTAGCTTTGCCGGCAGAGATGTTGAGGTCGCGCACTACGGCCGAGTGCTCGGGATTCGTAATGTCCATCTGCTCTACTGGGATGCCGAGCTGCTTAGCGGCGTCGGCTTTGAAGCGGATCCAGGTGGCTGCGATGATCTGATCGGGGCCAGTAGCGGTAGAGTTGGGATTCTTTGCTTCTGGATTGTTTCCGCTCTCGACGGTACGGATAGCGTCGCCATGCAGGACGGTGAGATCGGCAGTGCTGGCTGGCTCACCAAGCTCAGCCGGGGCACCTGGCGTGGTCCGCCGTCCAACATCTGTGGCATTCGCCGCTTCCCCCGGCGTCGCCGCCCGGCGGCGGGGTTGGTAGTTCTCAGTGCCCCGATGCGTCGTTGGGCCACCCGGCGGGTTGGCTTCTAGGCGGTTGACGTATTCACGGTACCGCTCCGCTCGCAAACGCTCCGGACTCTTGACCTGGCTTTCTGGCGGCGTTTGGAACCGTCCGCCCGTGAGTCCAGGCGATAAAGGCGCGATGACACTCGCCCGGTTCTCGGCTTCGGTCATGGCCTGCCGGGCAGCTCGAATGTACTGATCGTGGAACGTCGTCGCGGCTGCCTTAGCATCGTAGAAATCCGGTACCGCGTAAGGACCTACCATGTGCTCCATGCGGACGCGGTTATTGAAGTCGCGGACCTGGTTCTTGATGCTTTGATCGGTATTCGCGGGCACGGTGATGGTCCCATCCGGGTGTACCGTAGTCTCTACACGGTCGTTCACGAACTGCTGAATCATGGCCGGCGTGCTCTTAAGAGCCTCATTACGGATCTTATCGTAGATGGGGGCCGCCATCTGCCGGGCTTGCTCGGCGGTGCCGGCCGCCAGTATATGCGCCAAATACGGATTGAGTAGTGCCTCCTCGACCCAAGCGCGGCCCTTGTCGCCGCTGAGCGGGCCAACGCCAGGGTTATCCGGCGTGCCGTCGCCGTTGATATTCTGGACGTCTCGCACGGTCGCCTCCGCGACCTTATCGCCCCGTTTGAAGGCGCGGGTCCGTATCTTGGCGTTCTCGATCTCGGCACTGACGGCTGCTGGGCTAACACTGGCAGCCGCCTTCTGGCTCATGGCTTGTGTTTGCACGCCTCCCATGATCCGGGTGATCTGCTCAGGTGCTCGCGTGTACTCCTCGACAAACATCCGTCCGAGTTTGCCCCATCGCGTCTCAGCGTACTCAGGTTTAAAGCGGTTGGCTGCTATATCTTCGATCATCTTGGCGCCTAGCGTCGTCTGCTTAAGGTACTCAGTGGTTGGCATCACGAGGGCGATCTGCGCCTGCTGACCCTCCTTTGCTTTGCCCAGGTCCTCGATGGTCTTCAGGAATAGGTTGCGGGTCTCGCCCTCCTTCAGACCTTGGGCGAATTGGTCGTAAACCTTCGAGTAACGGGTGATCTGCTCGTCCGCTTGCGGCAAGGTCAGGAAGTTGGGGTTGGTCGGATCGAGCTGAGTCAGCCGTCGGATGTTCGTAATTAGGGCCTGCTTCCGGTTCTCAATGCGCTGAGTAAACGACAACGCCAGTTCGTCGGCCACGGCCTTATCCGC